>OBJE01000118.1_pt1 | contig 99541 bp, 80 predicted proteins | sample 1519681 | NCBI WGS metagenome assembly OBJE01 (sample SAMEA3888898, study PRJEB22519) | human gut metagenome | biome: human gut; feature: human-associated habitat; material: faeces | place: Denmark | collected 2011 | reverse complement strand
TATTCAGCAACAAAGCTACTAACAACGATTGTAAGCCCTAAATTGAGTGCTTACTATAGTTATGAATTTGCTCACCACAGATTAACACAGATTCTCACAGAGTTTAATTAATTAAAAATCAGAGAAATAAAATTCTGTGGAAATCTGTGTTAATCTGTGGTGAGCAAATTCATAACCATACAGACATGAATCCATTTTCAGTTTAAAGTCAGTTTAGTCAAACAAACTCTTGAACTTCTTGAAAATCTTTTCCTTAATCGAAGTATTGGGCTTGAAGTTATCCGAGCTTTCCATTTCTTCAAGTGCTTTTTTCTCGTCCTTGTTAAGTGCTTCCGGTACATATACGCTGACATTTACCAATAAATCTCCCGTACCGTATCCGTTTACACTTGGCAGACCTTTTCCGCGTAGGCGGAGCACTTTGCCCGGCTGTGTACCCGATTCGATCTTTACTTTCACCTTTCCGTCAATGGTTGGTATTTCTACCGCACCACCTAAAGCGGCTGTCGGGAAGCTGAGAAGCAGGTTGTAAATCAAGTCATTTTCGTCGCGAATCAGTTCTTTGTCTTGTTCTTCTTCTACAAGAATCAGTAAGTCGCCCGGAACGCCGTTGTGTTTTCCGGCATTTCCTTTGCCGCTCATAGAAAGCTGCATGCCTTCCATTACGCCTTTAGGAATATTTACGCTTACCACTTCTTCGCCGTAAACGATACCTTCTCCGGCACATACCTTACACTTATTCTTGATGATTTTGCCTTCACCGCCACAAGTCGGACAGGTGGCACGTGTCTGCATCGTACCAAGAATTGTCTGTTGGTTACGGATTACCGTACCGCTACCTTTACAGGTCGAGCAGGTTTCCGAACCGCCGTTACCCTCAGCCCCTGAACCGTGACAGTGATCACATGTAACGTACTTTTTCAGTTTGAATTTCTTTTCTACTCCGGTAGAAATCTCTTTCAGATTCAGTTTTACTTTTACGCGCAAATCCGAACCACGGAAACGCGGGCGTTGTGAACTTCCACCGCCGAATCCGCCTCCGAAACCACTGAATCCGCCTCCGAAGCCACCGCCACGTCCACCGAAAATATCTCCGAACATAGAGAAGATATCATCCATAGACATGCCCTCGCTGAAACCACCGAACGGTCCACCGTTTCCGGCAGCACCACTCATTCCGGCATGACCGAACTGGTCATAACGGGCACGCTTGTCCGCATTGCTTAGTACATCGTAGGCTTCTGCCGCTTCTTTGAATTTTTCTTCCGCCACTTTGTCACCCGGGTTCTTGTCAGGATGATATTGAATGGCTTTTTTGCGGTAGGCTTTCTTAATTTCTTCTACCGATGCTGTCTTTTCGACTTCCAGTACTTCGTAGTAATCTCTTTTTTCCATATATATTATGTTATTCTCCTACCACCACTTTGGCATGGCGGATTACTTTGTCGTTTAGCGTGTAGCCGGTCTGTACGCAATCCAGAATTTTTCCCTTCAGGGATTTGTCCGGTGCAGGGATAACGGCAATTGCTTCGTGAAAATCGGTGTCAAGAGGTTTTTCTTTGGTCTCAATCACCTTCACGCCGTCCTGTCCCAATACAGACATGAATTTATTATAAATCAATTCCACTCCTTCTTTCACGGCTGCTACGTCTGTGGCAGTTTCCATGTTTTTCAGGGCGCGTTCGAAGTCGTCTACAATAGGAAGAATGCTGCTGATGGTTTTTTCGGCACCGTTCAGAATCAGCTCGGCCTTTTCCTTCATGGTGCGTTTGCGGTAGTTGTCAAACTCGGCGGAGAGGCGCAGATATTTATCTTTCTGCTCTTCTATCACTTTGTTTGCTTCTTCCAGTTCCTGGGCAAGCTTTTCCTCTTCTGTCGGAGCTGCACTGTCCTGTACGTCCTCCTCTTGAATTTCTTCATTTTCCGCGGCTTCATCCTGCGTAGCTTCGGACATTAACTCTTCTTCGTTGATGTTTTCTTTTTCTTTCGGGTCCATATTTCTATTCTTATTATACTTGTAAAAAGGATTTGTTTTCATTGCTGTCAAGGGTTTAAGTTAGTATATCGCTCTACTAACAAAAACTTTGCCAAATAGGCAGCATTTGTCTAAAACGCCGCAAAGGTAATACTTTTATGTCAGATTGACAGCGCATTTCTACGAGTATTCATGGAAAAATGCCTATCTTTGCACTCGCAAAATACAGAACAATAGGTATTAAATAGTAAATAGTAAATCGATAAATAGTAAATAAATCAATGATTACAGTCTCTAATGTTTCCGTACAGTTTGGAAAAAGGGTGTTATTTAATGATGTAAACTTGAAGTTTACAAGTGGAAACTGCTATGGTATTATCGGTGCCAACGGTGCCGGAAAATCTACCTTCCTGCGTGCCATATCCGGTGATTTGGACCCTACGACCGGTTCTATTATGTTAGGTCCGGGCGAACGCCTCTCCGTATTAAGCCAGGACCACTTTAAGTGGGATGCACTTACGGTAATGGATACCGTGATGATGGGGCATACTGTTTTGTGGGATATCATGAAGCAGCGCGAAGTGCTCTATGCCAAAGAAGATTTCACGGATGAGGACGGTCTGAAGGTTTCCGAATTGGAAGAAAGATTTGCGGAACTGGACGGCTGGAATGCAGAAAGCGATGCGGCGGCTTTGTTGAGCGGTCTGGGCATTAAAGAAGATAAGCATTATGTGCTGATGGGTGACCTCAGCGGTAAGGAGAAGGTGCGTGTGATGCTGGCACAGGCTTTGTTCGGTAATCCGGATAACTTGTTGCTGGATGAGCCTACCAATGACTTGGATATGGAAACCGTGATGTGGCTGGAAGATTATCTGGCTAATTTTGAACATACGGTGTTGGTTGTGAGTCACGACCGTCACTTTCTCGACTCTGTCTGCACGCACACGGTGGACATTGACTATGGTAAGATTAACCTGTTTGCCGGTAACTATAGTTTCTGGTATGAATCAAGCCAGTTAGCTCTGCGCCAGCAGCAGAACCAGAAGGCTAAGGCAGAAGAGAAGAAGAAAGAGTTGGAAGAATTTATTCGCCGTTTCAGTGCCAATGTGGCAAAGAGCAAGCAGACTACCAGCCGTAAGAAGATGTTGGAGAAACTGAATGTGGAAGAAATCAAGCCTTCTTCGCGTAAGTATCCGGGTATTATCTTTACTCCCGAGCGCGAACCGGGTAATCAGATTCTGGAAGTTTCCGGGCTGACCAAAACTTTGGAAGACGGCACTGTGCTTTTCCGCGATGTAAACTTCAATATAGAGAAAGGGGATAAGGTGGTATTCCTTTCTCGCGATCCCCGTGCCATGACTTCATTGTTTGAGATTATAAATGAAGAAATGAAGCCGGATGCAGGAACTTTCAGTTGGGGTGTCACTATTACCACTGCATACTTGCCGCTGGACAATACTCAGTATTTCAATACGGATCTGAACCTGGTGGACTGGTTGAGTCAGTTTGGCGAAGGAAATGAAGTTTATATGAAGAGTTTCCTGGGTCGTATGCTGTTCTCCGGTGAAGAGGTTTTGAAGAAAGCAAGTGTGCTGTCGGGAGGTGAAAAGATGCGTTGTATGATTGCCCGTATGCAGTTGCGCAATGCCAACTGTCTGATTTTAGATACTCCTACCAATCATCTTGATTTGGAGTCCATCCAGGCATTCAATAATAACCTGAAGACGTATAGAGGGAATATCCTGTTCTCTTCTCATGACCACGAGTTCATACAGACCGTTGCCAACCGTATTATCGAGCTGACTCCGAACGGTATTATTGATAAGATGATGGAATATGATGAATACATCACTTCTGACCATATTAAGGAATTAAGAGCTAAGATGTATGCACAGTAAATATCTGCTCTTTCAATAAAAAAATGTCGCCTTGCAATAACCGAATATTGCAAGGCGATGTTTTTAGGTGATTAAGCGTTCTTATGATCAGATAGTTCTTCTTTTTTGCTTTGCGAATAAAGGAGCTAAAGAAAATAGTGGTTGAAATCGAAGAAAAAGTCGATTAAAGTTGTACTATATTGAAACATTTGTTATTTTTGTACTATGAGAAGAAGAGTTGTAGCATACGGTCATTATTATAAAGAGTTCCTTGCTACCCTTACAGAGAAAGAAATTCAGAAAGTCAAATATGTGCTTTCGTTACTTGAAACTGACGACCGTGTACCGGTGAAATTTATAAAATCTATACGAGACGGATTATATGAGTTGCGTATAGAATACAATAGTAACATTTATCGTATCTTTTTCATTTTTGATGAAGGGCAAATAGTAGTTCTATTTAACGGTTTTCAAAAGAAGACACAAAAAACGCCGAAATCAGAAATAGAAAAAGCATTTAAATTGATGGAGGAATATTATGAGTACAAAAAACAGTATGATAACAGACATTAGTGCTGAACTTGAAAAAGAGTTCGGAGCACCGGGAACCCCCGAACGCGCTAAGTTCGATGAAGAAGCATACGCTTTTTATACCGGACAAATACTGCTTGATGCAAGAAAAGAGGCAAAGGTAACTCAATTAGAACTTGCAAAGCGAATTAATGCTACCAAATCTTACATTTCCCGTATTGAAAATGGTTCAATAAATCCGAGCGTAGGCACATTCTACCGAATAATGAATGCGCTGGGATTGAGAGTCGAAATCGTAAAAACAATAGGAAGTCTGTAAACAGAAAAGCCGGAGCACTAACCCCGGCTTTTTCATACTCCGATAGAAATATTTTCCCATTCACTCTCCCCATGTTTATTTATAAATCAGCTTATTCCTCCCGTCCTCTCCGAACAGGCTATCTCCCAAAGTCGTAATCTTGTTTCCTGTAGCTACAACATAACGCAGGTTGTCGCATCCCATAAACGCACCATATTCGATGGCAGTCACTCCGGCTGGCAATTCAAGCGTACCGCACAAGCGACCGCATCCACTGAATGCACGTTGTCCGATGCTTTTCAAACCTTTGGGAAGCTGGATGCGCAACAGATATTTTTTCTGGGTAAATGTATATTCGGGAATAACCGTAGTGTTACTTTTGCTCAGATCAACAGCCACAAGATTGGGCATATAATCACGTATTACGGTGAAGTCAGCTTCGTCCAGTTTCCCTTCTACGGTCAGGAAATTCACATCTTTCGGTTGCAAGCCCGCAGCCACTAATTCACTGGCAAGACTTCCCATTAAGCCTACTTGTACGAAAGCCTCTACAGGTTCTCCCTCTATCACGGCAAAGGTGTCCCAATGCTTCTTGCCACGGTAGGAGTCGCTGCTACCCAACGGAACGAAAATGGCCGTTATGCTATCCGCCAAAGCGGCCGGTAACAGGTTGGGAGCAGTCTTCTTTCTCAACTGGCATATTTTCAGATTTTCGCAACCCTTGAAGGCCGCGTCTTCTATGTTCTTGATTTTCTCTGAAAGAATTATTTTCTGGAGAGTTGCTTTTCCGGTGAAAGTACTGTCGCTGGTCTGCTGGCAGAATGCATAAGCCGGTACACAGTTGGGCGGATAAATATAGAAACGGTCGGGGTAAGTGCCGCTTTTACCTGCGTATGTACTGATAGATGCGTTGGAGATATCCAGCACTTTCAGATTCTTGAATTCATCGCGCAGATGTTTGAAGTCAATGGCATTTAGTTTTCCGGTCAATGTAAGATGGGTGACGCTGTTGGCTTCATCCTCAGTGAGCATGGATACCAGAGTGCCGGGCTTGGCTACAAAAAAAGTTTTATTATTAGCTGGTGTGCCTGCATTTTGTGCAACTGCTGCGTAAGTACATGCAGCCAGCATTATAGTGGCTAATGTTCGTTTTAGTTTCATGACAGTAATAGATATGTTTAGACAAATATACGCTTTTTGCAGGAATTTGCTTTCTATTTTTAATTTTATAGGTATTTTTGCTGGGGTATTAACATATAGAAACTAAGGATATGGAATCAATGAACGAAAATATAAATATTGCCCCGCAAGAGTCGAAACTTGTCATTTATCTGGTTGTTGCAGCAAAAGTTATCGTTTATATACTTTTGATGCTGGGATTTGCCGGAGTATTGGGGGCTGTTTGCATCAAAGCGGTCTCTTTTTTTAAGATAGATGGAATTTTGAAAGAAGTTGTCATGCAAAGTAGTTTTTTGGCGGGAACTTTCCTGGCGGCCTGGGTTCTGCTGAAGAATTGGGACCACCTTCCGATTACAGACTTGGGTTTATCCCTGAAAGGGCGGGCTAAAGACATCTTCTGGGGTACATTCGTTGCCTTGGCTATCTATACTGTCGGATTTGGAATATTATATGGGTTGGGAGAGATTGAAATTACTGCCGTACACTTTAGCGCGTACGATTTTCTGCTGTCTTGGATATTAATGTTGCTGGTTGCCCTTGCAGAAGAGATTGCCTTTCGCGGTTTTGTCCTGGGGCATTTGCTGACCGCAGGTGTCAATCGTTTTGTGGCATTGTTTCTTTCGTCTGCATTGTTTTCCCTGATGCATATTTTTAATCCCAACTTTTCTCTGATTGCTTTTCTGAATATTTTGTTGGCAGGGATTTTAATAGGTTCTACCTACATATATACGCGTAATTTATGGTTTCCTATCGCTCTTCATCTTTTCTGGAATTGGCTGCAAGGTCCGATTCTTGGTTTCGAAGTAAGCGGAGGACGATTGGGCGGTACTTTATTGTCTTTAGAATTACCGGAAGAGAATATCATCAACGGCGGTGCATTCGGGTTCGAAGGTTCTGTTCTGTGCACCGCGTTGATGATTATTGCTATTGCGATTATTCTGAAATCAGCTTCAAAGCAATCCGCTTGCGGTCCATATCCACACTCAGCACCTTGACCCGGACATGCTGGTGAATAGAGACAATCTCATTCGGGTCTGAAACGAAACGGTCGGCCAGCTGCGAAAGATGGATCAGACCATTCTCTTTGATACCTATGTCGACAAATGCGCCAAAGTTGGTGATATTGCCTACGATACCGGGGAGTTCCATACCTTCGCGCAGGTCGTTGATGGTGCGTACATTCTTGTCGAACTCGAAAATCTTTATCGGACCTCTCGGGTCGCGTCCGGGTTTTTCCAATTCTTGCAGAATATCTTTTAATGTCGGCATACCCACGGTGGGAGTGAGGTATTTCTCCGGTTTTATTTTCAGGCGGAGCTCCTTGCTGGCGATAAGTTCTGCTACGCTGCATCCCAGGTCTTTTGCCATCTGCTCTACGATGCAATAACTCTCAGGGTGTACGGCCGTATTATCCAAGGGATTTTCAGCCTGTGGAATACGAAGGAAACCGGCGCATTGCTCAAATGCTTTGGCTCCCATACGCGGTACTTTCATCAGTTGCTTGCGGGAGGTAAATGCACCGTTTTCCGCACGATAGTTCACGATGTTTTGTGCCAGCTGAGGGCCTAAACCGGAAATATACGTCAGCAGGTGGCTACTTGCCGTATTCAGGTTTACACCAACCAGATTTACGCAGCTTTCTACGGTCAGATCCAGTGATTTTTTTAATTTCGTCTGATCCACATCATGCTGGTATTGTCCCACGCCAATGGACTTCGGATCTATTTTCACTAATTCTGCCAATGGGTCCATCAGGCGGCGGGCAATAGATACGGCTCCACGTACCGTGACGTCGTATTCAGGGAACTCATCCCGGGCAATTTTGGATGCGGAATAGATAGAGGCGCCCTGTTCGCTCACCACAAATACCTGAATGTCCTGTCTGAAAGTTTGATGTTTTAGAAAATCTTCGGTTTCACGACTTGCGGTTCCGTTGCCTACGGCGATGGCTTCTATCTGATAAGCTTCCACCATTTTTTGTATTTTGGATACAGCCTCTGCGGTTTTGTGCACCGGAGCATGCGGATAGATGTTCTCATTGTGGAGCAGGTTGCCTTGTGCGTCCAGGCATATTACCTTACAGCCTGTACGGAAGCCCGGATCAATGCCCATTACCCGTTTTTGTCCCAGCGGAGAAGCGAGCAATAGCTGGCGCAGGTTCTGGACGAATACCCGGATAGCTTCTTCATCGGCCTGCTCCTTGCTTTGTGCGGCAAACTCAGTTTCGATGGACGACTTCAACAGGCGTTTGTAGGCATCTTGTACGGCCTCTGCCACTTGTTCTCCGCAAGCGTTGTTGCTACGGACAAAGCGGCGTTCCAGACGCTCTACACATTCCTCGTCATCAGGACTTATGCTGACTTTCAGCAGACCTTCGGCTTCGGCACGACGGATGGCGAGCAACTGGTGCGAGGTACATTTCTTCAGTGGTTTACTGAATTCGAAATAATCCCGGTATTTATCTGCTTCAGTTTCTTTTCCTTTCACTACTTTGGCGGTGATGACGGCTTGCCGGGAGAAGGCAAAACGCACGGTGTTGCGTGCCTGTTCGTCTTCGCTGACCTGTTCGGCAATGATGTCCCGTGCCCCTTTCAGTGCGTCTTCGGCATCTTTCACTTCTCCTTTGACGTATGCTTCCGCACGTTTCTCGGGGTTGGGTTCCCGTTGCAGCATCAGTAATGTCGCCAGTGGTTCCAGTCCTTTCTGGCGGGCTACTTCCGCACGTGTGCGGCGTTTGGGTTTATAGGGTAGGTAGATGTCTTCAAGAATGGTGCTGTCCCATGTTTCATCAATACGTTTTTGCAGTTCGGGAGTCATTTTCCCCTGCTCGCTGATGGTGTTGATGATGGTCTCTTTCCGTTTGGCTGTTTCGTTCAGCTTCTCATAGTGTGTTTTGATGGCTTCAATTTGCACTTCATCCAGTCCGCCGGTAGCTTCTTTGCGGTAGCGACTGATGAAGGGAATGGTAGCTCCGTCTTCCAATAAATCAAGTGTATGGCCGATTTGCTTCTCGGAAATGCCGAGGGCGGCGGAAATCATGCGATGGAATAACTGTATCATGTTGAGTCGTTTTTTGAATAATGAGGGCCAAAGATACGAAAAATAAAGGAATCAATCCAGGAAGGGTTAATTCTTTTTGGACGGGTTATGAACTAAATGATAAATAATCTTTTAGATGCGGATGACACGGATAACGCGGATCTTTTTTTATCCACTTTTATAGCGCAGCCTTTTAAATCCGCGTTATCCGTGTCATCCGCGTCTAAAAAATAATATACCAAATGGCGCTAATCACTTATCACCAAACACTAATCACTTTTGTTCTTTTCTTTTCCGTTATGAATTAATTCACCACAGATTACACAGATTCACACAGATTTATTAATCTAATAATCAGTAAAATAAAATCTGTGTCAATCTGTGTAATCTGTGGTGAGTCTTATTCCTTTCCATCCCGTTTCGAACCCCAAAAAGGGAGCCTTCTTACAGCCCCCTATATTCCCTTTCTGCCTTGAAGCAAGGGCAAGGTTTCATGGGATTCAGGTCATGATGACCTACAATCAGAGCGTGTGGAAAGATGCGCTTCAATTCGCGGAGCAGTGCAAGCAGCGATGCTTTTTGCTCTAAGGTGCGAGTGTCGGATGGCTGACTGTCGGCATCCAAACCTCCTTCATAACAGATACCGATGGAGTGTCGGTTATGATTGAGGCAATGCGCTCCGACTTTTTCCGGTGGGCGGCCACGGTGAATCTCACCGTCACGAGTCACGTAGAAGTGATAGCCGATGTCACTGAAGCCGCGGTGGCGAATGTGATCGCGGCGGCAATCTTCGAAGCTCAGGCCCACGCCCTGAGGCGTGGCCGAGCAGTGAATAATGAGTAGGGTAATCGTGCGCATGTCTACTGGCAGGCGCCTAACCCTAAAGCTCCCGCAATGGCGGTGGCTACGGTGATGATTACTTTGAGGACAATGCCCCACACGTTTTTTGACTTCTTTTCTTCATTCATAATGATTGATGATTTATAATTTATGTGAATCAGGAGTTATCCCAACGGATTTTCGTCGAGACCACCGCCGTCTCCTCCGGAACCGCCACCGGGAGTATTGTCGGACGAGCTGCCTCCCACGGTGTACATGGAAGACTCTTTCAATTGTCCTTCCAGATTAATCTGAGCATTACTCAGCTCACCCGTGGCACGGGCGCGGAGTTTCAACCCCTTTACGTTGTTAGCCAGTGAGAAGTCGGCGGCAGATTTTGCGCCTTTTTTGCTGACAATTCCTACGGAAAAAATTGCCAGATCATCCATTTTTACATTCTTTCCATCCAGAATAAGTTCCTTGGTGCAGGAAACCATATCCGTCAACACTCCCTTGATGACACCACTTGAGTAGGGAGTATTGTGGTTAGACATGTGTTTGGCAAGTTTCTCGATGTCGAACGTCTCTTCAATTACGGGACGCGCATACCAGAAACCTTTCAGCGGGCTGTTTTCGCCCGTCACTTGATACTTTTTGTAACGAATCATAGTTTGTAGATAATTTAAAAATTAATACTTGAAAATTCATGCTGTTGAACTCAACAATGCAAAGGTAATACTGCGGGTATGGGCGTTTGTCTCTTTCTGGTTGTTAGAGTCGATTAGGGGCGGTTTTAGTCTGTTATTTCTATGTATATACTTGATAATGTCATGATTTATCGCTACCTTTGATGAAATATAACACATGAATATCAGATATGAACTCTTTTGAAATCCGTACCTATGGGCGTACTGAACTTGCCCAACTCTATTGTCCCGATCTCTGTCCAGAGTCTGCCTACCGTAAGTTGAAACATTGGATCGATCTTTATCCCGGTCTGCGTGCCGGTCTGTCCACCCTGGGGCTTTCTCCCCGTTCACGCTCCTATACGCCCGCCCAGGTGAGCCTGATAGTAGGCGCACTGGGGGAACCTTAAAGCTAAGGTTTGGGGGCGTAAAGCTGAGGTTTAGCGGTGTGAAGCTGAGGTTGAGGGATGCAAGGCTGAGGTTGAGGGATGCAAGGTTGAGATTGAGAGATACAAAGCTGAGATGAGGCTTTGTGATGGTGAGGTTGGTACACTTGGTACAGAGGTTCACCCTTCCCTTTCGCTTCACACACACGTGCGCGTATATAATGTGTGAGTCCCCCTGCTAATCACTAATCCCTCACCACTTCTTACCGCTTACCCGGCTTGCGATAAGTGCCGTTTCTGTCCGTACTTTCCACCAGACCGTGCTTCTGCAGGCGCTTCAGCCAGGTGGAGGCGGTTTCGGGCTTGATACCCATCTTTTCGGCTCTATGTATGAATTCAGCTCGTGTAAATCTCTCCCCCATGCATTGCACAAGCGCATCGCGGTCGGCATTTCCCCGACTGGTCACTTGGGTGGCGGGCAGGAAGGAGAGTATGTGGATGGCGTGGCTGTAGAGGCTTTCGGCGAGCGACAGCACAGCGTGGAAATCGTCGGGGGTGATGCTGAGATCCCATAGGGTGATGATATGGTCTTTCAGATTGTCGGGATTGGTGCCGGGATCGGGCGATACATTGGGTGAACGGGTTATCTCCCCTTGTTCCAATGCGCGGAGCATTGCCACTACCTCCATGATGCGGCAGATGTTGATGGCCAGACGTGCCACACTGCTCGACATTTCACTGCCGTTTGACAGTTCTGAACGGGTGAATAGATTGGAGAACAGTTGGTTGAAATCCTTCTTCTGTCCGTCGGTGAGGCGTAGTGTGAAAGTTCCGCCCATGACGATAGCCTTTAGTTTTTCTTTCCATTCCATGCCCAGCGTGTTGAAAGTCTCTTCGAGATTATTGTCGTTGAGATCGAACTGGTCTTGCCAGTGGTGTATACCGTGCATGTAGTAGAATAGTTCTCGGGAGAATAGCCCGTTTTCGGTAGTGGGTATCAGTGGTTTCACCTGTGCGGGGGTACCGGACAGGAGTACGGCAAGAAACACCTTTTTCACTTCACGGTATTCCCGGTCGGTGCGTCGGTTGTAGGAGATCCGGTCGTGGTCGAAAGCCTTTCGCATGGTGTCGCTCCAATGCCCGTATTCTGAGCCGATGGCGGTGGATATGGTGTCGGCTTCGCTTTCGCATATCAGGCCTGTTCCGTCGGAATCTATCAGGTTTTGCAGGATGCCGGTTCCCGTATTGTTACCGGGGATGAGGAACATCTTGTCGGGAGGCATCATGGGCGCTTCGGTCTTCGCCCGTTCTTTGCCCAACGCTTCGTATTTTGATTTTTCACGCCGGTAGCATGCCATACTTTCAGCCGTCTGCTTTCGGATCTCATCATGAAAGGGTTCTACCAACAGGCGTACCAGTGATAGTATACCTTTGCCCGATGTGGATGGTGCCACGACAAAAGTTTGCAGGCAGGGCGACGTCATTTTTCCTCCATAAGCACACCGGACGTTCCGCCCCATACTTGCCCCCAGCACAGTGACCGTTCCCAATAGAAGAATATCGTATTGTGTGCGGGAGGTAGCGCAGCTCAGGATACGTCCCAGGGGATAAGGCCACCGGGTGCGTTCGTCGAAAGTGGGTAGAGGTGATATCGGGTCGCTGCCCGTTGCCGTGTCTTCTTCGCATATGCTTACTTCTTCTCCTTCTTTACGTGCGCGTGTGTGTGAAGCGGAAGATGAGGGTGAACCTTGTGTACCAAGTGTACCAATGCCGGATGGAATTTCGGCTTGAATTTTTACGCCGCACAACTCGGCCAGGTGGAAGGCTGTGCCTATATGTACGTCGTTGTGTCCGGTTTTCAGCGCGTTGCTGAATAGTTTTTCGGCTGCCTGCGGGTCATACTTTGATGAAAGGCTGCACAAGGCGAGAAAATCCTGACGGCCTGCCTCTCCGCAGTCCGTGGCGATGGCAAAGGCAAGTTGTATATACTCTTGATAACTGGGAGCGATGTCTGCTCCCGCATTCCTGACGGCTTCGGTCAGGAGATGCAATGAAGATATTGGTTCCATTGAATGCTTAATTTGTAATTCGTAATTTGTAATTTATTACTCGCCATTTGTAATTCTAATCAACGCTCCCGGATCATGGCATAGGAAGCAGGAGCGTACGAGGTCTTTTCCCGACGTATCCACTCCTTTTCCCGATTGCTGGTGGTCGGTGTCGTACATACAGTGTACATAGTTCATGGCCCAGCGGATTCCATCTGTAGCACTTTGCCCTATGGCGCAGGGCACGAAGGCTTTCACACCCTGTCCGGTGGGGCTGACGAACACTAAGGCAGGGCACAGATAGGGATCGTCGAATAACAGTTGGCGCAGTTTTTCGGCTTCTTCGGTAGATTCAAGATGGTCGATATCCACTACTACCAGTCCGGAGGCTTCTTCTATGCAGTCACTTCGCCGGCGGGTGAAGACTCCGCAGGGAGTCACGTAGGGCAGTGTCTGCTGCTTCAGGAGGCGGCAGGCATTGTCATCACCCAGCAGTGCGGCATTTCGTACTTCGTGGGTGAGTGCGGCAAGTTTCGCGTTTGAAGTGATAAGTTTGTGTACTTCGTTCACATCCACTGTGCGTAGTGGGGTTAGTGTGGCATTTTTCAGGTTTTTTCCGGAAATTTTATCTCTTATCGGTGAGATAGGAGGCATGAATAGCGACATTCTGAAAATGTTTTCCATTGCGTTGTTTCTTAGTTGAGTAACTTTCATTTTTTTTATTTACTTCGGCAGTCTGTCGGGCATAAAAAAGAGAAGATGTCACTTTGGGATAAAGCGGCATCTTCTCATAGCGGGGCTTAATCTTTGCTAAAGCGAGAGCAAAGATAGGCTCTTTTGCAACATGTTATTCAACACTAATTCATATCTGTATTTTGTTATTATTTTCTCTTTTTACCTCTTGGGTTTTTGAAGTCGCATTCTTTGGCAATATCTGTCAATTCCTGTCTTATGGTATTGACAGCTATCTGTTTACCATTATTTTTCAAAAACTTTTCGTTTTTATATAAAAAACGTGCAAGCGTTGTCAATCCGTTTTCCGGAGATACGTCCAGACAGTTTGTTATATAGAGTTCCAAATATGCTTTTTCTATAATGTCCCTGCGGTCGATTATTCTCGTAATGGTAGCTCCTGTTTTGGGGCCTCTTTTCAACCTAATCCTTTGTCTAATTGATTGTTTACTGTTGTTTTCGTTCTCTTTTGCAGTTTTTTTTTGCTGCTTTATTAGCTTTATTATTTTTCATACTTCTAATGATTTTATGTCAGAATTAGTGATGAAAAAATATGTTGCAAGTTACGAAGGTAAGTGTAAAAAGAAGAGTGGACAAGAATATTGGGATAATATTGATTTTATATACTGTTTTACGACGCTTAATTGACTGATATATAATTTGTTGGAGTGAAAACGGATAGGTGTTCAAAAAACGTTCGTTTAATGGACACCAATATTTGTAAAGAAAATGTTTCTTATAAAAACATCAAGTTGAATAGATATTAATGATATTTTTTTAGAATATAAAATCTTATATATGAGATGCTTACATGAGGAAAAGAGGGCCTGAAAAAATATTTTTATCAAACATTTTGGTCATTCAAAAAATACCTTTTACCTTTGCGCCCATTAAACGAACGATTAAAAGACAACTAATCTTCCTTAATCACCCGTTTATAGCTTTTGGCTCCAGAAGCTCCACATAGATGTTTCACAGCTTCTTTTTCCGCGATGGTAGGAAGTTCTGAAATGAAATGAATGCAGCATAAGTTATTAAAAATAATCGCATTACATAATTTGACCGGTAGGTATTTCACTACTCCGGTGTCCCTAAAAAATGTCCTTACGCGAAGTTGCTTTGCGAAAATATCATGACTGAAAGTACTCACTCTCAGCTTTCAACTTTCAACTCTCAAAATCTCCATTGGTTTGCTGTTCGTGTCTCTTATAGTCGTGAACTGACTCTTAAGTCTATTCTTGATAAGGAGAACATAGAGAGCTTTATTCCTATGTGCTATGGAATGGTGATGAAAGGTGGTAAGCGTGTCCGTAGATTGGTGCCCGCCATACATAATCTTGTCTTCGTTCATTCTACGCGCAAACGTATTGATGCTTTGAAGGACGAACTTGAGGGAACGATGCCTATACGTTTCATTATGAATCGTGAACATTGCCGTCCGGTAGTTATTCCTGATGTGCAGATGCGCAGTTTTATTCTGGTAGCCGGTAGTCACGATGAGCCAATTCTTTATATGGAAGCAGCCGAACTGAATTTGGTAAAAGGTCAGAAGGTTCGTATCACTGATGGTGTTTTCAAGGGCGTAATCGGTGAGTTTGTCCGTATTCGCCATGATCGTCGTGTGGTAGTCAATATTGAAGGTGTCATGGCTGTAGCTACTACCTTTATCCCGCCTTCGCTTGTTGAGCCGTTAACTGTTGATTGACACTCTGTTGATTGACATTAATCATTGATTGGCATTGTTGTTGATAATAATCGTTAGTTGATACATAAATATTGTGTCCTCTTAAATCTTTCGAAGTATCTTCTCTTTTTGAAATAAAACATTTAATAATATGAATTCTAATTCTTCATCATTATTTTCCTTAGCCCATGATCTTCTAACCTACGGGCTTGATGGAAGTCCCATTTATGCGGACCAATTTACACGTTTGAACCGTGATGTTTACGAACGGGCTATCGAACTTTACAACATTCATGGAGCTACGGCCGAAGAGGAGGCTGAACTTTGCCTTGGTTTGTTAGTGGCTTTCGCTGCAACGATTTATGATAATGGCTGCAAGCAGGAATATATTCAGAATGTCCTGGATCGTAGCTGGGAGGTGCTTCCGAAGCTTTCTGCGTCATTGCTGAAGGTGCGTTTGTTAACTTATTGTTATGGGGAGTTCTATGATGAGAGTTTAGCAAAGGAGGCTCATGAAATTATAAATACTTGGGATAAGGCAGGGTTGAGCTTGGAGCAGGCGGAGATTGCAGAGGAGTTGAAGGGGTTTGAGGAGAATCAGTATCCGTTTGAGGAGGTAGAAGAATAAATAATCTACATATAGGTATTTTAAGTTCATAGTACATATGATTGCAAGGGTTGCTGCTGTGAATGAAAAGGTGCATTGGTCTGCTGTTTTGTGGTACGCTTACCTATGAATTATTTAAATATGCAAATGAAAAAGAAATTAGCAATAATAGGTGGAAGTTATTTGCAATTACCTGCAGTATTGAAGGCAAAAGAATTGGGGTATGAAGTCCATTGTTTTGCATGGCGAGATGGAGCGGTTTGTGAAGCTTACGCTGATTATTTTTATCCAATTTCAATAGTTGAAAAGGAGGAGATATTGAAGGAATGTATGCGTATCGGTATCGATGGTATCACTTCCATAGCCAGTGATGTAGCAGTGCTTACGGTGAATTATGTAGCATCTCGTATGGGATTAATTAGTAATCCAGATGAATATTCAGAGATTACAACCAATAAATATTTGATGCGTGAGTGCTTTACAATGAATAATATTCCTTCACCCCGCTATACTATAGCATCTAAAGATGATGCTTATAATATTAAGGGGTTTAATTTTCCGCTTATTGTGAAGCCTACCGACCGTTCAGGGAGTCGTGGTGTCGAGAAAGTACTTGATCCTGTACAGCTTGGAAAGGCTATTTCTCGTGCGCAGAAAGATTCTTTCAATGGTGCTGCGATTATAGAAGAATATGTTACGGGGTATGAAATTAGTGTCGAATCTATTTCTTATGAGGGGCGTCACTATATCCTTCAAATCACCGATAAGGTGACTACGGGAGCACCTTATTTTGTGGAGTTGGAACATCATCAGCCGTCTGCGCTTTCTCCGCTTGTTCAAGAGCAAGTAAAAGATATTGTTTTACGTGCTTTAGATGCACTTCATGTGAGGTACGGTGCGTCACATTCAGAATTGAAGATTACTGAAGATGGTGATATCCGTGTCATTGAGATTGGCGCTCGTATGGGAGGTGATTTTATCGGTTCTACGCTTGTTCGCCTTTCTACAGGGTATGATTATCTGGAAGGGGTGATTAAGATCGCAATGGGAGAATTTATAGAACCTCAAATTGCAGAACATAATTATTCAGGTGTTTATTTTCTCTGTAAGGAAACTGAATCCTTGAAACTTATTATAGAGAATTGGCGTAATTATCCAGAAATAGTAGAAGCAAGAATCACAGATTCTATTCTTCGAAATATCGAATGCAGCGGAGATCGCAGCGGATATTTAATATACAAATCAGATAATAAAATCTTTTATTAAGTAAAATATAAGACAATAGATATGAAGTATTACAGCATGAATGAAACCCGCAAGTTTCTTGAAAGCATTGGTCAACCTGGTGGGGACCTGTATGATTTGCCAGACTCCGAGAAACGTTTCCCTGATGGAGGCCAGTATCGCTTTGAAGTTCCTGGAATCCAAGGTCCAGGTCCCATGAAGGCTTTGTTGGAGCAGTTGGATGAGTATGGCATTCAAATTCACCGTGTTACACAAACTAAGGGGGTTATGTTTCTCACTGATGATGAAATCAAGCAAATGGTGGAATATGCAAAAAAGTGGAAGGTGCAGCTCATTCTTGCCTGTGGTCCTCGAGCTACGACTGACACCTCTGCTTCAGTGAAGACTGAAGAAGGTCAACGTATGGGCTATCGTCTCCGTGGACAGGAACAGATTGTTCGTGGAATCGAGGAGATCAAAAGGGGGGCCCGTTTGGGGGTTCGTGGTTTTCTTATCTATGATGAAGGATTGCTGTATGTTCTTAATGAGGCTCGAAAAGCAGGCTATATTCCTGCTGACTGCCACTTTAAAATTTCTGCACATTCAGGTCATGGCAACCCATGTTCGGCCTATGTGCTTGAAAGTCTTGGAGCGGACTCTATCAATCCTATTCGTGATATTCAGATGCAGATGCTCGCCTCTATGCGAGCCGCCATTAATGTACCTATCGACTTGCATACTGAGAATCCCAAGTCAAGTGGTGGTTTCATACGTCATTACGAGGTGCCTGATTTTATTCGTGTAGCATCTCCTGTTTATTTGAAAACTGGAGGTTCTGTTGCTGCTAATCATAGTTATGATACAACAGAAAAGGAAGCTAAACAGCGTGCAAAGCAGATTCTGCTTGTAAAGAGAGTAATTGATGAATATTATCCGGAGGCTGTGGTATCTCCAAAAAAGTAAAAGCAAGTAGTTATCTAAAAGTTTCTTCTATAGTAAAGAGTTTTTAGGGAAGAACTCTTTAGTAAATTAACCGAATTAAATTATAAAAAACAATGAAATTTCACAAGTATAATTCGGACTTTTCCTTTGTAAAAGCCCCTATGGAATTTAATAAATACACCGATAGGAACACCCTTCAATATTGCCTCGGTGGTACTCTTTACATGCCTGGAACTAAGGATATAAAGGATAAAGTGGTCAATCATCAACTGGATGTTACTTCGTTTGTAATGTGTTGCGAGGATGCCATTAAAGAAGAAGACTTGCCCAAAGCTGAGCAAAATATTCTTGATCATATGGATTATTTTGCTGACTTGATTGAGGCTGGTAAGTTGAGCCATGATGACATTCCTCTTATTTTCGTTCGAGTACGTAATCCGGAGCAATTTAAGGACTTTGTTTCTCGTATGACGAAAAAGCAGGCATCGGTGTTGACAGGTTTTAATTTCCCCAAGTTCAACAGCCGAGTTGCGCTAGATGTGTTGAGAACCCTTGTTGAGGTGAACAATCGTTTTGGCGTAGTGCTTTATGGTATGCCTATTTTGGAGGGGGAAGAGGTTGCATTCCATGAGACCCGTAATCAAGAACTGCTTTTGCTACGTAATATTCTTGAACCCTATAAAGATCTCATTCTAAACATTCGTGTAGGTGGAACAGACATGTCATCACTCTTCGGTGTTCGTCGAGGAATTAATTCTACTGTGTATGATATCATGCCTGTTCGCGATGCGCTCTCCGATGTTTTGAATTTTTTCAATCGTTACAATGATTATTGTGTGTCAGCTGCTGTATGGGAATACTTTCGGGTATATAAAGAGGATGATATAGATGAGGTCATTAAGCGTAATTTTCATAATGCATTAGTTAAAGGGCAAGATATCGTTAATCCGGCTATTGACGGATTATTGAAGGAGGTTCTTGTTGATAGAGCTAATGGTTTTGTCGGTAAGACCATTATTCATCCTACTCATGCCAAATTCGTGAATGCCATGTTTACTGTTGTTGAGGAAGAATATCATGATGCCATACAGATTCTCAATACCTCTGGTGGCGTTATAAAAAGCAGTGGTGGTGACAAAATGAACGAAATCGGTCCTCATCATCGTTGGGCAGAAAAAATAGTAAAGCGTGCCAAAGTATATGGTGTAGTGAAGAATGAGGATTCTGTTCTTGGGCTTGTACTCGGACACAATAAATAGTTGGATGATGAAAATAGTATTAGGAACAATGAATTTCGGTCCGCAGTTGGACTTGAACTCAAGCCGTAAGATGGTTCAATGTTTTCTGGAGACAGGAAATGTAGAGTTAGATACTGCATATGTATATAACAATGGAGATACAGAGAGATATCTTGGTAAGATACTTCCCGATATTGATTCATCAAACTATTACCTTGCAACAAAAGTACATCCCCGAGTTACAGGAAAGTTAGACAGAGAGACTATCTTGATGGAGTTCAAAGAGTCACTTAGACGTATGAATTGCGATAAAGTGGATTTACTCTATTTCCACTTTCCTGATAGTAAGACTCCTATTGAGGAAGCTCTCGATACTATTGCTGAATTGTATGAGCAAGGTAAGGTACAGGAATTAGGATTGAGTAATTATCCGGCATGGCAGGTGGTGGATATCTGGTACAAATGCGTGCGCCATGGATGCCCAAGACCAACGGTCTATCAAGGAATGTATAATGCTCTCTGTCGAAATGTAGAGCCTGAACTCTTCCCTGCCATCCGCTCGTTAGGTATGAGATTTTACGCCTTTAATCCATTGGCTGGAGGTTTACTTGTCGGGAAGCACTTGCACTATGAGGATACACCTGAATCAGGACGATTTGCTAGATTGAAGAGTTATCGTGATCGCTATTGGAAGCAGAACTATTTCGATGCAGTAAACGAAATCAAGACTGTTTGTGATGCAGAAAGTATTCCTATGGTAGAAGCTGCTTACCGTTGGCTAGTCAATCATTCTATGATGAATGCAAGTATGGGTGATAGTATATTGCTTGGAGCGTCACGCATTGAGCAGATGGAGCAGAATATACTTGCTACTACTAAAGGAAAGCTTCCACAAAGTGTTATTAATGCTATGGATATTGCATGGGATATTGCTAAACCTGACAGTCCTGCATATTTTAAATATATTTAATGCATTGGTATGAATCTAACGGATCAATTTATTGATAGAATTTGTGCAATTAGTTATGAGGACATAACCCCTCATGCTATAGAGATGGTGAAGATTTGTTTGATTGATACAATAGGTGTAGCTATAGCAGGGGCAAATGATCTTAAAACAAAAGAGAAAACTTTGGTAAATATGTTGGGGGGAGATGAACTAATTGCTCCAATTGGTTTAGAAGAGAAAACATCTTTACTGAATGCCATCTTCATAAATGGTTTGAATTCTCATTTTTTAGAATTTGACGATGGAATACGTTATGGAGTAATCCATCCAAGTGCACCTCTCTTTTCTGCACTAATACCTGTGGCAATAGTCAATAATGTGGGATGGAAACGTTTCCTCCTAGGAGCAATATGTGGTTACGAAACCAGTATTCGATTGGCTAGTGCAATGCAGCCATATCATTATAGTGCAGGTTATCATCCTACAGCTACTTGTTGTACTTTAGGCGTTGCTGTAGGTGTGTCTGTTATGTTGGGGTATAGCAAAGATAAAGTGAAAGATGCATTTTCAGCCGCTTCTATATCGTCTTGTGGAACGCTAAAAGTGCTTGAGGATGTTTCTCAACTAAAACCTTATAATTGTGCTAAAGCTGCATTAAATGGATATTTATCTGCAGTTATGGCTAAAGCAGGCTTTAAAGGACCGCAGGATGCCTTAACTGGTGATACTGGTTTTTTGAAAATGATGGCCTCTCAATACAATGAAGAGATACTGATTGGAAATAGAGATTATTTTTATGTAGAAAAAATCTATCTTAAACCATATGCTTCATGTCGCCATACGCATTCCGTCATTGAGGCTGCTTTCACGATTAGAGAAGAAGCTGGTTTTGATGTAAATAACATCTCGTCAATTGACGTATTAACATATGAGGGAGTTATAGGTAAACATGACAATAATGAAATATATGGAGAAGCTTCAGCTCGTATGAGTATGCCATATAGCATAGCAGTAGCACTGGTGACAGGAAAAGCTGGAATTGCAGAATTTGTAAGTCCTTACATTGATGATTCATTTATAATAGCTCTGAATAAAATGGTTTGCATTCAAGGAGATGAAGATTTGAGCAAATTGGTACCAGACAAACGAGTAGCTGTTCTTCATGTAACTCAAAAAGATGGTAAAGAATTTACCTGTAGAGTGGAATATCCTAAAGGCGAACCTGAAAACCCATTAACAGAAGAGGAATTGTTTGTGAAATTTTCGACAATGGCAGTATATGGTGGAAAAAGCTTAGAATGGGCAAAACGGATATTCAATTATATCATAACAAGTGATAGTGTAGTTATAGAAAAAATTAATTAAATGGTAGACCAAAATAAACTATTTGAGCAACTGAATGAACTGGGGCTAAATTTCTTTACTGGTGTTCCCGATTCATTGCTAAACGATTTTTGTCTTCATCTGGTGAACAATGTTTCTGACTGCCAACATGTAATGGTTGCCAATGAAGGAAATGCTATCGGAGTGGCAGCAGGTTACCACATGGCTACAGGTGAGATTCCCGTAGTATATATGCAAAATTCAGGCATTGGTAATGCTGCAAATCCGCTGTTGTCGTTAACTCATCAGGATGTCTATTCTATACCATTGATTCTGCTCATTGGTTGGAGAGGTGAGCCTGGTATAAACGATCATGCACAGCACAAGAAGCAAGGAGAACTGACGCCAGTGCTGATGACAGATATGGATATTCCTTATGAGATATTGGATGTCGAAGAAACTATTGTAGAAAAATTTGCATGGGCGGTAAAGGTCGCTAGAGAATCTAAGGCTCCAGTTGCTCTTATTGTAAAAAAAACAATATTGACCAAAAAGGAAAAGAAGCAAGTATATCCGGAAAGTCTGTTGATGAACAGAGAAGAGGCTATCTCGGCTGTTCTTGATGTGTTCGGTGGGGATGCCATATACCTTGCAACCACAGGTCGTGCTACACGTGAACTTCATGAACAAATCACTCTTCATGGACTTTCTCATGAATTAGAATTTCTGAATGTAGGAGCAATGGGACACCTGTCTTCCATTGGGCTTGGATTGGCTATTGGCCGTCCAGATAAGAAGATAGTTGTCTTTGATGGAGATGCAGCTGCAGTCATGCACATGGGTAGTTTGGCAACTAATGGTCGCTACCAGCCTAAGAACATGATTCACATTGTGCTTAACAATGGCGTGAATGAGTCTGTCGGAGGTCAGAAATCTTCTGGTCAGATCGTTGATTTGACTGGAGTTGCCAAGGCTTGTGGTTATGAGACTCCCATATCATTTGTTGAGACTAAAGATGCATTGCAGAATGCTGTCAAGACGTTGGTTGAATGTGACCGTTTGTCTTTTGTGGATGTACATATTTGTCAGGGAATCCGTAAAGATATGCCTAAATTGAGTATAGAACACCAATTACAGAAAGAGGCATTGATGAACTGTCTGAAACAATAAATTACTATGATAGAATTAACGACACCATTTAGTGAAGAGGCCGTTTCTCGATTGAAAGTGGGCGATGTGGTCTCTATCTCCGGATATATCTATACAGGTAGGGATGCTGTTTTACCCAAGATAGTGAAATATGCAGAAGCAGGTATTTTGGCTGATATGAATGTAGATTTACAAGGTCAGGTTATTTTCCATACGGCTGTTAGTCCTGCTGGTGTGGGGCCTACCTCAAGTAACAAGTTGGAGATAGAAGGTAGTTTTGAACCTTTATCTCGTCATGGCATCAAAATGCATTTAGGTAAAGGTGCTATCAAGTCCGAAACCGTTAAGGCACTGGCGAAAAATAATGCTGTTTTTGCAATAATCCCACCTGTAACTGCTCTTTTGGGTAGTCAGACATCGGAGATAGAATGCGTATGTTGTCCAGAGTTGGGAATGGAAGCATTACATAGAATTAAAGTGAATCATTATCAGGCTATTATTGCCGCAGCTAAAGGAGAAAGTATCTATGGATAGTATAGTTGAACAAGTCGCACAATGTTTAGTGCAGGCTGGCTCTACATTCCGCGAGGACCAAAAAGAAGTCTATCGCAGGGCTATTGACAAAGAGCCAAAAACAAGTAGTTGCTGGGTAATGCGGCAGATTCTGGATAACGCATTGGTCGCAGAGAAAAATAAAAGTCCGCTTTGTGATGATACGGGAATACCTCATTTATTCCTTGAGATTGGGAAGAGTCGACAAGTGACTGGTGAGATGTTGGAATTGATTCAAGAGGGTGTAGCCCTCGGACTTCGCACGCTTCCTGGTCGCCCTATGGCTGTTATGGGCGATGATTACAATCGTATAGACCAGTCGGGAGGCTTAGATTCGGATCCAGGAGCTTTGGTTTCATCACCTATATTAATAAAGCTTGTGGATGAAGATGTTCTCAGACTAACTATCATGATGCTTGGAGGTGGTCCTGCCATCCGTGGAATAACTCAACACGTATTTCATAAGCATAGTGTTCAGGCTGTTATAGATGAAATAGTCACTCGTGCTATTCCGGCAGTTGCTCAGTTGGGCTGTTCTCCTTGTACGCTTGCAGTTGGAATTGGCCGCTCTCAGTTTGAGGCGACATCCATGATGATGGAAGCAATGGTGAAGGGAAATTACAACGAACAGACTGAATTTGAGAAAAACATTACCGATAAAGTTAATGAATCAAATGTAGGTGCTCTTGGCTTGGGGGGCAAGACCTCTGTTCTAGCAACTTTTGCCAAGATAGGTCCACAGAGAGCTAGTGGCGTAAGAATAGTAGCTTTACGCCCGTGTTGTTGCATTGAACCAAGACGAGCATCTGTGGAATTGTAGTGACTATTCCAATTAGGATAAGATAATTGCAAAAGATAGTTCTATTATAAACATAACTTTCTATGCTTATGCATCAGGTAGGCATAGAAGGGGGAGATATGGTATTGGTAAAGTTATTGTTTCAGGTGAAGAACTGTCTGTTAGGTAAATTACAATAGAAGCTGTTTCGACATATAGCGCTGCTCTAGAACATTTGCACTATCATCTCAAAGAAAGAATGGATTATGGTTATGTTCTCATTTTAGAAAGAAAATGTATCTATATTGCCAGAAATACAGAAGGTGATGAAGATGTACTAGTACTGAAGGATATTGTTTTTTTCAGTGAACCCACCATTCATAATGAGTTGTAAGCAAGTAATAAAAGTAGTAGAGATATTTATGCCTTCTGAGTTATATCCTTATAACATGGAATAGTCGAAGGGAAGGACAAATATATCGGAAGTGTCAGTATTAACAAACAGCAAAATAGAGAATTTTAACAAAAGGCTAATATGAAAGCATTAAAAGGAAGAAAGATATTAATTCTTGGAGCTACAGCTTCATGTGTACATGTTACGAAGTTTGCTAAGTCTATGGGGGCTTTTGTGTATGTGACAGATAATGTAGCAGATTATGGACCAGCAAAGAAGCATGCAGATGAGCCAGTAATGATTAGTACTGCTGATGTTGAGGCTTTGACTAAATTCGTACGAGATAATAGTGTTGATGGTGTTATGACTGGCCCAGGAGAGTTTAATATACAAAATGCAATAGAGCTCTGTAGTAGTACAGGCCTACCTTTTTATTGTAATAGGGAACAATGGAAAGTTTGTCAAGACAAGCGAAATTTTAAGGATTTTTGCAAACGATTCGGACTTCCTGGTGTTCCAGAGTACTCTGTAAATGAACAGTTAGAAAAGAGAGATTTTCCTGTGATTGTGAAACCTGTTGATGGATATTCTTCGAAAGGCATCAATATTTGTTGGAATGAAGAAGAGTACAAAATGGCAAAGGAAGTAGCATTGGCGGCATCAAAGTCTGGTAAAATATTGGTCGAAAAATATGTGAATAATGGCGGTGTCACTATTGATGCAAAATATGTGGCTATTGATGGGGATTACTATTTAGAGGCAATGGGGGATAGGTATGTACTGAATGGCGGTTTGATTACTGCTATCAGTTTTTATCCATCTAAGTACCTAGACTGTTTTATGGCACAAGTTCATCCATATGTGAAGAAAGCATTCTCATCCATAGGATTAAAAAATGGTGCTTTCTTTTTTCAAGCAATTCCTGATGATGAAAATATATATATATATGAAATGGGGTTGAGAGTGAGCGGAGGTATGATTTATAATATGACTGAAGCTACAAGTGGAAACAATACTCTAAAGATGTTGATTCATTATAGTGTAACAGGAGAAATGTGTGAGGAAAGTGATATTAAGAATATTGATGTCAACTTTAAGGGAAAGATTGCATCTACCTTATCTTTTCCACTTAGAATAGGAACGATTGCATCTTTTGAGGGTTTTGATTCCATTCCTGCGATGAAGGGTGTTATTGATTTGACTATATATTATGAAATTGGTAACACCATTTTGCAAAAACATGTCAATACTCTTGATCAGTTGTTTGCTCGCGTGATGGTGTCAGCTGATGATGAAGAATCTTTGTTTGATACACTCCAAGCAATAAGAACAATAGCATCGGTAAAAAATATTAAGGGAGAAGAAATGATAATTTGGGATACTTATGATCGTATTTATGCGAAATATAAGGCAGAGAAGGGGGGATGATTATCATGGTGAAGATATGCAGTTAGAATCTCTTACTTATAGTGAATGTATTAGTGTTATTTATTGTGGATAATTTTAAAATTGTAAATATATGAAAATCCCATTCAATAAACCCTATCTTACCGGTAAAGAAGCTCATTACATGTATCAGGCAGTATATACAGGTAAACTGTCTGGAAATGGTTATTTTACCAAGAAATGTCAAAATTACTTTCAGGAGAGATTTGGTTTTACAAAGTGTCTACTTATAACGTCAGGTACGGATGCACTGGAAATGTGTGCTATGTTATGTAAACTAAAACCTGGGGATGAAGTAATTGTACCATCATATACCTTTGTTTCTACAGCTTTGGCATTCTTACGTGAAGGAGTGAACGTGATATTTGCAGATAGCATGGATTCCAATCCTAATCTTGATGCAGAGAAATTGGAATCTCTTATAACACCCAAAACGCGTGTCATTGTTCCAGTACATTATGCAGGTGTAGCATGTGACATGGATGTCATTATGGCTGTTGCAGAGAAACATAATCTACTTGTCGTGGAGGATGCCGCTCAGGCTATAGACTCGTTTTATATAACGAAAAACGAGAAGCTTATTCAAAAATATGGAACGAATAGGCTACCGTTAGGGAGTATTGGTCATCTTGGCGCATTCTCTTTCCACGAAACAAAGAATATCACTGCTGGTGGCGAAGGAGGTCTTTTGACTATTAATGATGAAAGTTTTGTTCAACGCTCTGAGATTCTTTGGGAGAAAGGTACTAATCGTGCCGAGTTCTTTCGCGGTGCGGTAAATAAATATGGTTGGGTAGATATGGGATCTTCCTTTCTTCCTGCAGAAATCAATGCTGCATTTCTTTGGGCACAGTTGGAAAACCTTGATGATATTCAGAGAAAACGTCGCAGGCTTTGGGAACAGTATTTTGTAGGTTTGCAGCAATTGGCAGGTAACGGCTATATTCGTCTTCCTCAGATCCCAAGTTATGCGACTAACAATGCGCATATGTTTTACATTGTATGTCGTAATCTTGAAGAACGAACCAAGCTTATTCAGTACCTTAAGGATAAAGGAATAATGGCGCCATTCCACTATCTTAGTCTACATAAAAGTGATTATTATGTTGCTCACTGTATAAATATTCCAGAATTGCCAAACTGTGATATGTATACAGATTGTCTTGTTCGTTTACCTATGTTTTATGAATTGTCATTGGAGCAAGTGGATGAGATTTGTGAACTAATTAATGAACTCTATACTCATAAATGAATCTCTTTTGTTTAGATACCCTTTTCCTCTCAGGTTATGGCCTCACTATATACTATAATTCATTGCTATAGCATGACTGTATATTTAGATACATATGATTGACTCTAAACGGATAGCAAAAAATACTGTCTTTCTTTATATAAGGCTCGTTCTTGTTCTTTGTGTAACACTATATACATCCAGAGTAGTCCTCGATAAGTTAGGTGTAGACGATTTTAGTTTATACAATGTTGTGTATGGAGTAATAGGACTGCTATCTTTTTTAAATGGTACATTAAGTTCTGGTACTTCTCGTTTCATTACGTTTGCCTTGGGCAAAGGAGATCTAGCAAAACTTAAGAGAACTTTTAGTGTTGCATTATATGTTCATGTACTTTTGGCTGTTCTTGTTATTCTCTTAGGCGAGACTGTTGGATTGTGGTATGTACATAATGTGATGGTTATACCTCCTGAGCGTTTATCAGCAGTACTCGTTGTTTATCAGATATCTATTCTCTCTACTGTAATTACAATTCTTCAAGTACCATTTATTTCCGAGGTGATGGCACATGAGAGAATGAGTATTTATGCTTACATCGGAATATACGAAGCTATTGCAAAATTAGCTATTGTTTTCTTGTTGATCTGCAGTCCATTCGATGAACTAATTTATTATGCAGCATTAGTGGCTTTAGCAAGTCTGACGGTATTTCTTTTCTATGTATTTTACACCAAGCGAAAATTTGATGAGGTTAGCCTTAAGTTTCATTTTGATAAGTTTACTTTTATCTCAATAATGAAGTTTTCTGGATGGAACATTATTGCTAATATAAGCGGTACTTTGATGAAACAAGGGGTAATTATGTTATTCAATATCTTCTTTTCGCCAGTTGTAGTTGCTGCTCAAGCTATATCTAATCAGATATCTAATGCGATGATGCAGTTCGTGGAGAATGTTCGTCAAGCTATTAACCCACAGGTAATAAAACTCTATGCAGACGAGAAGTATGAAGATTCTAAGCGTCTTACTCTTCAATCTGCTGAGTATGTATTTGCTCTTCTTCTTCTGATGGGGATTCCATGTATTATGATTATGCCTTCTTTATTGGATTTGTGGTTGGTGGAGGTACCTGAATATGCAGTTGATTTCGCAAGGCTTATTATACTTCAGGACATACTTGGAAATTTTAGCGCAGCATTCTATACTCCCATGGTTGCTGCTAATAAGATTCAGAAGAACTCTATATCTGCTGCTTTTCTTTGTTTTATTCAATTTGGTCTCTTATGTATCCTGTTTCGGATAGGCTTAGATGCTATTTGGGCAAGAATATTAGGAGTTGTGTTTACTGCCATCTGGAGTTTTGTGGTAAAACCCTATATTCTATGGCGGGATATCAATTATACATGGAATGAATTATTTAGATGCATTTTTAGAAGTATGCGATCTTTTGTTATAGTTGCAATAATATGTTATGTCCTATATGTGTTAATACCTCAAACAACGATTATTAGAAGTCTTTTATTAGCACTTATCTCTATTATTGTTGTGCTTGTGGTTTCTTATACTTTAATGGCAAAGAGTGTTAGAAAAGAGATTATGTCTTTTGTTGTTAGAAAAGTAAGAAAACAAATATGAAACATTATATAATTCTTACAAGTGGGCTTTTTAATATGGGTGGAGCAGAAATGTTCACTAGTAATAAGTGCCGATATCTTAGTTCTATAGGCTGGAGGGTGAAGGTATTCTACTTTCGTGCAGGAAATAAAATAATGATTGATGGTCTTGCTGAATTTCGGCAGAATCGTATACCCGAATTGATTTATGGTATTACATATGTTAACAAAGCGAAGCGAAAGGAAATCCTTGATAAAATATGTATGGGTATTAAGCATGGAGATCAGGTAGTCGTTGAATCCCATATAATGAATTTAGCTTATTGGGGTGAGTTGATAGCTAAAAGAACTGGTGCAAAAAATATTCTGAACTCAATGGAAGAAAACATCAATCAACTGACCAAAAAGGAGGCGGCTTTCGTTGAATATAAGATGAAAAGATGGGAGATACTGAATGCCAGTGTAAAATCATTCCATCGCTATTTTAACAATCTATATAAAGAAGAATATGCAAACTATGTACATAAATATATGCGAGCGTATTGTTCAAATGTAGTGGATGAGAATACTTCTTTTCAGGACGATGTACGAAAGGCGGATTTCAATATAATGAGTGTGGGAAGATTGGATAAACCATATGTGCATTATATGTTGCAAGAAGTTTTATCGTTAGTGTGTGAAAAAACTCAATATCAGTTTAATTTTCTTATAATCGGTGGATCTCCTGATGGTAGTGTAGAAGAGGAAATAGAGAAAATGTTTTCTTCGTTACAAAATGTGAAGGTATATCTTTATGGATATATGTTTCCTATTCCACTTAATTTATTGAACAAGGCTGATGTAAGCATAGCAACAGCAAACTCTATATTGGTCACATCGAATTTGGGAATTCCGACCATAGCAATTGATATTCACGACAATTATCCAATGGGCATATATGGAAAAAGCACTACTAATTTGTTCTCACGTGACGAAGAGCCTATTCAACAAATATCATATCTGCTTAAGCAAGTTCTTATAGATGAAGTATACAAAAAGGAACAGCCATTGGAAATAGATACATCATCTGAGTTGGAAGCTGTATTCAGTAAGCAAGTGGATTTTCTTGAATTGTCGTCAGATGATCATAAGGCATACGATGTTGAGTCCATGTACCCATGGTATAAGTATATTTATGATCAAACAAAAAAATATATTCATCAGGTGATGGGAAATGAATAGAGGTAAATTTGTATTATTAATATTATTTCTAGTTATATTATCTGCGGACTTCTGTAAAGCTTCGGATAAGTGTTTGCGTATAGAAGAAAATAGAATAGCAAGTAAACAGGTGTGTTTTTCGTCATCAGATACTATTTATACAATTGACAAAGTAATAGATCTTGATGGTAGAATTCTGAAACTGCCTGATAATTGCGTTTTAAGATTTGATGGCGGCGTAATATTGAATGGTACTGTTATCTTCAATAATACGAGAATCCAAGATCCTTGCTTTCGAAATGTGAGATTTGAAGGTAATATCAAGAATGAGACATTTAATATATCAGATTATGGTGCAATTGCAGGTTCAGATATGGATTGCTCTGTTGTTATCAATGATTTAATAAAACTACAGTCATCTTCTATACCTTCGCGAAGCGCAAAGACGATTGTCATTCCGAATGGTACTTTCTATATTGACAACCCTATTGTGCTATGGGCCGGTTGGGAAGCACCTGTTACACTTCAAGGCAATGGAAATACGTCTACTCTTTGTCAGAGGAGAGACAATGTGAATATTATAAGGTTATATGAGAACCATTATATAAAAAATTTAAAACTAATATATAAGAACAGGCAGATACTAGAAAATTCAGGCTCTGTTGCTATTGCATGCCAACGGTCAATATTTTCTTTATTTGAGAATTTAACCATCTGTAAAGCAAAGTCTGCTTTCGGTTATATTCCATTGAATGACCAAAAGAAAGGGTGGAACCCGACAAGAATAAAAGATCAATGTTATGTTTCGTGTAACTTTCGTAATATCCGTATTTATGAATTCAGTGGATATGCGTTTGATTTCTCAAAAGAGTTTCCTCAGGGAGACAGTGGAAGTGCATTTGATAACGTTTATATAAATTCTAATGATTGGTTAGGGCGTACGACTGACAACAAGAGTCTGGGGGCGATAAAAGGTGATAATACTGTAGCGTCGATGACTCAACTAAATATAGAAGGCTCTCATTACTCTTCTAATTTGATTGATTTAAGTGGCATGTCTAGAGTATCTATTCAAAGTTTGCATATAGAGGGTATAAAAAACATGCCAATAATTATCAAGAATTCTATCCAATCACTAGCAAATATTAGCATGATGGATATTCAGTTTTGTAATTTCACAGTTGATAATTATGTTGCATTTTTGTCTGAAGATGATGCTCTTATTACGATAGGTAATTTTTGTGTACGAAACGATTGTAAGAAGAATTCTAATGCGATATTAATGACGAAACGGAAAACAACTAACTCCCATAACATAACAATTGAGTATTCTATAGACTGTTTGAATTTTCTAAAATAGTAGTTATGGTAAATAAAATATTTGCACTTTCTGTAGTGCTATATCCTATATTGTCAGCCTATATAATTTATGGACCGATTGACTTAGGAGTATTTTTATGTACAATTTTGGGTGTCTTTGTTCTCTTGAAAAATAATGTTAAATCCTTGAGACTTCCACGACTCCTTTTGGCATTTTTTATTTATACCATATTGGCTGCAATAGTTGTAACACACAGTTTTCCTTTGCGGCTAGCATTATATATAATTTTGTTGGCACTTGTATGCTCCTTTCTAAATTTTGATCAAATCTTCTGTTATTACAAGAGGACGTCAATAGTATGTATACTATTTTTCTTTGTACAAGAGATTATGCTGATTTTTACTGGTGTATCGATTTCTGGTGTGTTTTCATTCTTGCCTACTGTGTATGGAGATGGTACAGCGGCATATTTTGAAAGTCATCAAGAGGTAGTCCGGCAAGCTTCATTTTTCCTTGAGCCATCCTATTTTGCTCAATTTTTACTGCCATGGGTAATTATTGAATTGTTTGCTGGGGGAAAAAAACATATTAGAACGGCTATCTATATTTCTGTAGTAATACTATTCATTCGTTCTGGTGTTGGAGTCCTTGTTATGGCAATTTCTTGGTTTCTCTGGTTACTGTTTGCCAATATGCGACGGAGGAAAAAAATTGGTATAGTTTTATTTGCTTGTGTCTTTTTATTGCTTGTTTTTGCAATAAGTCCTGAAATAGTCGATTCATTGTTGGGAAGAATGAATGAATTGTCTATTAATGGTGCAGATGAACGATTTCAGACATCTGGTTTTATTCGTTTTTTTCGTGGTTATTATTTGTATGCAGGACTGCCTTTTATAAATATGGTTTTTGGAATGAATCCATCGGAAATCAATGACTTTATGATGAGAAATACGATGGGACTGTTTGATAAAGATATGTCATTTATAAATGGTGTTGCTACTATATTATGCCAATACGGTGCAATTGGTCTGGCTTTGTTTTCTTTCCATATGTTTTCTTTTATTCGAAAGGGAAGCTATGTAAAAAGTGTATTAGCGGTTAGTATTATTCTTATACTTTTTGCTGAGTCATATTTTATTTGTTCACGTATGCTGTTGGCAGTAGGGTTATGTTGTACATATCCGAGTCTTAATTCAAAAAATATTTCATAGGTTATTATGAGAACTCTATTCATTACCAATACGTATCTTGATGGAAACAGTGGTGGCGTATATGCAACAAAGGCATATATAAATGCATTTGCTCAACTTTCTGAGGCAATGACTTTAGTCTATGCAATGAAGAATACTACCCCAACTGACTCTCTTTGTGGTCATATAAATATGATTCCGGTTGAGGATAGAAGAACTGTAGTTAGGAAGTTTGTAGATCTTTGTTTCGGAGTGGTAAATCGTTTCCAAAGGAACTTATTAGGGTTGGTTGATTTATCCCAGTTTGACATAGTAGTTTTTAATAATAGTGACGTAAGTTCTGGACTTATTAAAATTGTAAAGAAATATGGTCCAAAAGTGATTACGATCCATCACAATTATCAGATAGAGTATTTGAAAGGAAATTCAAGTCGTATAACGTTACTACCAAATCTTTTTTGGACTTATATATACGAAAGAGATGCTGTCAGGAATAGTGACCTGAATCTAACACTTACCAAACAGGATATTACTTTGCTCAAGAAGCATTATGGAATAGCTAAGTTTGAGGTGTTGGGTGTGTTCGAATTTAAACCGTTTGAAATAAAAGGCTATCTTGAGACAACAAGAGGACATAATTATGTTATTACTGGTTGGTTAGGGGCGAAACAAACAGAGGACTCTTTACTTCCCTGGATAAAGGATTACTATCCTATATTAAAGACTGTCGATCCAGAAGCAAAGTTAACGATAGCAGGTCGTGACCCATCAGAAAAACTATTGTTACTTGCACAATCAAATGGCATAGATGTTATTGCGTCTCCTGTAGATATACAGCCAATTCTGGATACAGCCAATTATTATATATGTCCCATAGACCGAGGTGGAGGTTTGAAACTACGTAATATGGATGGGCTTAAAAGTGGGCTTCCCGTATTGACGCATTTTGTTTCTGCAAGAGGTTATGAATATATGCTTGATAAAGAGTGTTTATTTGTGTATAGTGATCAACAGTCTTTTATATCAGCCGTCACTTCAATGACAAGATTGCAAACTTCAAAAAGAGATATTATAAATATATATTCATCATTTTATTCACTTCAAATCGGAGTTGAACGTTTACGTTTTATCCTTGAAAGATGGGCTTTTATTTAGTAATTGCTTTGTTGTTTATGCGATAGCTCTTTCTGTAAGCGCTCAAATTAGGGTTTAAAAAAATAAGAATATATCTTTTGCTGCAAACTAAAATTGGGCATTAATTCTAAAACATAATATAGATGAGAAAAGTAATGTTGGTCTTCGGTACTCGACCGGAGGCTATTAAGATGGCTCCATTGGTGAAAGAATTTCAAAGACATCAGCAGGAATTTCAAGCCATTGTATGCGTAACAGGTCAACATCGTGAAATGTTAGATCAAGTACTTCGAATATTTGAGATTATTCCTGACTATGATTTAGATATCATGAAGAAGGAACAAGATTTATATGATGTAACAGCACGAGTTCTGCTTGGCATGAGAGATGTATTGAAAGAAGTTCAGCCAGATATAGTTTTAGTGCATGGTGATACAACTACGTCTACAGCTGCTGCTTTGTCTGCTTTTTATCAGCAAATACCTGTTGGGCATGTGGAAGCTGGTCTTCGTACATACGATATTTATAGTCCTTGGCCAGAAGAGATGAATCGTCAAATTACGGGACGTATCGCTACTTATAACTTTGCTCCAACTCAATTGAGTAAAGAAAATCTTCTTAGGGAGGCGGTGAAAGAGGAAAGCATTATGATAACTGGTAATACGGTTATTGATGCACTTTATTGGGTAGTAGATAAGATAAAGAATAATCAAGAATTAAGTGCTGAATTAGAAATTAGCTTGAAAAATGTTGGGTATGATGTAAATCGATTAAAAAACGGCAAAAAGATGGTGCTTATTACTGGACATAGAAGGGAAAATTTCGGTGATGGCTTTGTTAATATATGTATGTCTATTAAAAAATTAGCGATAAAATATCCTAATGTTGATTTCGTTTATCCAATGCATCTAAATCCCAATGTTCGTAAGCCTATTTTTGAAACATTTGGTAAGGACTTGTCTGGCTTGGGAAATATGTTTTTTATTGAACCTTTGGAGTATTTGTCATTCGTTTACTTAATGGAAAAATCAACAATTGTACTGACTGATAGTGGAGGTATTCAAGAAGAAGCGCCAGGATTAGGTAAACCTGTGTTGGTAATGCGTGATACAACAGAGCGTCCAGAGGCTCTAGAAGCAGGAACAGTCAAGCTTGTTGGTACTAATTGTGAGAAAATTATTAACGAAGTGTCTGCTTTGTTGGATAATGAAATATATTATAATGAAATGAGTCAGGCAGTTAATCCTTATGGTGACGGTCTGGCGTGTAGTAGAATTGTAGCTGCATTAAATTAGAGAATGAAGATTTTATATTATGGTAGTACTTATTAGATGTAATGACATTGTTTCAGATCCACGAGCAATGAAGTATATAAAATATCTTCGTGATACTCGTCAAGAATATTTACTTATTGGGTGGGACAGAGAAGGAAATATGCCAGATGCTGAAGATACTATTTACTATCGTCGTCACGCAGGGTACAGCGTTGGTGGTTTTAAGGCAGTTATTAATCGTATAAAATGGATGTTTTTTGTTCTAAAGACTTTAATAAGATTAAACTTGCAAAAAAGTGTAATTCATGCCTGTGATTTGGATGCATCCTTTCCTGTTGTTGTATATAATTTTTTTATAAGTAAAAAAAAGAAATCTATATTTATTTTTGATGTGTTTGACTGGTTTTCTGCAACGCTTTATAATCAAAATATAATTGTTCTTACTGCATTTAAAATTATGGAATGGTTGTCGGTAAAAAAAGCAGATTATATTATTTTATGTGAACCTGAGCGAATAGAGCAGATTCCTTTTAAGGTGAAAGACGATAAATTGTTAGTTCTTCCTAATATTCCTTTTTTTGAAGATAGACAGTTCTTGAAACGAGAAAATAAATATCTTTTCAATAATAATCTTATCACATTTGCTTATGTAGGTGGTTTTGCTCAATCTCGTTGTATCAATGAGATTATTAGTATTGCAGAAGATGGGAGAATAAATTTACTGATAGCCGGTTATGGAAATAAACAAATAGAGGATAGATTATTTACTTTAAAAAAGTGTCCTAATATTAAATATTATGGTAAAGTGAAATACACTGATGGACTTTGTATTATGTATAATGCGGATATAGTTTATGCAATGTATTCAAAATCTAATCCTAATCATATCTATGCAGCTCCTAATAAATATTATGAAGCTTTATTTCTTGGTAAACCTTTGTTTACTACCAAAGGGACTATTGTTGAAAAAAAAGTGATTAGTAATAATATTGGCTATATATCTGAAGAAAGTAAAGAAGAGATTGTATCAGTAATTGATACCATTGATGTAGAAAACATAGAAAACTATGGGCGGACAGCTGGAAATCTTTGGCATAAAACGTTTAGCACATTTACTTTTGATTTTTTGTGTAATAATTATCAAAAAATACTAATGAATAATTTAAAGTAAAGGGCAAATAATGTAAGCTTGTGGTTGTTTCTCAAGAGCAGTACAGGGGATTCGATAGTGTATTTTAAGTTATTTAATTTAGGTGTTAAGTATATTCATATTCTTTCTGGAAATGAGGAAAAACTGAATGATATTTATTCTTATATTAAATGTAGAATCCTGAATAAGCCGAAAGGTGAGATTTTGTATTGAGATGTACATAATTATTGAAATATTGATGTGCCTATTGTATAGTGATGTGTATCATCTCTTTGCTGTAGCACTCAAACGGTCATTCTCTGATACTTCTTATGCATATTGTTATTAATACCTTTGAAAAGTATGAAAAAATACTTGAAAAAGAGATGGAAAAAATGTAATGGCAGTGGGAATCATCCATCACGTACAAGAACGTTTTTCATTAGATAGAGAATGTGATTCTCTCAATATTTGTGAACTGTTTTTCTATTAAGTTATGTTGAAGTAATGGGAATGCCCCCTCCATTTTAACTTTAGGTATTTAGGTATGGGATTCGTATATTCTATGTATGCTGATTCAGTTTCTTTATACTTTGATCCATTGAGTATAGATTTTATTGTAGTTCAAATAAAAGAGGTAGAAAAATATGTAAACGTTTTTAGGGGACGATAGGCTAAGAATGGAGCAATATTTGGAAATATATAAAATATAGTAAATTAATACTGAAATGTTTGAAAACGGAGTTTTATTAATTACCGGTGGAACTGGTTCCTTTGGTAATGCAGTTCTTAAAAGATTTCTTGATTCTGATATAAAAGAAATCCGTATATTTTCTCGTGACGAAAAGAAACAAGATGATATGCGTCACCATCTACAAAACAAAAAAGTGAAATTTTATATTGGTGATGTTCGGGATAAACGTTCTGTTGATGCTGTAATGAGCGGTGTGGATTACATTTTTCATGCTGCTGCGTTGAAGCAGGTTCCTTCTTGTGAGTTTTTTCCTACACAAGCGGTACGTACGAATATACTTGGTACTGAAAATGTTCTTGATTCTGCCATCCAGCATGGTGTAAAGAATGTAGTAGTACTTTCTACCGATAAGGCTGCTTATCCTATCAATGCGATGGGTATTAGTAAAGCCATGATGGAAAAAGTGGCCATTGCTAAAGGTCGTCAGTTAGGAGAGGGAGGTGCTACTACAATTTGTTGTACTCGTTATGGTAATGTGATGGCAAGTCGTGGTTCGGTGATTCCCCTTTGGGTGGAACAAATAAAGTGTGGAAATCCAATTACAATAACCGACCCTAATATGACGCGTTTTATGATGACATTGGATGATGCAGTAGATTTAGTCATCTATGCTTTTCAGCATGGACATAATGGTGATTTATTTGTTCAGAAAGCGCCCGCTGTAACTCTAAAAATATTAGCAGAGTCTTTGCAGGAACTTTATAAGGCTGATGTTCCAATTCGGATTATTGGTACTCGTCATGGAGAAAAATTATATGAATCCTTGGTTACCCGTGAAGAGATGGCTAAAGCGGAAGATATGGGTAATTACTATCGTATTCCTTGCGATGATCGTGATTTAAACTATGACAAGTATTTTGTGGAGGGGCAAGAGAAGATTTCAAAATTTGAGGATTATCATTCACATAATACATATCGCCTGTCTCTTAATGAGATGAAACAACTGTTATTGAAACTTAATATGATAAAGGAGGATTTATGCTTAAAGTGATGACAATAGTCGGTACTCGTCCTGAAATTATTAAGCTGAGCCGAGTTATAGCTGAATTAGACAAATATGTGGAACATATTATTGTACATACCGGTCAAAATTATGACTATGAATTGAATGAGATTTTTTTTCAGGAATTGCATATACGTAAACCAGATTATTTTTTGAATGTAGCTGGTAAAAATGCGGCTGAGACCATTGCTAATGTTATTTGTAAATCTGATGAATTGATGGAGCAGGTGAAGCCAGATGCTGTGTTATTATATGGTGATACTAATAGTTGTATTTCTGTGATTGCTGCAAAGCGTAAAAAGATTCCTATTTTTCACATGGAAGCAGGAAACCGTTGTTTTGACCAAAGGGTTCCTGAAGAAATCAATCGAAAAATAGTAGATCATCTAAGTGATATCAATATGCCTCTTTCTGAACATGCTCGCAAATATCTTTTAGCAGAGGGCTTACGTCCGGAAACAATAATCAAGACAGGTTCTCCTATGACAGAAGTTCTTTTGTATCATAAAGACGAAATAGAAAGAAATGATGTTTTGGAGAAGGAAGGTTTGAAAAAAGGAGAATATTTCATAGTCAGTACTCATCGTGAGGAAAATGTAGATTCCGAAAGGAATTTTTCAGATCTGCTTGTTTCTTTAAGTGCTATAGTGGAAAAATATCGTAAGAAAGTAATTGTATCTACTCACCCCCGTACTCGAAAGAAATTGGAAGCTATTGGTTTTGTAAACTCTAATCCTATGATTGAATTCATGAAACCTTTTGGCTTCATGGAATATATTAAGCTCCAACAAAATGCATTTTGTGTAATATCCGATAGTGGTACGATCACAGAAGAGTCTTCTATACTCCATTTTCCTGCAATAACTATTCGGCAAACTCATGAACGTCCCGAAGGCATGGATGAGGGTACGCTGGTAATGACAGGGTTAAACAGTAGCAGCATTTTAGATTCAATAGATGTGGTGACCTCCCAATATGCAAAGAATAAGAATACAATCCATTCTATCCCAGATTATGCGGCAGATAATGTTTCCAAGAAAGTAGTTCGCATTATTCTTTCTTATACAGATTATGTCAACCGCACTGTGTGGCATAAAACACTCTAAATACATACTTAATCGTTTGATGAAAAAAGTTTTATTATTCGGTGCTACAGGTATGGCTGGACATGTAGCCTATTACTATCTTCGGGGTACGGGAAAATATGATATAACTAATGTAGTCTATCGTACTCCGTTGACTGAGAATAGTATTGTTGTAGATGTAACTAACCGTGATGCGGTTGTTGAGGTGGTTCATAAGGTAAAACCTGAAATTATTATAAATTGTATTGGTATTCTAGTTAAAGGTTCCCAAGAGCATCCTGATAATGCTGTTTTTATAAATGCTTATTTTCCTCATTTATTAAAAAGGCTGTCAGATGAGGTTGGAGCAAAGCTAATTCATATAAGTACAGATTGCGTTTTTTCAGGTAAGAAAGGAAATTACATGGAAGGTGATTTTCGAGATGCTGACGATATATATGGCCGTAGCAAAGCGTTAGGAGAAATTATCAATGATAAGGACTTGACTATCCGTACTTCTATTATTGGACCTGAATTGAAAAAAAATGGTGAAGGTCTGTTTCATTGGTTTATGACTCAACATGGTCATGTGAATGGTTTTAAAACAGCTATATGGGGAGGAGTAACAACTTTGGAACTTGCTAAAGCGATGAATATAGCTATAGAACAAGAAGTGGTTGGATTAATACAACTAAGTAATGGACTTGGTATATCCAAATATGATTTATTGGTACTATTTAAAAAAATATGGAATAAACGAGATGTTGAAATATTGCCATGTGATGTAAATGGGATTGATAAGTCGATTGTTCGATCGTTAAAGTTTAATTATATAGTTCCGACATATTATCAAATGCTTTGTGAACAATATGAATGGATGAAAATGAAATCTGAATTGTATATGTCAATATATAGTGAAATATATAAAGGATACACAACTTGAATGATAGTATTTCTTTTTATTGATAATTGGTGTTTGGTTTAAAGGTGTGTATATGAAAATTCTATTAATAACTCAATATTTTTATCCTGAAAATTTTAAAAGTAATGATCTTGCCTTTGAATTAGTGAAAAGAGGGCATACTGTTGATGCATTAGTTGGTATACCTAATTATCCCAAAGGAGTTTATTATAAAGGATATGGCATTTTTAAGAAGAGGAAAGAAATTATAGAGGGAGTGAATGTGTATCGATGTTTGCAGTTTCCTCGTGGGACGAAAAGTAATATTAGACTTGCTATTAATTATTTGTCGTATAGTTTTTTTGCATCAATATGGGTGCTATGTTATTTGGGCTTGATGAAAAAATATGATGCTATTATTGTGTTTGCTCCTTCTCCTATTATTCAAGCAATCCCAGCAATATTATTAAGGAAAATGAGAAGAACATTGCTTTTCTTATGGATACAAGACATTTGGCCTGATGCAATGATGTCCGGAGGAGGAGTGAGAAATGAAAAAATATTATGCGGTGTGAACTATTTGGTAAAGTTGATTTATCGCTCTTGTGATATTTTATTGATTAGTAGTAAACGCTTTTCAGAATCTATACTTTCTAAAGGAGCTTTTCAGAATAAAATAGTTTATTATCCAAATTGGTCTGATGATATGAAGAAAAAGAAAGGTAATGAACCTAACATTTCTTTTCCAAAAGGCTATAAAATTGTTTTTGCTGGTAATTTAGGGCGGTCACAAGACTTGCCAGCTGTTATGAAAGTAGTTTTATTATTGAGTGATATAAAAGAAATAAAATGGATTTTTGTAGGTGATGGTAGCCAGAAAAAATGGTTACATGATTTTGTAAATGAAAATAAATTAGAGGATAACGTTTCTATTTTAGGTCAGTATCCTCCTTCTTGTATGCCAACGATTTATGAAAAAGCGGATGCATTATTTTTATCTTTGAGGAGTGACTTTGAACATCTAAAAATGGTTGTTCCTTCTAAATTACAATCCTATATGTCAGCAGGAAAGCCTATTTTGGGAATGATAGATGGTGGTGCTGCAGATATTATAAATGAAGCACGTTGTGGGTATGTTGTTTCTGCTGGAGATTATCAAAAAATGGCAGATCTAATTAGAAATACAGTGATTAATAACGTAGAAGCTTTTAAAGTACTTGGTAATAATGGTAGAATATATTATGAAAGTAATTTCACAAAACAAACGTCAATAGATCATTTATGCCATATTCTAAATAAGAAGATTAAAAATAAGTAATAAAAAGTGGTTTTGTGTTTTGAGCGTTATGCAAAAAATAGTGAAAAAATCTTTAGTGATATAAGATGTAGAAATTGAATTTAACTACAGAATTATATAACAATTTGTTAAGAAATCAAGAAGAGTAAGACTTTGTAACTAAGTTGTTTTTTTAAGAAATAAATTTGCAGTGTAAGATTTGGTTGAATAGTGATTATGAGAAATTTAAGTTTTACATATCGTTTTTTGCGTTTTATTGGTCTCAATTATTCAGAAGAAGAGTATGGTAATGTCAGCCTATTTAAAGTTATTGGAAAGTTTTTTGGAAACATGTATCATGCTTTTTTATTGAGTATGATGAATTGGGTTATTTTTGAACCAATAAATCCGAGAATGTTACGTCCTTTTCTATTGAGGAGACTTGGCTGTAAGGTAGGTAAGGGAGTATTTATTGGAGATCATGTTGTTGTAGATGAGAATCATGCAGATCATATAATATTAGAAGATCATGTGCATATAGCTAGTGGTACTCGTTTGTTATGCCATCAAAGAGATTTGTCTAATTATTGTGTTGGAGATGATTATGCAAAGCTTGGTTATAAACTAGGTATAATCCATATGAAAAAGGGTAGTTTAGTTGGTATGGAATCATTTATTATGCCTGGTGTTACTATTGGTGAGGGGGCAATAGTTGGTGCTGGTTCTTTGATTACAAAAGATATTCCAGCATGGACAGTTGCTGCAGGTAGACCTGCTAAGGTCGTGAAAGAAATTCCTCAGAGAATTTCTGTAAAATAATCTAGTAAATATTATTGTTTTGAATATACTAACCTTCGACATTGAAGACTGGTATAATTGCGACTTTATCTCAGGTGATTTCAATTGGGATAAACATGAAGTGCGTATATATCAGGGAGTGAACCGTATTCTCACAGAATTGGAGAAACGGAATCAAAAAGGAACATTTTTTTGCCTTGGCTGGATTGCGGAAAGACATCCAGATGTGATTCGTTCTATTCAAAAGCAAGGGCATCATATAGGTTGTCATTCCTACCAGCATGAGTTGTCTTTCCGTTTTGATGAGAAGACATTTAAAGCAGATACATTGAAGGCGAAACGCCTGATAGAAGATGTAACGGGAGAGGAAGTGAATGCATTTCGTGCCCCGGGATTTTCTATCACTAAGAATAATACTTGGGCGCTTTATTGTTTGGCAGAGATGGGATTCAGATATGACTGTTCGATGTTTCCTGCTCCTCATGATTATGGTGGTATGCCAAGTTATGGAGAAGGTGTTCCGAAACGCATTGATATTGGTGATGGAAGGATTATCAAAGAGTTTCCTATAAACATCCATCGGATAATGGGCAAACATATTGTTTTTTCCGGTGGTGGTTTCTTCCGTTTGTTTCCTTACTGGCTAATTAATCATTGGGGAAGACATAGTGATTACATGATGACTTATTTTCATCCGAGAGATTTTGATGAAGGACAACCTGTCATGAAGAACTTACCTGCTGTACGTCGTTTTAAAAGTTATGTGGGTATAAAAGGTGCGTTTACTAAGTTTCAACGACTATTGGATCACTATGAATTCTATAATGTGGAACAGGCGGATGAACTGATAAATTGGGATACTATTCCTATAATACAATTAGATAGTTTAAAATAAGAGAATCATGAATATATTAATTACAGGTATTCACGGTTTTGTGGGCTCTAATCTTGTTATTGCCTTAAAAAGACACCATTCCCTTTATGGTCTTGATATTGTCGCCCCTGAAAAGGAGGGGGTGGTAAAGACTTTTGCTTGGAAAGATATTGAAACAACTTCTTTTCCCATGCAACAATTACCTAAGTTTGATGCTATCATCCATTTGGCAGGCAAAGCGCATGATACAAAGAATCGATCTGCTTCTCAGGTATATTTTGATATCAATACAGGGCTGACACAGAAGATATTTGATTTCTTTTTAGAATCATCTGCGAAGAAGTTTATCTTTTTCAGTTCTGTGAAAGCTGCCGCAGACAGTGTAGTGGGGGATATGCTGACAGAAGATGTGATACCGACTCCGGTTGGTCCTTATGGAGAAAGTAAGATTGCAGCTGAAAGTTATATAAAGGAGCATTTTATTTTACCTACCACCTCCTCCGGGTACTTACCCCCTCTTAACTCTCCTGTTAATCGGGGAAAAACAACCTCTCCGGAGGAGGAGAATGTAAGATACTCTGATAAGCGGGTGTATATTTTGCGTCCTTGTATGATCCACGGTCCTGGTAATAAGGGTAATCTGAACTTGCTTTATAATGTGGTAAAGAAAGGTATCCCCTGGCCTTTAGGCGATTTTGAGAACAAGCGTTCTTTTACTTCTATAGATAATCTTTGCTATGTTGTGGAAGGTTTGTTGACAAAAGACGTAGCGAGCGGTATTTATCACATGGGTGATGACGAAGCTTTGTCTACGAATGAACTGATAGCCCTTATGTGTGAAGCTATGGGTAAGGAGCCTCACATCTGGAAAATGAACAGAAAAATGATGGAAGGTTGCGCAGGCCTGGGTACGCTGCTTCATTTGCCTTTGAATACAGAACGGCTGAGAAAACTGACTGAGAATTACGTGGTAAGTAATGAGAAGATAAAATCAGCTCTTGGCATTGACCGGATGCCTGTCCGTGCGGCGGATGGAATAATGAAAACAATACGGAGTTTCTAACCTATTTATAAATTGTAAATCGTGTATTATATCATTATATTAGTTCTGCTCTTTGTAGCAGAACTTTTTTATTTTAGAGTAGCTGATAAGTTTAATATCATTGATAAGCCCAATGAGCGTAGTTCTCATTCACGGATTACTTTGCGTGGTGGCGGTATAATCTTCTATTTTGGAGCTTTAGCCTATTTCCTGAGTAATCATTGGGAGTATCCATGGTTTATGTTGGCATTGACTCTGATCACTTTTATCAGTTTTGTAGATGATATCCGTTCTACTTCCCAAGGTCTGAGGTTGGTGTTTCACTTTACTGCTATGGCTCTAATGTTTTACCAATGGGGCTTGTTTTCGCTTTCCTGGTGGTGGATCATTATAGCTTTGATTATTTGTACGGGTATCATCAATGCTTATAATTTTATGGATGGCATCAATGGTATCACAGGTGGTTATTCATTGGTTATCCTTGGTGCATTAGCTTATATCAATTCTGAGATCACTACGTTTGTTGAACCGGCTTTGATTAATACCGTTCTTTGTTCAGTCCTGGTCTTTTGTTTCTTCAATTTCCGTAAGAAGGCGAAGTGTTTTGCGGGTGATGTCGGTTCTGTGAGTATCGCTTTTATTCTCCTTTTTCTGATAGGGAAGCTCATCATTAAAACAGAAGATTTCAGTTGGATAATCCTGTTATCCGTTTATGGTGTCGATAGTGTTCTGACTATCATTCATCGCCTGATGCTTCATGAGAACATCGGTTTGCCCCACCGAAAACACATGTATCAATTGATGGCAAACGAGTTGAAAATACCTCATGTTGGGGTATCATTAATTTATATGGGGGCACAGGCTTTGGTCATATTAGGTTATTTCTGTTTCGTGAGATATGGTTATTGGTATTTGTTGGGGATAATTGTATTGTTGAGTGGCATTTATGTGTTGTTTATGAGAAGGTATTTTCATTTGCATATTCAAAAGGGAAAATAAAAATGAGTCTCCGGCTTTAGGAAACAATGCGATGAATATCTAAATAAAAATATCCTGTTTTTTTTAATAATAATGGGCGGTAAGGCGGTAGTTTGATAAACTATCTCTTACCGCCCGTTTCTTTTTTATAGTTTAAAATTCTACAACTTTTTTTCTATCCTTATAACTTTATTGTATATTTGCCGAAACAATTCTATATTCACTGAATGGGCTTATTTAGGAAAATAATATATAGTTTTTTTCTTTTCTTACTGATATCCATTTGGGGGCTTTCATCAGCCTTTGCGGTGACTGGAGAACACCCAGTACTGATTATCAGTTCGTATAATCCGGATGCTCGTCAGACTTCCGGAAATATATACGATTTCATGGAAGAGTTTGAGCGTCTGGGTGGAAAAGCTCCGATAGCCTTGGAAAACATGAACTGCAAAAGCTTCTCCGAGTCGCCACAGTGGAAATCGAAAATGGCGGAGATACTGGATAAGTATGAGGGAAAGCGCGCGCCTGTATTACTTGTTTTAATTGGTCAGGAGGCATGGGCTGCCTATCTGTCGCAAGCAGATTCTATACGTGGAAAGTTCCCGGTACTGACTTCGTTGGCAAGCCGCAATGCCATTATTCTTCCGGATGATTCTGTAAATCTGAAAACATGGATGCCTGGTGCAGTGGATTTCTTTAATGACTTTACTGATTCTTCAGTCAAAGCCGGTTTTGTTTATGAATATGATGTGGAAGCCAATATCAATCTGATAAAACACTTATATCCGAATACTAAGAATATAGCTTTTGTTTCTGATAACAGTTATGGGGGCGTTTCCTTGCAAGCCCATGTAGTAGCGGAGATGAAGAAACATCCGGAGTTAAATCTGATTCTATTGGATGGACGTACCAATACGATTTATACCATCAGTGATAAACTTCATGAATTGCCCCCGAATACAGCTTTGTTGATGGGTACCTGGCGTGTGGATATGTACGACGGATATTTTATGCGTAATGCAACTTATACCATGATGGAAGCTGCGGGTGATGTACCTACATTTTCCATTAGTTCTGTCGGTATCGGTTATTGGGCTATAGGTGGAGTGACACCCTCTTATCGGCCATTGGGCAAGGATATGGCGTATCAGGCAGTCCGTCTGCTGCAAGGAGCTGACAGTGATCGTATAGAAGTAGAAGTCATCCCTAATAAAGTGATGATGGATAGTAAGATTGTGAAGGAAAAGCGTCTGGATCTGTCTTTTATTCATCAGCCGATAGAAATGGTGAATGAAAATCCATCGTTCTACGAACAATATAAATATCATATCTGGACTGTTGCAACCATTTTAGTCGTGTTATCTGCGGGGTTGTTTGTTTCATTGTACTTCTATTACCATACCAAAAAGCTGAAAGATGAACTGCAAGAGTCGGAGAGTGCTTTGAGAGATGCGAAAGACCGTGCAGAAGAGTCCAGCCGTCTGAAGAGTGCCTTCCTCGCCAATATGAGTCATGAAATCCGTACTCCGCTGAATGCAATTGTGGGATTCTCGGATGTGTTGGCTTCCGGAGGAAGTTCGGAAGATGAACAGCAGGGGTATGTTGATATCATCAAAACCAATTCTGATTTACTGCTCCGCTTGATAAATGATATTCTGGATGTTTCCCGTCTGGAGGCGGACCGGGTTACGTTTACATTTGAGGAATGTGATGTAGTGCCGTTGTGCCAACGCGTTTTGGCTTCCGTCAGTCAGGCTCGCAAGTCAGAAAATGAATTTATCTTTGAGTGTGACCGTGAAAGCATGGATATGCGCACTGACACTCAACGTCTGCAACAGGTTATCATAAATCTGCTTTCCAATGCCGATAAGTTTACCCGGAACGGTAAGATTACTTTGGGGCTGAAAGTGGATGAGAAGCAAAGAGAAGTCCTGTTTTCTGTCTCGGATACGGGTACAGGTATTCCTTTGGAGAAACAGAAGCTTGTATTTGAGCGATTTGAAAAACTGAACGAGTACGTACAGGGCACAGGATTGGGACTTTCCATCTGTAAGTTGACCGTAGAGAAGTGGGGAGGAGAGATCTGGGTGGATCCGGGATATACGGATGGGGCAAGATTTGTATTTACACATCCATTAGACATCGAACAACCAAAGAAATAACTAATAACTATGAAGAGAGTTTCCTTTTTTTTAGGGTGGATATTCCTCCTGATAGTAGCTGTATCAGCTCAGGATAAGATCGTAAAGCTGAAAATAGTAGAGACCAGTGATATACATGGGAACTATTATCCTTATGATTTCATACTCCGCCATGAGGCTGGAGGAAGTTTGGCGCGCATACATGCTTTTGTGCAGAAAGAGCGCGAAGTCTATAAAGATAACCTGCTTTTATTAGATAACGGGGATATTCTGCAAGGCCAGCCTTGTGCCTATTATTACAATTATATTGACACTATTTCTCCGCATCTGGCAGCTGAAGTGTTGAACTATATGCAGTATAATACCGGCAATATGGGTAATCATGATGTGGAGACCGGACGTGCCGTGTTCGACCGTTGGGCAGACGACTGCAAGTTTCCCATTTTAGGCGCTAATATTATTGATACGGCTACGGGAGAGACTCATTTCAAACCTTATGAAGTATTGGAGCGAGATGGCGTGAAGATCGTAGTGTTGGGTATGATTACTCCTGCTATTCCTGTATGGTTGTCGGAGAACTTATGGAAAGGACTGCGCTTTGATGATATGGAAGAAACGGCTCGCAAATGGATGAAGATTATCCGGGAAAAAGAGAAGCCTGATCTGGTGATCGGTATTTTCCATGCCGGACAGGATGCATTGCTGATGGGCGGTAAGTATCGTGAAAATGCTTCTGTAGAAGTAGCTCGTAACGTTCCCGGATTCGATATCGTCCTGATGGGACACGATCATGCCCGTGAATTGAAGAAGATTAAAAATATAGCCGGAGATTCTGTCTTGATTATGGATCCCGCAAGCAAGGGAATTGTTGTGGCAAACGCAGATGTAACTTTGAAACTTCGAAAAGGAAAAGTCATAGAGAAGCATATTGACGGTGCTTTGACGGATATGAAAGATTATGCTGCAAGTGAGGATTTCATGGAGCATTTTGCTCCCCAGTTTAATGCGGTGCAGGATTTCGTATCCAAGAAAATAGGCAGCTTCACAGAGACCATTTCCACGCGTCCTGCCTATTTCGGTTCTTCTGCCTTTATTGACCTGATTCATTTGTTGCAGCTTGAAATAACCAATGCTGATATATCGCTTGCTGCGCCCCTGTCGTATGACACGGAAATTAACAAGGGGGATGTGTTTGTGAGCGATATGTTCAACTTATATAAGTATGAGAACATGCTCTATACCATGAAACTGTCCGGTAAGGAGGTGAAGGATGCGCTGGAAATGTCATATAACTTGTGGACGAATCAGATGAAATCAGCTGATGACCATCTGTTATTGTTCCGCAAACAGCGTCGTGAAGGTGCAACGGATCGTGCTTCTTTCCAGAATTTTAGTTTTAACTTCGATTCGGCAGCCGGCATCATATATACGGTAGATGTAACAAAACCGAAAGGGGAGAAGATTACTATTATCAGTATGGCTGATGGCACTCCTTTTTCTATGGACAAGATGTATAAAGTAGCACTGAATTCATACCGTGGTAATGGTGGTGGAGAATTGTTGACTAAGGGAGCCGGGATTCCTCAAGATGAATTGAAAGGGCGTATCTTGTTCTCTACAGATAAAGATCTGCGTTATTACTTGATGCAGTATATAGAGAAAAAGGGTGTGATTGAACCGCATGCATTAGGGCAATGGAAATTTATTCCCGAAGAATGGGTAGAGCCTGCCGCCAAAAGGGATTATGAATACTTGTTTGGAAAAGTGGAAAAATAATCGCTATCTTTGCAGTCGCAAATTTTAAAAGGGTGGTAGGAACGTGAACAAAGAGATGAAAAGAATTATAGGAGCTGTATGCTTGTTGGTGCTGTTTGTGGCATATCAGACAAGTATTACAGCTTTTACTCATGTTCACTATGTTAATGGAGTCATCATTACGCACTCCCATCCGTTTCACGGTAAACATACACACTCCAAATCCGAACTTCTCGTTATTGGTCGTTTGTCAACTTTCCAAGCTCCGGAGGTTGATGTATATGAAGATCTGCACCCCATGCGAATACTTCTGGCAGTGCTGGAAGCAGAACAGGTGTCGCCTTTGATAAAAGGAGGGGGAAAACAGACTATTTCTCTTCGTGCTCCGCCGGCGCTCGCGGCGTAAATGATAATTTAGCGGCGAGGGAATGGGTACGCGGACTACGCGGATAAGGCGGACGTACGCGGACTTTAATCTTTTAGACGCGGATGACACGGATGACGCGGATTTTTAAAGCTGCGCTATACATACCGGCATATCACACCGAAGGAAAAAAGAATCCGCGTCATCCGTGTCATCCGTGTCTGAAAGATTACTTGCACGCCGAAGGAGAACCTTGCTCCAGCGCTACGCTGGTAAATTATCATTTATAAGCTTACTCTCAGAACTTGCTTATGCACCAAGTTCTTTTTTAAGCGTTACTTAATTTTTATCAATACATACATTTTTTGAGCGCAAATTAATGAAAAAACATATACTTGCGCTGGTGCTTACGGTGGTTTGCATCAGCCTCTATGCTGTAAATCCTATAAAGGAAGGCAACATGATTTCCGGTCACGTGATTGTGAAAGGAACAGAAGAAAATATACCTTATGCAACTATATTGATTAAAGAAAACGGCCAGGGAACAGTCTCAAATGAAGAAGGCCAGTTCGAATTTCGCAAGCTTCCTGCCGGAAAATATACGCTTCGTGTATCAGCTGTAGGTTATAAGACACAGGAAAAAGAAGTAACTGTCAGTAAGGATTTTACCGCAGTTGTGCACTTCCCGATGGCGGAGGAAAGCTTCATGACTGATGAAGTGGTTGTATCTGCCAATCGCAATGAAGTGAGCCGGAAGAATGCCCCGGTTGTTGTGAATGTGATGAGTACCAAACTTTTTGAGATGGTGAACTCCACCGACTTGGCAAAGACTCTGAATTACCAGTCCGGCTTGCGTGTAGAGAACAATTGTCAGAATTGTGGTTTTCCCCAGGTGCGTATCAATGGTCTGGAAGGCCCGTATTCTCAGATTCTGATTAATAGTCGCCCGATCATTAGTGCCCTTAGCGGCGTGTATGGACTGGAGCAAATTCCTGTAAATATGATAGAGCGGGTAGAAGTTGTACGTGGTGGTGGCTCTGCCCTGTTCGGAGCGAATGCAGTGGGAGGTACTATCAATATTATCACCAAAGACCCTATCAGTAATTCCTTCCAAGTTTCCAGTATGTTTTCGTGCATGGACGGACAGGCGTGGGAGCAATATATGGGCGGTAATGTCTCCTTGGTTGCTAAAGATAATTCCTATGGTATTGCCTTGTATGAAAGCTATCGCAACCGTAATCCCTATGACCGTGACGATGACGGCTTCTCCGAACTCGGTAAGCTGAACATGAATACCTTTGGTTTCCGTGCTTACTATCGTCCTACGCACTTCAGTCGCATCAATTTGGAATATCATACAACCAACGAGTTCCGACGCGGTGGCAATAAGTTTGATTTGCAGCCCCATGAGTCCGACATCACAGAACAGACCAAGCATATCATCAATAGTGGAGGTGCCAGCTACGACCTGTTCTGGCGTGAATATAAGCATAAAATATCTCTTTACGGCTCTGTGCAGCATACAGACAGAAACAGTTACTATGGGGCTCAGCAAGACCTGAATGCTTATGGTAAGACTGATGATCTGACCTGGGTTGCCGGTGGTATGTATGTTGGTAATATGAATAACTGTTTCTTTGCTCCGGCCACTTTTACCGGTGGATTGGAATATCAGAATAACTCCCTGCATGATGTCATGACCGGTTATCACCGTGATATGAAGCAGGATGTACGTATTGCCAGTGCTTTTGTTCAGAATGAATGGAAGATGAGTCAGCTTACCATGTTGGTAGGTGCCCGCCTTGACAAGCATAATCTGATAGACAAACTAATTTTCAGTCCGCGCGTCAATTTCCTCTATAAGCCGACTGAAGATTTTCAGGCTCGTCTGACGTATTCTACCGGTTTCCGTGCACCACAGGCTTATGATGAAGACTTGCATGTGACCGCTGTAGGCGGTGAGGGCGTTCAGATTAAGCTGGCTGACAATCTGCGTGAAGAGCGCTCTAATAGTTACAGCGGTTCTATAGATTGGAGTACATACCTCGGACACTGGCAGGCAAACGTTCTGTTGGAAGGTTTCTACACAGATCTGCGCCATGTATTCGTGTTGGAAGATATCGGTAAAGATGAGAACGGTGACAAGATAAAAGAACGTCGCAATGGTAGTGGAGCACGTGTATACGGTGTCAATCTGGATGCAAAGCTGGCTCATGGCAAAGAAGCGCAGTTCCAGTTAGGTTTTACGGCACAGCGTAGCCGCTATACGAAAGCTGAAGTTTGGACCGAAGTAGATGATGAAGAGTTGACCACCAAGCGTATGATGCGTACACCGGATTACTACGGTTATTTTACTTTCTCTTCTGCGCCGTTGAAGAACTTTGATTTCTCTTTGTCGGGTATCTACACCGGTAAGATGATCGTTCCTCACTATGCACCGGTAGATGCTCCTGAAGGAGCTTTCTGTAATATCGAGAAAGACCGTATGGAGAATACTCCCGATTTCTTTGATCTCAATCTGAAGTTGAATTACACTTTTGTTTTGCATGACCATATCAAGTTGCAACTCAATGCCGGTGTACAAAATATCTTTAATAGTTTCCAAAAAGACCTGGATAAAGGGGAGTTCCGCGACTCCGGTTACTTCTATGGACCTACACAGCCGAGAACGTTCTTTATTGGTTTTAAGATTATGAATTAGATTAAGGTCTAAATTTAATATTGCGGGGGCTTCCGAAATTATTGCAAGGGCTTATGAATTTATTGTAAGAGCATAATTTCAGAAGCCCTTTCTTATACAAATGTTCCTTTTTTCTTTTTTTTAGGAGATTTCGGACGGTTTTCAGCGAAATATTGCTTATGTTTGCCGCGTAATTAAGAAAGGGAGATGAAAAATATAAAGAACGTAGACATAGCAACTATTCGCCGTTTTCCGGCAATGGATTTTATCGGGAATGATTTTGCCATATTCGACAATATAGGAGACATTCCCTTGTTTGGTTACCCTACGCGTCTGAATGCGTCTTGCCTGACACTTTGCCTGAAAGGGCATTGCCGGATACGCATCAATCTGAAAGAGCATGAACTAACCGCAGGTGTCCTGGTGGTCACGCTGCCCGAGCAGATATTGCAGCAAGTGGAGCGCTCGGATGATTTTACCGGAGTTTTCATTGTAGTATCCGGACAGTTCATTGATGATGTACTTCCTACGGTGCAGCAGTTGTTCCCTTTGTTTTTCATGATTAAGGAACAGCCCTGTGTACACCTTAAACCGGAAGAGATGGATGCCATTCAGGAATATTATTCTTTCCTTCAGAAGAAAGTAAAACTGAAGGACAACCCTTTCCGTAAAGAGATTACACAAGGATTGATTCTTTCTTTGTTTTATGAGATATATAGTATCTATCAAGGCAATGAGCCTGCGGTAAGAAAAACGAAAACTCGGAAAGAAGATCTCTTTGAACGTTTTATTCGTTCGATTTCCGAATCATATAAGGTAGAACGAAGTGTGGCTTATTATGCCGACAAGATGTTCCTCACAGCCAAGCATCTTTCTACAGCTGTAAAAGAAGTGAGCGGAAAGACAGCCGGTGAATGGATTGACAGTCTTGTTATTCTGGAAGCCAAAGCTCTGTTGAAATCTTCTGAAATGAGTATTCAGGAGATCTCGGACGAACTTCATTTTGCCAATCAGTCTTTCTTTGGCAAATACTTCAAGCATCACACAGGTATGTCTCCGAAAGAATATCGTAAGCAATAGTACACAGTGTCGGAATATTCTTTATTTTTGCAGCTATCAAATACTCTCAAAAATTAAGAAAGCATGGAAAAAAGAGAAATTGATCTTACTGTATCCTGCTATGGAAAAGTAAAGGATGTGAAGTATGATGTTGTCATACTCCCCTGGGGTGCTACGGAACCCCATAATCTGCATCTTCCGTATCTTACTGATTGTATTCTGCCCCATGATATAGCCGTAGATGCCGCTGCTTTGGCACTGGAGCATTCAGGTGTGCGCTGTATGGTGATGCCTCCCGTACCTTTTGGTGCTCATAATCCCGGACAGCGTGAACTTCCTTTCTGCATACACACCCGCTACTCTACCCAGCAGGCCATTCTGGAAGATATTGTAGCTTCCCTGCATGCTCAGGGGATGCGTAAATTGATTATTATCAGCGGGCATGGAGGCAATAACTTCAAAGGCATGATACGTGACCTTGCTTTTGTCTATCCGGATTTCCTGATTATAGCCACTGACTGGTTCAGTATTGTTTCTCCCAAAGGCTACTTTGAAGCTGAAATAGACGATCATGCCGGTGAATCGGAAACTTCTGTGATGATGCATTACCATCCGGAATTAGTGAATCTGGATGAAGCAGGCGATGGAGAATCCAAGCCGTTTGCCATTCCTTCGCTGAATGAGAAGGTGGGCTGGGCACCTCGTCATTGGGATAAAGCTACGATAGATAGTGGGGTAGGGAATCCCAGGAAAGCTTCAGCAGAAAAAGGAGCACATTATGTAAAACCAGTAATAGAAAAGCTCGCCCAACTCTTTACGGAAGTTGGGCAAGGTGAGCTCTACTAAGCAAAAAGAAAAGCTTACTTATCTACTGACATTAGCCATTTGCCATCTCTTTTTACCATTGATTGTGTACCATCCTGCGTTTCTCCGTTTCCGTAGGTTTGCTTAATCTTTACTGTTGCGGTGTTTCCATCTTCCGATATTTCTTCTGATATGATCTCTATACTTTTCAGTCCGTCCTTTTTTTCATATTCTTTGGAAACTTTCTCTTTCAGCATGGACACAAGCCCGTCCTTTTGCTCTTTCATTTTCTCCGCACCTACGCTCTCATCGAATGCAAGTCCGTCTACAAATTTCTCATAGTCACCTTTGATGAGATAATTACCATACTTTTTCATAGCATCTCCCGGGCCACTTGAAGAGCAAGCTGTCATTAAAAACATAGTCATAACCATCAGACTAAAATAAAATACCTTTTTCATACGCTTTTTTTTAAAGTGATTAATGTGTATTTAAAAATAGTATATCAAACAGAGACGCTTGCTCTGCGCAATATCGTTGGGCAGGAGATAATCTCCTCTGAATCCGGGAATATTTACGTGGCTGACACGCCCTTCGGGTAAATCTATTCCCTCTTTTCTGTATACAAAGTCTATCAACTCCGTGCAATACATCTTGGTGGTGTCTGCCAAATCATAATCATGATCGAATAACACATGGCTCTCATAAAGATGTTCCGCGTGAGTTGCTGCCCGGTATCTGGCTACCGAATCCCCTGATACACGCATGATAGCTCCGTTAACAGCTTTTCTTTTCTCAAAAAACACTTCTACGGTTTCCATTTTTACACGATCAGGGTCGTCCTTAAAATCCGGTTCACCAGGCACGGCATGTATCACATACCATTGTCCGGCTTTCTTTTTCAGGATGCCGGTATGCGAATAAGCACCTTCCCGGTCTGCAGCCAACACTACTCTACTGGTAATCCCTGTTCCTCTTCTGAAAGCGATATCCCCATCCCGGAATAGTTCTTGTGGTAGCTCTACCGGAGGTGTCTCTTTATCTGAACTTCCCTGGCATCCGACCAGTACAAGGGTAAGAAACAATATTGTTTTCAGTAGTGATACGTGTGTCTTCATTTCCATCCGTACAAATATATAAATTAATTTGCATCATTACATGTTTTTTAAATGATTTTTGTAGTGTAAACGAAAAAAGAGGCAACAACCTTATTCAGTTGTTACCTCTTTTTTAATTTATACCCTAAAAACTAATCTCTTTTACCTATAAAAACTAATTCTATTTCTTTTCTGATGGCGCAAAGGTAGAGAGTTTCAGGGAAAAATGATTTGATATAAATCAAAAACTGAATATTCTTATCGTATTTCTTACAATATCCCCGAGCGTACACGGCTGAGAGTTTCGGGTGTCATTAGCAAATAAGATGCGATATGTGACAATGGCGCCCGCTTGATGACTTCCGGATGGGTGTGCATCAGCATATTGTAGCGTTCACGGGCTGTCTCGAAACGCCATGAATCGGCTTTCACCTGGGATACGATGAGTGAGTATTCCAATATCTTGCGATAGAACATATTTATTTCCCAGGAGATTTCGGTCAATCTCATGAATTTGTCGTAGGGGAGAAGGTAGACTGTACAAGGCTCCAGGGCCTCTGCCATCAGGCGGGTCGGTTCTTGTTTCAGAGTGCTTTCGATGCAGATGATGACACAACCCTCGTAGGAAAAGTGTTCGGTGACGTCCTTACCGTTTTTATAATAGAATTGACGCATCATGCCTTTTCCGACAAATACCATGTGGTGGCAGACTTGTCCCTCCTTGAATAAGAGTTCACCCTTTTCCAGCTCTTTGCGGATCAGAATATCTTCTATCAGTTTTCTACCTTCAGGTGCCATGCCCGGATAACGGGAGTTCACAGTGGCATCAACTGTTTCTTTTAATAGTGTATCCATAATTGTTCGCTGGTTTCTGTAACTGTTTCCGGGGACAAAGGTATAAAAGATTTGATTTATATCAAATCTTATTAAGTGATTAGTGGTTAGTGATAAGTGATTAGCATTGTTCAGGCTACTAATCACTTAACAAACCCTTTTGTCGTCCATTTCATACTGTACCAGCGTTTTACGAAGATGGCTCCACGGATGTTCTCGTCCAGCAAGAAAGCGACCCACATACCGCAGATTCCCCACTCCAGAGGGATACCGATGATGTAGCCCAAGCCGACGGCAACGCTCCACTGAACAACCAGACCGACATAGAAGGGGTAGGTGACATCCCCGGCGGCACGCAAGGCGTTTGTTGCGAAAATATTGATGGGACGTCCGATTTCAAGAATGACGTCGATGATGAGGATGGTGGTTCCGAGCCGGATGATTTCTTCATTGGTGGTAAGCCAATGGAAGATTATGTTTCCGAATATAGCAAGGATGGTGGAGAGTATAACGGTGATCATGACGGATTTCTTCATAACATATTTACCCATGAGGAAAGCGGCATGAGGTTTCTTTTCTCCGATGAGATGCCCGATGCAAATGGCACCACCCTGCGCCATGGAGATGCTGAACAGATAGGCAAACATGATGATATTGACACAATAGGTGCGTGTGGCAAGAGCTTCGACTCCCAGCATATTGATGAAGAAGGTAATCACTACTTGCGAAGAACTGTAGGAAAGTTGTTCGCCGGCGGAGGGAAGGCCGATTTTCATCAGGTTCTTTAGCTCTATCCATGGGAACGGGCGGAAATAGGCAACGGGGAAGCGATGGATATGTTTGCGAAACAGGATAATGAATAAAAGTATCATAGATACACCCCGGCTGAAAGCAGTAGAGATGGCAGCTCCTTCTACGCCGAGCTCGGGAAAACCAAAGCGACCGAAGATGAGTGAGTAATTACCTACTATATTTAGGATATTGACAACAACGGTTACTAACATCGGATAAATGGCCTTGTTGGCACTGCGCAGGGAGGCGGAAAGCGTTAATGAAATGGCTTGGAAGAAGGCAAACGCGCCTACAATACGCATATAGTCCATGCCGTCAGTCATCAGTTCGGAAGTCAGTCCCATCAGGCGCAGGATAGGTCCGGCACCAAAGAAAAGGAGTAGGCTGATGGATACGCCTACCACTATGTTCACAAGGATTGAAACACCAACCACTTGCACTACTTTCTTTTGCAGGCGAGCACCGAGATATTGGGAGCAAAGGACGGAAGTTCCGAGATTGATGACCTCGAATACGAGAAAAGTGAGCATTATAATCTGGTTGACCACCCCTACAGCCGCAACACTACTATCGGAGTGGCGACTCAGCATAATAGTATCTACAGCACCCAGCATCATAATGAGCAGAGTTTCTATAAAAATAGGGGCGGCAAGTTTGGCAAGCCTCTTTTTTAAACTTTCCTGATGTATCATTTCGTATGTGTTTGAGACACGGTGATGAAAAATCGCGCAAAGGTACGCAAAGGGAAGGATAGGGGAATTGATATGAGTCAATTTTCAGGGGCACCGCATCAAAATTAATTCGTTTCGGTATAGTAATGAATAAGACTCACCACAGATTACACAGATTCACACAGATTTATTAATCTAATAATCAGTAAAATAAAATCTGTGTGAATCTGTGTAATCTGTGGTGAATTAATTCATAACCGTACAGAAAAGAAATAAATGGAACTTTCAATTTGAACACAAATTCTTTCACTCTTTCATCTTTTTTTTTCTATGCTTTGCTTTTGACTTTTAACAGATTACATCTTTTATTGAAAAAAGTCAGAAAAAAATATGATGGAAAGATTTGCATAGTCCAAAAGTTTCCCATACATTTGCACCGCATTTGAGAAACAATGCAGGTTTAAGGAAGTGTGGGTGAGTGGCTGAAACCACCAGTTTGCTAAACTGACGTACGGGTAACTGTACCGGGGGTTCGAATCCCCCCGCTTCCGCAAACAGCCGGTGGATTCGTCTAACGGTTAGGACACATGCCTCTCACGCATGTAATACGAGTTCGATTCTCGTATCCACTACGGTAAAAAAGCATAATGCACTCTTAGCTCAGCTGGTAGAGCAATTGACTCTTAATCAATGGGTCCAGGGTTCGAGTCCCTGAGGGTGTACAAGGTATAAGGCGGTTATCAAATAATGATGACCGCTTTTTTTATGCAATTAATTCTCATTCTCCGGGAATACTTCCTATCTTTGCACTCCGAAATCAATTAAAAGCGTAAACACATTGGATTGGTTATACAGTTTATTCGTTGAACATTCCGCTCTACAGGCGGTTGTGGTACTCTCGTTGATCTCCGCTATCGGCTTGGGACTGGGAAAAATACACATTTGCGGCATATCGTTAGGCGTGACGTTTGTATTTTTTGCAGGTATCATTGCCGGACATTTCGGGTTGTCTATTGACCCGCAAATGCTGAACTATGCGGAGAGTTTCGGGTTGGTAATCTTTGTGTATGCGTTGGGCTTACAGGTCGGCCCCGGTTTCTTCAGTTCGTTCCGTACGGGCGGCGTACAACTGAATATGCTGGCTGTGGGGGTAGTGCTGATTGGTACGGTGATGACACTCTTAGGAAGTTACGGACTGGGAATATCGCTGCCGGATATGGTGGGAATTCTTTGTGGTGCTACTACTAACACACCTGCGCTGGGTGCTGCACAGCAAACTCTGAAACAGATGGGTATCGAAGCAAATACGCCGGCTTTGGGATGTGCGGTGGCATATCCGTTGGGCGTAGTGGGAGTAATTTTGGGCATTCTGATGATACGCAAGGCACTGGTTCGTAAGGAAGATTTGGAGATTAAAGAGAAAGACGATGCGAACAAACCGTATATCGTTGCATTTCAGGTCCACAATCCGGCAATCTTTAATATGAGTGTGAAGGATATAGCTCAATTGAGTTATCCTAAATTCGTCATATCCCGTTTGTGGCGGGATGGGAATGTGAGCATTCCCACTTCTGAGAAAGTGATAAAAGAAGGCGACCGCCTGCTGGTCATCACCTCGGAAAAGAATGTGCCTGCACTAACCGTACTGTTTGGTGAGCAGGAAAATACGGACTGGAACAAGGAAGACATTGATTGGAATGCCATCGACAGCCAGCTGATTTCACAGCGCATTGTGGTGACACGTCCGGAACTGAACGGAAAGAAATTGGGTTCGCTTCATCTGCGCAATCATTATGGAATCAATATCAGCCGTGTATATCGTAGCGGAGTATTGCTGCTGGCTACGGCAGAGCTTACCTTGCAATTGGGCGACCGGTTGACGGTAGTAGGTGAGGCCGCTGCTATACAGAATGTGGAAAGAGTACTGGGAAATGCAGTGAAGAGCCTGAAAGAACCTAATCTCGTGGCTGTATTTGTTGGTATTATCCTGGGACTTGCCCTGGGTGCTATCCCTATTGCTATTCCGGGTGTAAGCACTCCGGTGAAGCTGGGATTGGCAGGCGGACCGATTATCGTAGGTATCCTTATCGGTACTTTCGGCCCCAGAATGCACATGGTTACGTATACTACACGCAGTGCGAACCTGATGCTTCGTGCACTGGGTTTGTCGCTTTATCTGGCTTGTCTGGGCCTGGACGCGGGCGCTCATTTCTTCGATACAGTCTTTCGTCCCGAAGGATTGCTGTGGATAGCTGTGGGCTGTGCGCTGACGGTAGTTCCTGTATTGATTATGGGAGTTATTGCTTTTCGTTGGATGAAGGTGGACTTCGGTTCGGTGGCCGGTATGTTGTGTGGAAGTATGGCGAATCCGATGGCATTGAATTATGTGAATGATACCATTCCTGGTGATAATCCCTCAGTTTCTTATGCTACGGTTTATCCTTTGTGCATGTTCCTGCGTGTGATTATTGCACAAGTGCTGTTGATGTTCTTTTTAAGTTGATAGTGAAGAGTTGGGAATGTAGAGTTGAGGATTGGGAACGTAGAGTTGAGGATTAGAAACGTAGAGTTGAGGTTTGGAATGAAGACACAAGCCCATATATAATTTGTAAATTGTAATTTGTAATTAGATATCATGAGTAATATTACCCCTGAAAGCATCATGAGCGACTTGCGTTATTTGCAGTTGCTGTCACGCAGTTTCCCTACAATTGCGGATGCCAGTACAGAAATAATCAATTTGGAAGCTATACTGAATCTCCCGAAGGGGACAGAACACTTCCTGACCGATATTCATGGTGAATATGAAGCCTTTCAGCATGTGTTGAAGAACGCTTCGGGAGCCGTGAAGCGAAAAGTGAATGAAATCTTCGGGCATACCCTGCGTGAAAGTGAGAAGAAAGAGATATGTACGCTGATTTACTATCCCGAAGAGAAGTTGCAACTGATTAAAGAACAGGAGGCTGACCTGGACGACTGGTATCTGATAACATTGAACCAGCTGGTGAAAGTTTGCCAGAATGTATCTTCCAAATATACACGCTCAAAGGTACGCAAGGCACTTCCGGCAGAATTTTCGTATATCATTCAGGAATTGCTGCATGAGTCGAGTGTAGAGCCTAATAAACATGCCTATATCAATGTGATTATCAGCACTATCATCTCTACCAAGCGTTCAGATGATTTCATCATCGCGATGTGTAATCTTATCCAGCGGCTGACGATTGATTCCCTGCACATCGTAGGAGATATTTACGACCGTGGTCCGGGAGCGCATATCATTATGGATACACTCTGCGATTATCATAACTTCGATATCCAGTGGGGAAACCATGACATTCTTTGGATGGGAGCAGCGTCGGGTAATGACGCCTGTATTGCCAATGTGATCCGTATGTCGATGCGTTACGCTAATCTGGCGACATTGGAAGACGGGTATGGCATCAACTTGCTGCCGCTTGCCACGTTTGCCATGGATACCTATGCGGATGATCCCTGTACAATCTTTGCACCGAAGATGAACTTCGCAGATGGTAACTATAACGAGAAGACTTTGCGGTTGATTACCCAGATGCATAAAGCCATTACGGTGATACAGTTCAAACTGGAAGCGGAGATTATAGATCGTCGTCCTGAGTTTGGCATGCAGAACCGAAAGTTGCTGGAAAAGATTGATTTCGAGAAAGGTGTTTTTGTGTACGAAGGAAAGGAATATCCGCTTCGCGACACCAACTTCCCGACGATTGATCCGGCTGATCCGTATCGCCTGTCAGATGAGGAACGGGAGTTGATTGATAAGATTCATGCTTCGTTCATGAACAGTGAAAAGCTGAAGAAGCACATGCGCTGTTTATTTACGTATGGTGGTATGTATCTGATTTGTAATAGTAACCTGTTGTATCATGCTTCGATGCCTCTGAATGAAGATGGTAGTTTCAAGCGTGTCCGCATCGGAAAGAAAGAATATTGGGGTAAGAAATTATTGTGTAAAACGGATCAGCTGATACGTACAGCTTATTTTGATGAAGACGGTACGGAGGAGAAGAGTTTTGCGCTGGATTATGTGTGGTATATGTGGTGTGGCCCAAATGCTCCATCGTTTGACAAGGATAAGATGGCAACGTTTGAACGCTATTTCATCGGAGATAAAGAACTGTCTAAGGAGACCAAAGGATATTATTATACTTTGCGTAACCGTGCGGATATTTGCGAGCGTATTCTTGCGGAATTTGAGGTTACAGGTCCTCATTCACACATCATTAACGGGCATGTGCCTGTGAAGATTATCAAAGGTGAGAAGCCGATAAAAGCAGACGGTAAACTGCTGGTGATTGACGGTGGATTCTCTAAAGCATATCAGCCGGAAACCGGAATTGCCGGATATACGCTGGTATATCATTCACATGGCTTACAGCTAGTGCAACATGAACCGTTTCAAAGCCGTCAGAAAGCAATAGAAGAGGGACAGGATATCAAATCCAATACTTTCGTCGTCGAGTTCAATTCACAACGCATGATGGTGAAAGATACCGATAAGGGAAAAGTACTGGTAACGCAGATACAGGACCTGAAGAAGTTGCTGGTAGCGTATAGGACGGGATTTATAAAGGAAAAGAACTGAATACTGAGTATTAGGTATTGACTGCTACACATAATGTATTGACAAATGTTTAATACCTAATAACGTAAATGACTCATTATTTCGGGTTATGAGGGAAAGTTGACAAGTTGACGAGTTGACCAGGGGACAAGGTTCCATGCGGCATAGGAGCATTGCGCAGCCCCTTGTCCCCTGGTCAACTCGTCAACTTGTTTCCTTCCTTTCTATACCGTTATACGCCAATTCTTATATCAAATTTACGTTAATACTTAGTATTTAAACAGCACCACTCCTCCTTCCAGGATCATTCCTTTATCGTAAGTAACTCCCTTGTTGTAGTAGCGGCTGCCGCCGTAACCACCGGTGACAAATATACCGAGGCGGTCTGTTAAGCGATATTCCAGATTGACGCGTGCCTGGAGGGCATAGAGGCGTGCAGGGAAACCGTAATCTTTATTCTTGAAGTTTTCGATGTGCTGGAAGCCCAGGTCACCGCTGATGAACAACTGCTTGTACAAAGGTAATTCGAGACCGGCACGATAGAAGAGGGAGGCGGAAAACTTATCGCTGAAATCCAGATAATGTGTACCACCGCCTAAGATGGTATAGAACAACTTGTTCTTGAAACGGGCACCTACATTCAGCTTTGTAGTGTTTCCTCCGAAAAGCATTAGCTGTACTTTCGTATCCGGATTGGCATTTACCAGACCTAACTGGAAGCCATCGAAGTTCTCCTTATAGTAATTGAATAATCCAATTTGCAATCCTTTTCCGCTTTTTGCCATGTTTATGGGGGCAAGTTGTGCACCGGTAAAACTTCCGCCTACCACGTTACCGAGTCCGGATATTTGCATACCGTGCATGTCTTCTCCTGTGATGTTACCCAAGCCGCTGATTTGTATGCCTCGCAGACTTTGGCCTACAATATTCAGAAGTCCGGAAGTGGTGATGCCATTGAAGCTCTCACCTGCAATATTGGCTAATCCTGCCAGGTGCACACCCGAAGAGTTTTCACCGCTAATGTTCAGCAGACCACCTATGATAACACCACTGGTGTTGTCTCCTGTTATATTGGTGAGCCCCGAGAAAATGACACCTTGTGCATGATTTCCCGTGATGCCGACTAAACCGGATATGGATACGCCACTGAGATTATTCCCATTCACGTTACTGATACCGGCAATCTGGACGCCTCGCATACTGCCTCCTACTAAGTTGGCAAGTCCTGTGATTTGTACACCGTTCATGTCACGCAACACCACTCCACCCAGTAGATTGATACCCACGCCGTTCAGGCGGTTCATGGAGGAAAAAAGACCGAGGTTGAGGCAGGTACTGCCGACAGTATCAGTCTGCTGTGTAGACATGTTCTTCCACAAGGATAGGTTGATGCCGACGGGCTCTCTGTCTTTCTTTGTTGTTGACGGACTGTCAGTGGTCTGTGCAGGGAGTGTACCCGCAACCATCAGTAATGCAATAATGGATGGAAATAATCGTCTCATTGGTTTCAATCTTTAATTTCGTCCGGCCAAGGGGCTAATTTGCCGGTGGCACGAAGCGTAGGACGCTGTGCATCTACCGACCGGAGATAGTTACTTAATTTCTGTGCTAATTTCTTTACGATACGCGGATTCTTTATAGCCACGTCGTTTTTCTCGCTGATATCTTCCGGAATATTAAACAGTTCACGTTTACCGTCCGCAAAGTAATATACAAGTTTCCAGTCACCGGAGCGGATGGAGCAGGTAGCCCCAATACCCGGGCCCGAAGGTCCCCAACTATGGGGATAGTGCCAATAGATATCACGATCCTTGACTTTGCCCTTTCCTGTCAACAACGGCATAAAACTGATACCATCCCGTTTTTGCACGGTAGTGTACTTCTGGACACCTGCTATCTCAAGAATAGTCGGGTAGAAATCTTCAATCATCAGATAATCTCCACATTTCGTGTCCGGAGCTACTACACCGGGCCAGCTCACGATCATCGGTTCGCGTACACCGCCCTCGTAAGCGGAACCTTTTCCGCTGTTAAGCGGGTAATTCTGTGTATGCAGTTCTCCGGCACGGGTATGTGCAGCCAGTCCGCCATTATCGGACATGAAGAGAATGACTGTATTTTCTGTCAGATGGTTGCGTTCCAGATAATCCATCAGATCTCCCAGACTTTTATCCATCCCTTCAATGAGGGTGGCATAGGCGGCCTCTACGGGTGGAAGTCCTTTATCCAGATATTTCTGATAGAAGCGATAGTCCGGTTGTATAGGCGTATGAATGGCATAATGAGCCATATATAGGAAGAATGGTTCATCTTTCTGTTGTGCGCTATCCAAAGCCTTCATCGCTTCCAGTGTAAGTGCTTCGCTGAGGAAGGTATCTGTACCATGATATTTTTCCAATCCCGGAACTGCTGCCAACGGACTTTTCCCGTCCGGTTTATTACCGAAATTATTCTTGCCGTAGTAACTGGCCGGTGAACCGGCAGCGTGTCCGGCTATGTTTACTTCAAAGCCCATCGTCAGCGGATCAGCTCCGGGAGTATCATTGGCTCCAAAGTGGGCTTTACCGCAATGAATGGTCTGATATCCGTTCTCTTTAAGCACTTGTGCAAGCGTAGTGACTTGTGTAGTGCGTTCGATTCCCGGTTCCTGACAAATACCATTCACATTCCATTCCGGATAGATCATCACAGAGTCCGGTTGTTCATGCGTTGTATTTTTGCGTAATGTCCAACTTGTCACACGATGCCGCGCGGCATTCATCCCTGTAAAAAGACTGACCCGGGTGGGGGAGCTGATACTACAAGCGTATGCTTGTGTGAACATCTTCCCTTGTGCCGCCAGGCGTTCCATGTTCGGCGTGTGGTAAGTGTCGTTGTAATGCGTTCGTTGAGTCCAGAAAGGCAGCGAAGTATCCTGCCATCCCATGTCGTCAACCAAAAACAGAACTATGTTCGGACGTTGCTTTTCTTTCGGCGCTCCCTTTGCCGGAGATGCTGCAATCGCTTCTCCTGCCATACCACACATGGGCAATATGGCAGCAGATAGTAATAATTCGTTTTTCATTTGAGATGATACTTTATAAAGGTTAGTTTCTTTTTCTTATCCCTTCGCCTCTTGGTATAAGAACCGTTTGATGGAACGTTTGGGCGTTTTCTCAAATTCTTCGGGATAGATTTTCATTTTGAATATCTGGCTGTATGCCGGAAGCTCTGCGTTTAACGCAACGCGGTTTTCTTCCATGACACGTTCGATGTCCGTAGTGGTCAGACCATGCGCAAAAGCATCGTCAAAGTCAGGATATACCAGTCCGACAAGCTTTTCATTTTGCTGTACGATGATGCTTTCGGCAACATACGGCAGGTTGTTCAGTTTGTCTTCTATTTCTTCGGGATAGATATTCTGTCCGCTGGCACCGAGCAACATGTTCTTGCTGCGTCCCTTGATGGTTACATTGCCCTCGGCATCCATCAGCGCAAGGTCACCGGTGTGCAACCAACCGTCTGCATCAATAGCCTCACGGGTGGCTTCTTCATTTTTATAGTATCCCAGCATGACGTTAGGTCCGCGGCATACGATTTCTCCCGCTATGTTTTCCGGATCAGGAGAAAGGATTTTCACTTCCATACGGGGGACGGCCTTACCGCAGGAACCCGGTTTGAAGCGTGACCAGTCTTCGTAACAGATGATCGGCCCGCATTCTGTCATTCCGTAACCTACCGTGTAGGGGAATTCTATCATGCGAAGGAACTGTTCTACTTCCTGGTTGAAAGCGGCACCCCCTACAATAACTTCCGCAAAACGTCCACCGAAGGCACTGACTACTCCTTCGCGTACGGTTGTCTTGATCTTGTCGTTGATGATGGGGACTTTAAGCAATAGTTTCATGGTTGGTGTTTCCAGTTTCGGAAGCACGTTCTTCTTGATAATCTTTTCTATAATAAGCGGTACGGCTACCACCAGGTGCGGCTTCACTTCCGAGAATGCCTGGAAGATAATTTTCGGACTTGGCATACGGGTGAGGAAGTATATCTGACATCCTGCGGAGAACTCGTACAGGAATTCGAATGCCAGGCCATACATGTGCGCCATCGGTAGCATGGAGATAATCTTATCCCCGGCCTTCAGTGGCAATACCTCAAATGCAAATGCTGTATTCGACCACAGACTGCGATAGGGTAGCATTACGCCTTTGGAATAACTCGTCGTACCGGAAGTATAGTTGATTACTGCCAGTTCTTCAGGCTGGTCCTTGTGATATTCGATGTGTTCCTTACGGAAATTCTTGGGGTATTTCTTGCCGAACAACTCATTCAGGTGTTCGCGGGCATAATCCAGCTTTTCCGTACGGGATATCAGGATAGAGAAATCCGTCATCAGGATGATGCCTTCCAGAATGGTCATGGCGGCTTCGTTCAGATTCTCCCATACCTGGTCGCCCACAAACAGTAATTTGGCTTCGGAATGGTTTACGATGTTATGTATATTATCCGCTTTAAATTCGTGCAGGATAGGAACTGCAACGGCTCCGTAGGTCAATGTAGCGAGGAAAGTAACTCCCCAGTGTGAACTGTTACGTCCGCAGATGGCAATTTTATCTCCTTTCTTGATTCCGCTTGCTTCGAAGATTAAGTGTACTTTCTCTATTTTGCGGGCTACGTCTTTGTATTGCAGGGTAGCCCCATTATAATCGGTCAGGGCATCCAGGTCCCAATTCTGTTTAATGCTGTTCTCAATATAGGCGATAAAACTTTGTTCCATGATATTATATATTGCACATTTAGTTGAAATTTGTGCAAATATAAGGCTTTATAGAAAGAATGCAAATTTTTAACTGAAAAAAGCGGAGGGGATGTACAATTTAGCTTGACGGATGAATCTCACCACAGAGTAACACAGAGTTCCACAGAGTTTTATTTTCCTTGAGTTCAAATTAATAAAACTCTGTGTTACTCTGTGGTGAATTTAATGCATTACCGCCCTAAGTACCAGTTGTACATGCGTTGTACGCCTTCTTCAATCTCCACTTTGTGGTGCCAGCCCAGAGCGTGCAGTTTCGAGGGGTCAGTCAGTTTGCGCATGGTTCCGTCCGGTTTGGTGCTGTCGAAAGTCAGCTGACCTTGGTAACCTACGGTGGAAACTATCAGTTCGGCCAGTTCGCGGATAGAGATTTCCTTGCCTGTACCTATATTAATATGGCAGTTACGAATATCTTTATCACCTTGTTTGTAGGTGTCTTTGAAGTCTACATGCTCCATGACGAAGACGCTGGCATCTGCCATTTCTTCGCTCCAGAGGAATTCGCGAAGAGGTGTGCCTGTACCCCATAATTTCACTTCGCTGTTGCTGATACCGTATTTGGCAAGGATGGCAAGGATGTCTTCCTTACTGCTGTTGCCGTCGATGCCTTCTACCGGACGCTGGTTCAGGTCTTTGCATATTGCATTCCAGTCGCCTTGCTTCAGGCAATGAGCCAGATGTATCTTGCGAATCATGGCAGGGAGCACATGGCTGCGTTCCAGATCGAAGTTGTCATTCGGACCATAGAGGTTGGTAGGCATTACGGCGATGTAATTCGTGCCATATTGCAGGTTGAAACTCTCGCACATTTTCAGTCCGGCAATCTTGGCGATGGCGTACGGTTCGTTGGTATATTCCAGCGGAGAGGTGAGGAGCACTTCTTCTTTCATGGGTTGTTCGGCATCACGCGGATAGATGCAGGTGCTTCCCAGGAAGAGGAGTTTCTTCACATTGTGGCGAAAACTTTCACCGATGACGTTTTGCTGTATTTGCAGGTTTTTGTAGATGAAGTCGGCACGGTAAATGCTGTTTGCCATGATGCCGCCAACGAAAGCAGCGGCAAGGAATACATATTCCGGTTGTTCTTCATCAAAGAATTTACGTACGGAAACGGCATCCAGCAAATCGAGTTCTTTGTGGGTTTTGCCAATGAGATTGGTATATCCTTTATCTTGCAGGTTTTTCCAGATGGCGGAGCCTACCAGACCACGGTGTCCGGCTACGTAGATTTTGGCGTTCTTGTCTAACATTATAGTTCTGATTTTTATATATTATTTTTCAAGTGATCTCAGATATAGCTTCTTCACAAACTTCATATCGTGTGCTGCCATGATTTTTACCAATTCTTCAAAACTGGTTTGTCTCGGGTTCCAGCCTAAAAGAGTTTTGGCCTTTGTCGGATTACCTAACAGCTGTTCCACTTCGGCAGGGCGGAAATATTTAGGATCTATTTCTACAAGCGTTTTTCCAGTTTGCACATCGATACCTTTTTCTTCTACGCCTTCACCTTCCCAGCGCAGTTCGATGCCTACTTCCTTGAAGGCAAGGGTGGCAAACTCGCGGACGGTATGCATTTCGCCTGTGGCTATCACGAAGTCTTCCGGTGTATCGTGCTGAAGAATCAGCCACATACATTCTACATAATCTTTCGCATATCCCCAGTCGCGACGTGCATCCAGATTACCCAGATACAGTTTGTCCTGGAAACCTTGGGCTATGCGGGCGGCGGCCAGCGTAATCTTACGGGTTACGAATGTTTCTCCTCTGCGTTCGCTTTCGTGATTGAAGAGGATACCGTTTACGGCAAACATACCATAGCTTTCGCGGTAGTTCTTTGTAATCCAGAAGCCGTATTGTTTGGCTACTCCGTACGGGCTGCGGGGATAGAAAGGAGTTGTTTCCGATTGGGGGACTTCCTGTACTTTACCGTAAAGTTCCGAAGTGGAGGCTTGGTAAATCTTTGTCTTTTTCTCCATGCCGAGGATGCGGACAGCTTCCAGCATACGCAGCGTACCGATGGCATCTGCCTCTGCGGTGTATTCCGGTACGTCGAAAGATACTTTTACATGGCTTTGTGCAGCGAGGTTATATATTTCGTCCGGCTGTACCTGTTGGATGATGCGGATCAGCGAGCTGCTGTCCGTCATGTCACCGTAATGCAGGTTAATGGTGCGCTTTTGCTTCATGTCGCGTACCCATTCGTCGAAGTACAGATGTTCGATGCGCCCTGTATTGAATGAAGAAGAACGGCGGAGAATACCGTGTACTTCATATCCTTTCTGTAATAAGAATTCGGCGAGAAACGAACCGTCCTGACCTGTTATTCCGGAGATTAAAGCTGTTTTCATATTGTAGGCTTCTTTATTGATTATTTTTTGCGGGGGCAAAATTCGTTATTTTTTACGAGAATACAAAACTTATTGGCTTGTCACTTATATATCTTATCTACTATCAGTGCAATAGCCCCATCTCCCGTTACATTGCAGGCAGTACCGAAGCTATCCATTGCAATGTAGAGTGCGATCATCAGTGCCTGTGCCGATTCATCGAAACCGAGCATGGATTGCAGGATACCCAGGGATGCCATGATGGCACCACCGGGAACTCCCGGAGCGGCTACCATCGTGATTCCCAGCATGAAAATGAAACCGGCAAACAAGGGGAAATCAAAAGGTATGCCTTGCATCATCATCAGAGCAAGAGCACATGCTACGATTTTCAGCGTGCTGCCGGATAAATGTATCGTGGCGCAAAGAGGGATAACAAACCCTGCAATATCAGAGGATACGCCGTTCTTCTTTGTCTGTTCCAGGGTAACAGGGATAGTGGCGGCAGAAGACTGTGTACCTAAAGCCGTGAAATAGGCGGGCAGCATCTTCCCTAACAATTTAAAAGGATTCCGGCGGACAAACAGCGCAGCGATACAATATTGAAATACCAGCAGGAAGATGTGCAGCAGGAAGATTACGCCGATAATCTTTATAAATACCATTAAGATAGAGAATACCTGTCCCGAATGTGTCATATTAAGGAATATGCCGAATATATAAATAGGAAGCAACGGCAGGATCACTGCACTGATCATACGGACAATGATATCCTGAAAATCACGTGCTGCATTCTTCAGTGTATCGTTTTTCAGTTGGGCAAGTCCCAACCCTAAAGTGAAAGCCAGTACCAGTGCCGTCATCACATTCATGAGCGGTGGAATGGCGACTGAGAAAAACGGCAATATCCCTTGCGCTTCACTGACCTCTTCCAGCGGGGCACCGGACTCTATCAGATGAGGAAATATAGTTACTCCTGTAAAGTAAGAGAGGAAACCGGAAAACAGGGTTGCCCCGTAAGCTATCAGGGCGGTAATCAACAGCAGTTTCCCGGCACCTTTACCGATGTCGGCAATGGCTACGGTAACCAGTCCCACAATAATCAGCGGTATGGAGAAATTTAGAAATTCGCTGAAGATACCGTTGAATGTAACGAACAGGCGTACCAATTCTCCGGGAAGAAAATTACCAAAAAGAATACCGAATGCGATGGCTATAAGGATACGCGGCAGTAAGCCGATATGTAGTTTTTTCATAAAACTGAATTTAAGTTTCTCCATTGAAATAGAGTTATGTTTGCAAAAGTACGATTTTTATTCGAAATTCATACGAACAAATGCCCTTGACATATTGTTTCCATTTCAATGAAACAATAACAAAAAAATGCAAGTTATGACAGAAAAAGGACAAAAGACAGACATCGGCTTAATCGGACTTGCCGTGATGGGGGAGAATTTAGCTTTGAATATGGCGGACAAGGGATGGCATGTGTCCGTGTTTAACCGTACTGTTCCGGGAGTGGAAGAAGGTGTGGTAGAACGCTTTATCAACGGTCGTGCCAAAGGGAAAAGTATTGAAGGATATACTGAAATTCCTGACTTTGTAGAATCCATTTCCACCCCGCGCAAAATCATGATGATGGTGCGTGCCGGCAGTGCCGTAGATGAACTGATGGAACAACTCTTTCCGCATCTTTCTCCGGGAGATATCTTGATAGATGGAGGCAACTCAAACTATGAAGATACCAACCGTCGTGTGGCATTGGCCGAATCGAAAGGTTTCCGCTTTGTCGGTGCCGGTGTTTCGGGCGGTGAAGAAGGAGCGTTGAACGGTGCTTCTATTATGCCGGGCGGTTCCGTTACTGCCTGGGATGAGGTAAAACCCATCCTGCAAAGTATTGCTGCACGTGCTGCCGATGGTACTCCTTGCTGTGACTGGATTGGTCCGGCCGGCTCGGGACATTTCGTTAAAATGATACATAATGGTATCGAATACGGTGATATGCAGTTGATTGCCGAAGCCTACTGGGTGATGAAGAATCTTCTGCAACTGAATAATGAAGACATGGCTTCCGTTTTTGCCCACTGGAATGAGGGTAAGTTGCGTAGCTATCTGATAGAAATTACAGCCAATATTCTTCGGCATAAGGATAAGGCGGGCGGTTACCTGATTGACAAGATACTGGACACTGCCGGACAGAAAGGCACCGGTAAATGGTCCGTTATCAATGCAATGGAATTGGGTATGCCTCTGGGACTGATTGCAACGGCTGTTTTTGAGCGTAGTCTTTCAGCGCAGAAAAATCTGCGTGAGGCAGCTTCCAAACAATTCATTTGCCAGCGTTCACAAGTGGTCTATAATAAGCCGGAACTGGTGAAAGATATTTATTCCGCTTTGTATGCTTCTAAACTGGTATCCTATGCACAAGGTTTTGCCGTGTTGCAAAAAGCGTCCGAATCTTTCGGCTGGGATCTCGATCTGGCATCCATTGCCCGTATGTGGCGCGGAGGCTGTATCATCCGCAGTATATTCCTGAATGATATAGCGGCTGCTTTTGAGGCACAGCAGAAGCCGAAACATTTGCTACTCGCTCCTTATTTCCGGGAAGAAATCAAAGAGTTGCTCTCCGGTTGGAAGCACCTTGTAGCCCATGCGATGAAAGAGGAACTGCCTGTTCCGGCTTTCTCTTCCGCATTGAACTATTTCTATTCGCTGGTATCTGCGAAGCTCCCTGCTAATATGATTCAGGCTCAGCGTGACTATTTCGGCGCACATACCTTTGAGCGTACCGATGAACTTCGCGGACAGTTCTTCCATGAAAACTGGACCGGACATGGCGGAGATACAAAATCAGGTACCTATAATGTATAAAATGAAGCCCTGGTAATAAAATTATGAAGCAAGAGCTAATGAATTTATTGCAAGGGCTAATTTGCAGAAGCTAATCAAAAAAAACAAGATTCTATGAGTAAATTTGTAATGATCATATTCGGCGCTTCGGGCGACTTGACGAAACGCAAACTGATGCCGGCACTCTACTCGCTCTACAAGGATAATCGTTTGCCCGAAGGATTTGCCATTCTCGGTATCGGCCGTACCGACTATGCGGATGAAACTTATCGCGATTATATCCTGAACGAGCTGGAACATTTTGTCACACCGGCCGAAGTGGGAATGAAAGAGTTCTGCACTCATTTGCACTACCTTAGTATGGACCCTGCCATAGAAGAAGGTTACGGAACCCTGGACAGCCGTTTGCAGGAAATCACCGGTGAAAAGGAACCGGACAATTTACTGTTCTATCTCGCTACGCCGCCCTCACTTTATGGCGTCATCCCTCTACATCTGAAAACAGCCGGATTGAATCGTAAACATACCCGCATCATCGTCGAAAAGCCTTTCGGCTACGACCTGAAGTCGGCACAAGAATTAAACCATATCTATGCTTCCGTTTTCGAAGAGTCTCAGATCTATCGCATTGACCACTTCCTTGGTAAAGAGACGGCACAAAATATCCTTGCTTTCCGTTTTGCCAATGGCATTTTTGAACCGTTGTGGAATCGTAATTACATCGATTATGTAGAGGTTACCGCTGTCGAGAATCTCGGTATCGAACAGCGTGGCGGCTTCTATGACGGTACAGGCGCTTTGCGCGACATGGTACAGAACCACCTTATCCAACTGGTGGCCCTCACTGCCATGGAGCCTCCCGCTGTCTTCACCGCCGATAATTTCCGTAACGAAGTGGTAAAAGTCTACGAGTCACTGAAACCTCTGACGGATGAAGATTTGAATGAACATATAGTCCGCGGACAATATACCGCTTCCGGTTCTAAAAAGGGCTACCGTGAAGAGAAGAACGTCCCCGCCGATTCGCGCACTGAAACTTACATCGCCATGAAGATCGGTATTGATAACTGGCGTTGGAGCGGCGTACCTTTCTACATCCGCACAGGAAAGCAGATGCCTACCAAGGTGACGGAAATCGTAGTGCACTTCCGTGAAACGCCCCATCAGATGTTTCATTGCCATGGCGGACACTGTCCGCGGGCTAACAAACTAATCCTCCGCCTGCAACCCAACGAGGGTATTGTGCTGAAATTCGGCATGAAAGTTCCCGGACCGGGATTCGATGTGAAGCAGGTAATGATGGACTTCAGTTACGACCAACTGGGCGGACGCGCCACGGGCGATGCTTATGCCCGCCTGATTGAAGACTGCATTCAGGGCGACCCGACACTCTTTACCCGCAGTGATGCTGTCGAAGCCTCCTGGCGTTTCTTTGATCCTGTGCTGCGCTATTGGAATGAATATCCTGACGCGCCTCTCTACGGTTATCCTGTCGGAACCTGGGGGCCGCTGGAAAGTGAAGCTATGATGCACGAACATGGTGCCGACTGGACCAATCCGTGTAAAAACCTTACGAACACTGATCAATATTGTGAGTTATGAAAACTTATATCTATAGTACAGCTGTCGAAACGGCGCGCGCTCTCATCAAGCATCTTATTAGTTTGATGGAGGAAGAGCCGCAGAAGATTTTTCACATAGCATTCAGTGGAGGCAGCACGCCCTCGCTCATGTTCGATTTGTGGGCGGAAGAATTCAAGGATGCCACTCCGTGGAGCCGTATGCGTATTTATTGGGTGGACGAACGGTGTGTACCTGCCGAAGATTCGGAGAGTAACTATGGCAATATGCGCCGGCTGTTGCTGGATGAAGTGGGAATACCTGAGGAGTATATTTTTCCTATTGACGGCAGCAACGATCCCGATGATGAGGCGAATAGCTATTCTCGCATAGTGCGTTGCAATGCGCCACTCTGGCATGGCTTCCCGGCTCTTGATATTGTTCTGTTGGGGGCGGGAGAAGACGGGCATACCTCGTCCATTTTCCCCGGTCAGGAGTATTTGCTTTCTTCTTTCCATCCTTACGAGGTAAGTGTTAATCCTTACAATGGGCAGAAGCGCATAGCCATGACCGGCTGTTTGCTTTTTAATGCCAAGCAGCTGATTTTCTTTGTGACAGGCAGAAACAAGTCTAACGTTGTGCGCGATATTCTGGATTCGGGTGATACCGGTCCGGCTGCCTATGTGGCGCACCATGCCTGGAATGTGGAAGTGTTTATGGATGAGCTGGCGAAACCCCAACCCATCCATGAGAGTGATTTATAAAAAAAGAGAGTGATTTATCATCAATTGGACGTTCCGCTTTCCAGAATGCTGACGATGGAGAACAGCGTGAAACAGATGCCGCCTAATCCTGCCAATACGCGTGCGGGAACAAAGTAGACATCATTCAGCGTTGTCATTTCAAACAGAAAAGCAGAGAGGAAAAGACAAGTAAGCGCGGTGAGCACCGGAATGAGTGGAATTCGGTTCGCCAGCTTAAAGACGTTCCGCCAAATAACAGCCAGCAGAATTACTTTGCTGGATATGCTGTAACAAACTAAACCCAGACCTATCATAATGTATCCGGTGGAAGACTTGCCCGGGTCGGCATTCGTCAGCACCCAAAGTCCCCACAGGATACTCAGTGTACCCATCACCAATACGAGGGCGGGCCACCATTTCCGTTCGGCACCACTATAAGAGTTACGTATCTGCCGGACAATGGTAGCAACCAGTGCAACCAGGCTCGTACAGATACATGCCAGTCCGGCCATAACGTGTCCGGCCACATAGTAAGCGGTGTGGATATCACTTTGTCCCAATAACCAGAATGCCCAAACCCATGTAATGACGGCGAAGACAACAGCCAGAATGATGAGTATGTCCGCCTGTGCCGAAGAGAATGACTTGGCAGGTACGGCATGGTCAGTCTTCTTGGAATTTTGCGTGATGAAGGTGAAGCGGGTGGAAGAGGTGGCGGTAGTGGCTACACATGCAGTGATGAAAGCTACTCCGCAGATGACATGTCCCGCAACGAAATGGGCCACCGTACTGCCGTCATTAATGTATGTCATTCCACCGATGAAACACACCACGGCAGCCAGATAGCCGATGATGGGCAGGGCATATTTTGCCGCCGTACTATACGTGTGGATAATTTGCCGGATGATGGTACCTGCCGTAGCGAACAGCGCAATACATATCATTCCTAAAGAGAAGACCACGGGCCCCGCAACGAATCGGTTCGTGTCCGTCCCCATGTCGAGCACAAAGGCTCCGTAGCCGAAACAAAAAAGGGCCATCAGCAATGGGATAGCCCTGAAAAGGATACTAATACCGTAATTCATAACTGTTATCGTTTTTAAGTTTCCCCTTCCAACAGTATTCCTTACGGTTTGTTTTCGGTTTTAATATTTGTTCACCACAGATTTATTTCTCAAAGATGGCATTCCTGTATTCGTTGGGCGTCATGTCATAGCGTTCGCGGAAGAGGCGGTGGAAGGTGGACGCATTGGGCAATCCACATTCTTCGGCGATGTGACTGATGATATATTCGGGGTGCTCGCGGATGAGTTCGACTGCATGTTCCAGGCGCAGGTTGTTGATATAGGCGGTAGAGCTTACTCCGGTACACTGCATCAGGATGACGTTGAGGCGAGTTCGGTTTGTGCCCGATAGCATGCACAAGTCGTGGCGTGAGAATTTAGGATCCAGATAGGGAGACTGTTTGCTGAGTATGCCTTCCATTAGATCAAATATCCGGCGGTTTTCTATCTGTTCCAGTGTGTTGTATTCTCGCTTCGGTTCATTATTTTTTTCTTCATCATCTTCCGTTCCATGGTCTTGCAGGTCCGGCATGCTGTCTTCTTGTCTGCATTCGGCAGCGGTTTTCATTTGTTCTATCTTCTGTTGCAGGGCGTTGATGGTGTCGCGGCTTTCGCTCAATCGCTTTTTGCTGTTCATTTCTTCGTTGATGCTGCGTGCCATTGCCCGGTTTTTGCGGCGTATGTTGAGGGTGTATCGGACAATGAGCGCCAGGCCGGCGCATAGCAACAGCATGATGCAGATGGCTGAGATGAGGAGGATATTTCGTTCGCGCAGTTCGTTGGCCTGTTGTTGCAGCAGGGCTTCCTTTTCGGTGGTGTCGTATATGGCGGCGAGCTCTAGGGCGGTGTTGCGTTCTTCGCGTTTTTTGATGCTGTCGCACAGTATGGACAGTTGTTTATAGTAGTGGGTTGAACGGCGGTAGTCGCCTTTACTTGCGTAGGCTTCGCCCAATGTGCGCTTAATGGTGACCATGTGATAGTTCACGCTGTCTCTCTGACTGATCAGGAATTGCTCGCGGGTGGTATTCATACGGATGATTTCGTCGTACATACGGCGATCAAAGAGGTAGGGCATGATGAGGTAGTTGTCGCGGCTGTGTACGTGACTTACAGTGAGGAATTTTTTGTAGAATTCTTCTGCTTCTTTGTGGCGTCCCAAGCGTTGCAGAACTACGGCGCGATGGGCGTAGAGGGCTTTGAGTTCTTTCTGTTCGAGCCCTTGCATCTGGGGTTCGCCGCCCTGTTTACGGGTGACTACGGACTGGAGGGCGTCGAGTGTGCTGAGGGCTTCTTCGTACAGTTTGTCCCTTTGCTGCATCACGAGCAGGGTGTTGTAGTTGTAGCGCAGGTTGTCGTACTTGTATTCGTAATCGGTGTGGAGCATCAGGTCGACGGCTTGGTGCATGTACTCGTAGCCTTGGGACTTGTTGCCCTGGTAGTAGATCATCTTTCCCAGATTGAAGAGGGCGATGGAGTGCATGGGTTGGTTTCCGGTGGCTTTTGCTTTGTCCAGCAGGAGATTGACACATTCGGCTTTCCCGACTTCGTTGTGCAGGCAGTCGTAGGTGGAGATAAGGCGGTGGAGCTGATCCATATATTCATCGTCGTTCCGGCGTATGGAGTCGCTTTCGAGGGCACGGCGATAGTTTTTTAGGGCGTGGCGGTAGTGACCGTTGTTGAAGTAGAGGTCGCCTTCAGTGATGTCTAAGCGATGGGTGGGGAGGAGTTTGCGGATACGCAACTCGTCCATGATACGGCAGGCCAGGGGAAAGTTGGAGAAAGTATAACGGTAGACATTGTCATCGGTGAGGAGGCTGTCGGGCAGGGCGACGTCAGCGGCAATGGTGTCGTTAAGGGCGTTAAAGTTGCTTTCGGACGCGTGCAGAGTGGTGCGGGCCAGACAAATAAGGAGACAGGACAGCAGGCAACTGCCGAGTAAACGGTAGTCAAGAAAGCGACAGTGGAATTGTTCTTGTCGTTTCATTAAAAGTTTTGATTAAAGTTGATGTTGTTGTCTTGCGGAGACAAAGATACGTTTTGTGGGGGAGAAAAGCAAGGGAAGAGGAACTTTTTAGAGTCCCGTTCCTCCCTCGTTCCATCCGGGTGTCCAAGGTATGATGGTGCCGCTCACTTGGTCTATACCGAAGTTGAGGGTGGCTGCCAGGCGCAGGGTAGTGGCTGTGGCGGGCGGGTTGAAGCCGGAGAAGAGGGAGGTGACGTCTTGCTCGTAGCTCAGGGTGGCACCGTCCGCGAGGGTGGCGGTAATGAGGATGCGTTGGCCGGTGGCTGAGGAGTCCGTGCCCAGGAGGCGGAAGGTACCGGTGGCTTCGGGGTCGGTGGGGGTGGAGGCGTCCAGTTGCAGGTTAGTGAGGAGGTAGTAGGGGGCCTTCGCGTTGGTACGTAGACTGGGGGCGGGGGAGTTTGTTTGGGTTGGGACTTCAGCGGCGGTTTGGGTTGTGACGGCCGTGTAGCGTTGTTCCAGCCGTGCGGTGCGGCTGACGCCTTCGAGGCGGGCGGTGATGGCGGTAATGGATGATGCGTCGGCTCCCTGCAGGCGGACGTCGAGGCGGACGAGACGAGTGCGGGGTGCGGGGGTGAGGGCGGTTTGAATGGTGCGTCCCGAGGTGACGGTGACGGGCGTGGCGTCAGTCAGCACATCGGGGGCTTGGGGAAGCCGGCCGTCTGGGTCGAGGAGGGGGAGGCTGATGGTGGTGCCGTTGAGGGTGAAGGCGTCGGTGCCGAAATATTCAGTGTTGCTGCCATCGGTGGGGAGGGCGCAGAGGAGATTGTAGGTGCCGGCTTCTACGTCGACAGGTTGGCCGTGGAGGACGGTGGCAACGATGCGATCCTCACGGGTGGGGTCGGTGAGGATGGCGGGTAGCAGAGGGTTGGCGACGCCGGGGGCGCTGAGCAAAATTCGGCCGGGGTTTTCGATGGGTTCGCCGTCTGGGTCGAGGAAGAGTTCGAGGTAGTGGTGTTTACTGCACGAGGTAAACAGGAGCGCCGACAGGAGAGCTATTGTAAGTGCGGACAGGATTGCCGACGGTAGTTCGGATTGGGTGGTGGTGAGCGGGTGGGCGGCGTATTGTTTTGTTTTCATATTATTTTCTTGTTGTTTTCGAGTTATTGTTTTCTTTTTGTTCTCCGGCTGTTGCTTGGGGTTTTCCGGTTATGGCTGTTGTATTCTTCCGCTGCTGAGAGGGGCTCGGTGGGCGGAATGGGGATGTTTTCAGAATCGGTAGACGAGTGCGACATCGAGTGCCGTCAGTGTGAAGCGGTCGTGGGTGCGGGTACCGAGTAGCCGGCTTTGGGCGGCGGGGGCGTACCAGGTATATCGGTCGTAGTCTTGGTGCTGATATCCCAGGGCAAGTGCGGCGTCAATGGCCCAGCGGCCGCAGGGGTCAAGTGCGAAGGAGTATCCAAGGAGGATTCCGGCTGATATGAGGTCGCCCTCGCGTCCCGGGGTGCCGGCGGTGAGTAGCTGCTCGTTGAAGTGGGTGTAGCGCAGGTCGATGCCGAGGTAGGCGCCGCGGGAGGAAGAGATGTAGATGTCAAGATTTGGGTGGGAGGCGGAGTTTCTGTTGGTGAAGGGGCGGAAGTAGCGACGCAGTTGCAGTCCGGCGGTGCTGAGGCGGGCGGCGTGGGTGCGGTGGCTGAGCGACCAATTTCCGTATGAGCCGTCGAGGCCTACCTGCCAGCGGCGGCCGAGGGTGAGGTCCATGCCGAGCGAGGGGCTGCCAAAGGCCCATAGCAGGAGGTTGCTGCGCAGGGAGAGGCGGGGAGAGGGCGAGGGGGTGCTGTTTGTTTCGCTACTGCTGATTGCTGTACTGTTGCTTTGTGCTACGGCACAGTTGTTGCCTGCTGCCAGAATGATGGCGGTGGTAGCGGCGATGATGAGTTGTTGGATATTCTGCTTCATATTGTTTTCATTTTCTAATGATTATAATTGGTTTCATCCGGGATTTTTAATCCGGTCAGTTTCCCGGATGCTGCTGTGCTGTAGCGATGCTACTGCTCCCCTTGATAGCTCCATTGGATGATGGGCGGGGCGAGGATAACCTTCTTTGTGGCATCCGTGCTGCCTACGGTGTTTCCGGCTGCTGCGTCGAGCGTAGCACCCCAGATGCCGGCGGCGGTCCAGTTGCGCTTCTGCGCATAGATGTTACCGGTGGTGTTTACCATCACCGTGGAGACATTTGTGAGGGTGGTGTTGCCTGCGGTGGTGACTGTACCGTTTTCTATGATGGGGGCGGTGATATTAAAAGTGCAGTCATTCCTTATTTCATTGTCCAGTGCAAAAAGAGGCTTAGTGGTGGTGGTGACGCCTTCGGCTGTATCTTTATCGGCACCGGTGACGAGCAGTTGCTGATAGCCTGTACCCCAATAGAAGCCGAATCCGGTGGGCTCACCGTTCGTGTCGGTGTTTCCTGTGCTGCTGCTTTCCTTGAAGGGGGAGACGAGGCCGGAGAGGGTGGGGGAGAGATCATTGTTACTTTTTTTGTTTTCTGTGATTAGCCCGATGGTAGTGGCATCACCGGAGTTATCGTTCTTCGTAGCGTTTACAGCGTAGGCAGAGGCGATGATGCTGCCGTAGTTGCTGCCGACAAGGGAAGCGGAAGTGTTACTACCGAACGTGTTGCCGGAGGTGTAGCAACCGAACAGGATGGCGTTAGAATAGCATCCTACCAGACCGCCATGGTAGCCGGTGCAGCCGCTGAGGTCGCAGTTGCGTACGTAGCATGCGGTGATGACGGAGCTATTGTAACCTATCAGGCCACCACTGTAGCTGGTGCCGGATACTTTGCAGTCGGTGGCGTGACAGCGGGTCAGAGTAATATCAGTCTGAGAGGTTTCACCTATCAGGCCACCGGTCTCATTGCCGCTCACTGCGCAGCCGGTGGCGCTACAGAGAGAAACGGTGGTGCCATTAGCGCAGCCTCCGATAAGGCTACCGGTCTTATTATTGTTGTTCATATTCTTCACCCGTGCGTCCTTCATGTGGAGGTTGTAGATGACGGCTCCGGAGGTATAGCCGAAGAATCCAGCGTTTTTCAGTGTTGATGTGTTGATAGTCATGCCGGTGATGGTATGACCATTGCCGTTGAAATGGCCTTTGAAGGAGGTGCTGGTACCCTCGTTGCCGATGGGTGTCCAGAGTTCGGTATTGCCTTCGTCTGGTATGTCATTGAAATCTTTATCGGGCAGTGTGCCGCCAGTGCCGGTGGCGGGATCGTATCCCGGAGTGAGGTTGATGTCGGTCATGAGGATGTAGTTGGCAGAAAGGGAGTATTCATAATTTTTACCGTCGGAGTTGGTATAATTATAGTCCCCGTCTGTATTTTTCACACCTATCTTGCGCAGTTCTTCCTCGTTGTAGATGGGGATGTATCCTTGCGGCACGGTGAGTAAGTTTCCCTGGTCGTCCCACTTCATATCCTCGTCGTTGCCGTCGAGGTCTCCGTTGGCAGGGATGGCGGTGCAGGCACCGGGCAGCAGACTGAGGCGGTAGGTGTATTGGCGGGCTATGTAGAGCCTGCGTCCGCGTGCGGAGGGATCGGCTGCGTTGGGGTCGGTGTCGCCTGCGGGGATGGTGACAGTGACTTGAGTGCCTCCCGTGACGGTGTTCAGACCGGTGTCGGGATCACGATTGACGGTGCCGCCCAGGGTGACGGTGAGTGAGTGGAGGTAGAAACTGCTCTGATAGCTTGCGTTGAGATTGAGGCGGGAGATGGCTTGCCATTGGCACGCGCCGTTGCCGGCTTCGGTTGCATCGGCAATGGGGGTGAGGGGCAGGGTGTGATTTAGGGCGTCTTCCGAATAAATGGTTGCCCGGATGGCATTGACAGGGGCGCCCAGCTGATTAGTGATGCCGGAGATATTGATGATGGCGTTGCGGTGCTGGAAGCTTGCGGTGAGAGTACCGTCGGAGGCGAGGTTGAGGGCTCCCGGTGAGGGCTTGAGGGGATCGTTGGCGAGGGTTTGATTACCGGACTGGCTGCTGTATAGGGCTGTCAGTGCATCGACATAGGGTGGGGTGTCGGGGGCGGTGGTGAACAGGGAGCCGCGTTCGGCTTGAATATAGGCCTTCAGGGCCGCTTCGGGGGCGGACTGGGAACTGCTTGCGATGTAGGGGGCAGTCTGCCCGTTGTAGAAGGCGAGGAGCTCGAAGTTGCCGTTTTGAGGAGTGGACATGGCGGGGCTGATGATCCACCGGGCGGTGGGGGTGGCGCTACCGTCCTGCTGTTGCAGGGTGGCGGTGGAGTAGGCGATGGCATTGTTGTTGTCGGCATTTGTGAGTACGATGTGAATCACGTCATCGGAGATGAAACGGGTCTTCACGAGGCCGGTGTAGCCCTTGTCATCGGTTCCGTCGGAGCGGGTGCGGGCGGCGGTGGGGATGGTGGTAATCCCGTCTGTTGGCGTCAGGATTTCTGCCTGGAAGTGTGTGAGGGCGATGCCGCTGTCGTTGTCACCGTCGAGGTCGTCGAGGGAGTCGGGGTGGCAGGCGCTGAGGCTTAAGGCAAGGCTCAGGACAAGGCTCAGGCTCCGGTTGAGGATGAGGTTGAGGATGTGGGCGTGGCGCCGTTGGGTGAAAGGGGTATTCTGTTTCATTGTGATGCAATTAATTCTGGGGTTATCGATTTTTTCTTTTTTCACCACGGAGTTTAACAGAGTTCTTCGTCTTTTCTCTTTTTTCTCCCTCTGTACCCCTCTGTGGTGAATGCTGATTATTGTGCTCCGTTCGCGGTGGTGACGCTTTCGGCCTGTTCCTTTTACTCGGTTTTTATCATGTTCGCTATAAGGAGCTGAACCGAGTTGTCTTCATCTCTGCTGTCATTTGAAGGTGATGCTGCGGAAGGTGAAGGTGTAGGAGTCGGTCTCATCGGAGCTGTTTATCTTGGTCGGTATCTTGAGGTTGACCAGTGGACCGTTCTGCGAGGTACCGTCGGTGTCGTAGCAATACTGCTTCAGGGCGGAGTTCAGCAGGAGGTCACAGTTCTTGAAGGTCTCGGGGTCAGTGGAGTTGTCGAAGGCGGGGAAGAACATGGAACCGTAATCAGTTCCCAGCTTCTCTATCTTCGTGACGCTGGAGATGTCGAGGCTCTGAAGGGCGATGCAGCCGTAGAAGGCTCCGCTCCCGATGCTTGTCGCCTGCGGCATGCTTGCTGTGGTGAGGGTTTTGCAGTCGGAGAAAGCTCTGTTCCCGATGCTTGTCGCCTGTAGTATGTTTACTGTGGTGAGGGCTTTGCAGTTGTTGAAGGCATCGTTCCCGATACTTGTCGCCTGCGGCATGCTTGCTGTGGTAAGGGCGTTGCAGCCGGAGAAGCCATAGTTCCCTATGCTTGTCACCTTCGGCATGCTTACTTTGGTGAGAGCGTAGCAGGCGGAGAAGGCGCCACTCCCGATACTTGTTGCCATTGGCATGTTTACTGTGGTAAGGGCGGCGCAGTTGAAGAAGGTATAGTCCCCGATGCTTGTCGCCTTCGGCATGCTTACTGTGGTGAGGGCGTAGCAGGCGGAGAAGCCGCTGCTCCCGATGCTTGTCACTTGCGGCATGTTTATTGTGGTGAGAGCTTTGCAATTGGAAAAAGCTAGATCTCCGATGCTTGTCGCCTTCGGCATACTTGCTGTGATGAGGGCGTCGCAGCCATTGAAGACGCTGTGCCCGATGCTTGTCGCTTGCGGCATACTCGCTATGGTGAGGGCTTTGCAGCCGAAAAAGGCGTTGTTCCCGATGCTGTTTGCCATTGGCATGTTTACTGTGGCGAGGGTAGAGCAACCACTGAAGGCGTATCCCCCGATGCTGTTTGCTATTGGCATGTTTGCTGTGGTGAGGATTTTGCAGTTTTGAAAGGCGCTTTCTCCGAGGGTTTCTGTCAATAGCATGCTTGCTGTCTTGAGGGCATCGCAGTTATTGAAAGCGTATCTCCCGATGCTTGTTATTTGTGGCATGCTTACTGTGGTGAGAGCTTTGCAGCCGGCGAAAGCAAAGTTTTCGATGCTTGTCGCCTTCGGCATACTTGCTGTGGTGAGGGCTTCGCAGTAGTAGAAGGCTTTCTCGCCGATGCTTGTTGCCGCAGATAATTCCACGCTACGTAGCTGGTGGTATTTCTCAAGAGCACCGGTGCCGGTGTTTTGCTTCGGCAGTGTGGTCACGTCCTGTAGTGTCAGGTCGATGTAGCCGTTGACGCCGTTGTAGTTGCTGTTGCTCGGGGTGTAAATCACGTTCAACGCTGTGCGCACGTTTGTCAGCACAGTGGCGTCTTTCGTGGTGCCACTGAAGTTATCCGTTCCGCCTCTTGTCACCGTCCAACGGGGATTGACGTTGGTCAGCTTTCCTGTTCCATGGATGGCGTCGTCCAGCAGACCGTCGGCTGTCACCATTCCCTGCAAGTCCATTTCGTTACCGCCGGAGGTGAGGGAGTAGTTGAGTGTGAACTTGTCCTGTGCTTTGGTTAGCTTGGCTTGGGCAACGAGGTTGTTGTCCAGTGGCAGGCTGTAGTATATATAGAAAGGTGTCTCTCCCACTATGGCTTCCAGATCTTTCACGTTGTCCGTGGCTCCGGTGGGCTTCTGCTTCAGTAGGGGCAGGTGGAAGAGAGCGGTGCCGTCCGTGGCGGTGGCGGGCCGGGAGGAATAGTCGGCGATGACGTCGATTTCTATGTCATATTGGTTGGTCTGATTGTTATATCCCTTTCCCCATCCGGTGGTTCGTAGCGTTAGGTAAGTTCCCTGAGGGATACCAGTGACTTCTACGAGTGCCGTCTGTCGCTTCCATTGGGGGGCGGGGAGGTGGACGATGTAGTTTTTCTGCGCGAGATCGTCGGCTGTCAGTTTCAGGTCGAAGGGGATAGTGCCGGTGGTGGCGCTGATTTCCTCGGAAGTGCCGGTCAACGGATTGGGGATACCTCGGTAGCTGTACTGGGCGCGTATGGAGCGTGTGCCGGTGGGGACGATGACGAGCGAGGGCGTGGCGGTCCACTGTGAGGGGGTGGTAGGAGTGGCTCCGGTGGCTTCAGCGGTGCAGGTCAGGGTCTGTTGTGAGGTACTTCCAGAGGTGTCGCCGGTGGAGAGCTGGGCCAGGATGAGGCGTGCTTCGATGGCGGCGGTTCGGGCCTCGTCGTCGGCTGTGGAGGGAATATCGGATTGAGCTTCCTGGGCGGAGATGCTGTAGTAGGTGAGGTTGACGGTGACTTGGTCGCCTGCCTGCCAGCATCCGGTGGTGGTGCTGGTGCGGGTGGCGGGGACGGACTCTCCCGACTCGACGTTTTCTCCTGCGTATCCGGGCTTTTGGCCGAGGGAGATGAGGAGTGCGGGGGCATCGGGGGTGCCGCCGTTGGAGGGTGCGGGGGCGTCGGGATGGACGGGTGTTATGAGTTCATCCCGGGTACAGGCGGTAGGCAGTATGAGGGTGAGGCTCAAGGTTGCCAGTGCGAGGGTGAATGTGGTGGGTATGAATTTCTTTTTCATTGCTATGCTGTTTATTGGGTTATGAGTTCAATGGATACGCGGACGATGCGGATAAAGCGAACGTGCTGCTGTCTTCATCTCTGTTGCCGTCATTTGAAGGTGATGCTCCGGAAGGTGATGGTGTAGCTGTAAGGGGAGCCACTACTATCATGGCCCTCTATCTTGAGTTTTACGAGTGGACCGTTCTGCGAGGTGCCATCGGCGGCATAGCAGTATTGTTCCAGGGCGGAATTTAGCACGAGGTCACAGTTGGGGTAGGCGCCGCTGCCAAAGGCACTGAGCAGGTAGTTTTGTTCTGAAGTTCCTAAGTTCCATATTTGGGTAACGCCGGAGATGTCGAGGTTTGTTAAAGCTTGGCAGCCAATAAAGGCGTTTTTCCTGATGGTCTTTGCTGATGGCATACTTGCTGTGGTGAGGGATTCGCATTTGTAGAAGGCGTATTCCTCGATGTCGGTCACCGCAGGCAACTCTATGTTGCGTAACTGCTTGTAGCTTTGGAAAGCGCCATCGTTGTTGTATGTTGGCAGTGTGGTCACATCTGTCAGCATTAGGTCGATGTAGTTGGGGCCGGTGTAGCTGTCGTTATCCGGAGTGTATATCTTGTTCAGCGCCGTGCGCACATTCTTCAATACTGTCACGTCTTTGCTGTCGGTGTTGCTGCTGGAAGTGGCCTCTGTGCCTCCTCCGGTCACCACCCACATTGGATTTGCAATGCAGAATATGTCCGGATTTAGCTCCGTCAGACCACTGGCGATGCCCGGGCTTCCGCCTGCCGTCTCTCCTCCTTCTCCGTTCCCGTCCTCAAATCCGGAGATTGTGATGCCGTTGGGGTCGATGTAGGCCATGTCTCCCTTCACGTGTACGGTGAGCGTCAACATCTTTCCGGGCTGTGGCACGGCGTTGATGGTAGCGCTTGTAGGCCAGGTGACGGAAAGCAGTTCACCTGTGGAGGTGGTAAGTACTGCCACGCATGTGCTGCCCGGAGTGAGCCGGTTGGTGCCCGTGGAGCTTTCACTGGTGTTCGTGCCGGGTGTCAGTTCGCCGAAGATGACGATCTGCTGGCTGACGGCTGTGTATTGGCAGGCGGCCGTGGCGTCGGTGTAGATGATACTGCCGGGATCCGTGCCGGGATTGGCTTGGATGCCGTGCGTCACAGTAGGGGCGTATTGAGTGGTGGGGCTGTCGCCTGTCATAGTCAGGGGGCAGGATGCGTTGTTAACCACGGTTCCTTGTCCGGCGTTGTAGAGTTTCAGCACCAGGCGCAGGGCAGCTGTGGTGTAGGCGGGGTTGATGGTGGCGATGCCTGCCTTTTTGTCTGCGGAGAGAGTGATGCCGGTCCGTTCTTTGTCCGTGGCGGAGGGGATGCTGACGTTGGGATTTGCGGGTACTTCGGCACCGTATTTCATCCGGGTGCGGAAGGGGACGTAGACATTGGTCGTGGCATCGTCAGCAGTGCCGCTTGTACCGCTGATGTCTGCGGGGACGTTCATCAGTACCGGTGCGGCGGTTTCCTCGATGCGTAGGTCGGCTTGTTCAGTGGGGATGACGGGGATGTGGGTGTTGGCGGAGGTGCCCGTGGACGTCTTCAGCTTGAAGTATTGCGAGCTGGTGCCGCTGCCGGAGGTGTTGTCGTTGCGGTCTGCTATTTCGTAGTCGGCGGAGGCGGTCAGGGTGGTGGTACCGTCGGGTGCCTGGTCGTAGCGCCTCAGGGTGAAGCTGCTGCCGCTGACATCGAACTTGATGCTGCCAGTGGTGGCGTTGGCCCGGGTTACCGTGCCCGTTGCGGGCAGGCTGACGGTTGCGGCCAGTGGCACCGATGTGGCGTCGGGGTTACTGTTGTCGTCGCCGTCCAGTTCGCTGGGGGTGCAGGCTGACATCAGTCCGAGGGCGAACAGGATGAGGGTGGCAAGGTATGTTGTTTTCTTTTTCATAATCGTTCTATTGTTTTTGGACTTTCGTTACTGTCTTGGGTTGCTTGGTACAGGTCACTGTTCCCACCATAGCTTCAGGTTTCCGGTCACGCTGTCGCCTGCGGGGTTGTCCGTCCCGTTTACGATCTGTGCAAAGAGTAGCAGGTCTTGGGCTGAGGAGAGTTCATAGATAGGTTGGCCGTTAGTACCTTTCTTTTCTGTATCGTCCGGATTCGTGGCAGGTTTCAACTCTATTGTCTCCGTTCCCGTATCTCCTGCGTCTATTTCTTCCCAGGTGTTGAGCGTTGCCGTGGCATCCAGGTTTTGGGAAACATTGAAGGGTGCCATCACTGTGATGCGCGTGCCGGTGGTGATGGTGGGGGGGACGCCGGCATTCTTGGTGATAGAATATTTTATAATCAGCGTCTGCGGTGTGCTTCCGGTGTTGGGGGTGAAGGTGAGGGTACCCAAGGTAGAGCCGTCGGGGACGGTGCCGCTCTGTTTTCCTGTGCTGACGTCGGTAGTGGTCGTAATGCCCGGCACGTCCGTTAAGTACATATAGGCACGGAAGGTGGTGACGGATTGTTGCCGACCGTTTATCGTTTCCGTAGCCTTACCGGTACGCCAGCAGACGATTTGGTTGTTTTTGCTGTTCTCGTTGGGGCCACCGGTCAGTGTCAGCTTCACAGCATCGATATCGTTGGCGTCGGTGCCGTCGAGAGTGGCTTCACCGGTGGTGGGTAGCACGTTGGGCATTGTCTGGTCTATTACCCGCACCACGATGCTGACGCGCCGGTGAAGGAGTTCGGCGTACAGTTGTCCGCGCTTGATGCCGGGGATTTCATTGTCGGCTTCGGCTATCCGAGCATTGTCGCAGGATAGGTAGTTCTGTAGACAGTAGTTCTTCCGGGTGGTTTGATTCGTGTATGTGATGCTGCCTTCCCAATGGAGGTTGCCGCCGTAGGTTTCTACGGAAATCGTTTTCCCACTGTTGCGGTCGATGTCGTCGATGTAGAGGGGATAGATGTCGGTAGCTTCAGCTTGAGCTCGGTATGGGTCGCTGTTGTCATTCGGGTTTATCTGTCGCCAGAGGTTGTCCGTTATGCCGGTATATACATAGGTGGCGGTGAGCGTCTTGCTTCCCATGTCGTTGTTTCCCAGCTTGGGGGCACTGACGGCGATGCAATCTCCCGCTTCCCAAGCGTTGTCTTTGCCTGCGGGGTCGGTCGCCATGCGTGTGGTAGCGGGTACTGAGCCGTTGTAGCCATCGTTGCCTTCGATGGTGAGGAGGCCGATGGTGAGGGGAGTGCGCAGGCCTTCGGTGCCGGTGCCTTCGGGGTCGGTAACAGGCAGAGGGTCGGCTGTGCAGCTCGTCAGCAGGAAGATGAGGAAAGAGATGCAGAGGAGAATGCACAGTGAGAGCAGTGGAATGATGATCCGGTCACCCAGTGAATCGCCGTAGCGTATGGTGTACCAGACGTTTTTCCAGAATTCATCGCTGTACCTGCATGTCTTGATTTTCTTTTGTTTTTTCATTGTTTCTTGTTCTTTATGTCTTTTGGTTCTTCGTCTCGTTATCGCTCTCCCGTGCGTCGGAAGAATCGGAGTTACTATTGCCACTCGAAGTTGCCTTCACCCGATTCTTCTTTCCATGCTTCCACCGCAATGGTACCCGGATTGAGTTCGGATTTTGTCAGGGTGGCGGTGAGGGTGTACTGGCTGCCGTACTTCAGCGTTAGCCCATCCTTGTCGGCTGCTTTCAGAGTGTAGGTTTTCTCTGTTGCCGTACCGCTACCTAAGGTTAGGGTCAGATAGTCAGTACCGATAGTGGCGCCACTTGCACTGTTTGCCCCTAAAGTTTGTGGGGCGATAATGGCAACGAATCGGGCGGGTTTGGCTTCTGTGGCGCCGGAACCGCTGTCGGTGGCATCCTCGATCTTCACCAGGGTGACGTCGGCGGACTCACCGGATGTAAGCGTGGCGGTGGTGATACTGGGCCAGCCATCGCTGATGTTGCTCCATGCATTGTTGCCAGAGCCTGAGATGGTCATTTTCTTGTTGCGTTTCAGCTTGATTGAGGCGGAGTTCAGAGTGGCGGCATCGTAGGTACCATCGCTTTTCAGATTCATGATGAACCGGACGGTCTGATGTTCCAAGCGTCGGTCATCGCCGCTGCCGGAGCTGTTTTCGGTGAATTTAGGTGATTCGCCCCATTCGGTTGCTGCGTTCCGGCCTTCAAGATAGTCCTTCTCGTGGTTTTCCTTGTTTCTATCCGCACCGGTGTTAGTGGCGTGGCGGTAGTTGGTGGGGATAAAGACGGCATGAAAATAATACTTTTGCAGGGTACCGGTGGATGCATCGTTATCCCACTTGTTCAGGTTGTCCCATAGGATGGGGGCGTAGGCGGCATCGGTGGTATTGATGCTGGCCGTACCTCCTGTGGAAGATGTCTGGTATTGAATGGGGTATGTACCGATGGTGCCGTCAGTGACGCTCCTCGTCGAGGTTGTAGCCTGCAGATACAGTGTTCCCGTCTCCGTGATGCCCGAGAGATCAACATCCTGGGGTGTCACCACTCCGTCCGCCGTCACACTCTGACTGGCATTGGTCGAGGTGTCCCAGTCTTTCAGTTGGATGGTACCGGGGATCAGTACAGACTTCCGGGCTACGATGGGCTGGATGGTGTTCCGGCCTGCTGTTAGCTGGATGCTATTTTCGGGTTTGTCGGGCTTGAAGGTGTAGGTCTTTCCGTCGATGGTGAGCACGATGCCGTCATCGGTGCTGCTTATTGTCTGAGGCGGGGCGATGAGGCGGAAGGTGACACTCGCCACGTTTCCGGCCGTCTCTTCAGTGCCCGACTTGTAGTGCAGGGTGCGCTGCATGGTGAAAGCGGTGCTGGTGGTGCCACTTGCAGTGGCGGTGGCGGGCGTTTCTTTAGCTTTATCAGCATTCGTGGTGTTGGCCACGTCAGTATACACCAGTGTGTAGGGCGCTATCAGCGAAGCTTCGGCTGTGGCTCCCGCCAGTTGTGTGGGGCTGAATCCGTCGTTTCCTTCGAGCGTGGTCAGTATGACGGTGAGCTGTGCCATGAGGTGCTTCAAGGTGAACTGGAGGTCCTGGTGCCGCCGGGTGGTGTAAGTATAAGCCGTTAACAGGTCAGCCCGCTCATAGGGAGAAAAATTCTCGGAGCCGGTGGCTGGGTCAGCCTGGTTGGTGGGTATGGTGTAGACGGCATTGTCGTTACTGCCTTTTCCGGAGGATGCGTGCGCATTCACCACGGCGTAGAAGCTGTAGAACTTGTTGCCGTCGGTGCCGATGGCATCGTCCCAATAGAGAGGGGACGTGCCGGTCTTGGCCTCCCAGGTGGCGTTGGTGGTTTGGTCACCGACGGTGTTGTTGTATACGGCCGTTATGGAGCTGCCCACGGAGTTGCTGTAAAGATGTAGGTCTACGTTCTGATCGGGGATATATGCTTCGGTGCTACCGGTGGTGACGCGCGTCTGCGGGTTGGCGTCATCGGTGTTCACGCTGAGGGTGACGGCATCTGCCGGGTCACGCGTGTCCGATGCGTCGCCGATGCTGTCGGTACAGGCTGTCAGGGTGCATAGTGCCAGGCAACCGGTCAGGAATAGATTATTTTTCTTCTTCATATCTTTCTTTGTTTTATTTAGGGATCTACTACCACTCCGCCTTCTGTCATCGAGGCTTCGGTCCAGTTGGTCACAGCTGCCGAGAAGCCCAGCGGCGTGCGGCTTACGGTGACTTCGAGGCTGAACTTCTGGTTGGCTGTCATCGTCAGTTCTTTATTCAGCGTGTAGTTGTTCCCGTTGATGGTGATGACTATCTGCTTCAGTTGCTGCGGAGCAATAAGGGCGCTGAAGGTGGCGTTGGTACCGCTAGCATCGGCTGCATCCACGGTCTTCTTCAGGGCTACGTTCTTGGCAGTGGTGAGGTCGCTGATGTTCAGTGTAGCGGTGGTGCTGCCGACAGATACTTTCTTTTTACTGTCTGTCTTTACAGCGGCGGCGTTCAGTTCAGCGTTTGTGAATCCGTCTGTACCCGATATTAACTTCACGTCCAGCTGTGCCATGGCGTGTGTTAGTTTGTGGCCTTCGGTGCTGAAACCGGGCTGTGTGCCCCATGCGGTGACGTCGGAAGTGGCGATGAGGTAGTCAAACTCGTGGTTGTTGCCTGCCACGGCTTCGTGCCGATATTCTTTGGGGACGAAGAGGGCGGCATAGGTGTAGTTTCCTTTTGCCAGATTGTCCCAAATGATGGGGGAGTATCCGCTACCGGTTGCATCGTCGATGGAGGCTTGGCTCTTTTCGTATTTCACGGGATAAGTTCCTGTGCCGTTGTCGGCTACGCCGGAGGTACTTTCTGCCGTGGCTGCCAGGTAGAGCGTGCCGGCTTGGTCGATGTTCGTCAGGGTGGTGGTGGTGATGGTGACCCCGTCCACTTCGCTGCTGCCGCTACCCTTGCTTCCTGCTCCCCATTCCGCAAGCGTGATGCTGCCCACGGTCATGGCGGTGGGGTTCAGGGTCAGTGTCAGGACGTTCTTCTTGCCTGCCTGCAGAGTGAGAGCTGCGTTGAGTGTACCGGTGTAAGTCTTGTCGCCCACGCTGACGGTGAACGATGCGCCTTGGGCAAGTGTCTGCGGCACTACGAGGTAGGTGGTCTCACCCGTGATGATGGCGGTACCGGTGTTGTCAGTGGCGGAAACTCCGGTGGCGAGATCTGTGTAGGTGGTGCTGGTGCTGCCGACGGTGGGATTCACTTGCAGAAGGCTGTTGTCAGTGGTGTTGTAGCCCAGAGTGTAGGCGGTCAGCATGGCGGGGGTCTTCACGGTGGCGTCGGTCAGGGAGATGCCTGCGGGGAAGTCCGTTCCGGCTACTACGTTCACGGCCAGCTGTGCCATCAAATGGCGGAAGCCGAAGTTCAGGATGCCTTGTCCCATGGTGGCGGGGCCGGCGCCTATCAGATCTACCACCCGGGTCTTGCTGTCGGTGGCATTCTCGATGGTAGCATAAAAACGGTCGTTAGTCAGATTAGTGTCGTCCACGTAAATGGGGTTCGTGCTGCTCCATACACTGCCGGCGAAGGTGTAGGCGTGTGCCGCGGCCTTGTCAGCCTGTGCGTCATTCGTTGTGCTTCCTGTGTTGCCGACTCCTTTTTTCCAGATGCTCATGGCGGTTCCCTTGATGGCTTCCGTACCACTACCGCCTGTGGAGGCTGTTCCGGTGAGGTCGGCCTTGATGTCGGCTTTAGTGGTGGGGGCGGTGGTATCCCAGTCTTCCAGGGTGATGCTGCTGAGTTCTATGCCACTCTTGGTTACGCTGAGCTTGTAGGCGGTGGTTTTTCCGGCTACCAGTGTGGTTTCAACGGCTTTGTAGGTGTATGTCTTTCCTTCGATGGTGAAGGCAAGCACGGGACTGCACGTTTGCGGCGGGAGGATTCCCTCGAAGGTGGCCTGTGCGGCTTCCGTGGCGTTTCCTGTACTGCGGGCTACGGTCTTTGGAGTTACTGCCACAGCCTGTGCGTCGGTGCCTGCGGTGGCGATGGCGGGCACAGCTTCACTGGGTACGGTGATATCGTTGCCGTCCTTATCCTGTGCGGTGCCGGTGTATGCCAGCGAGTATGTCGTCCGGGTGCCGTTTATGCTGAGGGTGGTTCCGTTGAGATCCACCTGGTTGTTTCCCGTAGGCGACTCGATGACTACCTTCAGTTGTGACAATACATGGCGGAACTTGAGGTTGAGTACGGTTTGCCGCTTCGGAACGGTGATGTAGGCGATGAGTTGGTCACTGGTGGTGTAGGCGTTGCCGGTGTTTTGGTTGACGGATACGGCCGGCGATGCGGCGGGCATTTGTGGCGATGCGGCGAAGAAGGGGTAGGCTTGCACGTCTCCTACGGTTACGGACGTCAGGTCGTCCCAGTAGAGTTTCCGGGTATTTTCCCATTTGTTGTTCGTGTAGGTGAAGGTGCCGTTGTCGTCGGCATTGCCCATCTCCTTGTAATAAAGGAAGAGTTGGGTACCGTCTGTTGGTGCGTAGGTGCCTTCGGCCGTAGCCTCGTTACCCGCATTCACGCGAGTGCTGATGTCTACTTGTCCGTCAGTTTCGGGCGTTAATGTCTCGTCATTGCTGCACGCGGCAAAAAGAACTGCAACTGCCAGCAAGGTGCTGATTTTAAAACTTAGCTTGTTCATACTGTTTTTGTTAATTTATTATTCACGTCCTGCATATAGCTTGTCAGCCCGAAAGCCCTACGCAATAGCTTTAAAGCCTTTGAGGCTATATACAAAACTTATTTATTATAATATTTCTTACTATTTAAGTTGTTCTTAATCTAAAGGGTGGTGCGGCTCTAATCTACCGTTACATCCCCCTCGGTGGCCCCTTGCGAATCATCCCAGTCCGTCAGGGTGAACACTGCGCTCACGCCCGCCTTGCTGACGGTGAGCACCAGTTTATTGTTCTGTCCGGCACGGTAGACGAATCCGTTGCTTCCCGCACGGTAATCGTAGTCCAGGCTGACGGGTGTCGTTCCGTCCGCCTCCTGTGCAGTGAGGGTGATGCGTGCGACGAGATTTCCCTGGACGATAGTCTGCGGAGCCACAAGGGTAGTGTACGTGAAGTTTCCTTCAGCGTTTGCCTCTGCCGCCTTGTTCATCTTTAATGGAGAAGATGCGGCCTCTTTGCTTAGGATCAGGGTGCCGTCAGTTTCCACGCCTTCGTCGGTCAGGGTATGCAACCCGTACAAGTGTACGGTGACGTTTTGGCTCAGGTCTTCCGCCGTATATCCGATGCCCGGTTTCAGTGTCATGCTGATTTGCGCCATGAGATGGCTTAGCCGGAAACTGAGTGGTGTACCGAAAGTGGTGGCAGTGAGCGATCCTTGCAGGTAATCTTTCACTGCACCACAGGCTATCCGTGCTTCCGTGGGTGTGACGGCGGGAGTGATGAGGGCGTCAAAGCGGAAGGTGCAGGGCGTGTTGCTGTCTGCATTGCCTGCATTGTCGCTTGCTGCGTCTGCACTGCCGCCTTTTGCCTTTGCAGCGGCGAATTGGCTGAAGCTGTCCCAATAGAGAGGGGCGTTGGAGTTCCATTGGTTGTTCACCTTATTATATATGTAACTGGCGGTATGCTTTTCGGTGGGGATAGTCTCGTTGGTGCCGGTCAGTACCAGTAAGTCTTTGTCTGCGGACTCATAGCTTCCTGTGGCGCTTCCTGTCTCTATTCCTTCGATGGTGATGTTTTGGGCGACGGCATCGGTGTCTGTCCATGGATTCACTGAAACGCTAGTTGCCGTTTGCGTCGGGCTGATAGTGAGGTTGATGCTGGTTTTGCTACCTGCACTTAATGCTACGGCCTTGCCCAATGTTGTCTTATAGGTGTTTCCACCGGTTAGTTTTACGCTGACTTCAGTTCCTTGGGACAACGTTTGCGGAACTACGGTGAGGATGGCTGTCCGTCCCGAAGTTACGGTTATGTTTTTGTATCCGGTCTTCTTTGTATCGTCTGCCGTCAGGGTAATGCCGTCCAAGGTGTATCCTGAGATCATTTCGGGCAAGATAACGGTGGCTCCTTCCGTTGATATGCCGGTGGGGAAGTCCTTGCCGGGTGCCAGTGTTACGGTGAGCTGCGCCATCAGGTGCTTGAAATTGAGGGAGAGGCTATTGGCGATACTTCCCGTAGCGGAAGACTGTAGCGATGCGGGGCCGGCGGCAAGGAGGTCTTTCAGCCCGGTCAGACCATCTTTCCGGTCATCGGCGGGCGTGTGGAGGGCGTAGAAATGATCGGTTGTGGCGATCTCTTCAATGTAGAAAGGCTTTGGAGTGGCAGTCCAGGTGCCGGTTCCGCTGTTTCCGTTGTTGCTGAAAGTATAGATGCGTGTATCCGTCTTCTGTGCCTGGTTGCGCCACATTTCGAAGGTGGTCAGTCCGTTGGCGGTGGCGTCAGCGGGTACTTCTATGTGCAGGCTTTCCAGTGGCACGGTGGTACCGTCTGTCCACGGTGTGATGCCGGCAGTGATGCTGGCCTGGTTGCGGTGCAGTGTCATGGTGTATGTGTTCACTGTTCCGGCGGCCAGAGCGAGGTTGGCGGCAATTGTGGCGGTGTAACTCTTGCCGTCGGTGGTGGTCACGGTGATGCTTTTTCCGTCTCCGGCTTGGGTGGGCATCACGATGGCGGTAGCAATGGTTCCATCAGCAGTGAGGGGGAGTGTCAGGTCTCTTGCTTCTCCTTCCGTACTGAGTTTTTCCGTTATCAGGTTCCAGTTTCCGGTGGTGGCTGTACCTGCCAGTATGGCTGTGGCACCTGTCAGCGTCACGTCGGAAGTTGTTTCGTCTTTCACCACTTTCAGCACGAGTTTGCATAGGCGGTGTGTGAACATGAGTGACACGTCCGGCGCCTTCGACGAGCGTCCGGTTACTTTCTCGGCTGTCATCAGGTCGATAGCTGCCAGATTACTCTGATCGCTTACGTCCACAGGAATATTCAAACTGCCTGCCGATATGGTTGTGGTGTAGGGATAGTAAGCCAGTACGTCCACCTGGGCGCCTGCGGTGGGATAATAGGCGGTATGCTCCTTTCCGTCCGGGGTAAAATTGCCGTTTCCGGTTGTGGTAATATAACGGTAATTGGTCTTTCCTTCGGTCACAGTGTTTGTTCCGGCATCCAGCATCACTATACCGATGGCATCATTCGCTTGCCAGGAAGCATCTGTGGCACGGGTGGTTGCAGAGGACGTACTGGCAGGGATAACGCCGATACCGGCGTTAATACTCAGTGCTGTTCGTTTGTTCGCACCGTCCTGTTCGTTTTCTTGATCCGAGCATGCGGTCAGCACTCCTGTAAGCATCATGATTGCTGTGAGTAATCTGGAATATTTCATATGTGGGATATTTAGAGAATTTGTCAGTTGCGTTAGCCTAATTTTCATTTGCTTGTTTTTTATTTATTATTTTATAGTGCGAATTTACTAATTATACATGCGCGTATGAATATTTGATTAATTGGGGATATGTGATTCTGACATAAATTTGTGTGAATTATGCTTATTTGTTTGATTAATAGATGATTGAGGTAATCTTGTATTTAGTATTGTCATTTTGACAATTTGTATTTTTAGTTGACTGAGAATGTACTATTTCTGTCCGGAGGTCAATAGGATTGGAAGCGTGCAAACGAAAATGAATAAACGTCAGATAGTTAATGCGGTATCAAAATACTTACATTTATTCTGGATGAAATAAACGCACTAATAAGTGGGAAATATAATATCAATAAGGCAAATTCTGATATGTAGTAACCCTTTTGTTGGTATGTAGTAACCTTTTTGCCTATATCTAGTAATCATATCAATCATAAGTAGTAACCCTTTTCTGCATAAAAAGCAGTTAAAACTGCAAATATATACTGAAATAGCGCATTGTTATAATCATTTTATTCATAGAATATGCTGGAATGTAAATATGTGAAATATAGTATGTCACTAAACATATTGAAAAGCTACCATGATGAGTGCATATTAACTGTTTTGCTATTATTATGATGTTTTGCTTTCTAATCCTTTCAATTTCCTTTGATCTCATGTCTGAGAAATTGGAATATGTATCTACTCATTTTAAGAACTTTGCAATGTGATTGTTTGTTTATACTGCAAATTAACTAACAACTTAACATGAATCAATTATGCGAAAAGTGAATGTTCTTTATAGTATGGTATTCATGATTACACTCTTTGGAGTATCTGTAAATCATTTGAATGCTTGTACCCGTGTAGTCTATCAGGGGGATAATAATATGATAATAACCGGTCGTACTATGGATTGGAAAGAAGATACCCGTAGTAATATCTGGATTTTCCCGCGAGGTATGGAGCGCAACGGAGAGGTAGGGAAGGACCCGATGCGTTGGAAATCTAAATACGGCAGTGTGATAACTTCGGCTTATGACATCTGTAGCACTGACGGTATGAATGAAAAAGGACTCGTTGCCAATCTGTTGTGGCTGGCAGAATCATCCTATCCCCAATGGAACGGTGAGAGACCAGCTTTGTCCATAGCCGCCTGGGTGCAATATATGCTTGATAATTTTGCAACGGTGGATGAGGCTGTTGCCGAGGTAGAAAAGAATACTTTCGATGTGGTGTCGGATATGATGCCCGACGGTACGCGTATGGCTACTCTTCATCTTTCCATTTCGGACGCTACGGGTGATAATGCTATTTTTGAGTATGTGGACGGAAAGTTGGATATTCATCATAGCAAAGCATATCAGGTAATGACAAACTCACCTGTGTTTGATCAGCAACTGGCGCTTGATGATTACTGGAAGAATATCGGAGGAACCACTTTTTTGCCGGGTACCAATCGTGCTGCCGACCGTTTTGTGAGAGCTTCTTTCTATATAAATGCTATTCCTAAAACAGAAGATACCCGTACAGCCTTGGCCAGTGTATTCAGCGTGATACGCAATACTTCCGTTCCGTTCGGTATCAGCACTCCTGATCAGCCGAATATTTCTTCAACCCGATGGAGGACAGTTTCCGATCAGAAGGATAAAGTTTATTACTTTGAGTCTACTTTATATCCCAATGTATTTTGGATTGACTTCAAGGATGTGGATTTCTCAGAGAAAGCGCCTGTCAAGAAGTTGAATCTTCTTTCCGGTAAAACGTATGCGGGAAATACTGCCAAAGAGTTTGTCGCTACAAAACCTTTCCAGTTCTTGGGAATCAAATAGTATGGGTTTTACGCTCATAAAAAAAATGAAATGCACCCTGACTACGCTTAGAAAGGGTGCATCTCTGCAAAACAAACAAACAGTTTCAACCTTTTATGACCAAAACTGAGATATACTATATATACTACAAATATATCTTAGGTTTTCTATCCAAAAACCTTGTAACTGCAAAGGAAGCTAATTTTGAAAGAAATGTCTCTATTTCTTTTTTACTTGTTATAAATAAAAGTCTCCGGGTGTATTAAAAAAAGTGCAATAATACTATATATCAAGCATTTGAAAAAATGTACCCTAACTAATGAAAGGGTGCATTTTAACCAAAAATTGCCTATCTTAGTCTTCACAGACTATACAATATGAAGTAAAGTAAGTGATTTTATTGAGTAATCACACTCTCTTGCCTTAGGTCGTTATAAATAAAAGTCCTCGTATGTATAAATAAATATCTAAATTGTTTGAATATTAGGCGTTTATACTGGCACCAGCCATTTTGATATATTTAAAAAGCGAGAACAGGACGCAGGCGACAAGACTTGTAGAACTTAAGGCTTTTGCTCGCAGAACCGGTGTGAAACTGTAGATATATCATCTGGTCAAGACGTTCCCAATCTTCTGAACTCGATGAATAACTACCAGAACTTGTTAGTTGGATAGCCTCTGGTATCTGGCTTAATTGGCCATTTATAAAATTATATATTTCTGTAGTATATGACCCCTTCCAAGTAATATTTACCTCACCTGAACACAACAAAGATAATTCCTTGACAGAAGGAAAATACCAATTACTTGTATTACTTGGAGTAACACCCTTTTCACTATCGCGGAATTCTTTTATCTTAGCTGCAGAATTGGCCAAATAGTTTGAATTTTCTTCGTCATCATTGAACTTGTCGAGAACACAAGTGTGGTTATAACCCAAAATCTTATTTAAGTTAATTCCATCTTGTTCAACTATTAAGCTGACATACTTATTCGATAGTTCCGTCTGATTTGCGAGCCATTCGCTTATACTCCGAAAGTTCTCTTGCCACATCATTTCCTTGAACTCCGCTAGGGAAACAACCAATCCATGTGTACAAGAGGGGTGGTCTATCTGTAAGGCTTTATCGTCTTTACTTGGATCACCAACCCAAAAAACAATACCGATACAGTTTGCTTTTTGTGCTATTGTCAGGTCTTTGTCTTTTCCTACTAAACTTCCGTCTTTCATGAGAAAGTCACCAATTTCTATCACAGGTTCCCAGTCGCTGATTGTAGCGGTATATCGATTGCCTGGTTTATATTCTTTCCCATCTTCGACTTTAATTGATGCTTTGTGATTCTGCACGCTGCCAATAAGGGTTACTGTAAATATTCCACCTGTTTTTACGGACATTTCTTCAGGCATAAAGCTTAAATAGGCGGTTAGACTCTGATTCTCTAAGGCAATATCTTTAAGATTCAATGTCGTACTTTTAGTTTCTGTGTCCGTCTCAGTTTCCCATACCAGAGCATCTAATGTTCCTATTTCTACCGGAATATTGGAAAGCTCAAACTTTAGGATACTGCTTTTCATTTTCAAGTTGATATAATTCAAGTCTGTAATGCCAGTAGCTTCAAGCAATATATAATTTCTAAGATGGTCTGTATTATTGTTTCCGATCTGTGTCTGACCATCCATATTAAGGCTGACAATACCAGTTCCTTCTGCCACAGTAATACTATTGGGATAATAAATATTATAGCTTGTTGCCTCATCAATCTCCAATCCGGTAAAATCTCCGGAAGTTGCACCGTCTTCTCCAGAATAGAAATAATCTTCGCTACCTTTATAAGCATTTTCAGCAAATCCTAATACAGCAAGTTTATCTCCAGTTTGCCAAGTTAGTTCCAGTTTAGTATCATTATATGCGATTCTGGTCTTCGGGCTATTATCATAAGGTGTACTTACATGGAAGGTCATCATCCTTTTACAGCCTGTACCCAGTGTATTTATTTCATCTCCGGTGCAGCCGAGAAGTACTGATACAAGAGCCAGCATCATTATTCCTCTTAAATAAAATGCTCTTATCATTGCTCAATTGTTAGAATATCATTTATCATGTCTTCCAGATCACTGCTGCTTGCTCTGTTATAGGAACCTCTATTGCTACTCCGTGTAGCTGACCCTCCGTCACCAACTCCGGGCAGATTTCCACTTGTAGCAATCACTCCTTCATTCTCCATCTTTATCACCTCTATCGAAGGTGCCAAATACTTTTGTTTATGTTTCATATTAAATTAATAAGTGTGTTTTAAGGCAATAATATCCTAAACAAAGAAAGAGAAAATATTAGTTATTGTATTTTATCATATCTGTATGCTTATTAAAAAAGGTCTCAAAGCTTATTAAGAAAAGTATTAATTCTCTCAATATCAATGGCAATTCTACTGTGATTGAATTTCAGATGAAGTCTTCTGTTCATTACCTTTAACACAAAACACTACGAAATTTAAGTATGACGAGGAAAGCGTGAAAGATATCGAAATGCATTATCCGGATGTTTTTTTATAATACATCGATAGATAGACTTACTAATGAGCTTTTCAAATTTAATTTTTTGAAAATCAATAAAACAAAAAGCACTTCCTATCGTTCGCTTACGGAGGAAGTGC
>OBJE01000108.1_pt1 | contig 104278 bp, 103 predicted proteins | sample 1519681 | NCBI WGS metagenome assembly OBJE01 (sample SAMEA3888898, study PRJEB22519) | human gut metagenome | biome: human gut; feature: human-associated habitat; material: faeces | place: Denmark | collected 2011 | reverse complement strand
ACGAGCGCGGAGTAGTAATTGTCTATCGTCAGAGAGGCGTTATACAGAGCGGTCAGGCCTATGCTGCCGCCCACGGCACCAAGTGCTTCACCGAAGCGGTGGCTGTGGTGAAGGATGACGTCATCCTCGCCGCCTACCTCGACGATTTCCAGTTCACCAGCGCCGATGCAGGCGTGACCGCCGTGCCCAACTCCGACTCCGACTTTGCCGCAGGCTACGCCGAGGGCAAGGTGCTGATGTCCAAGCGGGCCAACGCTGATTATTACAGCAAGATGATGGCTGAAAAGGGCGGTTCCACGGTCGCTCTGGACGCAAACTTCGACGCCATCCAGAACTTTGCTGTCGGCAAGACCATCTCCGAGCTGGAGGATGTGGCCGCCAAGGGTGCCGAGGCTGTGGACGCCGTCTCCGGCGCAACGCTGGTGGATACCGCCGGTTATCTCTCCGCCATCGTGGATGCCGCCAAAAACGCCCAGACCACGCAGGCCGTGGAGTTCAACGGCAGCTCCGAGGACCTGAAGCTGAATGTGGTCTATGGGGCCGCACACGGCACCAAGTGCTTCACCTCCGGCGCTGTCGCCACCGCCGGGGACACCATCGTGCTGAGCTACATTGACGAGTTCCAGTTTGCCGGTTCGGACGCCGGGGTCGTCGGCGTGCCCAACTCCGATTCTGACTTCGGCGCAGGCTACACCGAGGGCAAGGTGCTGATGTCCAAGCGGGTCAACGCCGATTACTACAGCAAGATGATGGCCGAAAAGGCTGGTTCCACCGTTTCGCTGGATGCCAACTACGACGCCATCCAGAACCACGTGAACGGCATGAGCATTGCCGACGCCGAGGCTCTGAGCAAAGATGAAAAGGCTGTGGACGCCGTTTCCGGTGCCACGCTAGTGGATACTGCCGGCTACGTTGGTGTGCTGGTGGATGCCGCAAAGTAAGGCAAGAAAAATAACGTTCCTCTGAACACAGCAGCGCCCGCCGGGAGGTCTCCCGGCGGGCGCTGCTTATTTATTATATGTTTTATTGTATCCAGAACGGTTCGCCTAAACCGAGGGCCGCGCTGCGCGCTTCTGACGTTCCTTCTCCCTGTACATCCGGTCGTCGGCTTCGCGGAGGAAGGCGGGCAGGTCTTCGACCAACGACTACCAAAACGAGCCGATGGCTGCATCCACCTGATGGCGGACCAGTGCCGCCCGCAGAGCTTCCACCTGCTGTTCAAATTTTTCCTGCGTGACCGGGCAGCAGATGACCACGAACTCGTCCCCGCCGATGCGGCAGGCTTCACCGGGGAACACATCGTTCAGCGCGTCAGCTGCACGGCAGATCAGGGCGTCGCCCGCCGCATGGCCGAAGCAGTCGTTGCAGCGCTTCAAGCCGTTGAGATCCATGTAAATGCCGCCCACCTGTTTCAGCGCGTTCTCCTTCCCTGCCTCCAGCAGCTCCATATACCGGTTGCGGTTGTCCAGCCCGGTCAGGGTAAACTAATCCAATTGCTCAAGGGACTGCATGGAGAAGATGGCTTGGGTTGCGAAAGAGAACCGCTTTGTAAGGAGATCTCGAGTCAGCCCACATCGGCGGCGAGCGCCTGTTCGATGAGCTTTTGCAGCGTCTCCGCCTGCTTCTTTTCTGTGATGGCTCCTACGATGGGTTCACCCACGATATTGCCGTTGCGGTCGACCACATAGGTGGTGGGATAAGCAAAGATGTTGGTAGTAAACTTTCCCGCCTCACCATCTGAGTCAAAATACACATTCTGATAGGTGGCGCCCTTCTTGGCCAGCACGTCCTTCGCCTCGGAAATCGCTGACTCGTCGCCGTCCAGCGTGAAGGTGTTGACGCCGATGAGGGAGCCGCCCTTCTCCGCAAGTTCCTTATTCAGTGCGTCCAGCTCGGCAAGCTCTTCCACGCAGGGATTGCAGTTGGTGAACCAGAAATTCACTACGGTGACGGTGTTGCCGGAGAACAGCTCGTCGCTCTTCACCGTGTTGCCATCCAGGTCTTTACCCTCAAAGGCGGGGAACTTCTGCATACTGCCGTCGTCGGGAGGGGTGCTCGTGTCGCTGCCTGCTGGCATACTCATATCGCCGTCCATGGATTTCTGCATGATCTCGGGATACTTTTCTTCCAACTCGGTCAGCTTGTTTTCAATATTGCTGATCTCCGTGGCCGACTCCTTCAGCCACGCATACTCCTTGTCGGTGAACTGCTCTTTAGCGGCCTCGACGGTATCCAGCAGGAAGTCTCCGTAGTTTTTGCCGTCCTCCTGCATGGTCATGCCCTTATCGGCCGCCATGAACACCTTCTCCCAGAGTTCGGCATTTTCCGACAGGAGCGCGTTTTCCCGCTCCAGCAGCTCCTTGTGCAGAGCGAGCGCCTCCTCGGCGGTTTTCGGCTCGCCGGTCATGGCGGAGCTGTCTCCGCTCATATCCGCCTGCTTGTCGTAGTCCTTTGCGCCGCAGGCTGCAAGGGAGAGCAGCATCATCGCGCACAGCATCAGAGCCAGTATCTTCTTTGCGTTCATATTCGTTTCTCCTTAAGCTTTGTTGTTGTTTTCTCGCAGTGCCGCTGCGTTTTCTTTCTCTTTTCCATCGCCGAAGCCGTAGCGGAAACACACGGCGTTCGTCGGACAGGCACGGATACACATCCCGCAGCGGATGCACTCGGTATGGTTGGGCGTTTTCGTCACATCCACGTCCATCTTGCAGGCTCTGGCGCATTTCCCACAGGAGACGCACTTACTCTTGTCCACCTTCATCTGGAAAAGGGACACCCGGTTGAACAGGGCGTAGAACGCGCCCAGCGGGCATAGCCACTTGCAGAAGGGACGGTAGAACAGTACACTCAGCACGATCACCGACAGCAGGATGCTGAACTTCCATGTAAACAGCTTGCCCAGCGCCGCCCGGATTCCGGAATTGGCGAGGGACAGCGGAATGGCTCCCTCCAGCACGCCCTGGGGGCAGAGGTATTTGCAGAAGAAGGGGTCGCCCATGCCAACGTCGTTCACAAGGAACGCCGGCAGCAGGAAAACCATCACCAGCAGTACAGCGTACTTGAGATAGGTCAGTGGCCTGAGCTTCTTTGTGGAGAGCTTCTTCGTCGGGATCTTATGCAGCAGCTCCTGAAACCAGCCGAAGGGACACAGAAAACCACAGATAAAGCGTCCCAGCAGGACTCCCAGCAAAATAAGAAAGCCTGTGATATAATAGGAGAAGCTGAACTTGGAAGACCCCACTACCGCCTGAAATGCCCCGATAGGACAGGCTCCGGAGGCCGCTGGACAGGAGTAGCAGTTCAGCCCCGGCACGCAAACGGTTTTCCCTGTGCCTTGGTACAGTCCTCCTTTGAAGAAGTTCGGCAGGTGCAGGTTGGTCAGTAGCGTCGCACCCGCCTGTATCCAGCCCCGAAATCGGGACATGGTCTGCGAAACGCCTGAAAACTTTTTACCCAATACCCACACACTCCAGACATAATTTGATTGCTTTGCTCAGCACTGTCGCCGCCTCGCCCCGCCAGACGCCGAAGCACAGCATGGCGACTCCGGCCATCAGCAGCGCGATCTGCGCCGCAGCCTTTTTCCCGCAGCTCATTTTTCATCATCCTTTCCGATTTTCTGCCCCCATCATAGCGCGGGAGAGTTAAAGTCTCTGTTAAGAACGAAAACTTAACGCAAACCTTATCTATTTTTGCTATAATGAAAGCAACATAAAAACGGAGAAATAAAAAGGAGGGCTCTCATGCACCTTTTAGTAATTGAAGACGAACGCGCTCTGTGTGAAACAATCGTCCGCAGCCTGCGGCGGCTGGCCTACAGCGTGGACTACTGCTACGACGGGGAGAAGGCTCTGGAGTTGCTGGGCGTGGAGTGCTACGATCTGGTACTTCTTGATCTGAATCTGCCGAAAAAGGACGGCATGACGGTGCTGCGCGCCCTGCGGCAGACCGACCGAGAGACGCGGGTGCTGATCCTCTCCGCCCGCAGCGAGGTGGAGGACAAGGTGCAGGGGCTGGACGCCGGGGCAAACGACTATCTTGCAAAGCCCTTTCATCTTGCCGAGCTGGAGGCCCGCATCCGCAGCCTGACATTGAGGCAGTTCACCCAGCAGGATGTGCTGCTAAGCTGCGGAGGCTTGAGCTTCGACACCCGCTCCCGCACCGCCGCCGTCAATGGGCAGACGCTGACATTGACCCGAAAGGAAACGGGGATACTCGAATACCTGATGGTGCATCAGGGGCGGCCCGTGAGTCAGGAGGAGCTGATGGATCACGTTTGGGACAACAGCGTGGACGGCTTCAGCAATTCCATTCGCGTCCACATCTCCGCCCTGCGCAAAAAGCTCCGCGCCGTGCTGGGCTATGACCCCATCCGCAACCGCATCGGCGAGGGCTATCTGATGGGAGGCGAGGAATCATGAAGCGTCTTTCCCTGCAGTGGCGCATCACGCTGATGTCCGTCCTGCTCATCGGCATCACCTGCGTGGCCATGAATCTGCTACTGTGCTCCTCCGGTGTGTACTATATGGACACCATTGCAGACAGCTTACAGGGCGGCGGCACGGTGATCCTGAATGATAGCGGAGCGGCGAGCTTTGACCCGCAGCTCATAGCGCCCAACGAGGAGTTGACCATCGTCGTCGATGGGGTGCAGGGGCGCTTCCGCACCACCAACTGGTACATCACGGCGGCGGTAACGCTGCTCAGCGGCATCCTCGCCTATTTCGTCAGCGGACGCGCTCTTAAGCCCCTGTGCAGCTTTACCTCGCAGGTGGAGCAGGTGCAGCTGAACAATCTTGCCGATATGAGGATCGATGAAGATGCTATTTCGGAGTTCCGGCAGCTGAGCCGCTCGTTCAACCAGATGCTGGAGCGGCTGAACAACGCCTTTGCCGCCCAGCGGCAGTTCACCGGCAACGCCGCCCACGAGCTGCGCACGCCGCTGGCGCTGATGCAGGCGCAGCTGGAGCTGTTTTCCGCAGAGCATCCGGATGTGCGACCGGAGACGGCGGAGTTCCTCACTCTTTTGCGTGAGCAGACGGAACGGCTGATACAGATGACCAAGACGCTGCTGGAGATGAGCAATTTGCAGCAGGTGGCGCGGAACGAGCAGCTCCAGCTCGCCCCCATGGTCGAGGAGATCTTTACGGATCTTGCGTCGCTGGCGGAGAAGCGAAGCATCACGCTGGAAGCGGAGGGCGACGCCGCCCTGACCGGCAGCGACGCGTTGATTTACCGCATGCTCTTCAACCTGACGGAGAACGCTGTCAAATACAACCGCCTCGGCGGCTCGGTGCGGGTCGAGCTTGCACAGGGGCAGGAAAAGTGCATCATTCGCGTTTCTGACACTGGCTGCGGCATTCCGGAGGAGTATCAGCGGAGCATTTTCCATCCCTTCTTCCGGGTAGACAAATCCCGCAGCCGCGAGTACGGCGGCGCGGGACTGGGACTTTCTCTGGTGTGGGAGATCGCCGATCTCCACGGCGGCTCCGTTTGGGTGGAGGAAAGCTCGGACAAGGGCACGACCATCGCGGTGGAGCTGCCGGCAGGGGCGGAAAACGATTCCTCCGGCGCGGATATCCCATAATAGTCCTCGGCGGTTTCATGATGATCGTTTATCAACCTCCACAATGTTATCGCAGCAGCTCTCGATCAGCTCCCTGTCGTGGGTGATCACGAGAATGGTTCTGCCGCTCCGCACCTCGCTTTTCAGCCTTTCCGCGATCAGGCGCATAATTCTGCCCGTCAAGACCGCTGGTTGACTCATCAAGAATCAGTATCCTGCGGCCGGAAAAGACGGCGCAGGCGATGGCAAGCCGTTGCTTTTGTCCGCCGGACAGGGTGGACGGGTGCGCATCCCTGTACTCGTAAAGGCCAAATTCTTTCAGCAGATGTATTGCACGGTCTTTGCTTTCTTCCGTCAATTCGGTATTCAGCAGCAGTTCCTCCGCCACACTCGCCGCAAAAAACTGCGTTGACGTGTCATTGCCGCAGTATTAGATATTCCTGCGCCGGACTGCCGCTCTTGCTTTTTTCCATTTTGAACAATGCGATTTACCTCCATTTCCGCGTCTGCCTGCTGAACCAGCAGTGCATAGTAATTTTTTGTTTTGTAAGGCCGCGTTTTCGGCCTCTTGAACTTTGCCTCATAGAAGTGCTTTGCCACCACTTCCAGCGGCTGACCGTCTTTCTCGTACATGGCAAGAAAGAAAAGCGGCAGCATTACTGCCATCATGCCAAGTGCGGCAAGGCTCAGATTCCCGCTGGATTTGAGCAAAAAGAAAACCGGAACGCCAATCAGCGCACCGGCTCCGAAGCAGAGAATCTGCCGTTTGGTCAGGTTCATAAAGACCTTGGTTTTGACCTTTGAAAGGTCTCGCGGCACAGAAATATAAGATGCCATGAATCATTCCTCCTCTCTTAGTGCGCTGCAAACACGGATTTCGCGAGGCTTCCCGTCTTAAACAGCGTAAATGCCAGCAAAATCGTATATCCCAAAACGCCCCAAATGCTGCTGATAATGTTATCCGAAAAGGACAGGTTCTGAATCAGAACTGCATAGATGCCTACACAGATCATGATAAGAAAGCCTTGGAATCCCAGTGCAAACAGGGAGCGCAGGTAGTTTTGACCAGTATGCTCGATGAGCATCTGGATCAGCTCATAACAGGCGATGAAAGTCAGCACCATTCCGGCAATGGGCAGGATCACGGATTCCGAGATGTTGCGGATCATAGAAAAGACCGCAGGTGAAAAGTTCGCCGGTGTGGTTCCCACATCGCCTGCGATCTGTCCAACCTGCTGGTTGACCGAATCGAACATCCCTGAAAGATTTCCCATGATACCGCTGATGATCATGCTCTTGAGCCAATCTGTGATCTGTTCAAGGATACTCTGCATGAGCCGCCTCCTTCCTTACGCAAACACGCCGAACAGCTTCGCCATCCGGGACAGAAGCATAAACAGCTGTGAGAAAAGAGACAGTGCCGATGCAGTTGTAGTAAGAAACGCCATTGTGCCTCTCGGAAAGGATTCAAAGTGCCGCTAAATTTTCCCGTGCAGGCATCTGTCCCGCCGCTCTCTGGCGTATTCTAGCAGTGCATTGCACGCCGGACAAAGCGCCTCACCCCTTGTCCCATGCACGCCACAACAATACCGGCGCACCATGAGGGTAACGGTTTCGATCTCCTTTTCCGTGTTCAAGTTCTGAAGTCCTTTCTGTTTTATACACAGTTAGTCTTTTCTAACCATCTGGTGGAAGAAAAGGCAGGCCACCTGTATGCAGTCTGCCTTTTGCCTGATGCGAAAGCCCGCAGACACGCGGGGCTTACAGCACCAGCGAGGGTGCGGTGTAGACCCGTGCCTTCAGCTCGCTGTTTAGCATATACAGCCCCTTGCTGTCACCGCCGAACAGATCCATCTTGGTAATGAGGTCAGCGGCGTTCTTCTCCTCCTCACCCTGTTCCTTGATGAACCAGTCCAGCATCTGCATGGTGCGGAAGTCCCTGACCTCGTATGCGGCGGCGTAGATGGCATTGATGCTGGCGGTGACCAGCATCTCGTGTTCCAGTGCTCTTTTCAGCGGGGCCATGTGGTCGCCTCGTTCCCACTCCGGCTTTGCGATAGCCTCAAAGGTGACGTCCTCGCCGTTATTCTGCAAATACTGATAAAACAGCATGGCGTGATCCCGTTCCTCCTGCGCCTGTACCCGGTACCAGTTCTCAAAGCCGTCCAGTCCGACGGCGGCGTAGTAGTTGGCAAAGTCCAGATACAGATAGGCGGAGTAGAACTCCTTATTGATCTGCTCGTTGAGCAGAAGAGATACGTTAGTGTTCATGATACTTCTCCTCCATAAGATTGTCTTTTCCCGCTCCCGGAATGGGGGCAGATATACCGTACCCAGAGCGATGCTGGGATGCTCCCTTTTCATCTCCAGGGACACCTGCTCCGCCTTGGGATGCTGCTGCAGCTCCGTTGCGGCGGCCAATATCTCCTCTGCGTATTTTGGCATACCGCCAACTCTCCAAATGCAAGAATGAATCTTATTATTTTGCTTTTATTATACCTATATTTTTTCTCTGTCAACAACCACAAAGGGCTTGTGCTCCAAAAGCTGCCTCGAAGCCGATTTTCTCAAATTATGTGACGCCGTCACAGTAAAACCGCTTGTCACGCGGTAATACTACGCATAAAAACACAGCCGCAGAGTACATCTGTGGCTGTGTTTTGCGTTCAGTTGCTCACTGTTGCGTGGACTGGATATGGAGAGACAACATATCTCCCGATCTTACATGGGTTATCTTATCTGCCATCACTTTGGCAGTTTGCCTTGCAGATATGTCGGCATCCCCACTGCGGTCGTATCCGGCCTGACCTTAAACATGGCTTTTTCAATCTACCTCCCTTATCGGTTTTCCGCGATATATTTTTCCGCCATGTGGACTGCCACCGCGCCGTCCGCCACGGCGGTGACCACCTGACGGAGGGGCTTCGTCCGCACGTCGCCCACGGCGTAAACGCCGGGAATACTGGTTTCCGTGGTCTCTCCGGCCACGATATAGCCGCCGCCGTCCAGCGCCAGTTGACCCACCGCCAGCGCCGTGGCGGGCTGTCGGCCCACGCTGACAAATACGCCGTCGCAGTCCACCACGCTTTCCTCACCGGTGACGGTGTCCCGCAGGCGGACGCCGGTCAGCCTGTCCCCGGAAAGCAGCGCGGAAACGACGCTGTTCCAACGGAATTCCACGTTTTCGGCTTGTGCCAGCGGCTCGTGATAGCTCTTGGTGGCCCGCAGGGTGTCTCTGCGGTGGACGAGGATCACTTTTTTCGCCACGCGGCTGAGAAGGAGGGCATCTGCCGCGGCGGAATTGCCGCCGCCCACCACGACCACCGTTTTGCCCTTGTAAAACATCCCGTCGCAGGCGGCGCAGTAGGCCACGCCCCGGCCCAACAGCTCCGTCTCTCCGGCAACGCCCAGCGTTCTGGGATCTGCGCCGGTGGCCAGCACCACGGTTTTCCCCCGGAAGATCCCCTCGCTGGTCTCCACGAGCTTGGGAACCGCCGTCAGATCCATGCGGAGAACTTCCGCGTATTCGCTGCGTGCCCCAAAACGCTCCGCCTGCTTTTGCATCTTCTCCGCCAGAGAGAAGCCGTCGATCCCGTTCTCAAAGCCGGGGTAGTTGTCGATCTGCTCGGTCAGGGCCATCTGCCCACCGGCGGACAGTTTTTCCAGCACGATGGTGTCCAGCCCCGCCCGTGCCGCGTACAGGGCGGCGGTGTAGCCGCCCGGGCCGCCGCCCACCACGAGCATATCATAAACATGATTGTTGTTCATATCTGAACCCTCCGTTATTTCGCCAAGGCTTCCTGAATGAAACGGTCGATTTCTGCCTTTGAGCCGGGCGCGATGATGGAATCCACGGCCTTTCCGTTCCGGTACAGCACCAGAGTTGGGATGTCCTCGATCCCCTCGGCCCCCGCCAGCCGCGGCTCCTCGTCAATGTTGATCTTGCCGACGGCGAGGCTGTCCGCGTATTCCTCTCCGATCTTCTCATACGCGGGGCCGATCCTCCGGCAGTAGCTGCACCAGGGCGCCCAGAAATCCACCAAAACGGGCTTTTTCTCCCGGATCGCCTGCTCAAACTGCTCCTGATTCATGTTCATAGCTGCCATATCTGTCAGCTCCTTTCCTTTGTTTGGGTATTCTCAAGACTCCGGCCTCGCCCCACACCACATCGTGACCTCAACCTGAGATGACGGTACTCTGCCCTTGGGACATAAAGCAGATGAGTAAGACCATCATCTGTACGAAAATAGCTGCGGTTTGTTGCAGCTTATTCTGTGCAGAGCTCAGCCACCAGAGCGTCCATCTGCGCTTCACTGGTTTGGTTCAATGCACCACGCAGAGACACTACCGTTTCGTAAAGGTGGATATCCTTCATCTCCTCCAATTTGGTGCGCATCAGCCGCGCGGCATCAGGTGCCCAAGAGCCGTCTTCAATAAGGCCAACCCGGCGGTTTCGGAATCCCTTTGTCCGTAAATGTTCCAAAAACTCCCTCATGGGCGGAAACAGTCCTCCGTCATAGGTGGAGCTGGCTAAAACCAACTTCCCGCAGTAGAACGCACTGGCAACAGCGTAGGAAAGATCTGTCACAGTGAGATCACATATGTTGACCTGTACGCCTTTTTTCTCTAATTTACCCTTGAGGGTCTTCGCCGCATGGGCAGTATTTCCATGGATGGATGCGTGAGCGATCAGGATGCCCTCCGGTTCTTCCGGTTTCCATTGTGACCAGAGATCATAGAGCCGCAGGTACTCCCCCAAGTCTTCTGTGAGCATGGGGCCATGGAGCGGGCAGATCGTTTTGATCTCCAGCGCGGAGATTTTTTTCAGCAGAGCCTGCACCTGTGCGCCATATTTCCCGATAATATTGTAATAATACCGTCGGGCCTGCGGCACCCAGGGGGCACGGGCAGTCCGTTCCAGTGAGCCAAAGCGTCCGAAGGCATCCGCCGAGAACAGGATTTTTTCCGTTTCCTCATAAGCCGTCATCACCTCCGGCCAGTGTACCATCGGCGCCAGCAGAAAGCGCAGCCGGTGCAAACCCAAGGAAAGCGTATCTCTTTCGCCAACCTCCAGCATACGGTCTTCCGACAATGCACCTGTGCCGAAGAACTGCTTGATCAGGGTAAATGTTTTCGCGTTTCCCACGATCTTCATCTCCGGGTACTTTTGTGCCAGCCGCATGAGACTGCCGGAATGATCCGGCTCCATGTGTGTGACCACAAGATAGTCGGGCCTGCGCCCCTCCAACACCCGCGCCACATTGGAAAGCCATTCTTCCGTTGCCCGTGCGTCCACGCTGTCCATCACGGCAATCTTCTCATCCAGAATGACATAGGAGTTGTAGCTCACTCCCATAGGCTGGACGGGGTACTGGTTTTCAAAGAGTGCCAATGTGTTATCATCCACCCCTACATAGCGGATGGCATCTGTTACCGTTTGGATAGCCATATAAAATATACCTCCTATTTTCCTTACTCAGACTCTGACTGATAGGTTCTTCTTTTCTAACGAAACATACGCTCAACCGCGGATCGACGGTCGCGCATTTCACCGTTGCCTTGCTTCCCCCCAGAGTCGTTACATGTGGTACACCGCAGCGGGGCGAAGTCCTTCCGGCAGGCCGTCGGGCGCAGCAGGTGAAAGTTCCCAGCGTACCTGCCCCGCCCACTGGGAGGCGACGGCGGAGAAGTGGAGCATGACAATACCGAGATCCAATGCGGCATCCAAATTATCGGTGTAGGCATCCTCCTGCTGCACCAAATAGATGCTGTGGTCCTGCACAAGGAAGCCATAGGGCTGACGGTTGAGATAGCTGGGGGAGAGCGAAGCGGCGTAGACGGACTGCCAGAGCATATCGTCGTAGAAGTCCATCATCTCGTCAAGCCCAGACTTGTTGCTCCAGCTCCCCATGTGAACCAAATCGTGCACGCCCTTTTTGGGCGCGTAGTACTGCTGCTCGGCCCGCACATCGATCTGAGACATACTTAGGATATTCAGCCGCAGCTTTTTTGCGGTCTTTTCCCCGTAGCCAAAGGCAACGATTGCCGCCACCTCTAACGGGGTGGCGAGAGACAGTGCTTTTTTGATTTTGTCGCTGTCGGTGAAGGTCATCCAGCAGGTGTCAATGTCCAACTCAGTCAGCTTGAGGACGAGATCTTCCATCATGTAGCCGGCGTTGATGGCCGCATAGGAATGCGGGGCAGACATAAGGAGCAGGTAGTGCGGTGCTCCGATGAGAAATTGATTATAGCCCGCTGAGCTCTCCAGCGCCGGCTGTGCATCCTTGTCCAAGACGATCAACTCCGTGGCAATCTCCGGGACAAGACGGGGGCAGGTCTTTTCATAGTAGGATCTGAGCTGGCCGATAGCCTCCCTCGGAACTTCCTTTTCGCGGAATGCGTGAACGGATCTGCGATTTTGAATCATAGCGCTGTAATTCATAGTAATATCTCCTATTCTGATGTCTTTGGTTTTCTTATAAATCGTCTATCAGTGCGGTGCTCTTGGCGTAGGCGGTACTGCGTGCCTCAAAGAAATCGGTCTTGACCATGTTGGCGTCGGCGTACTGGCTGACCCATTCCATGCTCTCCGGTTCGCTCTCAAAGCCTGGATACAATGCGGGATAGCCAAGGCTCGTCCAGCGGAGGTTGCCGAGATAGCGGATGTAATCGCTGATCATCTGCCGGTTCAGCCCCGGGATGTCGTCGCCGATCACATAATGCCCCCATGCGATCTCCTGCTCCACGCCCTCACGCATCATCTCGCGCAGCGCTTGTACGCTCTCGGCGGTGAACAACTCCGGCTGCTCCTTTTGCAGCTCCGTGATGATATTGCGGAACAGCCACAAGTGCGTGTTCTCATCGCGGTTTATGTAGCGAATCTCCTGCGCCGAGCCGGGCATCTTCCCGTTTCGGGAGAGATTGTAGAAGAACATAAAGCCGCTGTAAAAATAGATGCCCTCCAAAATATAGTTTGCCATCATCACGCGCAGCAGCGTGGGAGCGTCCTTCCGCTCCTGAAACGCGTTGTAGCAGTCCCCAATGAAGGTGTTGCGGCGCAGCAGATGCTCGTCCGTTTTCCATTGGTAGAGGATGTCATTGCGCTCCACGGGGGAACAGATGGTGTCGAGCATATAGCTGTAGCTCTGTGAGTGGACACACTCCTGAAACGCCTGAATGGACAGGCAGAGATTGACCTCGTTGGCGGTAATGTAGGCGCCGATATTAGGCAGGTTCGCTGTCTGAATGGAATCCAAAAAGACAAGAAAACTCAGAATTTTATCGTAGGCGCTGCGCTCGGCTGACAGCAGGCGGGGATAGTCCTTCACATCCTGCGAGAGATTGATCTCCTCAGGGATCCAGAAGTTGTTCATGGCCTGCCGGTACCAGTCGCTGACCCAAGCGTACTTCATATTGTTGAAGTCATTGAGGTTGGTGGTATTGCCGCCGATCATGCGCCGCAGGCGCACATCAGGGTCGCCCTCCGGGTTAAAGAGGGGCTTTTTCTTCAGTTCCGTCATGCTATCCTCCTTATGACGAGCAGCTTTCGCAGGCCTCGACCTCAAGGGCCTTGCTGCGGACATAGTAAATGGTCTTGACGCCGGCCCTCCACGCCTCCAAATACAGTCTGAGCACCTGACGCATGGAATAGTCGTTGGTGATATAGAGATTCATGCTCTGCGCCTGGTCAATATGTCTCTGGCGAAGGCCCGCGGCGCGTACCGACCAGCTTTGGTCGATCAGATGCGCTGCCTTATAGTACCACCATGTGTCCATAGAAAGCTCCGGAGCAACGCGGGGCAGCATGCTGCCCCTTTTTTCCTCTAAAAAGAATTTCTTCATAATTGGATCTATGCCCGCCGACGTGCCGGAGAGGATAGATGTGCTGGAGGTCGGTGCGACCGCCAGCAGATAGGCGTTGCGCATTCCCTGCACCGCCACCGTTTTCGCAAGCGCCCGCCACTTTTCGGAGGTATAACCCCGCTTTTCAAAATACGCGCCCGTCTGCCAGTCGCTGCCCTCAAAGAGCGCGTAACGACCCTTTTCCAGTGCCAGAGCTGTGTCCGCCTTGACAGCGGCGTAGTTGATGAGCTCGAACACTGCGTCGGTGAAGGCAAGGTGCTCATCGCTCTCCCAGTGGATGCCGCGCTTTGCCAGCATGTGGTGGTAGCCGCTGACGCCCAGGCCGATGCTGCGGTACTTCTGATTGGTAAGCCGCGCGTATTCCAACGGGTAGAAGTTGAGGTCGATCACATTATCCAGTGCGCGGATGGCCGTTTCCACCGTGCGTTCCATATAGGCCTCGTCCTCCACCGGCAGATTACCGAGAGACAGACTCGCCAGATTGCAGACCACAAACTCACCTGGGCGTGTGGCCGTCACCACAATTGTGTCGCCGTTCTCCGTGTGCACCTCAGTGCTGATGTGCTCGATGGGTGCCATGTTCTGCGCGATCTCCGTACAGAGATTGGAGCAATAGATCATTCCCGTGTGGCCGTTTGGGTTCATATGATTTACACTGTCGCGATTGAAAGCGAAGGGTGTGCCGGTCTCCACTGCCGAGCGAAGCACCAGCCGCACGATGTCCTTGACGGTGACGCTGCGCTTTTCGATGCGCGGGTCATTGACGCAGTCCAGATACCGCTTCTCCCATTCTGTACCCCAGTAATCCTCCAGTGCGTAGCCCTTGACCGTGAGGATCTCATGCGGACACATGAGATGCCACGGCGCGTCTATGTTCTCCTCCGCCAGTCGCCAGAAGAGATCCGGATAGCACACGGCGGGAAACACATCATGTGCCTTCATGCGGTCGTCGCCGTTATTGGTGCGCAGTTGAAGGAATTCCGGCAGATCCCGGTGCCATGCGTCTAAGTAAACCGCCACAGCGCCCTGCCGCATCCCCAACTGATCCACCGCCACGGCGGTGTCGTTGACCAGCCGGATCCAGCGGATAACACCGCCCGCCGCCCCTTGAAAGCCGCGGATGGTGCTGCCTGCAGCGCGCACCTTACCGAAGTACATCCCCATTCCACCGCCGAATTTAGAGACCTTTGCGAAGTTGTCCAGCGAGCGGTAGATGCCGTCCAGACTGTCCGGCACAGTGTCCACAAAGCAGCTTGAAAGCTGATGGTAGGGCTTTCGTGCGTTGGACATGGTAGGTGTCGCCATCGTGACCTCCATACGGCTGAGCATATCGTAAAAGCGTTTTACCCACCCCATGCGATCAGAGCCTTCGTTCATAGCAAGATGCAGCGCGATACCCAAAAGCATCTCCTGCGGTGTTTCCAGCGGCACGCGGCTGCGTGACTGGATCACATAGCGTTTGAGCAGCAGATCAAGGCCGGAGTAGGTGAACAGCTCGTCCCGTTCCGGGCAGAGAAAGTCCTCCGCCATGGCAATCTCCTCGTGGGTATAGTGGGCAAGGATATAGTCACCGTAGAGTCCCTTATCCGTCAGATAGCGAAGCTTGTCATAGAGGTCGCCGACGCCGCGCCCCTCCCATTCCTGTGCGTTGCGACAGCGAAAGGAGTGGTTCAGAAGCCGCGCCGCGATGAACTCCCACTTGGGTGCCTCTGCCGTAGTCAGCTCTACCGCCGCCTTGGTCAGTGCCTCAGCCCGCTCATCCTCCGTCATGCCCAGACGACAGAAACTCTCAAACTTCATTTGAAGCGCCGCGAGGGAGTAGACTTCCTCGGTAAAATCCATCTGGATGCGGCGCAGCACCTCGTCAAGCGAGTCATCCCCCACCGTCCGCGCGATGGTATGCCGGACACGGCGCAGCGCAGACCGCTTTTCGCGGTAGAGGATGTACGCCTTGGCCACCTCATAGTGTCCACGCTCCATGAGCGTTCGCTCTACCTCGTCCTGCACACGTTCTACGGTGAGCGGCACTGTGACGGAGAGATTGTTGAGAACGGTGGCGAGGATCTCATCCATCTCTCTGCTCCCGATCTCCTTGCCCTGTCCGTCAAACGCCTTTTTCATGGCGTTGAAAATTTTCTCCTGTTGAAAGGGAACAGACTCCCCGTTTCGTTTTCTGATCTCCATTTCGATCCTCTCATCTTCTCCGGTCACTTCTCATGTCCTTTTGGGCAAAGAGCGGGCAAGCGCAGTATCACGCTTGCCCGCTCTGTTTTTGAAAGCCGGTTTTTCTGCAGCCGACGCGGCAGGGCTGTTTGTTGTCTGTTGTCTTGGTTTTAGCTTTCCTGCCAGTTACTTCATAGATTCCAGAATGGCGTCCGCCAGTGCTTCCAGCTCAGTGCGCTTGTCCGTGCCCATGGACGAGGCGAGGCTGAGCCGCTCGTTGAGCACCGTCATGTTCTTAAGCTCATTGTTGACGAATTTCTGCATGAGGTCACCGGACTTCACCGCCCATGAGCCGTTTTCAATGATGGCAAAGGTGCGGTTTTGCAGATTCAGTGCCTTCATATCCATGAGGAAGTCATGCATGGCGGGGTAGATGCCGAGGTTGTAGGTCACAGAGGCCAGGACAATGTGACTGTACTTAAACGCCTCGGAGATCAGCTGGGAGACATGAGTGGAGGACACATCGTACATCGCCACCTTGCTCATGCCCTTATCGCAGAGCGACGTCGCCAGCGCCTGCGCCGCGTTCTCCGTGTTGCCGTACATAGAGGCGTAGACGATGAGCACGCCCTGGGTCTCAGGGGCATAGCGGCTCCATGTGTCGTACTTTTCGATGAACCAGCCCAGATCCTTGCGCCACACTGGGCCGTGGAGCGGGCAGATGTACTTGATCTGATCCAAAACGCCGGCGGCCTTTTTCAGCAGGAGCTGGATGTGGGGGCCGTACTTGCCCACGATGTTGGTGAGGTAGCGGCGGGCGTCGTCCAGCCAGTCCCGCTCGAAGTCCACCTCGTCGGCGAACAGCTTGCCGTCCAGCGCGCCGAAGGTGCCGAAGGCGTCGGCGGAAAAGAGGACGCCGTCGGTGACGTCGAGGGTCACCATGGCCTCCGGCCAGTGAACCATAGGCGCGCCCACAAAGGTGACGGTGTGCTTGCCGAAGGAGAAGGTATCGCCCTCCTTCACCTCGATGCACTCATGTCCGTCCACATGGAAGCCGAACTGCCGCATGAGCATGAATGCCTTCTCGTTGGAGATCAGTTTCACCTTGGGATGGCGCAGCAGGATCTCCTCGATGCAGGCGGCGTGATCCGGCTCCAGATGGTTGACCAGCAGGTAGTCCAGCTCGCGGCCATCCAGCACATACGCCAGATTTTCCAAAAGCTGGCGGCAGGCAGACCAGTCCACCGTGTCAAAGAGCACCGTCTTTTCATCCAGCAGGCAGTAGGCGTTGTAGGTTACGCCCCGGGGAATGGGAAAGCAGTTTTCAAACAGGGCCAGGCGATGGTCGTTGGCGCCCACCCAGTAGAGGTCGTTCGTTACTTTACGCACGCAATACATCTTATCTTGCCTCCTTCACGGCCTCAAGCCTTTACAAATTGATCCTTCGTCTCCGCGCACTCGGGACACACCCACTCGGCGGGAAGCTGCTCAAAGAGCGTACCGGGCGCGATCTCGCCGTCCTCGTCGCCCAACTCCGGCACATACTCGTAGCCGCAGCCGCTGCAGACGTAGCGGTCGCCGATGGGGGCGGGCTTCGGCGGCGTGGGCCGCTTCATCTTTACCATGGGCGGCGCGGGCAGCTTTTCGCCGCTATCCAGCTCGGCAGTGAGCAGGGGCAGGATCTCCTCCACATCGCCCACGATGCCGTAGTCGCAGTTCTTGAAGATAGGCGCGTTACCGTTCTTATTGATGGCCACGATGGTGGAGGCGTCCTTGATGCCCTTAAGGTGCTGGGATGCGCCGGAGATGCCGCAGGCGATGTACAGATTGCCGGTGAACTTCTGACCGGACATACCCACATAGCGGTTCAGCGGCAGATATTTGAGAGTCTCCGCCACAGGGCGGGAAGAACCGATGGCCGCGCCGGCGGCCTTGGCCAGCGACTCTACCAGTTTCATGTTCTTTTTCTCCCCGATGCCCTTGCCCGCGGAGACCACCCGCTCCGCCTGCGGGATGGGCGTATCCATAGGGATGCCCACGGAGAAGTCGTGACCATCCTTCTTCAGCGCCGCCACAAGGTCGGCCACCTGCTGGGCAGCATCCCCCTCCCGGAAGATGGTCTTTTTGCGAATGCCGGTGATGGGCGCGGGTTTCTTGGCCGCCGAACGGCTCTCGCCGCCGGAGCTCTTGCCCAGCCTGCCCAACAGATGAGAGGCGATGACCACCCGCTGGATCTCGTTAGTGCCCTCGTAGAGGGTGGTGATCTTGGCGTCGCGGTAGGCCCGTTCCACCTCCATGCCCTTGAGGTAGCCGCTGCCGCCGTGGATCTGCAAGGCATCGTTGGTGACCTCCAGCGCGATGTCCGAGGCGTACATCTTCGCCATGGCGGACTCCATGCCGTAAGGCGCGTGCTGCTCCTTCAGCTCCGCCGCGGAGTAGATGAGGAACCGGGCGCAGCGCAGCTTGGTTGCCATATCTGCCAGCTTGAAGGCGATGCTCTGCTGGGCCGCGATGGGCTTGCCGAACTGGACGCGCTCCTTGGAATAGCTCAACGCGTGCTCAAACGCGCCCTGGGCGATGCCCAGCGCCTGCGCGGCGATGCCAATGCGTCCGCCGTCCAGCGTGGACATGGCAATCTTGAAGCCCTCGCCCTCCTTGCCCAATAGGTTTTCCTTGGGAACCTTCACGTTGTTGAAGATCAGCTCCGCCGTGGAGGAGGAGCGAATACCCATCTTGTCATAGTGGTCGCCGAACTCAAAGCCCTTCCAGCCCTTCTCCACGATGAAAGCGGAGATGCCCCGGGTGCCGATGTCCGGCGTGGTGACGGCGAAAACCACATAGGTGTCCGCCTTAGGGGCGTTGGTAATGAAGATCTTGCTGCCGTTGAGGAGGTAGTAGTCCCCCTTATCCAGCGCCGTGGTCTCCGTGCCGCCGGCGTCGGATCCGGCGTTGGTCTCCGTAAGGCCGAAGGCGCCGATCTTCTCGCCCTTGGCCAGCGGAACCAGATATTTCTTCTTCTGCTCCTCGGTGCCATAGGCGAAAATGGGCCATGAGCCGAGGGAAACGTGGGCGGAGAGGATTACGCCCGTGCCGCCGTCCACACGGGCCAGCTCCTCCACCGCGATGGCGTAGCTCAGAGCATCAAGACCGGCACCACCGTACTCCTTGGGGTAGGGAATGCCCATCCAGCCCAGCTTACCCAGCTTCTTGACAGCCTCCTCGGGAAACTCATTGTTCTGATCCATTAAAAATGCGAGGGGCTTGATCTCCTCCTCCGCAAAACTCCGGATCTTCGCGCGCAGCTCTTCGTGCGCCGACGTGGTTTGAAACAGCATACGGGTACCTCCTTTTAAAATTTTACAGCTTGCTTGTATCTTGGGGATCGGATCCGCCGGTCAGCAGCCTGCGCAGGCTCACGGCACGGAACGCCTCGTCCTGCTTTTGCTGCAAGGCCGCCAGCTGACAGTGGATGGCGCACCGCCCATGCTTGTCCTGCCAGTGGCATTCATATCCCGGCTCCATGCAGGCGCACAGGATGCCCCGCTCCCCCACGACCCCCATGAGATCGTAGAGGGAGGTCGCGTCCAGATCGCAGGACAGCTCGCAGCCGCCGAGAGCGCCGCGGCTCACCCGCACCAAATTGCCGGCGGAGAGCTTGCGCAGAATCTGGTAGGCAAACTGATTGGGGATCAATTCCGTTTCCGACATCTCGGCCACCGAATGCTTCTCCCCGTCCATCAGCACCCGCAAAATGCGCAGCGCGTAGTCCGTCTCTTTGGTGATGATCATGCTCCACATCCTCTTTTCGCTTGCTTGTTAATACCATAATATCAATCTTGATAAAATTTGTCAAGATAGTTTCAAAAAAAATATCGCTTTATTACAGACCGCCCCAGACCGGGTCAGCTTCGCTTTCAATTCAGCGAAAAGCCATGTTCCTTACAATTATAGAAGCCGAAAAAGCTGTGCCGTGGCAGTCCGCCAAAAGCAGAAAAGACTATGCCTGAAAACCAGAAAGCGGAGGAATTGGTTGGGGCTCGCAGGGGTCGTCCATCCAAGGCGGATGAGGCGATCCCTGGCAAGTCCAAGGCAAGCACCAAAGTGCGTGCTTTTCATTTTATATCCGACGCACTATGTTAAGATGTGCAGTAGATGTTCCATTTTTCTGTCCCATTCTCTGCTGGAATCGGCGCACTCTTTCAATTCAGTTTCGACTTCAGCATTTATCGGCAAGTTTTTCTTGTAGCGGATGGTATGCTCAAGGCTTGCCCAGAAGTCCATAGCGATTGTACGGAGTTGTATCTCCACTGGCACATGGATCTCTTTTTCCGCAAAGAATACCGGCAGCCGGATCGTCAGGTGCAGACTGCGATAGCCACTTGGCTTAGGGTGTGAAATATAATCTTTCTCCGTGATGATTTCAATGTCAGACTGATCTTTTAAGCACTTTGCCAAAAAGAACACATCCTCCTCGAAAGAGCAGATCACCCGCACACCGGCAATATCCATGATATTTGCCTGCATGGTCGGAAAATCCAGAGAAAGTCCGCGCTTCTGCATCTTATTCATAATGCTGGACGGCGACTTCAAGCGACTTTTCATACTTTCTATCGGATTGCGATCATGCTGCAATGAAAACTCTTCGTTTAGAATTTCCAACCTGCTTTCCAGTGCTTTCAGCGCACATCGGTATTGCAGCATGACTTCCTGATACCTGCGATTTTCGCTTAAAAGGCGCTGGCACTGCAGATCATCTAAGCCTTTATCTGCCGCAACCGTCAAGCCAAATAAATTTTCACTCATAGTTTCTCCATTCCGCAGGGATAGGCGCTCCGCGCTGTCTGCTGCTCTTGTGTTACGACCTGATAAAAACTGTATCCGCCGGAGAGATGGGAACAGCTGAAACCATACTGCGTCAAAAGCCGACAGGCCAGATAACTGCGAAGCCCAGTCTGGCAATTCACATAGATAGGCTTGTCCCGCTCTAACTCGTCCAAGTGCTCCCGCAGATCGTCCAGTGGAATATTGCGGAATCCATTCAAGTGCCCACGCCGATATTCGCCTTCCGTACGGACGTCCAGCAGCGTCGCACTGCCATCGCAGGGCAAGCCCTCAACATCATTCCAATGGAACTGCTGCACTTTCCCGCTCTCCAAATCCTCGATCATAAAACCGGCCATATTGACCGGATCCTTGGCAGAGGAATAGGGCGGCGCATAGGAAAGGTCAAGTTCCGTCAGTTCCAAAGCTTTCATTTTTGCGCGAATGGCCGTTGCCAGTACATCAATACGCTTGTCCACGCCCTCGCCGCCAACGATCTGCGCACCCAGCAGCCGCAGGCTTTCCTTTTCATACAGTACCTTCATTGCCATAGACTGTGCGCCGGGGTAATAGGCAGCGTGGGATGCCGGGAAAAGCACGACTTTATCGTAAGCGATTTCTGCTGCCTGCGCCGCTTTTTCATTGATCCCCGTGGAGGCCGCTGTCAAGCCGAACAGTTTCAGAACAGACGAGCCCTGAGAGCCGTGAAAGTGGCTATTGCCGCCACAGATATTGTCAGCGGCAATGCGTCCCTGCTTGTTGGCGGGTCCCGCCAGCGAAATCAACGCTTTCTGCCCGGTTACAAAATGGGTGACCTCTACGGCATCGCCCACAGCATAGATGTCCGGCACGGAGGTTTCCATCCGTTCGTTGACAGCGATGCTGCCACGAATACCCAGCTCAAGTCCGACCTCTTTTGCCAGATGGGTGTCCGGCGTGACGCCGATGGCCAGCAAAACCATATCCGAATGCAGCGGCTCACTACCCTCCAACAGGGTCAGCACGGAATCTCCGTCCTGCCGAAATCCGGTGACGGTTTCACCCAACCGCAGAGTCACGCCGTGTCTGCGCATTTCCGCATGGACAAAGCTCGCCATATCCGTATCCAGCGGCGCTAATAGCTGCTTTGGACGTTGGACGATGGTGACAGAAACGCCCATTTCTGTAAGGTTTTCCGCCATTTCCAGACCGATAAAGCCGCCGCCAGCCAAAACAGCGTTTTTCGGCTTCTGATCCTCTACAAAGTGCCTAATGCGGAGGGTATCCTCCACGGTGCGCAGCGTGAAAACACGCTCACTGCTGACGCCGGAAAGCGCAGGAACCGTCGGCTTTGCGCCGGGTGCGAGGAGCAGTTTGTCATAGGTTTCCGTATAGATCTTCCCGCTGTCCAGTGTGCGGACAGTGACGGTTTTCTCTGCGGGATTGATCGCAGTTACTTCCTGCCGTACCCGTACATCAATGCGAAAGCGGTCCCAGAAGCTCTCCGGAGTTTGCAGTGTCAGTTCTTCTTGCTCCTTGATCACACCGCCCACATAATACGGCAGACCGCAGTTGGCATAGGACACATAGCCACTGCGCTCGATCATGATGATCTGGGCGTGTTCATCCAAACGGCGGATGCGGGCAGCGGCAGAAGCACCGCCCGCCACACCGCCTACGATCACAACTTTCATCTTGCGCCCTCCACCATTGCGGCAATCTCCGACTTAGGCCGATAGCCGACCGATTTGGTAATGGCCTTTCCATCCTTGAATACGACCAGCATCGGGATGCTGGATACTTGAAAACGCATTGCCAGCTCCATCTGCTCATCCACGTTGACCTTGCCCACCTTGAGCGTACCGCTTTTTTCTTCGGCAAGCTCATGCAGTACGGGAGAGAGCATTTTGCACGGTCCGCACCAGTCCGCATAGAAATCCAGCAGGACGGGCTTGTCGGAATGCAGTATCTCATTTTCAAAATTCGCAGCAGTAATTTTCAGTTCAGCCATGAGAAAGGCTCCGTTCTGTTATCTTTGTTTATTCTTTGTTTTTCAGCTTGCAAATACTCTGCGTCATGGTTCCCATCGGGCAAAACGCACACCATGTGCGGGGCATGTAGAGCACCATAACGATCAGACCCAGCAGCAGAGAGGTCAGCATGAGGCTATAAAAGCCAAAGCTGAACTGCGCCACCCAGTCAGTGACCGTACCGGCTGTATAAGTCCAGCTCCACGGCACACGGAATGTCCAGAACAGCTTAATGGCCTCCCGCAGGGACGTAGCACCAGCAGCGACCAGATAGGTCTGGAACACCATGTTGCCGAACATCGTCAGGAAAAAGAGCAAAAAGGCATAACGGAACCACTTGGAGGACATCCAGCGGGGCGTGGGCTTGCAGCGGGAGCATTTAAGGTCTGTCCCCAGCTTGCTGAACAGTTGACCCCGTCCACAGAGGTGGTTGCAAAAGAATTTGTTCCCGCCAAAGATGGCTAAAAGCAGCGGCAGAAGAAAATCGATCATACCCAGCCACGCGAACAGGATATTGAAAAAGCCCAGTGCAAAATAGATGATGGCATATACCCACAGGTAATCGTACCAATGCTTTGCTTTCATGCGTCAGCCCTCACTTTCACCTCAATGCAGCCGACGGGACAGAGCTTTGCGCACTTGCCGCAGCCTACGCAGCGTTCCGCCTCCACGGCGGCGTAGCAGCCACGGCGCACCTTGACGGCCCCCAGTGGGCAGGTATTTTCACACACACCACAGGCGACACACCGCGTCTTATCTATGGCAGCCAGTTTCTTTGACAGCATAGCTTTCCTCCCTTAATCCTACAAGGATTTGTAATAGAGCATACAGTGGCAGACCCCCTCGAAGCCCGGATCTGCAATTGGATTCTTGAACTCCTGGCACATACATTTGGTTGCCTCTGTGCGCTCCCTGAGGCAGGGGCAGTACCCGCCGGTGCGCTTGAGTCCTTTTCTGATGGTGCTGACAATCTCCTGATCGGGATTGAGCTTGATTTTCATGTTCGCCAGCTCTTTCTTGATTGTGGCTTTATCATACCGCAGGACAAAGTCTTTTTCTGTGACGAGGTTACATTGATAAAAAAAATCCGGTGCTTTTTGAGCACCGGATTTTAAGAATGTGAATTACGCTTTCCACAGACTGTGGAGGTTGCAGTAGGCGTAGACCGCCTCGACCTCATCGCCCTCGCAGAGAGCGAAGCAGACCTCCGGCTTTTCGCCGGGATGCAGTTCCTTACGCTGATTGCCCTGCTTGGTCTGGAGAGATACCCATTCGGTGTAGTGCTCCGGCAGCATGGGGTGCTCCACGGAGCCGACCTTGACATGGACGATGCCGTTTTCCACTGTCCAGACAGGGACGTGCTTCTCCACGGCGGCATCGGTGGTGCCGGGAACGATCTCGCTCATCGGCTCGCCGCAGCAGACAACAGGGACGCCTGCGTCCTTAACTTTGGCAATGATGTTACCGCAATGCTTGCAAATGTAAAACTTCTGCTCCATGATAATTCTCCTTTTCTTTCTTTAATAGTTTTCTGCGTGAATTTCAAAATAGCTCTGGGGATGGTTGCAGGTGGGGCAAACCTCCGGGGCCTTCTCGCCCACGACGATGTGACCGCAGTTGCGGCACTCCCACACCTTGACCTCGCTCTTGGCGAAGACCTCCGCCATCTCCACATTGTGCAGCAGGGCACGGTAGCGCTCCTCGTGGTGCTTTTCAATGGCGGCGACCAGGCGGAAACGCTGGGCCAGCGCATGGAAACCTTCCTCATCGGCTGTTTTGGCAAAGCCGTCGTACATATCCGTCCACTCGTAGTTCTCACCCTCAGCGGCGGAGAGAAGGTTTTCTGCGGTGTCGCCAATGCCGTTCAGTTCTTTGAACCACAGCTTGGCGTGTTCCTTCTCATTATCAGCGGTTTTGAGGAACAGTGCCGCGATCTGCTCAAAGCCTTCCTTCTTGGCCTTGGATGCAAAATAGGTGTACTTATTGCGTGCCTCGGACTCACCGGCAAAGGCAGCCATCAGGTTTTTTTCGGTTTGAGTTCCTGCGTATTTCGTTTCTTTCATGGTGGATACTCCTTCCTGCTTTTCTGCTTTTATTGTAGCAAATCTATGATTTTATTCCGTGACGAAGTCACATTCCTTTTTATTTTAGACGATTTAGTCTGTTCTTATCCCGCAGCGTGATTGCACCACGCTTCAGCTCCACCAGTCCGTCCTCCGAGAAGCTTTTGAGCATCCGTGCCACTGCCTCCCGTGCCGAGCTGATGTGCTGGGCGATCTGCTCATGGGTCATACGTATCGTGTCGGAGCCGGTACGTTCCGCTTCGGCAAAGAGAAATTCTGCCAGCCGCTGATCCAGCCCCTTGAACATGATCTGCTGCATCGCCCACATCACATCAGAAAACCGTTTCGTTGCCAGTTCATAGAGAAAACAGCGGACATGGAGATTTTTCTCCTTGAGTGCAGCAATGACATTTGCAGGGATAACCAGAACGTCCGTATCCATTCCGGCAGTCATTTGCGTATCAAAGGTGATCTGACTGATCACGCAGGAGGCGGAAAGCACGCATAGTTCGCCCGGATACAGGCGGAACAGCGTTACCTCCCGCCCCTCATCAGAGAGAAGATAGGTGCGAATCTCGCCGGAAAGAATAAACAGCATTCCGAGACATTCATTGTCGCTGCTGTGAACGAACGCACCCTTTTTATAATGACGGACAAAGGCACTTCGGCGTAGTGTGTCCATTTCGCGTTCGGTCAAGGATGACCAGAACGGAAGTTGTGTCAGTGTGCGTTCCATATCAATGGCAGCTATGCTTGCCGCAACCGTGGTCACCGCAGGAGTGACCAGCCTCGCCGTGCTCATGGTCATGGTGGTCACAGTGAACATTGGGATCGTAGCCCAGATTTCCGCTGAGCAATGCGCTCACTGCTGCGTCAGCGTCCCCACTGACACCGCCGTAGAGCTTGATGCCCGCTTCGGCCAGAGCTGCCTGCGCACCGCCGCCGATGCCTCCGCAAACCAAAGTGTCCACACCGTGCTGCATTAGGAAGCCTGCCAGTGCGCCGTGACCACTGCCGTTGGTGTCAACGACTTTCGCATGAGTGATTTTGCCGTCCACAGCTTCATAAAGCTTGAACTGCTCGGTGTGACCGAAATGCTGAAAGATTTGCCCGTTTTCATAGGCAACTGCAATTTTCATAATGGAATCTCCTTTGCAAGTTTTGCCTGATTTTTTCATGTTGGCTCTCTGCATCCGGCAGCAACGGCCGCAGTGAGCTGCCTCCTATCCTCCGCAGATGCGGTAGTTTCCCCCGGTGATGTGCAGCGGTTTCCCGTGGACAAGATACGCTGCGATCTTGCTCCGTGCGCTTTCGTAAATCTCCTGCACGGTAGAGCGGGAAATGTCCATTTGAGCGGCACACTGCTCGTGGGTTTGCTGCTCCAAGTCAACCAGCCGAATGACCTCGTATTCATCCAGCGTCAGCAGGATCGGCTCGGTATTCCCGCACCCGTTGGGACAGAATGTATCGACCTGTGGTACGCCACAAATTCGACGGCACCGTGGCGGTCTTGGCATGGGAGCTTTCCTCCCTTTGTATTCGGTATATTCCGATTGTAGCACTTTGAGCAGAAAAAAGCAATTTTTTTCAAAAGCTGCTACATTTTCCGTCCTCATATGTGTGCCGGCTGATATTCGGAGTCGAATGCTACATGTGAGCCTTGTTCGTAATGCCCACCGATCATGACCGTAGCGGCAGTCACAGCATCCACATGCAAGCGTTCCCGGTAATGCTTGCATTTTCGTAAAAAGCCGTTATAATTGAATCAGTTAAATCAAAGGAGGTATCAAATCATGAAATCACATAAATACTGGTCCTTAGGCGCACTTTTCTGTATGTTGGGATGCATTTATTCTGGAATCAAAAAATCTATGACTGCGCATAAATACTTTGCCTATTCTTCATTGCTTTGTATGGGCATGTCCATTTATTCCGGTCACAAACTGGTTTCTCCAAAGAAGAAAAAAATCACTAAATCAAATAATAGTGAGAATAGTTAAACAAAAAATTTCCTTTCTTTATCTTTATTCTCCTTGCCCTGCGGGACCGGTATGATTTTGAATACGGAACCGATAAAGAGGTTGATGGTGCTGTCATCAACGACAAGTGCAAGACTCTGGCGCAAAAGGTCAAAGAGATTATCGACACCAAATCTTCGTTTGCTGACTGGCTGAACAATCAGAACGTCCGCAATCAGTTGAAGCTGGAGATCAAGATCTGCCTTGTAAAAAACGGCTATCCTCCACAGTACAGCCCCGAAGTTTTCAAAAAGGTCATGGAGCAAGTCGAGAACTTTGAGGAGAACAATTAAATCATCCATAAAGAAAAAAATACAGCTATATTCAGGCTTCACACTGAAATATAGCTGTATTTTTTTGCATCGCTAACAATTGTTGTGCTTTCTCTTGAAAACAGCGTAAAGATTTATTATAATAAGATAAATAGTTGTAGCTTTTGCAAAGGAGGCCTGAAGTATGGCAGCGCAGCGCACCTATCTGGCAATCGACCTGAAAAGCTTCTATGCCTCGGTGGAGTGCATAGACCGTCATCTGGACCCCCTGACCACCAATCTGGTGGTGGCAGACGCCTCCCGCACCGAAAAGACCATCTGCCTTGCGGTGTCGCCCTCCCTGAAAGCTTACAAGATACCCGGCAGAGCACGGCTGTTTGAAGCCGTTCAGCGGGTGAAAGAGGTCAACGCCCAGCGGCTGCAGACCGCCATCCAACAGAAAAAGGCAGTCCGGGGAGAGGATGGCAAATACCACTTTGCCAGCACCTCTTTTGATGCCAATGCCCTGAACTCAGACCCGACGCTGGGGCTGAGCTATATTGTTGCGCCGCCCCGGATGCAGCGGTATCTGGATGTGTCCACCCAGATCTACAAGACCTACCTCAAATATGTGTCCCCGGCAGACATTTACCCCTACTCCATCGACGAGGTTTTCATTGATGTGACGGGCTATCTGCCTTATTATCACATGAGCGCCCATGAACTTGCCATGACCATGGTGCGGGAGGTGCTGTACAACACCGGCATCACCGCAACGGCAGGCATCGGCACCAACCTCTACCTTGCAAAGCTGGCCATGGACATTGTGGCAAAGCACATCCCGGCAGACAAAGATGGTGTCCGCATTGCGGAACTGGATGAGCAGTCCTATCGGTATCTGCTGTGGAACCACAGACCCCTGACGGATTTCTGGATGACCGGTCCCGGAACCGTCAAGCGGCTGGAAGCTCATGGCATCTACACCATGGGGGACTTGGCACGGTTCTCCATCCATGGAGAAGATCGTCTGTATGAGATTTTCGGCGTGGATGCAGAAATTCTCATCGACCACGCATGGGGCTGCGAACCCTGCGGCATGGAGCAGATCAAAAGCTACAAGCCCAGCACCAACAGCATCAGCGAGGGGCAGGTGCTATCCACTCCTTACCCGTATGATAAAGCAAAACTCATTGTCCGGGAGATGGCGGAGATTCTGATGTTCCGGCTCACGGAAAAGAAGCTGGTGGCGGAATCCATCACTTTGGAGATAGGCTACGACCGGGAGAACGTGGACAAGGGCGGCTACCGTGATCTGACCCAGACCGACCGCTACGGCAGAATCATCCCCAAAGCGGCACACGGCACTGTCCGGTTCGATGCCCCTACCAATCTAGGCAGCACCATCATCAACGAAAGCGCAAAGCTGTTTGAGCGCATTACTAACCCTGCGCTGACGGTGCGGCGCATTACCATCAATGCCAACAAGGTCACGCCGGACGAGGGCATCTATCAGGTGGACTTTTTCACGGACACAAAGAAGCTGGAAAAGGAGAAAAAACTCCAGCAAGCCATGTTGGGCATCAAGAACAAGTACGGCAAAAACGCCGTGCTGAAAGCCAGCAGCTACGAGGAAGGTGCCACCATGCGCCAGCGCAACGCGCAGATCGGCGGGCACAGCGCGGGAGGTTCGGATGGAAAACTACAAAAATAGCAAGATCGGACAAGAGACCGCCCAAAAGTATGGGGACATCATAGAGATGGAACGCCCCCAGACCGAAGCATCCCTTCGCAAGCACCCCCGCATGACTTTACAGAATCGGGCAAAGATTTTCTCTCCCTTTGCAGCCTTGCGTGGTTATGATGAGCAGCTTGCCGCAGAAAAACAGCGCACCGAGCGGGTGACCAAGCGCATTTTGACCGAGGAAGAAATGTCGGCTCTATCCGATCGGCTGATGCAGGTCACCAAGGGCATGACCATCACAGTGCGGTATTTCAAAGAGGATACCGCCCACCCGGAAATTCCCGCAGTGGGCAACTACATCACGCTGACCGGAAAAGCGGACCGCATCGACCCGGTGTTCCGCACCTTGCAGGTGGGCGAAACCGTAGTGCCCTTTGAAGATCTAGTTGAGATCAGCGGGGAAAGCATCATGGAGATTGACCAATATCTCGGCATTACAGAGGATTAAGCACAAAAAAGGCCACCAGTCGAAAAAACGGCTGGTGGTCTTGCTTACTTATGATGTATCGTCGGCAGCTGCTTGACTTTGTTTCCGACTTTTTTGCGTTCCAGTGAAAACACCATATCTGGAGTACGCTCAAAAAATCCTATGTCACGTTTCCAGCTTGTCCCACACTTGCAATGGAACAGCCCTGTGAACTGCTGTTTCATCTTGCGCCCGCAGTTCGGGCAGACATGTTTACTTGCCCCTTATATTGCATTACTGGAGCTTTGCAAGGATTTCTTCAGCCGTCATACCGCTGGCAAGCAGCTTCTTCAGCACATCTTCTGCTTCGCCTTTCTTTGCTTCTTCTGCTGCCTTTGCTTCGGCGGCAGCTTTTTTGTTTTCGGCTTTGGTAAGTTCCTTGGTGACGGCTTTCAATTCTGCTTTCTTGGCTTTCATCTGCGTTTTCAGATCATCGAGATTTGCAGTCAGCGTAGCAACCTCAGATTCGATTTTTTCCTTTTCAGCGGTCTTTTCTGCAACGACGGCTGCATAATCAACGCTGGCCTTTACAGTACGAGCCTTATTCTTGCTTCCCTTGGGTCTTGCCATAATAATTTCCTCCCATAAAGTGAAATAATTTGATACTTACAAGTATATTTCCAAATAGTCAGAATTGCAATAGGTAACATGAGTCGTTTTTAACTGCCAATGCAAATCTTATTCGGTATGCCCGAAGATCGTCGCAAATGTATTCCTTCAATGGTAACAATCATGGAGATTAGTGTTTATCTGGAGATTACCAAAGGATAAATAGAAGCAGTATTAAAGCTGTTCACCATGCAGATTTTCCAGCGTGGCAAACGGCTTTTTTGCTGCCCCTATATTTACAGGTAGGAGGAATCGAAGAAGTCTTTTAATGTAATTCCTAAACCCTGACAAATTCTTTCAATCGTCTCTACGCTCAACTGACCTCCCCGACGGGCAGTTGTTTGAATCGTGGAATACGATATTCCGCATTTCTTTGCCAACACACACAGATTCATATCACGCTCTTGCATCAAATCCTGAACACGCTTGATCGTATCCACGAAATTCCCTCCCATCTTTTTAGTTCAAAACTTTTCCAACGATCTCGAATCTTTGCTCTGGAGATATAATAATTGGTGAATATTTGGTGTTAAGAGAGACCAAAACCGGTTGATTGTGCACCACGCCATAGCTGTCGGTAAGGAATTCTGCTTGGGTTTTATCCGGGGTATGTTCATCGTATTTTTTCAGATATCCACAGTCATCATATACGAATATCCCGATATCCCCGCATTCAAGTTCTTCGCAGCGCTTTACCCATACGATTTGTCCGCTATGATAACGTGGCTCCATACTATCACCGCTAACGTATATCCCGAACTCGGCACCAGCCGGAACGCTACTGGCAGGCACTTGTATGTGCTGGAACATTTCACCCTCAAGAAAAGCTCCTAGACCTGCCGATACTGGCAACTCTGATACAGGCATCATCATGTAGTCGATTTCCGCGGGTTCTTCTGCGTCTGGCTGGTAGCGCCGGGATGCAATCAAGTCCATTTCGTACTCAGCGACTTTTTTTTGCCCGATGTCATTTAGAAGGGCGGGTTTCTGAAAGTTCTTTGTAAAGTAGGAAGGACCCTCCTTGATGTTCAATGCGTAGCAGATTGCAACCAGTTGATAGATGCTGGGAGTGGTGTATCCTTTTTCCCATTTGCTGATTCCCTTGTCACTGACATCGACGCCATAGTGACGGAGAAGTTCAGAGAAAGCTACAAGTGAATAGCCATTCCTTTTTCGTGTGCCTGCGAGAATCTGACCAACCTCATTGCTATCCCTCGCAGCGACTGCATCATAGCGCACTGTGGATGGGGCTAGGTGCATTTTGGTGAGCGTGGTTTTCTTTTTCATAACAAGAACACTCCTTTGTGATCCGGTAGCTCTATTATAGTATAGAAAATACAGGAAATCAATAAGAAATCTCTAAAATAGCGACAAATGCGTAATTGACATCTCCATAAAGTAGGTATATAATCGAATCAAATCCACAAATAACAGCTTTTTGGTGTTGATTCTGGACCGAAATCGTATTTATTCGGTGTTTTTAAGAGGTGATATTATGAGAAAAGAAAACGTAAGATGCCCGATGTGCGGAACCATGAACTATGATGTGGATCTTGATGCAACCGATGGCTGGACAAAATGCCGTCTGTGCAAAGCAGTAACCTGCTCTATAGATGAGTGGAAAAAGCATACAGTGTCCGTTCCTCTGTTAAACGAAAAACAGTTCGTGGCACGCAGTATGACTCGCAAGTAATGCACGCTGCATTCTGATAAATCTGCAAAAAGGAGGATTTCTGATGTGTGGTGATTACAACTTTCGCCGTGAGAAAAGATACGTCGAAGTGGATGTTCGTTTTACTCCTGACGGTAAGATCCGTCCTCTTGCCATAAACTATGACAAGACTCGCACTTATGGAATTGATCGTGTCTTGGCAGTCAAGCATGGTACATCACGTTTTGGCGTGAAAGGACATTGCTTCACTTGCCTGATTTGCGGGCAGAAGCGGAATCTCTGGCTTGAACAGGGCAAGTGGTTCGTGGAAGCCTACTGCTCTGTGCCGGAAAGCCGTGCTTCGTAATGGCAAGGTACTTATCCCGCGCAGACCTTTCGCGCATAGCGGGTAAGTATATCGACCAGTACTATACCCGCTTCGGGATCAGCAAAGATGCCCCGGAACCCATTGACCCTGAACGGCTTGCAAGCGCTGTTCTTGGGCTGAATGTGAAAATGCTGCCGCTATGTAGCGATGGCAGCGTCCTCGGACTTACCGTTTTTCAAAGATGCGGTTTTACCGTAACTTTAGGGGATGGTACAAAGCTTGTAGAGATATTCATGCCGAAGGACGTTGTGATCGATTCTGCCCTTGCGGCAGACGACTGCACCGGATGCCGGAATTTTACGATAGCACATGAAACGGCGCACCAGATTCTGGCTGACCAGTTTCCGAACGACTACGGAAAAGCAGTCATGTGCCGTGGGCACATTGCCTATCGAGAGCGAAATGGTCAGCCCTCGTGGGAAGAATGGCAGGCAGATACCCTTGCAGCAGAGCTGCTGATGCCAACATTTCTGATCAATGCCGAAATAGAACGTGTAGCGTTGACTCTGCCAAATGGGATTCTGTACAAATCAGTGTCTGACCCTAACTATGAAAAAATTCTGGAGATGGCTCAACGGATTGGGGTTTCTTGGTCTGCGATCAGGATCAGACTGCAGCAGATGCAGGTTATAAGAGGCAAACCCATCCACTGCCATCCATTGGACATCATGCGATTTGGAGAATGAATATGATTCAGTTAAAGAACCGTCCCTTTGCCGGTAAAGCACCGACTACTACACAGCAGGCAGAATTTAGCATAGGCTGGAGATTTTGCCCTGTTTGTGGAAATAAGTTATACCAGAAAATCGAGGGGTGTTCAGGTATACTACAAGTGAAGTGCAATAGATGCAAAGAAACCCTGAGACTTGATCTGGCCTTTAGATGCCGGTGATTTTCCAGTCATTTTAACAAATACGGGTGCATTGCACCCTGAATATGGACTGTTCGCTCCGAGCAACGGGCCATTGCCGCAAGGCAATGTATGAAACGTGCTCCAAATAGCCGGGCAACAGCTGATTGAGAGATTTTCTTTGAAGATCCCTCAGTTGGTTGTTGTCCGGCTATTTTTTTAGCCTTCAGGAAGCCTGCTCCCGTAAAAAGGAGCAGGCTTTATGTTTGTCCGTCTTTCGTGGATGCCCCAAGCGGCGAAATATCCGTAGCCTTCCGAATTTTCGACTTTTCACGACTTATCGAAAATTTTGAGGTTTAACATGGGCTTTAACTACGGTTTGGAAAAGAAGAATTTTGATAGCCAGTGGGCTGTGACCCGCAAGCAGTATGAGGATGCTGGCATGAGCCGGGAAGCGATTCAGGCAATGTACGATTACGACTGGTCTGTTTTTAACGCTAATCGTTCTTACCAGAACCATACGCAGGAAATGGCAGCGCCGTCCTTTGAACAGAGCGAAGAATCCTACTCGCCCTTGATGGACAAGTATCAGAAAGCTATTTCCGTTACGGATCACTACTGCGAAACCAAGAGCTGCTTCACATGGATCGGCGAAATTGAGAACGAGCGGGTGCTGGCTGCTCTCGAAAATTTATCGGAACTCGACCTCAAAATTCTTACGCTCTATGTCTATGCTGGGTACACCGAGTCCGAGATTGCAATGACCTTGGAATCCAAAAGGATTACGATTCATAAGCGAATCGAACGAATGACTATGTTTTTGAAGAACTTTTGAACCATTTTCTTTTTCAGGTAACAATTTGGCCTTTTTCAATGCCTACCAAGTGAAGGGACAATTTTCCAAGCGGCACTCGCCGCAGGGAAAAACGTCCAACCTCATGAACCTTGAAAACTGAATAGTTCCGTCATCTGGTACTCCGATAATGATACTTCCGTAATTCGCGGCCCGGTCACAAAGCAGACGGGGTGGCTGAAATGCCAATGAAGCGGTACAAGTCCGCTGCCAGATGTTCATGCCCCACTCGCAGGGGGCCGAGGGCGAATATGCGAGACCTTTAATCATATTGATCCGGGAACTGCCGGGTACGTTTTTGCGCATCCGGTAGTTCCCGTTTTTTACGTATCCCAATTTAATCTTTACCCGAATATCCACTTTGATACATATAGGAGGACATTTTTATGGACGAGTTGAACCCCACGGTGCGCGAGCAGGAGATCTACGAGGAGATGGAGCTGACCTCTGAGATGATCAAGTCCATCCGCACCCTCTGCGGTACCTGTCTGCGGCACTTTGTGGATGCAAAGGCATTCAAGATCGCACTTGTACCCAGCGCAGACCGGAGCATGGACACCTGCACCGTCTGCCAGATGCGGCGCGGCTACGATTATGTGGTCATGCACCGCTGACCCAACCATACCACCATACCGTGAACGAAGCCCGCTGCGGAACATCCGGCAGCGGGCTTTGCACATAACAACATGGAGGTACAATTTTGCAGCAAAACTGGAAATTCCAACGCGGAGACATCTTCTTCACCCATTTTGGGGCGAGCACCGGCTCGGAACAGTGCGGTGACCGTCCGGCGGTCATTCTTCAGAATGACGTGGGCAACTATCACTCTCCGACCCTGATCGTTGCGACCATGACAAGCAAGGCGGAAAAGAAAGTAAACCAGCCGACCCACTGCCTGTTGGAAAACGCAGGGTTGAATATGCCGTCCGTCGTGCAGGCAGAGCAGATCTTTACCATCGACAAGAGCCGGGCGCTGAAGTATCTGGGGCATCTGACCCCGGAGGAGATGCGCAGGGTGGATGATGCAGTGCGTATCAGCCTTGCGCTGAACCCCATGGGCAGCATCCAGCAGATGGAGCCTATCCGGCGCTCTACGGCGCTTTACGCGCCGCCTGAGGTGGTGGATGGCAAACCACCTGTCTACCCCTATACGCCCATCAAATCGTCTTTTGAGAACGCCGGAAGCATCGAAGAAATGATGCTGTACACCGAGTTGCAATCCGCGGTTCATGCCATGATCCAGCGGTTGGAATACAGCTTCACCTTCAATCCCAGCCTGCTCACCAGCCCGAAGCGTAAGCAGCAGGTGGCTGAGATCTTAGAGGAAGCCGAGAAGTACATTTGGAGAATTAAGGAGGAAATGCGATGCGCCTGAACGAAAACAATACTTTCATTGGTATCAACCCGCCGTACCAGCTTTCGGTCATCCACAGCAGCAAGCTGATCTATCCCCGCGAGATCTACCAGCGGGGCGTGGAGCGCAAGCGGGTGGAGCTGATCGCCAGAGACTTCAATGAGTACATCGTTAACGAGCCGAAGGTCAGCTTCCGCAATGGCAGATACTATGTGATGGACGGGCAGCACACCATCGAGGGCTGCATCCTCCTTAACGGCGGCGAGGACCGCCCGATCCTCTGCAAGGTCTACACCGGACTGACGATGGAGCAGGAAGCCCTGCTCTTTGCGGAGCAGAACGGTCACGCCGCACCCCTGTCGGCGGGCATCAGGCTGCGCGCCAAGGTGGTGGGCGGCGATGCGCCTTCCAAGGCGTTTGTCGCAGCCACCAACCGGGTGGGGCTTTCCCTCAACTATGACAGCATGCAGCTGAGCGACTATCGTATCAGCTGCGTGGGCACGGCGCTGAAGCTGTACGACCAGCTGGGCGAAGAAATCTACTGCGAAGCCCTGCGGCACATCGTGGAAGCGTGGGAGGGCAGACCGGATTCCTTCCGGGCGGCTGTCCTGCGGGGCGTGATGTACTTTGTGCAGCTGTATCATGGACAGTACAGCGCGGAGCGGCTTGTCCGTGCGCTGCGCAGCACTCATCCCATGGAACTCTACCGTATCAGCCGGGATAACCCCGCCAAGCTCCCGGGCTGGCGGCGGTACGTTTATCCCATCTACACCACCTACAACGGCAAGTGCAGGAAAGACGCGCTGCCGATGAAGTTCTAAACTCAAATATCTCCTTTGGCAAGGGCGATGGTACCCGGAAAAGACCATCGTTCTTTACATATAGTATTTTCTTTCAAATAATTGACATATTGAACTAGAAAGGAGAGGACAGGAATGAGCGAGATCGCAGCCTGCACTTTGATTCAGGAAGAGCCCGACCGCAAGACGGAGCGGTACATGATGATGTTCAAGGATTACCCGGATGTGGTATCCGTAGACATTCTTCAGGAAATGCTTGGCATCTGCCGGAAGAATGCGTATCTGCTGGTCAAGCAGAATAAGATCCACTCGGCGCGTGTAGGACGCAGTTATAAGATCGTCCCATATTTTGAACCGCTCCACTATACATTACAGGATATGGAACAGCATCCCAAATACATCCAAGACTTCTACCAGCATGAGTTGGATCGTGGCCTTACGGCAAACACCGTCATTCACTATCACGCCAACATCCGCAAATGCTTACAGTATGCTTTTCAAATCGGCATGATCCGTTCCAACCCGGCAGATCGCGTTGAACGTCCTCGTAAGGAAAAGTTCAAGTCGGAGATTTACAGCGGTGAAGAACTGGAGCAGCTTTTCAAGGTGATTCAAGGTGACCCTTCGGAGTTTGGCGTCATCATGGCTGCATTCTACGGGCTGCGGCGCAGTGAAATTGTTGGTTTGAAATGGGATGCCATTGACTTTGAGAACAAGAAAATCAGCATTCAGCATACGGTTGTGACCGCAAAGGTCAACGGAACGGTAACGGAAATCGCACGAGATAAGACAAAAACAAAGTCGAGCTGCCGGACACTTCCCCTAATCCCTGCCTGTGAGCAGATGCTCAATAAAATGAAAAAGGAGCAGGAGCAGAATCGGAAGGTCTGCGGCAAAAGCTATTGCACCGATTATCTTGACTATATCTATGTAGACCCGATGGGAAAGCGGATTCGGCCCGATTTCCTGAGCCAGCATTTCCCGGATTTTCTGGTAGCACACCAGATGAAGCGTATCCGCTTTCACGATCTGCGCCATAGTTGTGCAAGTCTGCTCTATGCCAATGGCGTGAGCCTGAAGGAGATTCAGGAGTGGCTCGGTCACAGTGACATCAGCACAACAAGCAACATTTATACACATCTGGATTTCTCCAGTAAGGTGTCCTCGGCGAATGCAATCGTCAATATCTTCCCAGAAAACACCAAAGTATAAGAAACTGAGCAGAAAAAGAAAAACAGCCCAATATCTTTCGATTCTAAGCTGTTTTATGATGGAGTGCCGATGGTGGGACTCGAACCCACATGGTTTCCCGAACGATTTTGAGTCGTTTGCGTCTGCCATTCCGCCACATCGGCTTATATTCAATTTTGGGACATTAGTACCGGTTTCTGAAGATTGGAGGGATGTTCAGGAGGGATGTAAGAAATCCTGCTTCGACAAACTATCAAAATTCAACGAACACTCGTAGATTTGTCGCACAGACACGAAAAATTACGAAGCGGATTTTGAGTTCCCCTCGTCTGCCATTCCGACACACCGGCGTATTCTATTTTACAGACAACATAGTTATTATAGCGGATTTTTCTCCCAAAATCAAGATGCAGCTCACAACTCATCAAATTTCTGCAAATTTCCTCTCCCTTTTTGGGCCGCGGGCGTGTATACTGAGAGAGACAACATCGTACCCAAAGGAGTACTCTCTATGAATCATTTTCTTTCTGCCCCCGTTACCGACGCCCAGCGCCAGCGCGACGCGCTGTTAGGGGCGCTGGTGGGGCTGGCCCGCTCCACCGTCAACGAGCCGAAGACCGAAGACACCGACCGTGTGCTGGCCTCCGGTCTCCGGCTGGCTGCAGACCCAAACGCTGCCGAAGACGCGCTGCGCCGGATGTACCACATCGTCGAGACAGAAAAGCACCGCGTCGCCCCCAACTGTGCCACCTGCACCATGCGCTGCGGCAACACCGACAACTACGACCTCGCCCGGCTCTGGGCCGCGCCGGAGGACATCCGCGCCCTCAAACTGCGGCTGCTGGCAGCAGTATTCCGGCTGGCACAGGGCCGCCCGGACGCTTGCGCACAGGAGGTCATTGATCAGGCCCTTTTTGTCCTCGCCGAAGACTGGGATGAGGAACTTCTCTCCCCCGTCGTGAAGCGGGCCGAGGACTGCTGTGCCGGGTAAATTCCCAGGAAATTTCTGCTTTTCCCCGTGCGCTGCATTTCTTTTCTCTCCGCTGCGCCGCACACAAATCCGGACAGTTTCTTTTTTCTAGGGCATTCTTTCCCCTTTTTGTCAGAATTTAGCGTTCCGGGCGCAGAAATATGGGGATGATTTTTCCAAAAAATACTTTACAAACGTCAAAGAAATAACTATTATATAAGTATAGTGCTTCCAATCGTTGGCACGAACAGAAAGCGGTCGGATTGACCGGTAATACAGCTTCCGGCCCGGAAATCATCCACGTTTCCAATTTGCAGTGGAATACAGGAAAGAAGGTATAAGCTATGTCTGAGAAAAAGTCTGCTGCCCCCGCAGCTGTCGCTGCTCCTGAGGCTCCTGCGGCAGAGCCGAAGAAGCGCAAATCTTCTGGTGCTGCACAGCGGCGCGGTCGTCCCCCGCTCTCCCCGGAGGTTTATGTCGAGTTCGGCACCAACCAGTACAACATCACCGATGTCATCGAGCGCGCAAAGGCCGACTACCGCGCCACCCATAAAGTGGGCGTCCAGTCCTGCAAGGTCTACGTCAAGCCTGAAGAGGGTATGGCCTACTATGTCATCAACAAAGTCTCCGGCAAGCTGGAGCTGTGATGTTCCTCAACACGAACAAAGGCGTCTGCACAGTCATCTGTGCAGACGCCTTTTCTTTTTTATAAGCTGTACAGCCCGGTGTACTTTCGGGTAAGGTACTGGATATAATCCTCAGCACTGAAATCGCCGCAGGCGTTCTTCACCACGTCGGCAGGCTCCATCAGCCCGCCGTACTGGTGGACCTTTTCCCGCAGCCACGCCGTGATGGGTGTGAGGTCGCCCTTTGCCGCCGCGCCCCAGACGTCTACGTCCTGCTCCATCCGGCGGAGCATCTGAGCGCCGTAGGCACTGCCCAGCGCGTAAGACGGGAAGTAGCCGAACGCGCCGCCCGACCAGTGGCTGTCCTGTAAACAGCCATCCCGGTCATTCGGCACCTCGATGCCCAGATATTCCTTATAAAGCTTCGCCCAGACAGCCGGCACATCTTTTGCTTCCAGCGTGCCGCCGATGAGCTGCTTTTCGATCTCATACCGTACCATGACGTGGAGGCAGTAGGTCAGCTCGTCGGCCTCGGTGCGAATGAGGCTGGGCTGAGCCTTATTGACAGCGCGGTAAAACTGCTCTGCGCTCACGCCGCCCAGCTGCTGGGGAAAGAACTCCTGCACCTTGGGATAGATCGCTTCCACGAAGGGCCGCGACCGGCCAATAAGGTTCTCATAGAAACGGGATTGGCTCTCGTGGACGCCCATTGAGACTCCGCCCGCAAGACAGGTGTACTGCAGGTCATCCCGGATGCCCAGTTCATACAGAGCATGGCCGCCCTCGTGGAGGACAGAGTACATCGAGGATGCCACATTGTGCTCGTCGTAGTTGGTGGTGATGCGGACATCCTTATTGTTGAATTCCAGCGTAAAGGGATGCTCCGTCTCACCCAGACCACAATGGCTGCGGTCGAGGCCCATCACCTCCATCAGATAGTCGGCGAAGGCCTTCTGCTGTGCTGCCGGGTACTCCTGATGAAGGAAGCTGTCGTCGATCTGCGGCTTCTCGCCGATTTTGTGGATGAGCGGCACCAGCCCTTCCCGCAGCGTCGCAAAGAAGCTGTCCAGCATCTTCATATCCACGCCGCGCTCATACTCGTTCAGCAGAGCGTCATAGGGCGCTTTCGAGGCATCATAATAACCGGCAAAGCGGCGGTTGTAGTCTACAAGCTCCTGCAAAACGGGGCAGAACAATGCAAAATCGTCCTGTGCCTTGGCCTTGTGCCAGACGTCGTCCGCCCGGTTGCACAGCTCTTTGTAGGCCATATATTCGTCAGCCGGGATGCGGGTCAGCTGCTCACAGCTGCGGCGCAGCTCCTCCACTTCGCGGCGGTGGACGAGGTCCAGCTCCCCGGCCCGGGCGCTCAGCTCATCCAGCAGCGCTTTCGTCTCGGGGCAGGTCATCAGTTTCTGGCTTTCTCCCGCCAGAATGCTCATGGCCACGCCCCGGCCCTCGGAGGTATCGCTGGGCGCGGTGGTCACGGCGTCCAGATAAAGGGAGCTGTCCGCACAGTGGTAGGCGTACAGCTTCTTTTGCAGCAATTCCAGCTGCTGCAAGGCGCGTTCTATCTCCATTGTCGTTCTCCTTTTTCTTTGATTTTTATCGCAGCCCGAACAGCTTCCGCTTCGGCACCTGAACGGGGTCGGGTATCTCAAACTCGTACCGCTCGGTGGCGTTGATGACCGTCGTGCCGCCCCGGGTGCAGACACGGGGCAGGTTTGCCCCATAATTCAGATGCATATGCCCGTGGATGAACCACTTGGGCTGATACAGGTCCATCAGATCGTTAAACACCTGAAACCCCTTGTGGGCCTTGTCGGTGCCGTCGTTGAGGCCGGATGCCGGGGCATGGGTCAGCAGGATGTCGATGCCGCCCGCCCGCCGGGCCGCGAGCCAGAGCTTCCGGGCGCGCCACCGCATTTCAGCCTCAGTGTACTGGAAGGTATCGTCCCTGTTGTACCGATTGCACCCGCCCAGACCCATGATGCGCAGCCCCTTCCAGACATAGACCGCATCGTCCACACAGATGCAGCCACCCGGTTCTGACTCCTTGTAACTGCCGTCGTGGTTGCCGTGGACGTACAGGATGGGGACGGTGGTGAAGTTTGTGAGGTATTCGAGATATTTTTTCGGCAGATCACCGCAGGAGAGGATAAGGTCGATGCCTTCCAGCCGCTTGCGGACGCTCTCGTCCCAGAGCAGTTTGGACGGCACATCCGAAATCGCAAGTATTTTCACGATGCTTTTGCTCCATTCTTTTCTATCCTTGGGTCTTTGCCTGTTACTGCGGCGTTCCCTTTACGTTGTCCAGACCATTGATGTTCAAAAGGCTGCGGGTCTTGGCGTCCAGTTCGTCGTAGCTGGGCAGTTCGCCCTCCACGCACTCTTCCAGCCAGTCCATCTCCATCAGTTCCTTGGGCGTATAGATGCCGGAAGCCGCATGGTGAAGGGCATGGCCCTGACTGTAGCTCTCGGTCGGGAAAACCTGTATCTCCCCATCGCAGAGCTGGCGCTCTGCCATCTTGAGCAGCTGCATGGTGCCGTCGTTCAGCCGGGTGGGGTATTCCACCCGCTCGGCACCGCTCTTGAGGCCCCACCAGTAGTTGATTGCCCTGCCGCCGGGGGCGCTGTCCCATGTTCCGGCAAACACGGAGCGGACGATCTCGGTGAAGAACACATCCCACCGCCACTCCGGCAGGCCCAGCGGCTGCAGAACGCCGTCGGGCAGGCGGCGGCAGAGGCCGTAATCGCGGTAGGTGCCTTCCGGCTCCCGGAAGTCCTGACTGTAGAAGACTTCGATGTCTTTCCTGTCAGAGAAATCCTGCGGGTGTGCCGCATCGCACAGACAGGCCCAGCGCAGCACCACCCGGCTGTCGGGCCGGACGGCACGCACGCCCTGAGCAAAGGCATTGATGGCCGCAGGCACACCGTACACCGGGTTTGCAGCCACATAGCCCACCTTGTCGCTGTGGGAGACGATGCCCGCCAGCATTCCCAGCAGATAGGTCACCTCATAGGTGCGGGGGTAGTAGGTGCGCACCAGCGGATGAGGCGCATTGAGGGAACAGTTCAAGAAACGGGTCTTAGGGTGCTGGGCCGCGACCTTCAGGCAGGCGGTGTGCATCCGGGCGCTGGTGGTGAAGACGATGTCCGCATGGTCATGGGCCACCTCTTCCAGCACCTGCTCTGCATCCACCTCGGGGTTGACGTTCTCCCGGCAGCTGACATAGAGCTTATCCGGGAAAGCTTTCACCAGCGCGGCGCGGCCCTTGTCCTGTCCGCGCACCCATGCGCTGGTCTGGGCGTTGTGCTCGTGGAGGAACACCACCCGCAGCTCGCTGGGGCGGGAGCTGAAAATATTCAGCTTGCTCAGCAGCGGCTCCGAGCTTTGCTTCGGCTCCAGCAGCAGTTCCACAGCGTGGGGCTCTGCCAGAATTTTCACCTCGTCCCAGAGGCGGGCCAGATTCTCCCGCACCTTGGTCGGGGTGGACTCGCAGGCGTCGGCGTAACGGTACACCGACAGGTACACCAAAAGCGCGTCGCCCGGCGTCAGGCCCAGTGAGCCGCCGCCCAGCGCATAGAACTGCTGGCTGAACATGGTGTAGAGGGACGAGAAATTCAGCCGGTCGTCGTCCGTCCACGCCTCGCCCGTGGCCTTACAGGCCAGCGTCTGCAGCTTTGCATAGCCCCCCAGCCGGGAGAAGCTGACGTAGTTGATGCGGGAAAACTTGTAAAAATCAAGGAACTCGTAATAGAGCTTATTCTCCAGCGTGTCGTTCTTTGCCGGGATGAGCCGGGTGACAGTGCCGGGAATTTTCACGGCCTCATAGTATTTGAGGACGGAGACACGCTTATTGCCCTCCTGCACATAGAATTTGTTCAGGTATTCGAAGGCAATAATAGGGGTGTGGATGCCCTCTTCCAGATGGGCGTCACAGAGGTTCGACCACTTGACTGCAAACTCGGTGTCGTCGTCGAGAAGAGGCATGAAATTGGAGGCAAAGGCGGTGTGGCGTCCGGCGGTCTTGGTACCCACGATGCTCTCGGCCGGGATGTCCACCAGCCCCAGAGGCTCCTGCGCCACGATGTCCACATCGGTGAGGATGTCGTCCAGCACCGCGAGATAAGGCGACTGTCCCCGGGCCACATTGGCCCGATAGGCACGCTGGCCCGCACGCTGGGCGCTGCGGTAATCTTCTATCATAAACAAAACTCCTTCTGCTTTTTCAGCAAGCGAAGAGGGATACTTTCCTCTAAGGGATAGTATAGCATGAAAATCGAAATTATGGGAGACTTTCTCGCCGCAAGGTGTTGCTTTCGCACAAATTTTAAGGTACGATAAAAGAAACACACGTTTCTTGTGAGGTAAGCTATGCTTTGTGAAACTCTTCCCCGGCTGGAAGCCGACGAATATCCCGGCGGTCTGTGGTACTACGAGCCCCACACCTACCAGCCCTACCGCTATGTGCTGGGGCGGGTGGGCCGCCGCCCGCTGGTGTGCATCGGCATCAACCCCAGCACCGCCCAGCCCGGTGCGCTGGACCCCACTCTGAAGAGCGTCGAGCGTCTGGCCAACGCCAACGGCTTCGACAGCTGGATCATGTTCAACGTCTACCCCCAGCGGGCCACCAACCCCAACGACATGGACAAAACGCCTGACCGCACCCTCTGCGACGAAAATCTCCGCTGGCTGCAGGCCGTGCTGGCCCAGACCGAGCCCACCATGTGGGCCGCATGGGGTACTCTGATTGAAAAGCGGGACTATCTGCCCGGCCTGATGCGGGAGATGGTGGCCCTGACGCGGGAAAAGAACATCCCCTGGGTGACCTTCGGCCCCCGCAGCAAAAAGGGCCACCCCCACCATCCCCTCTACCTGCGCAAGGACTCCACGCCGGAGCCTTTCGATGTGGAAAACTACCTCAACACCTGTTTTGAATGAATCTCTCAGGGAGGGAACAGTATGACACCGGAACGATATAAAAGACTGACAGACTGGCTCGAAGGACATCCCGCCCTGCGGGAGAGCATCATCCTGCTCAACCGCTGGCTCCCCCTCGTGCCTTTCGTCTGCTATCCGGTACTTCTGGTACTGCTCAACCTCCGGTGGTTCACGATGCTCACCATCGGACGGGGCGGCGGCGCTCTTGATTTTATGCAGGTCATTGCCCGGGCCATTCTCGTTCCGGGTCTGGCGTTCTGGCTGGGAACCATCCTGCGGGCGAGGCTCAACTTTCCCCGCCCTTATGAGCAGCCGGGCTTCGTGCCGCTGGTATCTAAGGAGACCCACGGCAATTCCTGCCCTTCCCGCCACGCACTCAGTGCCGCCGTCCTCGGGATGGTGTGGCTCTACTTCTACCCTGCCGTCGGCGTCGTGATGCTGGCCATCGCCGCCCTCATCTGCCTGCTGCGGGTGCTTTCTGGGGCGCACTTCGTCCGGGATGTGCTGGCAGGCGCAGCTTTCGGGCTTACGTTCGGCTTTGTGGGGATGTGGCTGCTGTGAGAAGCCTTTTGCAAAAAGCGCAAAAAAAGTTTCAAATTTCTCTTGACAGAACCCCGGGGCTATGGTATTATACTTCTCGCAGCGTGCTTCGACTCACAGCTGCGAACCATATCAGAACCCAATGGGATAACAACGTGCGCCCGTAGCTCAGGTGGATAGAGCAACTGCCTTCTAAGCAGTGGGCCGGGGGTTCGAGTCCCTTCGGGCGCATTGATGTGGTGCCCATAGCGTAGTCGGTTAACGCGCCAGATTGTGGATCTGGAGACCGTGGGTTCGAGTCCCACTGGGCACCCCACTAAAAAGTCCGCTGCAATGCAGCGGACTTTTTCTTTTGTGGGGAGTCAGTGGGACTCGAACAAATAAATAGCGTGAAACGCCAGAGTGCAGAGCACCTTTCGGTGCTCTGCACTCTGGCGTTTTTCTTTCTCAGCTTCCCAACTGCTTCAGGATATTGGCGACCTCATCGTTGGAGTAGCCCTCCTTCAGCAGTTCGCTGCGGATGGCCGTATCGCTCCTGCCCTGCCGGTAGAGACGGGCGGCGCTGTAAGGTACGATGGTGCTGCCTCCGGACGACAGCACTGACCCGCTGCCCGAGCCTCCCGAACTGCCCGCACTCTTTGCCCCGGCGTTTGCCGCAGCCTGCTGGGCGCTCTGGGCTGCCTTGGACTGCTTGAGCGCCCATTCGCCCTTGGCGATATTCAGCTTTTCGCTGGTCACATTGTTGTTGAACTCCTGCTGGCGCAGGGTGTCCTGATACTGCCGCTCCGCCTGCTCGTTCTTATACTTCTGCTGGGCAAGGCTGTCCTGCCGCTGGGTCTCCTGCATCTGCTGGTCCCACGCAGCGTCAGCACGCTCGGCCACGTAGGCGCGGTCTTTGGCATACATATTATACCCGGTGTTGGCCAGCGTACCCATCAGCGAGCCGATGCCGGTGGTTCCGGTGATGGCCAGCTGCACCGCGTCGCCGATAACGCCCAGAATGCTCAGCACATTATTGAACGTCTGCTGGCGCTTGGCGATGGCCTGCTGCTCCTGATTGGAATAGTAGCCGTACAGGGTGTCCAGTCGGCCCAGATAGTCCTGATAGCGACCATAGTCCTGCTCGTAGGCAGCATTGTAGGCGCTGCCCTTCCGGTCGAGCTGACTGTAATAGTCCGACAGCTCCGCGTTATACTGTGCCTGTGCGTTCTGCTCCTGCGTGTTGAGCTGGTCGATTCGGGTCACGACATCGTCGCCCTCACTGTTGTAGGTGTCCAACGCCAGCCGGTAGAGGGACGGCAGGGCGTCGTTCAGCGCGCCCATCTGCTGCTGGTACGCCTGCTGGGCCACACTGGCCGCATAGCTGGAGCCGTAGCCGCCGGTGAGGGCCGCAGCCTGTGCGGCGGCGTCCGCGCTGGCGTTGCGGGCATTCTGGGTGTACTGCTGGGCATACTGGCGGTAGAGCGGGTCCTGTGCATAGCTGTACTGGAAGCTGTTCCGCTCCAGCAGCTGACCGATGAGGTCTTCGATGCGGCCCTGATAGGTGCTCTCATACTTGCCCGGACGGTTCTGCTGCCAGTTTTTCAGGTCCGCTGCTGCGTTGGTGACGCTCTGACCGGGGGCGTACTCCGCATTTGCCAGTGCATTCTCCACCTCTTTGCGGCTATTCAGTCCCGCCGTGCTGTAGGAGGACTGGACTGCAGGCTGGGCAGCCACATCTTCCAGCAGCTGCTGTTCTTTCTTTTTCTCGGTGCTCATAAATTCTCCTTTCTCACTGGATGCTGTTCAGCCGGGCGCGCAGCGGCTCCGACATATTTTCCACGTCCAGATTGCAGAGCACATATTGTAATTGCTCCTGCATCTGGTATAAGTAGTTACGGATGGCGCGGGCATCCTCCGCGTCCATGTTCTCGCTCAGATGGGGCAGTCCGATCTTCGAAAGTCCCGTGACACTTGCCATGTTCAGTTCACCTCCTGTGCCAGAATGCCGCCCTTCGCGGCGGCGCTCGTCCGGGTCAGGCTGCGCAGGGTGAGCTGACCTCTGCCCTTCAGCCGGAACCGCAGGCTCCCGCACCGCCTCGGCACAAACGGAACATCGAAGCAGCGCCGCCCGTCGGCGGTCAGCTGGGCCAGTGTCTCCCACGCTCCGCTGTCGTAACTCACAGCCACCTCGATGCGGCTCTTCACCTCGGCCTCGAGCCGGAGCGTCAGCCGGGAGAGATACAGCTCTTCCGGGCTGTCCAGCCCGATGTTCCCGCTGACGAGCTCGAAGCTCACGCCGTCCTCGATGCCGCCCGCCTGCTGCCAGTTCTCCTCCCGGTCTGCATCTGCGGCCCAGATGGCCTTTCCGTCCCAGAGATAGAGCTGCCCGCCGCTTCCGGCCATCTCGTAGGAGCAGACATCTTCCTCCTGCCAGAGCCCCCGTTCGGTGTCGTAGACCAGCAGCCGCACGGCCTGGGCTTCGCCGCTGCCCCGCACGAGGTGCAGATAATACCGCCCGTCCAGCGCGCCGCCCAGCGCCGACTTCACGTTCCGCAGCCGGGCCTGGTCGAGGGCCGTCGAGACTTTGGTGGGGATGCTGCCGTCCCAGGCCATCACGCCGTCGGGCGAGAGATAATAAAGCGTCTCGTTGATGACGCAGAGGCTCCGGGCAGCGCCCTTTGCCACTCCCCGGCAGCGCAGGCTGCTGAGCTGGAAATCCGAGGGCTTGGAGCCGTAAAGCTTGTGAAGGGTGTTTTCCTTGAAGAAAAGCGCGTATCCCATACAGGTAGCCGCGCCGGTAAATGCCCCGTCGCTGCCCACGGTCACGGCATAGCTGTCGGCGGCAATGCCCCGGTAGGAGAACCAGTTGGTGGGGTCGCCCAGCTTGCAGGCGTAGATGACGTTCTCCTTGTTGGAGCATCCCCACACCCGGTTGTCGCACTCGGTCAGGTAGTCCATATCCGGCACCCGGCGTTCCAGCTCCACCACCTCTGCCGAGACGAACTCCCGGCTGACGCTGCCGTCCAGACTCACCCATCTTACCGCTGCGCCGGTGCGGGTCAGACGGCCATAGAACCACTCGCCGCCGGGGTCGGCCTTGACGCGCAGAGCATCTGCGCCGGCGTCGTAGACGATGCGGTCGCCGTCCAGCTCGTTCCACTGCCCGGCCTGTTCTGCTGCAGAGCCGGTGAGGGTCACGGTGTCCTCTGCCGCAAAGTCTGTTCCCACCCCCTTTGCCGAGATGCGGCAGTAGTCCAGCATCACCGCCGACCAGTTGCCGGACGCCTCACTATATACTTCCAGCGTGCTCTCGCTGCTCCATGGCTTTTCCGGGTCTTCCACCCGCAGGAAAAGCTGACCGTCCGTCGGCTTGTCGGGTTCAGCAGGGCCGCAGCCGCTCACCTCGTAGACCTTGCCCTCCGCGTCGCAGGGTGCAAACTCTACGCTGGTGTTTTTGCCCGACCACACCGTGCCCAGAGCGCTCACCTTCCGGCTGGCAGTGTCGAAAGCCAGCTTGTCCGGGAAGATCAGGATCTTCGTTCCGATGCCCACCAGCGTTTTCTTGCCGTTCTCCACGGCGTCTTTCAGGGTCACTTCCATCTCATCAGCGTCATCCGGCGTGTAGACGAGGTCTCTGCCGCAGACGGTCAACAGGCCGTTCAGGTGATACATCCCGTTCAGGTCTGCTTCCTCCCGCAGCTTCCGCCGGGGCAGACGGGTGCTCAGGGCCGGGAAATTCCGGGCCGAAAAGTTGATGCCCGCGCTGTACTCTGCCTCGGTGCAGCTGTACGTCTCGTTCAGCCCGCCGAACACCCGCAGCATGTTCCGGGTGTTTTTCAGGCCGTTCCGGTTCGAAAGTATCATCTTTCTCCCTCCTTACCAACGCCAGCTGCAGCCCCGGGTGGGCAGATTCTTCCGCCGCAGCCACGCGGCCAGTTCGGCTAAGATGCTGTTGTACTGAGCCTGCTCACCGGCGTACCGGTCGTTCTCGCCCAGCGCGGCGTCCGTCATGGCGCACAGATAGTGCGGGTACAGGCTGTCGAAGGGCGGCTGCACCAGCAGCACGTCGTCATCCCGCAGACCGTTGTCCCACGCAATGTCCGCGCCCACGCCCTCCCGGCTGTCGGCGCTGCTGGGCCGGAAAAATTTCTCCCGCAGCATCCCGTCCACCTCGCACAGCCAGCGCTGCCGGGTGCGGGCCGCGACACGGCTGCCCGGGCGCAGCTCTTCGGCTCGCTCCATCGCTTCTCCTACCGTCATAAAAAGCCTCCTTTCGCTTTTTCCAAAAAGGCCCGGCAGAAGCGGCCTTCTCCGCCGTTTCTGCCGGGCCGCGTTGTCTCATTTTACTGGGCCGCAGTCTCTGCCGCAGCGATGCGGGCGGCGGTGTACTCGTCCTGCTGCTGGCTGTGTTCCAGCACCTCGGCCACCTCAGGCGGCACTTCCACCTCCACGCCCCGGCGGATCTTGTAGTTCACGCCGTTGACACTCACGAACAGATCGCCCTTGTACCGGCTGTTGTCCTTGAACAGCCGGATGCGGACATTCTTCTTTTCTGCCATAGCTTCTCCTTTCCGGCTGGCTCAGTTTGCCGCCGCAGTGGTGGAATAGCTGGACACGCTCTCGATGCGCACCATGTACTGCTCCACCAGACGCTCGGCGGCGCGCATCCCCTTCCAGCCCACAGAGGCGCGCTGGTTCAGCGGATCGTCGCCGTAGCCCAGCTGCTTGACGATGTGCTCCAGGCCGCCGCCTTCCAGCTCGGTGACGCCGTAGGCGTGGGCGCCCAGCACGAGGGTGCCAAAGACGGCCAGACCCTCCGGACAGGTAGCATCCTTCCAGATCTTCGCCTCGCTGGTCTCGATGAAGCGGATGTTGCCCAGCTTGCCGATCTCGCCGCGGTACATGGTGTCGGGGTCGGCGTACTTGTGGGCCTCGATGAACTCCTTGCAGGTCTTGAGGTCGTAGGCGGCGTAGGGATGGATGATGGCGATGTAGCTGTCGCCGATGGGGTCAGCGTTCATCGCGCCCAGCTGTGCCGCGGCCTGGAAGAACAGCTTCGGGGTCAGGGTGCAGCTCTTGTCCAGCGCCTTGCGGCTGGTGACGGCAGTCTCGGTGCCGTCTGCGGAAAGCTTCGGCGCATAGATGACGTTGGTGCCGCCGGCCAGCACATCGCGGGTGATGCTGTCCATGGTGCGGCCCGCCTGGCTTGCCAGAACGCGGGTGGCCTGTACCACATTGTTGTCGATGGCCGTCATCTGCAGCACATCGGTGAGCGGAGTCCAGCCGCCGTACTGGTGCAGGTCGCTGGTGATGGTGGTCACATTCAGGGTCTGGCCGTTGGGAGTCACGCCCTCGGTCAGCGGGGTATCGGCCTTGGGCAGGCTGTCGTACTTGCGGAACTCAATGGTCTTGCCGCCGTTCTGGGGTACGGGATAGTAGTCCGCGAACTGGTCATGCACCAGACGGGGCTCTGCCTGGTCGATAAGGCGCTTCTCGTAGAAGGTCTTCATCTCGTTGGTCATGGTGCCGGTGGTGTTCTGCAGGCTGGCAGAAGGGTCGGCAAAGAGCTGGAGGTTCATCTTCAGGTTGTAGCTTTTCATGTCATTTGTCCTTTCTGTTATTCATCGATTCTTGGCTCCCCTACTAGGGGAGCTCCGCGAGGCGCTGACGAAGTCAGACCGACGCGGTGAGAGGTTAAAAACTGATCTTCACCCCGTGCATCGCACGGCGTTCCAGTGCCTCACGCTGGGCGCGGGTCATGCTGGCCACATCGGCCCGGGTGATGGCCGCACCTCCGGGGCTGGTACCGTTTTCCGCCGGGCGGGTCGAACGCTGGCGGATGCGCTCCACAACGCCCTGCTCCACGGTCTGGGCGGTCTGACGCAGAGCGTCGTTGTAGTGAGCCAGACGGTAGGCGTCACCCATCCGCATCCCGGGCAGCTCCATCAGGCGGCGCATCTCGGGGTTCGCCAGCTCCTGCTTGAGCGAAAAATCCGGCATATCCCGGCGAAGCATCGCCTCTTCCGCCGCCCAGCGGGCGTGGAGGGCGCGGACGGTGTTCGCGCCCTCTCTCAGGCCCGGGATGGGCGGGAGCGGCAGCGGCGCAGGGCGTTCGGGCGGTGCAGGACGCTCTTCCGGCTCCTGCACTGCCGCCGGTGTCGGCACATCCGAAGCTTCCCGGCCCTCATCCGCCTTCATAGTCCCGGAGGCGATGGCCTGCTGAGCCTGTGCATGGCTGAGGGCAGGAGCGGAGGGGGCGGCGGCATCGCCGCCCTCCGAGGCAAAGAGCTGCAGATCCACCATCGACTGTTCTCCCCGTCCGCTCAAATCGGCGAAGCGGACATTGTCCGGGTAGCGTTCTGCCAGCAGAGCAAAGCCCGCCTTTGCAAATTCGAACGCCCCCTCCACCCACGGCTTCTGGGGTGCTGCCGCCGTCACGGCCAGACGCGGGCCGTCCGGCTCATCCCACACGCCGCTCCTGGTGCCTTCCTCGCCCGCCAGCAGGGCGCAGAGGGTCTGCATCAGGGTGCTGGCCCCCGCACACACGATGTCCTGCCCGGCGGGGGCATAGCCCGCATGGCCCGAAGCTTCCAGCCGACAGGTGGGGCCTGCCGGGCCATCCAGCTCGGTGTAGTTTACTTTTATCATCTCATTTCTCCTTTCTGCGTCTTCATCGCCCTCGCCATTGCAGCCGTGCTCAGCTCCTGTGCCGGGCCGCTGAGCTTGGGGGCTTTGGACTTTTTCTGCACTTCCAGCAGACCCGTCAGCTGGGCCATCTGGGCCTGCATCTGCGCCAGCTGCTGGGCAAGGGTGCCGTTCTGGCGCACCCTCTGGCGCACCTTTTCGATGCCCTCAAAGTCCATCATTTCCAGCGCCGCCAGCGCGGCGTCGGCGTTGGCCGGGGCGAAAAAGCCCAGCTGATAGCACTCCTTGGCCGTCTCGTTCTGCGACAGGCGGGAGAAGGTGGACTTTTTCTCCGCACTCACCACGATGTCGAACACCGGCTCATGACTGCCCAGCTCCACGCCGCCCACGACTCTTGCAGGCTGGGCGCGGAGCACCTGGCCCGAAAAGCGGACGAACTCGCTCTCGCCGCTCTTGCCGGTGATGCGGAAGATGCGCTCCTCGTCGTAGAACTGCCTCATCAGCTCGATGATAAGGTAGCACTCTTTGGCAAATGCCCTGTAAGCGCTCTTGAGCATATCCCGGCTGAGCTTCGAACCCGCCTCCTGCAAGGCCGCGATGGCCGAAGCTGCCGTCACGCCGCCTGCGGTGCCGCCCTGGGTCATGTCGCGGTTTCCGCTGATCTCCTTCAGCTCCTCGATGCGGCTGTTGCGGTAGCTCAGGCTGTTGCCCTGCAGACCCGCCGTCTGCAACGGCCGGAAGCTGTCGTCGTTCAGGCGCCCCACCACATGGATGATGTCCCGCGACAGGTCAGTCAGCTCTTCCTCATTGACGCCCGCCGTGTCGCTCAGCACATACCGCTGGCGGGACGAGAGCAGGACGTTCTCGTCCATGGCGTGGTTCATCTTGTCGATGGCGGTCTGGCACTCCTTCATCACATCGATGTACCCGAAGCCCGCCGGGCTGTCCTCTTCCATGAACAGCGCGTCGAACACAAAGGGATACCTGCCGTGGTCGTAGAAGCCTCTTTCGGCCAGCGCCGGGTCGTTCTCGCTGGCGTAAAGCACCACGCCATTGCAGAACTTGCAGTAGTGCAGGACGCTCCTGCCCTCGGGGGAGAGCTTTTTGTAGTACCAGTCCACCACGACGCTCTTGTCGCTGGTATCAAGGCCGCCGTCGTGGATGTAATGCGGCACGTCCAGCACGCTGGCAGTGTGTCCGGCCAGCTGGGGCCAGCGGCTTTCCAGCTGAGCCGTGTCGGCCAGACTCAGCGAGAAAAAGTGGGGCGACGCCTGAATATCGTCCACGCCCGGCTCCCAGTAGAGCATCAGCAGGTTCATGGGCCGGATGGCGATCTCGCCCACACCGCCCCGCTGCTCCGAATCCCAGAACACGCCCTTGACGCCGGTTCCCTGCTTGAGCTTGCGCCACCAGGTATCGCTGTACACCTGCTCATAGTCCGCCTGTTCCAGCACCACGGGCAGTACGCTGGAAAGCGCCTGTGCCGCTGCCTCGTCGTCCTCGGCACGGGGCAGGACGTTGGGACTGGGGTAGTTGTCCATCGCGTCGGCATGCTTGTTGGCGATGGAGTTGAACAACCAGCCGCTGGACGGCTGGGGTTTGCCCTCCATCATGGGGTTCTGGTAGTTCTTCCAGTGTCCCATCCGGAACCACAGTTCGTTGTCCACCAGGCGCTTGTCCAGCGCGGCCTTGCCCGCCTTGTACCGCTGCAAGATCTGCGCAGCCTCAGCCACCTCTTCCGGCCCGATGGGCAGTTTTGTTGCTTCATCCATAGTATTCGTTTTTCTCCTTCCTGCCCTCTGTTGCAGGGCGCTATCGTTTTTCTCCGCCCCCAGCCTCTCCCAAAGGGAGAGCCTTTACACCCTCAGAAATTTCGCCTTCCGATGCAGCTCCAGCGGGTCATCCAGCACCGGCGGGGCCGATGTATGCCGGGGCGGCGAGATGGGATTTTCCATCAGCACATAGCGGCACTCATCGTAGATGTGGTCTTCCTGCCGGGTGTCGATGTCCTCCACATTGCTCTCGTCGTACACGAGGTTCGGGATGGTGCGGATGAAGTGCTTGCAGGTATTGAACACCTGCAGCATCGGCCTGCCCTCGCCGTCAAAATTCAGCCGGTAGTGCATCTGCATCTTGCCCGCCAGACGGGTGTGGTCGCCGAGCATCCAGTGCAGAAAGTTCGGCCCTCGCTCCATCATGGCGGCGATGCTCTCGCCCCGGCTCTCGTCGAAGATGGCCGGGTCGGCGATGCCCTGAATGACTCTGCCCCGGAGCACCGGGTCGTTCTGCTCGGCCTCCCGGATGCGCCGTGCCTGCTCCACCGGGTCGATGCGCAGACCCTCGTTGGGGCGTCCGGTGCAGCCGTACAGCTCCTTGATGCGGTAGAGCCGCCCTTCCTCGTCCGCCGCGTACCACCCCACCGAGAACGGCTTCGAAAAGCCGAAATCGTAGCCCCGGTAGATTTTCCAGTGCTTCGGGATGGTGAACGGCGCGATGACGTGGGTCCAGCGCTGGTCTTCGTAGTGGTTCGGGTCGTTCCGCCACTCGGTGAACACCTGCCCCGAAAAGCTGTCCCAGCTGCCATAGAGCAGCGCCTGCTTTTCGGCCTCCGGCATGGCCGCGAGGCTGGCCAGATAGTCCGGGTCATTTTCCAGAAGGGCTGGGTTATCGAATATGCTGGACGGGATGAACACCCGCGCCCGCCGCAGCACCTTTTCGGTGCCGTCCGGCATCCGCACCGGGTATTCCTCCACGATGGGGGTGCCGGGCGGGGCGGGCGTGATGAACCGCGCCTTCACCCAGCCGTGGCCCACCCCGCCGGGGTTGGTGGTGGCCCGCAGATACACCCGGGTGCCGGGGCCGGTGGGGCGGTTGCGGCTCATCATGTAGCTATACTCCTCCCACTCGAAGTGGGTCAGCTCGTCGAACCCGATGAAATCGAAGGCTTTGCCCTGATAGTTCGTCCGGTCCTTGGTGTACTGCATCGAGCCGAAGTAAATTTTCGCCCCGCTGGGGAAGACCCACACATGGCTCGTGGCGTTGTACTGCGCCTCCGGAAAGGCCCGGCGGTAATAGCTTTGACTCTTGTCCACGAGGTCGGAAAGCTGCGGATAGGTCTTGCGGAGGATGAGCGCCCGGTAGTGCGGAATGTGTACCTGCCGCAGCGCCTCGATGACGAGGGCGTCGCTCTTACCGCCGCCTGCCGCGCCGCCGTAAAGTGCTTCCGGCTCCGGCCTCCGCATAAATTCCATCTGCCTCGGCTGAGGCCTCCACACGACGCCCGCATTCTTGTTTTCTGTCGTCATACATCCTCCACCGGCGGCAGCAGCACCACGCCGCATTCCCGTCCTTCTGCGTCCACGCCCTGGTCGTTCAGGGTCTTCGACACGCCCGCCAGATCTTTCAGCACGGCAGTCGCTTCTTTCAGTCCCTTCATGATGCCGGGGTCGGTGCTGTTCTCTCTGCGGGCCGCGCGCTGGCGGGCGTTCAAATCTTTCACCTCCTGCGCCAGCATGGTGCTCAGGGTGTCGGTGGCTTTCCGGAGACTTTCCAGCCCTTTGGCCGCAGCCTGCTTTTCCTGCCCCATCCTGTGTTCTCACTTCCTTTCGTTCTGTCGCTGGCAAAAGGATACCACGCTTTTCTCCGCCGCAGGAGTACATACTTTTTGCCCTCAGATTTGTATTTTACTGCACATTTTATCCTATAAGTAATATTTCAAAGCGGCAAAAATCCCCTGCCTGTGTTCTTTTCCACAGACAGGGGATCTTTCACTCAATTTTCTGCGCAAAGTCTCCGGGAGACTCTCTGCGTATTTTTACAGGGTTTCCACCCGGTCAAACAGCTCCTTTGCGGCCTCCACAGCCTCCTTGCTGCCGAAGACCACCCTCACGCCCTTCTCCATCCGGGCCGACAGGTCCGCCGCCTCGGCCTTGAGGGCGGCAGCATCCACACTGCACAGGCTCTTGCGCTCGGCGGCAGTCATCTCGTCGGTGATGCCGCAGAAATATTTGCAGTCGGTAGACGCAGCCTCTTCCCGGGGCTTGCGCGGGGTATCCAGCTTTGCTGCCGCACCCACGATGAACTCGTTCATGTCCTTCTCGGTGTAGTCGCGGCCTGCCAGTTCTGTCGGCCCCTTTGCGAAAGTCTCATAGCTTTCTTTCAGGTGCGGGTCGCGGTAGGTGTAGAGATATTCGGTGTCGTCGTTCTGGGTCACCATGCCGGTGCCATACGCGCCGCCCACCTCGCGGATGTTGTGCCACAGATACTCGTAGCTCATCACCCGGGCCAGCACCTTCCGCTCCAACCGCCGCTCCATGGGCCAGACCAGCACATCGTAGTTCACGCCGCCGTCGATGATGAAGGCCTCGTTCACCGGAGCTGTCAGCTCCTCAGTGTAGGGCTTTGCCTCGCCGCGCTTTTCTGCCGCGAAGGCACTGCCCGGCAAAAGCTTTTTCAGGGTATCCAGCGCCGCGTCGCTGCCGTGGAGGCTGACGGTCAGGGCGTTCTTTTTCAGCACGCTCTTCCACAGCTCTTCCATCTTTTTGCCCAGAGCGGTCCAGTCGGCCTTTTCCAGCAGCTCACAGATATAGTGGTAGTAGCTCACGCCGTTGCAGCGCTCACTCAGTGCGGATTCCACCGAGAAATGTGCCGCCGCCCGCATGGCGGCGAAGGCGTGGCCCTCCCGCAGGAACTTCTGCTCCATGAGCAGCTTCTGCTGGCTTGCCACCCGCTCCATAGCAGCTTCGGCCTGCGGGCCGCTGAACTTTGCCTCATACAGCCACTCACTGCCCAGCTCCACAGCCTTTTCGAGGCTGCGTTCCAGCATACTCATCCCCACGATGAGCTTTGCGTGGCAGGGCCTGCCTTCCTGCCGTCCCGTCCAGCAGTCCATCCACGCACCACTGCTTCCCAGCCAGGTGTTCCGCAGAGTGTTCAGTTCCTGGGCCGTGTGCTTTTCGGTGTCCAGCTCATCAATGACATCCGTGAGCAGATGCAGGCAGGACATGTCTTCCGGTGCCATGCCGCCCAGATCATAGTAAAGGTACAGGTAGGTATTGCCTGCCGAGGGGTGGTGCAGCAGTTCTGCACCCGCCAGCAGCTCCCTGCTGCCCGGTGTCTGCTTTTTGCCCTCGCCGAGGTCGGCGGCTGTCAGCGGATGGTCCAGCACCAGCTTATCGTCGGTGCGGGCGGCGCGCCCCTCTTCCTCTTTTTTGGGCAGGGTCGGCACCTGGATGATCTCCACCGGCGCAGGCGCGAACAACTCCCGCAGCAGCTCATTGAACCAGCCCTGTTCCAGCTTCTCCCGCAGGGAAGCGAACAGAGCGTTCGTGTGGAGCAGCAGGGCCGGGTCGCCGGTGTGGAGCCATCCGGTAGATGCATTAATGGCGTCCAGCACGCCGTCCGGGATGCTGCCCGGCCGCTCAAGGGAAGCGAACTCGGTGGAGTTGAGGCTTGCCATCAGCAGCTCCTCGGGGATGCCCTTCTCGAGGATGCCGTCCACGGCTTTGCGCACTGCAGCGGCAAACTTGCCCGCCGACTCTTCCGTCGCGCCCCGCAGCACAAGCTCCAAGGTCGGCTGCAGCGTGCTGTCATCGAAGCCCACGTCGATGTCCGCGCCCAGTTTTTCTTCCAGCAGAGCGGCTTTCAGAGGCGCCTGGTTCGTCCCCAGCAGGGCGTCCAGCAGGATCTCCACGCCCAGCTGGCGCTCCCGGTCGCTGAACGCACCGGTGTACCACGCCAGCGCACACTGAGCCTCGTCCGGCTCCGGCCTCTCGGTGTAGTACGGAATATTCCGCTTCGTACCGACCTGCTCGTCCTGCACCGTCAGGCGGGGGCGGCTGGCGCTCTTGGGCATACGGCTCAGATACTGCTCGTCGAGGAAGGCCAGCTTCTCGGCCATGTCCATCTTGCCGTAGAGGGTGATGCAGCAGTTGTCGGCGCTGTAGTGGCGGCGGTAGACCCGCACATACTTCTCATAGGTCAGCGCCGGAATGGACGCCGGGTCGCCGCCGGAGACGAAGCCGTAAGCCGTATCCGGGAACATTGCCCGGCTCAGAGCGTTCTGCAGCTGTGCGTCCGGCGTCGCCAGCGCCCCCTGCATCTCGTTGTAGACGACGCCGCTCACCGTGCCGTCTTCGTCCCGGTGCCAGCCCTCCTGCTCGAACACGCCCTTGTCCACCATGGCCAGCGGGCAGAACACCGCGTTGAGATAGACGTCCATCAGGTTCTTGAAGTCCGTCTCGTTGGGGGTAGCGAAGGGATACACCGTCTTGTCCGGGAAGGTCATGGCGTTCAGGAAGGACGCCATGCTGCTCTTGAGCAGCTGCAAAAACGGCGACTTCACCGGGTACTTCTCGCTGCCTGCCAGCACCGAGTGCTCGAGGATGTGGAACACGCCGGTGTCGTCGGAGGGGAAGGTGCCAAAGCCGATGCCGAAGGCCTTGTTGTCGTCGTCGTTTTCCACCAGCAGGACAGCCGCCCCGCTGACGTCATGGGTCAGCACGGTCAGCGTTCCGTGCTGTTCGGGGCAGTCCTCGCGCTTGACGAGGGTGTAGCCGGGATATTGTTTCATGGTCTTGCTCCTTTATATTTTCTGGATTTTGATTCTATTGTATCATCCTGCCCGCCAAAACACAATGAATGGTTTGTGAATCATAACTCGCTGGTAAACAAAAAACTCTGCCCTGTCCGAAGACAAAGCAGAGGTCAAAACGATTTACACTGTCTCACCCTGACGGAACGACACTCTGAACAGCACGAATCCCACGATGAACAGCACGATGAGGGAGCCGACACCCACATTGGCGCTGCCGGTGAGCTGGCTTCCCACACTGACGATCATGGTGCCGAGGAAGGACGCGCCCTTGCCGCAGATGTCGAAGAGGCCAAAGTATTCGCCCGACTTTTCCGGCGGGATGATTTTTGCAAAGTGGGAGCGGCTGAGCGCCTGCACGCCGCCCTGGAACATGCCCACGATGACGGCCAGCACCCAGAACTGCCACTGCTGGGTCAGGAAAAACGCAAACACCGCGATGCCCGCGTAGGCCGCGATGCACACCGGGATGAGCTTTGCCGAGGGGTACTTGTTCGACAACCGCCCAAAGATGAGCGCCGACGGGAACGCCACGATCTGGGTCACAAGAAGTGCCAGCAAAAGGCCGGTGGTGTCCAGACCCAGCGCCGTGCCGTAGGCCGTCGCCATGTCGATAATGGTGTACACGCCGTCGATGTAGCAGAAGAACGCCAGCAAAAACCAGAACACCTGCTTATCCTCCGGCAGATGCCGCAGGGTATGGCCGATGCGGGCAAAACTCTGCCGGACAGCGTGCTTTTCCACCTCCACATAGTAGAGCTGTTTATAACTTTTCAGCAGCGGCAGGGTCGTGAGCAGCCACCACGCCGCCGTCAGCAGGAGTGCCAGGTTCAGCGCCGTCATCTGGCTGATGCCGATGCTCCCCGCCCCCAGCACAAGACCGAGGCAGACCACGAAGGGTACGCAGCTGCCGATGTATCCCCACGCATAGCCCCGGCTGGACACTTCGTCCATCCGCTCGGGAGTGGTCACGTCGCTGAGCATCGAGTCGTAGAACACCAGGCTGCCCGAAAAGCCCACCTTCGCGATGACGAAGATGACCAGAAACGGCAGCCATGCCGACGCCGCGCCCATAGCGCAGCAGCCCACGATGCCCACGAAGACGCAGAGTATGAAGATAGGCTTCTTGAAGCCCTTCGTGTCGGCCACTGTCCCCAAAATGGGGCTCAAAACAGCCGTGATGATGGTCACAGCCGAGCTGGCATAGCCCCAGTAAGCCAGATACTCCACCGAGCTCAGGCCCCCGGCTTCCGCCAGCGCATTGAAGAAAATGGGGATAAGGGTGGCCACCATCAGCACAAAGGCCGAGTTGCCCACGTCGTACAGGATCCAGTTCCGCTCCAAGCTCGTCAGGCGGAATTTGCCGCTCTTTTCCATCCGGTGCTCCTCTCAAATGTGACTTATTGTATGTAGATTTTTAGTATTCAGACATTAATCTTAATATTGTAGGAGGTTTCTATGGATATTATAAAAGTCTTTGGCTCTAACCTTCGAAAGTACCGACTTGCCCGTGGGTTATCACAAGAAGAATTTGCTTCTAAGTGCGGCTTACACCGCACCTATATCAGCGCGATTGAATGCTATCGCCGGAGCATCGCACTGGAAAATGTACAACGCATTGCGGATGCTCTAGAAATCGAGACTTATAAATTATTTATGGAGGAATAAATATGGCTCATCATGATATTTTCTATACTCTTCCAGCCGGTGACCGGACTTATAAGCGATACCAACTAGTTTCACTCTTTCTCCAAGAAGAGCCCGGAGAAGGCAAAGGCACATTGGCTTCCACTTATACTTACACCGTAGAAAGCTGGGGAAGATACACCATTTGTCTATGTCGTCCCGCAAATCTAAACCACGGTTTTGACTTTATTGTCAACATACCAATTGCTTACTTTCAACATGACCGTAATCGAAATCCTAACGCCCCTAGCCATGATGACGCTGTTTTTTGCTTAAAAAATTGTGCAGAAAGGTATCCTGCCGCTTATCCTTTTATCCGAAATGCGCTCCGGTCAATTTACAACTGTCAAGAGCCCGATCTTTCCCATATCCAAGCCGGATTCTTCGATTCCAACGGTATCGACCATCCAATCCAAATTCTTTTACTTGCCATTAAGTGGCTCTTTATGGAACAGGACTGCACTTACTGGAATTACTCTGGTCGACAGATGCTTTTTAACAAACTCTATCAGAATGGACTTATCTGAATCTTATTTTTCAAACACAAACAGGTACTCATGAGCAATCAGTAAAAAATTATATTTCACACTGTTTGTTTTCCAGTAACCTGTCGCTTTGCAGTTATGCTGTTCCTTAATGATAATCTCTTTCAGCTTGAATCCTGCACTTTCAAAAACCTTCATTACATCAAAGGCCAGTGAAACCATGTGACCTTTTCTGCGTGTATCTCCCATCAGAATTGCACAGAATTTTCCTTTTTTCAGAACCCGGTAGCACTCGGAGGCTACCGGGTTCATTTCTTTCAAAAAATCCTTTATGTCCAGCCGAGACAAGTCCCCATCAATGTCTTCGCTATATCCAATAATATTTGCATATGGCGGATGGGTGCAAATCAAATCAATGCTCTCATCTTGTACAAAGGGCAGATTTCGTGCATCACCCTTGTTCAGGTATACATGCCCATCTGCGCCTTCATGCTCAAAGTTTATTTTTTCTCTGCACCTTTTCAATGCCACATCGTTAATATCCACACCGATAATATCCCGGTTCAGCAACTTTGCCTCTACCAGCGTCGTGCCGCCTCCGGCAAACTGATCAAGTACCAAGTCGTTTTCTTTTGAATATCTGAGTATGACATTTCTGGGAATATATGGCGACCAGTTTCCTCTCCACTTTGCGTCATGTGTTGCCCAGCTTCCACGCGATGGAAAAGACCAGTGAGTTGTCATTTCCAACTCAAAACTGTCTGGTTCCCATTTTGTAATCTTTTTCTTTGTCACTGGAAAACCTCACTCATAATTCCATTTTCCATGTCCTGAATGCTGTAAATGTGCTCCATTACATCGAATGTCTCTTCCAGATTATGCTTTGCCTTTGACCATCCCTTGCCATCGGTAAACCAAACGAATGTAAAACCCTGGATGGTATTTGCTTCTAATGCAAGTGTTTTATAACTTCTTGCGGTTTCATTCAGCTTACTTCCCTGACTGCCATAAAAATTGGTTTCAATTCCGTATACCATTTTACCCGTTTTTACCACGAAATCAAAACGCTTTTCCATTTTTCCCTGATTTGAAATTGCAGATAACTCCAAGCCCCATTTTTCTGCAATCTGGTGGATATACATTTCCTTGAAGTAAGTTTTGTCCTTGACAAAGCCTGCTTTCTTTATGTACCCTTCCACCAAATCTTCCATCAGATGACCGCCGCGATTTTTTCTTCCATTCGAGTCCAGTCCGGTTTCTACTCCCGTCACATAGTCCACCAGATCTCGGATAATATGATTTTTCAGCAGGTCAAACAGTCCTGTATGCTCCATAAAATACGCATACTTTTCCGGTTCCAACTCTTTTGGACGCATTTGCTTCGGGGTAAATTTATATGTCTGACCTCCCTTTTCATCCTGACAGTAAATTTCCTTTTCTCGTACTGCCAAAAGAAGAGGAATGCATTTCAGCACGTCTGGATACTTTCGAATCAAATTTTCGAATTCTTCTTCAATATTCGGCACACCAATCAGTGAATTCAGAATATTCAGCTCAACTTTCACTTCATTGACGTTACGATATACTTTGTCAAAATCAACATAATATCCATAGTCCGCAATGCTCTCTTTGAAGCTTGCCATCCAGTTCTTAAATTCCCTTTTTTCCATCTTTTTTTCACTCCTCTCTCTATCTTGCTTTGATGCATTCTCCTTAGAGCCTTGCCGTTCGAAATTTGTAATCAACAGCTCTTTTATCTTTCCTCTGGAATTCTTGTTGCAGTTGATCATTCTGCTTGCTTCCACCCGATGAACTCTCTGTGCCGAATAAAGCGTATCAAAAAAATCATCCTCTGCATTCTCATTCTTCGGGTCCGAATTGCTGATTACAATTTTGGCACCTCTCGCATCCAGCATCTTTGCGAACTGTGCAAGCTCAATCTGCTTGTTGTCATCAAACTGACTTTCTGTATAAGATGTAAAATTTGATGTTTCTGTTAGCGGGCGGTATGGAGGGTCGAAATAAACAAAAGTGTTCTCATCCACGAAAACTTCTGACTTTTTATAGTCCCCGCAGACGATTTTCACCGCTTTTAGCTTCTGAGATACTGCCCTGAGATTCTGTGCATCGCAGATTATCGGATTTTTGTACGCCCCCATCGGAACATTAAACTGGCCCTTTTTATTTACCCGAAACAGCCCATTAAAGCATGTTCGATTCAAAAAGATCATCAACGCAGCTTTTTCAATGTCACCTTTTTTCTTTTCTCCGTTTTTAAGTTCATTAAAACGTGCTCTTTTCTCGGCGTAATATTCTCTTCGCTTTTCATGATTCAACGGAAGGTATTCGTCCTGCATTTTGGTCAGCGCCTGAATAAGTTCTTCCACACGTTGCTGTGCCACCCAATAACAATTCACCAGCTCTGCATTGATGTCGCTGATATAAACTTCCGATAAATCATACCTGTTCAGAACATCAAAAAGGACAGCACCGCCACCAATAAAAGGTTCTGCATATTTTGTTATTTTTTTATCTGCAAACGGATAATATTTTTGAATTTCAGTCAGCAGCTGTCCTTTTCCCCCCGCCCATTTCAAAAACGGTTTTGCTTTCACACTTTCCGTTTCCATGAATACCCCTCTCTATCAATAGCAAAATATCAAATAAATCAAAATGATTGCCCGCAGAATTTCCGACGTCCTGCGGGCAACAAACTTTCTCAGTTCTCCCCAAACGTATGCTGATACTCCGCCCCCAGCGGCTTGTTCTCTGCATACTCTTCGATGAGCCTTACCGCCAGCGGCACAGCCGTTTTATACAGCTCTTCGAGCTTCTGGCTGCTCTGGACGCATTTGGGGTTCAGCTGCGGATTCGCCACAAGGCCGTGCATGAACTCATACTTGCCCGCGACGCGCATCCCGGTCAGCACCACCCAGCGCTTGACGGGGTTCGCCGCCTGCAAAAAATGATGCACCGTTATCATCCCCTTCATCGCCGCCAGCGTCTCGTCCACCGTGACGCCTTCGTAGAAGGGCGCGATGACCTCGGCCCGCTCCCGGCTGGGTTTGATGTGGCTGGCCGTGAAGAACTTTATGGGGTCGAGGCCGTCTTCCCGCATCAGGGCGTTGTCAAACTCCGTCTCGATCTCGCAGTGTCCCACACCGCTCTCCCGGACATAGGCCTCCACATAAGGGTGACAGGTGCTGTCCAGCGCGAAGTGACAGACAAAGCCCAGCGCATAGGCCAGAGCAGCATCTTTGTCCGGCGCATTTTCCACCACGGTGCGGGCACGGGTGAAAAACACCTCGCCCTTCTGCTCGTGCATGGTATTACCCAGACGGTTCACCGGGTTCGACTGCAAGGCCTTGTAATAAAACATCAGGTCCGGCCCGTGGAGACCTATGTCGTAAAGCTCCCGGTGCTGTTCCAGCGTCGCGCGCAGACCGTCCGGCAGCAGGGCCAGAACATCCGCACCAAAGCGGCGGTGTGCGTAGGTAGAAGGCATGATACCGCCCCTTTTCGTTTATTTTTCGTAGCCCTGCGGCAGCTCGTTCTTCAGGCCGCGCTCCATCAGGGACTTAACAGCCTCTGCCGCACTCATGCCCTTGTTAACGATGGCGTTGACGGTCTGGACGATGGGCATTTCCACCTGATACCGCTCGGCCAGTTCCAGCGCAGCGGGCAGGGCGTTCATGCCCTCGACCACCATGCCGACTTCCTTGACGGCATTTTCCGGGGTCTCGCCCTTGCCGATGAGGATACCGGCGCGGTTGTTGCGGCTGTGCATACTGGTAGCCGTCACGATGAGGTCGCCGATACCGGCCAGACCTGCGAAAGTGTGGACATTGCAGCCCATCGCCACGCCCAGACGGGCGATCTCGGCGATGCCGCGGGTGATGAGGGCAGCGCGGGCATTATCGCCGTAGCCGAGGCCGGTGGAGATGCCGACGCCCAGCGCGATGACGTTCTTCATGGCGCCGCTCAGCTCTACACCCTTGATGTCCTCGTTGGTGTAGACGCGCATGACATTGTTGGTGAAGACCTCCTGCACATAGGCAGCGGCCTCCATATCCTTGCTGGCCGACACGATGGTGGTGGGCAGGTCGATGGCCACTTCCTCGGCGTGTGTGGGGCCGGACAGGGCCACAAGACGCACGCCCTTCGGGCCGCCTTCCTTGCCCAGCTCATCGGCCAGGATTTCGGTCATGGTGTACAGGGTGTCAGGCTCGATGCCCTTTGCCACGTCCACGATGATCTGGCCGTCGGCCACATAGGGCCGGGCCTTTGCCGCCGTGGAGCGGACGAACACCGACGGCACTGCGAACAGCAGGATGTCCTTGTCTTTGCAGACTTCCTCGATGCTCTTGGTGAACCGCAGCTCGTCGGGGATCTTCATCTGCGGCAGATTGGGGTGCTTGCGAGTGGTGGAAAGGCTGTCGATCTCCTTCTCGATGGCCGACCACACCAGCACATCATTCCCGCTCACAGTCAGCATCCGTGCAAGGGCCATGCCCCAGGTGCCAGCGCCCAGAATACCAATACGTTTCATCACGTTTGTCCTCCGTATCCGCCGCGCTCCCGTCTGGCGGGGCGTGCGGCCTGTTTGTACCTTTACAGGTCTATACAGTTCTATTGTACCCGAAAGCTTCTGCCGCGTCAACTACTCTGCCGTTCTGCACAAAGTTAGCACCTGTTTTTCATCCATTTCGTCTATACCATGCAATTTTTCAAAACCATTTGCGTTCATTTCCAAATCATGTTATAGTATTCTGGTAGGTTTTGTAGGATTTTCATTTTTTCCTCTTGACTTTGACCCTGCTTTAAGGTATATAATGTGTCCACCTACTTGCCCTGTCTGTTTATTCAAATTTTGAAAAAGGAGTATCCATGCTGGAAACACTCTTATCCAACCGCACCGTCAGCGTGCTCTGGGAGGCTCTTCCCCGCATCCTCTCGGCGGGCCTCACCATGACCATCCCCCTCACCCTCGTCTCGTTCACCTTGGCGATGGTGCTGGCAGTGGCTGTGGCGCTGGTACAGTACGCCCGGGTGCCGGTGCTGAGCCAGCTGGCCCGGTTCTACATCTGGGTCATCCGCGGCACGCCGCTGCTGGTGCAGCTTTTCATCATCTTTTACGGCCTGCCCAGCGTGGGCATCATGCTGGACGCTTTCCCGGCGGCAGTCATCGCCTTCGCCTTCAACGAGGGTGCATACTGCGCTGAGACCATGCGCGGCGCCCTCGAGAGCGTGCCGCAGGGCCAGCTGGAAGCCGGCTACTGCGTCGGCATGAGCTGGTGGCAGATCATGCGCCGCATCGTGCTGCCGCAGGCCCTGCGCACCGCCGTGCCTGCCCTCTCCAACTCCCTCATCGGCATGATAAAGGACACCTCTCTGGCCTCCAACATCACGGTAGCGGAGCTGTTCATGGCCGGCCAGCGCGTCGCCGCCCGCACCTACATCTTCCTGCCCATCTACTGTGAGGTGGCCGTGGTGTATCTGCTGTTCTGTACCGTCATCACCAAGCTGCAAGGGCTGCTGGAGCGCCAGCTCAACGCCCACGGCTTCCAGTAAGAAAGGAGTGTGGCTGTTATGGCAATGTTAGAGATACGCGGCGTCCACAAATCCTTCCATACTTACGCAAAGCCCGGCGTCCATCCCGGCATCTTTGGCCGCGCCCCCAAGCCGATCAGCAGTCTGGACGTACTGCGCGGCGTCGATTTGACGGTGGAAAAGGGCGACGTCGTGGCCATCCTCGGCCCTTCCGGCTCAGGCAAGACCACCCTGCTGCGATGTCTCAACTTCCTCGAGACGGCGGACACAGGCAAGCTCACCTTCGACGGCGAGACCTTCGACCTCGCCCACGCCGACCGCGCCAGCATCGCGCGGCTGCGCCGCAAGACGGCTTTCGTCTTCCAGAACTACAACCTCTTCCGCAACAAAACGGCCCTGCAGAACGTCACCGAGGGCCTCATCGTCGCCCGGAAGATGCCCAAAGCGGAGGCCGATGCCGTCGGCATGAAGATGCTGGAAAAGGTCGGCCTTGCTGACCGGGCCGACTACTACCCCCGTCAGCTGTCGGGCGGTCAGCAGCAGCGCGTGGCCATCGCCCGTGCTCTTGCCTCCGGCCCGGAGATCATCTATTTCGACGAACCCACCAGCGCCCTCGACCCGGAATTGACCGGCGAGGTGCTGGCCGTCATGCGGCAGCTGGCACAGGAGGGCATGACCATGCTGGTCGTCACCCATGAGATGGGCTTTGCCCGCAACGTCTCGTCCCGTACCGTCTTCATGGAAAACGGCGTCGTGGTCGAGGAAGCCCCCTCGCAGGAGTTCTTCGCCCATCCCAAAGAGGCAAGGACCCGTGAGTTCCTTCAGAAAATTTCCCATACTGAATAAGAAAGGATCATCACCTATGAAACGCAGAACCTTTATTTCTCTCATGAGCGTCATGGCCGCTGCCGGTGTTCTCTCGCTGGCTGGCTGCTCTTCCAACACTTCTGCCTCCACTGCTTCCAGTACCGCTGCTTCTGCTTCCGCTGCTGCCGCCAACAAGCTGGAGACCATCCAGTCCAACGGCAAGCTGGTCATCGCGCTGGAAGGCGCATGGCAGCCCTGGAGCTTCCACGATGAGAGCGACACCCTCGTGGGCTACGACGTCGAAGTCTCCCGCGCCATTGCCGAGAAGCTGGGCGTCGAGCCCGAATACGTCGAGAGCGACTGGGACAGCCTGTTTGCCGGTCTGGATGCTGGCCGCTACGACCTCGTCTGCAACGGCGTCGAAGTCACCGAAGAGCGCGCCAAGACCTACGACTTCACCACTCCCTACGGTTACATCCACACCGCCCTCGCCGTCCGCAAGGATAACGACGACATCAAGAGCTTCGAGGACCTCGCCGGCAAGACCACAGCCAACAGCCTCGCTTCCACCTACATGGAGCTGGCCGAGAGCTACGGCGCGACCGTGCAGGGCATCGACACGCTGGAAGAGACCATCCAGCTGCTGACCGCTGGCCGCATCGACGCCACCCTGAACGCCAACGTCTCCTTCTACGACTACCTGAACGTCCATCCGGACGCCGACTTCAAGCTGGTCGCCCAGACCGAAGATGCTTCTCACGTTGCGATCCCTATCGTCAAGAGCGAAGACTCTTCCTTCCTCGACGCCCTCAACAACGCCATCGACGAGCTGCGCGCTGACGGCACCCTCAAGGAGCTGGGCGAGAAATATTTCGGTCAGGATATTTCTTCCGAGAATTAACTTTTTGTTTTGATCGTCAGCAAAGCATCGGAAGTGCATCATGGTCTATCCCGTAGGCGAAACCGCAAAGCTTCCGGATCTCGTCAAAAATATCCGGGAAGAAGATGTTCCCGAGCGCTTCCGTGCCGAACTGCGCGGTGTCCCGGAAAGCAAATAAGAATATCGACGAAGGGGGCAGGTGCCATGCAGCACCTGCCCCCTTTTTGTTATAAATATCTTCCGGTAATACTCTCCGGGTTTTCCTGGATCTCCTCCGGCGTGCCTGTTGCCACGACGCGGCCGCCGCTCTCGCCGCCGCCCGGCCCCATGTCGATGACATAGTCCGCGTTGCGGATGACATCAAGGTCGTGTTCGATGACAACGACCGTTGCGCCGTTGTCCAGCAGGGCTTGGAACACCCGCAGCAGCACCTGCACGTCCAGCGGGTGGAGGCCGATGCTGGGCTCATCGAAAACGAACACCGAGTCGGTCTGGGTGCGGCCGATCTCGCTGGCCAGCTTGAGGCGCTGGGCCTCGCCGCCGGAGAGGCTGGGCGTCTCTTCGCCCAACGTCAGGTAGCCCAGACCCAGCTGCTGCAATGTCTGCAGGCGCTGGCTCACTGTCTTCATCCCGCCGCAGAACTCAAGGGCGGAGTTGACGTCCATATCCATCAGTTCCGGCAGGGAGACGGCCTGCTCCGCCTTGTTCATCAGTTTCACGCCGTAAGCCGCCCGCGCGTAGCGGGAACCCCGGCAGTCGGGGCAGACGATGTTCACATCCGGCAGGAACTGCACGTCCAGGCTCACCTCACCGGTGCCGTCGCAGCCGGGGCAGCGCAGACTGCCAGTATTGTAGGAAAAATCGCTGGCCTTGAAGCCCTTTTGCCTGGCGTCCGGAGATTTGGCATAGAGCTTCCGCAGCTCGTCGTGGACGCCCGCGTAGGTCGCCACGGTAGAGCGCACATTGATGCCGATGGGCGTCGCGTCGATGAGCTTGACGTGCGCGATGCCCTCGGCGCGAATCTCCCGGATATGTGCCGGGAGGGCGCTGCCGTTTATCTTTGCTTCCAGCGCCGGTACGAGGCTTTCCAACACCATCGTCGTTTTGCCGGAACCGGACACGCCCGTTACCACGGTGAGCCGCCCCTTGGGAATGTCCAGCTCCAAAGGCTTGACCGTGTGGATGCTGCCGGTGGAGAGATGGATAGCCCCCTCTGCGAACATCTCTCCTTCCCTGGCACACCGGCGCAATTTCGTCTCAGCTTTTCCGGAGAGGAACGGCCCGATCTGGGACTCCGGCTTTGCCTCCAAATCAGCTATCGTCCCTTCGGCAATGACATGTCCACCCTTGACTCCCGCTTCCGGCCCCATCTCGATCACCCAGTCGGCCTCTTTCAGGATTTGGGTGTCGTGGTCCACCAGAATGACCGAGTTGCCGTCGGACACGAGGTCGTGCATCACACCGGTCAGGCCCACGATGTTCGACGGATGCAGGCCGATGGACGGCTCATCCAGCACATAGAGCACGCCGGTGGTGCGGTTGCGGACGGCCCGGGCCAGCTGCATCCGCTGGCGCTCACCGGTGGAAAGGGTCGAGGCCGAGCGGTCAAGCGTCAGATAACCCAGACCTAAGTCCATCAGCCGCTTGGCAGTACTTTCGAATGCCTCACAGATGCTCTCCGCCATCGGGCGCATCTCTTCCGGCAGGCTGCCCGGCACGCCCTTCACCCACTCCACGAGGGCTTCCAGCGTCATCTGGCAGGCTTCGTCCAGCGAGATGCCCCGCAGCTTCGGCGCACGCGCCGCCGCTGAGAGCCGTGAGCCATGACACTCGGGGCAGACATCTTCCCGCAGGAACTTTTCCACCCGCTTCATGCCCTTGTCATCCTTGACCTTTGCAAGAGCATTTTCTACGGTGTAGACGGCATTGTAATAGGTAAAGTCCAGCTCGCCGGCCTGATTCGAGTTCTTTGCGTGGTAGAAGATATGCTTTTTCTCTGCCGGACCGTGGTAGACGATGTCCTTTTCCTGTTCGGTCAGGTCGCGGAACGGCACATCCGTCCTCACGCCCATCTCCCGGCAGACGTCTGTCATCAGCGACCACATCAGGCTGTTCCACGGGGCCACTGCGCCGCCGTCGATGGTCAGCGAGTCGTCCGGCACCAGCGACGCCATGTCCACCGTCCGGACGCTGCCTGTGCCGCCGCACTTCTGGCAGGCACCTTGAGAGTTGAAAGCCAGCTCCTCCGCCGACGGCGCATAGAAATGCGCACCGCACTCCGGGCAGACCAGCTCCTTGCCCGCCGCAACAGCCAGCGTCGGCGGGATGTAATGCCCGTTCGGGCAGCGGTGGCTTGCGAGGCGGGAGTACATGAGCCGCAAGCTGTTCAGCAATTCCGTGCCGGTGCCGAAGGTGCTGCGGATGCCCGGCACGCCCGGCCGCTGGTGCAGCGCCAGCGCCGCCGGGACATACAGCACCTCCTCCACCGAGGCTTTCGAAGCCTGGGTCATCCGGCGGCGGGTGTAGGTGGACAGCGCCTCCAGATACCGGCGGGAGCCTTCGGCATACAGCACCCCCAGCGCCAGCGAGGATTTACCCGACCCCGACACGCCCGCAATGCCCACGATCTTGTTCAGCGGGATGTCCACGTCGATGTTTTTCAGGTTGTGTACCTTTGCCCCGCGCACGAGCATTTTGTCTATCATTCTGTTTTCCCTTCCCTTTGGCTTTTTTGCGCCAGATGAATTCCATGTTCTCTGTTTTAGTATAGCGTATCCTGATGTGTATTTCCACAATGGTCACCAATAAAATGCTATTTGCACCGGCAGCCACAGAAGAGTATACTATAATCAGTAAGGATCTCAAGTTCCTGTACACATGTATCTGACGAGATAAAAGGAGAACGAACATGGCAGTATTTCCAAAAGAATTTGTATGGGGCGCTGCGACTGCAGCCTATCAAATCGAGGGCGGTGCCGTCGAGGATGGAAAAGGCCGGAGCATCTGGGATGTTTTCTCCCACACACCGGGCCGCACCTATCGGGGCGAGACCGGTGATACCGCCTGCGACAGCTATCACCGCTGGCGGGAAGACATCGAACTGCTGAAGTCGATGCACCTGAAAGCCTATCGCTTCTCTGTGGCGTGGACGCGCATCGCCCCCACCGGCGGCACGGACTGGAACGAAAAAGGCTTTGCCTATTACGATAGTCTTGTGAATACCTTGCTGGAAGCGGGCATCGAGCCGTATATTACGCTGTATCACTGGGATTTGCCGCAGGCGCTGGAAGAAAAGGGCGGCTGGCAGAATGAAGACACCGCCCGGGCGTTTGCAGTCTACACGGCAAAAATGGCAGAACATTTCAAAGGCAGGGTCCACCAGTGGTTCACCTTCAATGAGCCTGCCTGTATCGTGAAAATGGGCTATGGGACAGGTGAGCATGCGCCGGGGCTGAAACTCCCGCTGGAAGGGCAGTTCACCTGCTGGCAGAATATCATCTATGCGCACTGCCTTGCCGCGCAGGAGCTCCGCCATACGGACGCCGAAAACAGAGTGGGCTTCGTCTCCACAGGCCGCATCTGCTACCCCGTATCTGAGGCAAAAGCAGATGTGGACGCCGCCCGGGCTCTGACCTTTGCCTGCCCGGACGAGGACTGGGCCTTCACCCACACGATGTCGCTCGACCCTCTGTGCCTTGGCCGCTGGCCCAGCCCGGGCCTCTGTGGGCCGCAGCTTTCCGCCTGCATCGGTGCTGTGCCGCAATACATCAACGACGCCCTGTCTCTGGGCAGACCGGATATGCTCGGGCTGAACATCTACAATGCCGCGCCTGTACAGATGGGAACGAATGGCCCCTGTTATGTGGAGCGCCCTGCGGGATACGCTCACACAGCCATGAACTGGCCGGTAGAGCCGGAAAGCCTGAACTGGGGTCCCCGTTACATCCAGGAGCGGTATGGACTGCCCATGTTCATCGCGGAGAACGGCTTATCCTGCACCGACAAAATCTATCGGGACGGCAAGGTGCATGACGTGGAGCGAATTGATTTTCTGGCGCGCTATCTGGAAAAACTTTCCGAGGGCATTCAGGCCGGTGCCGACGTGCGAGGGTACTTCCATTGGAGCCTGCTGGACAACTACGAGTGGCACAGCGGATACAGAGAGCGTTTTGGTCTGGTGTACGTCGATTACGCTTCCGGGCGGCGCATCCCGAAAGACAGTGCCTTCTGGTATGGCGAAGTTGCGGCGACCAACGGCGGGTCCATCTGACCTGTAAAATAAAAGGGCGGCAGTTTCTCCAATACAGAACGAATATTGCAGCCATATCCAAGATACGTCTTACCCACCCTGCAAATTCTTTTATAATAGCACTGCTTCCTGAAAGCACTGCAACAAATTCCCATATCAAAAGGGAAGCTTTCCGGTATGGGACAACGACAAATCATTTTATTGGGATGCGAAAGAGACGCCATCCGCCTGCTTCGGCGCTGCCGGATGGCCCGGCTCCGCTTTTGTCAGCATCTGCTGGAACTTCCGGGCCGCCGTGTTCAGCGGGCGGTGATGGTCGTAGACGAGGCAGATAGAGCGGGAGGGAATGATCTCCTGCAGATGCAACTCGACAAGCTCGCCGCGGGCCAGAAGCTCTTTCGTCATCGGTTCCGGCACGAAGGCAAGGCCCAGCTCACTTTTCACCAGCGTGAGCATCTGGTCGGTGGTGGCGGCCTCGGTGTCGGGCCGGAGCACGGCGTCGTGGTCGAGGAAGAACTGCCGGTAGAAGCTCCGGGTCATGCTCTCATCGCCGAGAGAGATGAGCGGATAGCAGCTCAATTCCTTCAGCGTCAGGCGCTGGCTGGCCAGTGCAGTGAAGGTCTTCCCACCCACCAGCACTTCATAAAACGGTCTCAGTTCCACCATCTTCAGGCCCTGTTCTACTTCCGCCGGGGTGGAGATGATGGCAAAATCCACTTCTCCGTTCTTCACAGCCTGCACCGCCTGGGGCGTAGAGTGGTTCGAGATGCGCAGCCGGATGCCGGGATACTCGGTGTGGAACGTCCGCAGCTTCTCGGCCAGATAGATGTTCAGCGCCGTCTCCGTCGCGCTGATGCTGATGGAGCCATGCTCGAGGGTGGCGCTGGCGCTTAGCTCTTCCTCCGCGTCCTGTATCTGCACCGCCGCCGAGGCGATGCGGGAGTAGAGCATCTCGCCCTCCGGCGTCAGGGTGACGCCCCGGTTGGAGCGGGTAAAAAGCACACAGTTCAGCTGGCTTTCCAGCCGGTTCATCGAGTGGGTGATGTTGGGCTGGTTGTTGCCCAGCACCCGCGCCGCTTTCGTAAAGTTCTGATACTTCGCCACATAATAGAAAATTTTGTAGTATTCCCAATCGACGTACATGGGAGCCTCCCCTCTTTCATACCAGAATCACATTTTTACTTCTCCCCCACCAGCGCCACGGCAACATCATTGACATTCGTGCCAGTAGCGCCGGTCATGATAAGGCCGTCCACAGCTTTCAGTGCATGGTAGGCGTCGTTGTTTTGCAGGGTGTCGAACACATTCCAGCCCTTGGCGGTCAGTGCGGAGAGGGTGTCACCATCCACATAGCCGCCGGCAGCATCCGTGGGGCCGTCGGTGCCGTCACTGCCCACCGAGAACACTGCTGCATCCAGCCCTTGCAGCGCCGGAGCCGCTGCAAGGGCAAGCTCCTGACTCCGTCCGCCGAGGCCCTTGCCGGTCAGGTGGACGACCGTCTCGCCGCCTGCGATGTAGGCCAGCTTTTTTCCCCGCCCCGCGTGGGTCCGGACGATGGAGCCAAGGAAGCTGCCCGCCTCCCGGGCTTCACAGCAGAGCTGGTCGGTCAGCAGGACGGGCTCATAGCCAAGCTCCCGGCAGGCGGCAGCGGCGGCGGTGCAAAGCTCCCTCACGCTTCCGGTGATCTGGGTCGTCACATTGTCCAGCATCTTGGGCGTTTCCTGCGCCAGAAGAACTTTTGCCTGTTCCGAGAGCTTCAGGTGATACTTCTCCGCAATGGCACGCGCCTGTGCGCAAGTAGAGGTATCCGGCACCGCCGGGCCGCTGGCTATCATATCCAGCGGGTCGCCCAGAATATCGCTCAGCACGATGCTGAATACCTGAGCCGGGGCGCATGCCTGCGCGAACCGCCCGCCCTTGACGCCCGAAAGCCGTTTGCGGATGGTGTTCATCTCCACGATGTCAGCGCCACTGGCAAGGAGCTGGCCGGTGATGTCCTGCAATTCTGTGCCGGGGAGCAGCGTTTTTTCAAACAATGCACTTCCTCCGCCGGAGAGCAGAAACAGCACGGTATCCTCCGCCGCCAGGCCGCGCACCAGCTCCAATGCCTTCTCGGTGGCCGCAAAACTGTTCTCGTCCGGCACCGGATGGCCTGCTTCATAACAATTTACTCCCAGAATTTCACCCCTGACGTGCTTGTATTTGGTCACGACCACGCCGCCGTCCACACGGCCCAGCGCTTCCACCGCCGCGTGTGCCATCTGCCATGCGGCCTTGCCCGCTGCGACCAGCAGCACCCTGCCGCCCTTGGGCGCAAAGACTTTCAATGCGCGGCGGACAGCTTTGTCCGGCAGGACAGCGTTCAGGCTGGATGCGATGATGGCATCGGCATCCTTTCGCAGAGTCGAGTTCATAAAACAGACCTCCTTGTGGGGTATGATTTACAGCAGACCGGCTTCGGTCATGGTTTTTACAAAGCCCTGCCTGGCCGGGCCGTCCGGAATCATTATACAGCAAGACCGGCGTTTCGGGAATACTTTCGGCAATGGTTTTGAAATTGCTGTACAGCTCGACATCACGGACTGTACCTTCCTTAGTTGGGTCTTGTATCTGATTTTTATACTCGCTCTCTACGAAATACCAGGATTTTGTTTATAAACATCCCCCATGCAGCCGCCGAATCACCTTAAATGCGATCTCATGTTCTGTTGTCAGCGGTTTTTTCAAAGCGAAGAAAACAACACCGCTGGTCGGACAGGTGATCTCTGCCTCCACCTCCGCAGTAAACCGACCCGGCTGAGATACCGCAGCACGGCGGCAACGGCTTCCTGTGCGCTCTGCTCGTCAACTTCGTCCGTTTCCTTGGTATAAATGCTGAACGCATTGGTCTCCCAGATCTGCCAATTATAGTTCAGCGTCGTCGTATCAATGGGGGCCGGTTTACGCATGACCACATAAGGCAGGCCGAACAGATTGCCCAGGCTGGCCGTCTGATATCCGGTGTTCATAATGCGAATGTGCGGAACAAAGTCACCGGGCAGATAGAAGGACGCAAAATGGATATGCCCACACGCAGGACAAGCCCCGGTTGGATCTGACCGAGAAGATCGAAGCGAACTTCTATTCCCAAGACCTGACCCCGGCAGCACCTCAGCCCCGGCAAAATGAAAAGCCGGCGGCAACAAAAATCTCCGGCAGGGAGATCCTTGAAGCCATCCGGCTAATGGATGCAGACGAACGCAGAGAGTTGACGAGAGCCTTGTTCGCTTAACATCTCTTCTTTTCATGCAAAGGAAAGCAGGCTGTGCAAGCCATGCGCAGAAACGCCCTTGATTCGGGCAAATGTGCAAACGGTGTGCAGAAAGTGTGCAGCCGCTTTCCTACATAAAGAAAGAACGCAAAATCTTACTATTTGACGTTTAATATCCGGTGCACCTCGCGCACTCATATCCGAACTTTTCTCCGCTTTCACAGCTTCCCCGAAAGCGATCGTTTCTGTACCTTCCTTATAGTTAAAGGTAATAAGTACCTTATCATCGTAGAGATAGATGGCATTGATGAAGGTATCCACCAGTGCCTGCCGCTGCTCCGGCTGGGTCATATCCAGCTTGCGGAAGCGAAGCAGCCAAAAGCGGACGAACTCCTCTTTCATCTTTGGCTTAGCCAGCCGTTCCTCTGCAATGCGGGCTTGCAGTTCTTTTCGCTGATCTTCCAGAGCTTCCAGCCGTTCCTTGGTAGAGCTGGTCAGAATGCCCATCTGGATGGCATTCAGCATATTGGTGATGCCGACTTCCGTTTCCTTCAACTGCTTTTCGTAGATGGGCAGGTCTGTGCTTTCCTGATTTTGCAATTCCATGACTTTGGCAATGATGGCATTCATGGAAGCGTCATCTTCTACCAGCTTCATGGTCTCGTTGACCACCAAATCTTCCAGCCACTGTTTCCGCACGGCCTTTTTATCGCAGGTCTTTTTCTTCTTGGCGGCGGCACACTTGTAATAGGTGTACATCTTCCCGGTGTAGCTGACACCGCTTTCTCCGAACATCAGCGCTCCGCACTTACCGCAGTACAGCTTGGTGGTGAGCAGATAGCTTTCCTCTGCCTTATGACGGGCAGGGGCCTTTTTCTTTTTCGCCAGCTTTTCCTGCACCTTGTTGAACAAGTCCTCTGACACTAGTGCCGGGATTGCATTGGGCTGTACCACATCCCGCAAACGCAATTCGCCGATGTACCGGCGATTACTCAGCATCCGCTGAATTGTGTTATAGGACATCTCTCCGCCCATCGAATTTTTGATGTTGTGCGCCTTTAACCAATCCCGCAGGTCAGTCATGGTCGCACCGTCCGCATACTTCTGGAACGTCTGCTCCACATACGGAGCCAGCAGCGGGTCTGGCTGGTAATGCCGGGTCTCATCGATCATGTAGCCGAACGGAATCGTGCCACCATTATAAATGCCCTTGAGAGCGTTCTCGGTCATGCCGCGCACGACCTTTTCAGACAGGTCAGCCGAGTAGTATTCGGCGTAGCCTTCCAGCACTGATTCCAGAATAATGCCCTCCGGGCCAGCCGAAATGACTTCCGTTGCCGATACCAGTTTCACGCCGTTTCGCTTCAGCTGAGTCTTGTACCGGGCACTGTCGTAGCGGTTTCGGGCAAAGCGGTCGAGCTTCCAGACAATGATGATGTCAAAGATGCCACGCTCACTGTCTTTGATCATCTGTTGGAACTGCGGGCGGTTATCGGTCTTGGCGGAGATGGCACGGTCAATGTAATGCTTCACCACCGTGAAGCCGTTCTTTTCCGCATAGGCGGTGCATTCCCGGATCTGACCTTCAATGGATTCTTCGCGCTGACTATCAGTAGAATAGCGGGCATAGATCACGGCGGTCATGGCAGGCACCTCCCATTTATACATCATTGAACGGTGGAGCGTTCTTTCAAAACAGTGTTTCGTATAATGTATATGCCACAGTTTTTAACTGAATGCAAGACTTTTTCCAAAATAAAAGCCGCCCTCATTCTCAGATCGTCCAATTCTGGCTTGCCGATTGCAGATCCACCATGTGGGTGTACAGTCCCTTCCGGGCGTACAACTCTGCCGGGCTGCCCTGTTCGGCCACGATGCCGCCCGACAGCACCACCACCTGATCCGCACCGGCCACGGTGCGCATCCGGTGGGCGATGATGAGGACGGTTTTGTTTTTTATGAGCCGGGATAGAGCCTCCTGAATGGCAGTTTCGTTTTCCACATCCAAGCTGGCGGTGGCCTCGTCCAGCAGGATGATGGGCGCATCCTTCAGGAAGGCGCGGGCGATAGAAATGCGCTGACGCTCACCGCCGGAAAGAGTGCAGCCATTCTCGCCGATGTTGGTGTTCCACTTGTCCGGCAGCTTTTCGGCAAATTCCTCGCAGTTTGCCAGCTTTGCTGCCGCAAGGACCTCCTCGTCGGTGGCCCCCTTGCGCCCCAGACGGATGTTTTCGAGGATTGTGTTGTCAAACAGGGTCACATCCTGAAAGACGATGGAATACAGGCTCATGAGCTTTTCCGGGTCAATTTTGGAAATATCCATGCCGCCCACGGTAATACAGCCCTTCTGATTGTCCCAGAATCGAGCGGCCAGACGGGAAACGGTAGTTTTACCGCCGCCAGAGGGTCCCACCAGTGCCGTGACCTCGCCCTGCTTCGCGGTAAAGGAGACATCCCGCAGCACCGTTTCACCGGAGTTATAGGCAAAGCCCACATGGTCGAACACGATATCGCAGCCCTGATTGGTCAGCTGCTCGCTGCCGGTCTGCAAGGGAGCGTCCAAGATCTCATTCATGCGTCCTACATTGGTGCGCATGGCAATGACCGCCGCCAGATTCTGCAAAGCCCCCTGCATGGGGTCGTACATCCGGGATGCCGCCATCAGGAACAGAAACAGGGTCAGCACGTCGATGCCGCCCTGCACCAGCAGCACCGAACCGGTGAGCGCCACCGATGCAATGCCCAGCTTGAGCACCATGCCGGCGGAGGACACAAACAGCGCTGTTTCCAGCTCTGCCACAATAGACTGCTTTTCCACTGCCCGAATTTTGTCGGAAAGGCCAGACAGATACCACTGCTCCGCATTGCTGGCTTTCAGGTCCCGGAGGGTCTCGATGTACTCCTGAATGCCGTCCGCACAGGCCATTTTCGCAGCCATGGTCCTGGCCTGCACCTTATCCTGTACCCGATAGCTGCCCACCACGATGGCAGCGGATACCGGAATGACCCACAGTGCCGCCAGTGCCATCCGCCACTCAAATGCAAACAGGCTCAGGGCAATGAGCACCGTGGAAATGAGGGAACCGAACAGACCGGGGATGAAGTGGGAGCAGTCCTTTTCCAACACCTCACAGTCCGCCATGATGGTGCTTGTCAGGTCGGCAAGGTCCCGCTTGCCAAAAAAGGACAGGGGCAGCTTCCGCAGCCGCTCCGCAAGGGTCAGGCGGCGGGTGCCGCTCTCTTTATAGGTGGTAAAATAGGTGCCGTTGTACTGGAACCATGTGGTCAGTAAAATCAGTGCAAAGCAGGCAAGGCACCCCAGCAGATAGAAGGTGCTTCTCCCGCTCGTGGAGCCTGCCAGCAGGTCTTTTACCAAAAAATACAGCAGACAGGTGGGCAGCATGAACGCCATGTTCTGGAACGCACAGGCCAGAACGCCCTTCACAAGCCCCTTTGCGCCCTCCGGGGAGCTGGCTGTGGCGTGTTGAATTTTTTCGATCATTCCTTATCCCTCCTTTGCGACCTTCCATTGCACCGACGCCTGATACTCCTGCCACATCCGGGCAAACAGGCCGTTCAGCGCGCACAGTTCGTCCTTTGTGCCAGATTCTGCAATCTGCCCATCCTGCACCACATAGATGCAGTCGGCGTTGGCGACTGTGGACAGGCGGTGCGCGATCATCAGCACCGTTTTGCCCTTGGCAAGCTGGGCAAAGGCTGCCTGCACCTTTGCTTCATTGTCCGGGTCGGCAAAGGCGGTGGCCTCGTCCAGGATCAGGATGGGCACATTTTTCAGCATGGCGCGGGCAATGGCAATGCGCTGCTGCTCGCCACCGGAAAGATACACGCCCTTGGTGCCGATGACCGTGTGGATGCCCGCCGGGAACTTCTCCACGATATCCATGCACTGTGCAGCTTTCAGCGCCGCCAGCACCTCGGCTTCGGTGGCCTGCGCTCTGCCCAGCCGGACGTTGTCCAGAATGCTGCCCTTGAGCAGGCGGCTGTTCTGGAACACAAAGGAGATGGTGTCCATCAACTCTTCCTTGGGGATGTCCCGCACATCCGCTCCGCCCACCCGGACGCTGCCGCTCTGCACATCAAAGAACCGGCAAATCAGGTTTGCCAGTGTGGATTTGCCGCCGCCGGAGGGGCCAACGAAAGCCACCATCTGACCCGGCTGAATTTTCAGCGAAACGCCCTTGATGACCTCGGTTTTTCCGTCGTAGCTGAAATGCACATCCCGCAACGTGACAGAGGAATCCTTCGGGTACTGCGGAACAGCCTGCACCTGCATGGGCGCCGTCTCCAGCACCGAGTCGATGCGTGCCAGCGCATCCGCCACCACCATCTTGTTCTCGCTCATATACATCATACGGGTCAGGGTCAGGGAGATTACCGGGGTAATGATGATGTAGAACAGCAGGTTCAGCAGAAATTCCGAAGTCACACCGTTCCGGGTGAACAGAAGCCCACCTACAATCAAGAAAGCAAACACACCGTTGATTGCGGCAGTATAGAGCATCATCGGCATCCGCAACTCTTTGGTATAGGCAATGACCCACTTTTCGTACTCATCAATGGTCGCTTTGAATTTTTTGAACGAAAAGACGGATTGCCCGAAGGTCTTGACTACCGGGATGCCGCGGACATACTCCACGGCCTCGTTAGACATTGATTCCAACGCATTACCGTATTGCCGCATTTTGTCTGCCATCCGCCTTCCTGTCATGGCGGACATGATGACGAAGCCCAGTGCCACCGGAACGAGACTCAGCAGACCCAGCCGCCAGTCGAACACAAGCAAAAGAACCAACAGACCTATGGGTGTTGCCATTGCATTATATTTGTCCGGCAGCTGATGGGCGAGAAATGTCTCCGCTGCGCCAGTACTCTCGTGGATGATCTTGCGCAGCTTACCGCTGCCAAACGTCTCCGTAAAGCCCAGCGGCAGTGTGGCAAGGTGTTCGGAAACCTCCAGCCGCAGATTGGTCGCCACTCGGAACGCCGACAGATGGGAGCACATCAGTGCCGCAATGTAAATGAGGTAAGCCAGCACCGCAAACAGCACTGCCATCCAGCCGTAATGGGGGATGTTCACCGCCTGCGCATAGTCCAGCGCGGCGTTCAACACATCCCGCAGGATCTTCCAGATGTACACAAAAGGCACCAGCGCCACCAGCGCACTGACCGCAGACAGCACCCACGAAGCGTAGGTGAAATATCGGTAGTTCCCGGCGTAGCCCATCAGCCGGGAAAGATCGGACTGTTTTTCCACGGAAAGACCTCCTTCAAATAATTTTTATGCAAAAATGTGCCGTGGCGTTTTTGCTCCACAGCACATTCTGCGTATTAACCTGCTAGATTTTCAGTACAGAACAGCTCAATGCAGTTGTCGATCATAGTCTGGTCGCAATCCGTAGAAATGCCAGATGCCACCCAGTAAGCATATTCGCCTGCATCGTACTGGCTCAGAGCTTCTGCATCCGAACCATAGCGAAACTCAATGTGGTAGGTTTCCGCACTGGTGTCTGGCGCGAGGAAAAAGTAGGTGAACTCGCCGGAATCGGCATCATCACTTTCAAACTCATACAGTCCATGCACAGGCTCCATGCCAATGTAGTGATAGGTATGGGAGAACAGCACATTGCCGTCCTTATCTGTGCCGGAAATGGTAGAAGTTTCACCGTCAAAGGTCAGGGTTGCAAGGTCATTGGTAAAGCCGCAGAAGTAGGCACCGCCGCCGTTTGCATAGGCCTCGACGGCATCCTCGCCGTAGACATCGCCCGTAACCATTGAAGAGAGCTTTTCAAAGGCAGCTTCCGCATTTTCCTCTCCCACAAGGGCGGTACAGTCGTCCAGCCATGTCTGCTGATATTCGTCTGCCAAAATTACCGGCCACAGCTCCTGATAGCTGCCTGTCAAGTCGTTCAGCAACTGTGCAGCGGCAGCTGCGTTTTCATCCGCCGCTGCGGATGTCGTTTCGGAAACAACAGAGCTTGTAGTGCTCTCTGCCGCAGTGCTTGCAGTAGAAGACACTGGGGATACCGCCGTGCTGCCGCAACCGGCCAGCAAAGAGACCGACAGAGCCAGTACGGTTACCGTACCCAGAACTTTTTTCATCATACGCATGGAAAATCCCCTCCAGAAAAATCGTTTGATTTTGTAATTAGCGTCCACTAACCACAAACAGATTTTACTGGAACAGGCCGTTTTTTACAAGAACCAAACAGACAAAATCTATCCAATCGGACGCATCTTCCGATACTCCGTAGGCGTCATGCCGGCTGCTTCCCGAAATGCAGAAGAAAACTTATTCGGATTTTCGTACCCGACCCGATGGGCGATTTCAGCAACCGTGCAATCGGTTTCGAGTAGTAGCTTCTGTGCCAGCTGCAGCCGGTACTCTTTCTGATACGCATAGACCGAGCTTCCGTAAATGCCTTTGAAACAGCTTTTTAATGCCGTAGGCGAAAGGCCGACCTCCTGTGCAAGCTGTTCGATTGTACGGTGAACTGTCAGTTCCTGCGTGAGAAGAGCCGCAGCCTGCCTCACACACTCCACCTGATGCTGATTGAAATACTCTGTCTGCTGCACATCTTCCCTGTTTTTCAGCCGGGTCAGAATATGCAGCAACTCCAGCACTTTCAGCCGAAGATAGCCGGTGTCCGGCACAGAATGCGCTGTGTAAAGCTCTGAAAAAATATGGGCAATGGTCGGTTCTGACCGCAGGATACAGCAGCGGTTTTCCGTGCAGATGTACCGTCGTATGACATCAAGGTCTACGCCGTACCATTCCATTTGTTTCCGCATTTCCGGCGAAATCGCATCCAGATCCAGTAGGATGGTGATGCCGTGGTAGTGCCGCAGCGGAAAGCAGGAGGACGACTTTTTGCGCGCTGCTGCACAGACGGCAAAGTCCCCTGCCGCCAGATAGCAGCAGCTATTTGCCCCAAAACTGCACTCGTAACGCCCCACGCGGCAGTGGTTGATCTCAATGACATTCCGCATTGGTGCCGTGGCTTCCTCAAAGAATGCAAGGTGCATATCGTTATAATACAGCTCTGCACCCAAAAACAGTGGACAGATAATCATACTCCCAGTTCCTGTCTCATTGGAAAATTTCACGGTGTGAGGCATTTCAGTCGAAGTCGTTTCTTCTATGGAAAGATCAAAAAGTGATTTATACATAGCCATTCTCTTTTCCTGAAGATTCGCTTTTTCTTACTGATTCGCAGATGTGAACTGTCAAATTCCATTTCTCTGCAAAAATGTTTCCATCAAATCAAGATACCGTTCCGCCTGAACGATAAAGCCCACATGACCGCCCGGAACCGTGCGGATCTCTGCATCCAGTTTCCGGAACAGATCTGCGAACCGTTTCTGATCTTTCTTTTTGAAAATGTCATTTTCCGGGAGGAGGATCAGTATCCTCCCCCGCAGATATTCAAAATCATTTGCTTGGAAAGGCGGGTAATACTTCAGCATATATACACAATAGGGCATCCACATTTCCTGCATTTCCAGTCCGTTAAAAAAGAGAAGCACCGGTGCGTTCTCCTTGCCGCCGCAAGTGCGGCCTCTGCTCCGATCTGCGGCCCCAGATAGCTGGCAAACCACGCCATGGTTGCCACCCATGTATGGATAAGTCAGAGTAATAGAGAAAGCCCCCGACTGCGCCAAGAATGCACCAGCCGATGAACTGTTTCGTTTCTTCTTTCTTCATTTTCTTCGCTTCCTGTGCATCTATTTTATGGTTTTCATGCAAAAATCGCAGCGGTCATTGCCGCGCCCCAGCGTCATGCTTCTCTCCCAGATCAGCTTCGGATGCAGGCCGGTATAGCTGATGTCATCACTGTCGCAAAAGCAACGGCACAGCTCCGGGCAGCCGTATTCTGCACAGGTGTCGTGATAGGGGCATTTCATCATATCCACACGCCAGACGCCGTTGCCGGTCTGCAGTTCTTTTGGGGCAAAGCCCGCCGCCGGGCCGAAAACACTCCGGGTGGATTTGACGAAAACGCCGGGAACAAGGCGGTAAAGCCCCGGTATGTGCAGCAGGGCGGCAAGCTGTTTGTGGCTCGTTCTCGCCAGCCGCTCCACATAGCCGTGAACGGTTTGCAGTGCCTCCTCTTTCGGCATGACCCGCTGCAAGGTCTCGTAGGCCGCAATGCCCGGTAAGATTTGCCGCTTGAGGTGGTATTGCTTTTCCTTGCTTGCATCTGCATTTTCAGCCAGCAGCGCACTCAGGCGCATATCGAAAGCGGTGTTCAGTTCCTTTGCCTGCGCGGGAAAGCGCAGTGCCACAGTCTCCCGGAAATCACGGGAAAGATAGGTTTCCTTCCTCTTCATCGTCCGTTACCCCTTCTTTTTGTACCCGCAGTCGCAGTAGGGTCCGCCGGAGGCAAGGGTGTACTGCCGCACAAAATTTGTCACACCGCCTGCTTCGCTCATGGTGTAGTCCAGATGGCACAGGACAGGGGTCAGGTCGTACAGCCCCAGCTCCTTCATCAGCACACAGATGCCGCATTTGGTGAAGCGTCCCTCGTAGCCGCTGCCGTCGGGATATTCGTAAAACTCCATGTTCCACGAATATGGGTTGCGGTCGGCGGCTTTCAAGGTGGCGGTCGCCTTCATGCCGGAAATATCTTTGGGGGTAAACTTGCTTTTTCCGCTCTTGCGGCAGAACCACTGCATGGGCTTTGTCATCATGGACTTTGCGTAGTAATCCGTCAGCCTGTCCACCTCCGGACGTTGCGGCATGGAGAGGATGAACGCGCCGAGCATTGCGCAGTTGACGATGTTCATCTTGAAGCGGTCCGCTTTTTCAAACTCCGGCAGCCTGCGGATGATCTGCCGGTATTGCGACTTTGCCTTTTTCGTGATGGCTCTTGCGGTGGCTGCATCATAGCCCAGCACAGCGGTCAGCTGTTTTTGAAAGGAACCGGCAAACAGCACCCACATTCCAAAAGGCATCCCGGCGTATTTCATTGCAGATACCTCCCGGCCTCCGCCTCCAGCGCCTGCCACACGGGATAAGCCGCGCCGTTCTCATTAAAGAACTGCTTGATATCCCGATTCAGGGCGCTCATTTCGTCTATGGCGTTCATGGCGTGGTCGGAGGCGCAGAGTTTCCCCAGCGAGGTGGCACACATCAGCTTGAAAAAGCGCAGGCAAGTCTTGCGGTATTTCTCCCCTTCAAAGTCTGCATCCTCCTTGGGCAGAATGGTGTGCCCGGCATCTCGGATGGCGCGGTATCCCTCGATGTTGGCATCCAGCACACGGTTCAGGTACGCGGTATCTCCCCTGAGCTTTTTCAGGTCGCCGTCTGTCTTATAGCAGGCGAAGGCCGCAGGCATCACAAACGCGGCATGGCAGAGCAGATAGTCCTCCATGTTCGGCTCGTAAACAACCTTATATTTTGTGCCGTGGAAAATGCGCCCGATCAGCTGTTTATTGGAGATTGCACCCGGCAGCTGTCCGATGGTGATCTTTTTCAGGTCGATGGAGACCACCCGGTCAGCCTCCCGATGCCCGGCAGAAAGTGCAAAGGCAAACAGGACGTTCTTCCCCGGCAGCGCCGCCGCCAGCGCCCTCGCCTGCACATTGTTCCCCACAAAAACGATGTTCTTTGTCCGATTCGCCCGCAGCGTGTCCAGAGCGGAATCCAGCTGTGTATAACGCAGGACCACAAAGATCACATCGTACTTTGCATCCGGCGCAAGCTCCGTCACCACCGGAATGCGGCTGACCGAAGTGCGGAGCGAAAATTTGTCCTTGATCCGCAGGCCGTTCTGCTTGATCTCCGCAGCCCAGTTTCCCCGCGCAAGCAGAGTGACATTCTTTCCGGCGCGCAGCAGATTTCTTGCCAGATTGCACCCCAGAACGCCTGCACCATATACCAGAATTTTCATTTCTTGCCTCCAAATCCGATCTTCACGATCTGCATTTTCATCCCGTTGTCCCCGACCTTGGCGAGAAACCGGAAAAAGCCGCTGACGGAAGGGTCTTTCCGATTACTGTACTGTCATCATTGTCGCCAGTGCCGCCGCTATGACTGCCATGCCCACCGTGCCGAACAGCCACTTTTTCTGCTTGTCTTTTGCGGTGATGTACGGCTTCAGATCTTCTGTTCCGGGGATCGTCCATGCGTTCGTGTGCCCCACCCAGTAGCCATCGATCAAAAAGCGGTCCATGAGATTCATAACGGACAAGATGACCAGCAGCTGCCAGAAGCCCGCCGCAAAGCTGCGTGCACCGTTTATCCCATAGACACAGACCAGCACATAGGCGATGTAGCCGGGAACGCATACCGCTTTGAAAATCAAAGCATTTTGCTTTATTTTTTCGCGTGTTGTAAGTCACAGCTTCACGCACCGCCGCTGCACCGCCGGGCTGTAAAGATGCACCATCCCAACAGCCCCCTTGCGGATACCCACGGCACAGACCAGAACCAGAAGAGCTCCCAGCCCAAGACCTTCCAGAATCACTCGTAAAATCATTCCCTGTTCCTCCTGTATCCGTTTTCGTCCCGGTATTCGGGATGTTCCTTTAAGTATAGATCCTGATCGCCGCAGATGGTGTAATCACACTTACAGCCATCCCTCTACGATGTATGGTTCAAAACGCCGTGACGATCAAGGCTGACAGTGCAGCGACTGCGGCAAACAACGGGATACCGCGCCAAAACGATTCGATATGTTTTTTCGGATTTTGATAGTATTTCTTCTCCGGCAGGAAAGAGAAGCGGGTACGTTTTGTGTTGCGCCACCAGAGAAGATCGATCACCAAAAGATCGAACAACCCAAGCCCCTCGCTGAACGCAAGAAAGTACCAAAATGCCGACAGATAACCGTCCAAGTTCAGCACGCCTCTCAGCGCAAGTCCTAAAGCGGAAAACACGACTGTGAAAAGCAAAAGATTGCTGAGCCAAACGGCAGCGGTGGATTTCCTCTTCGGAACAGCCTTTCCAAGCTGATGGTCGCTTCGCACACGGTTTTGAACTTCTTCGGGATAAGAACACAGCCCCATGAGATTTTTCTTGTCCGTGCCTGTTCCAAGAAAACATACGCCCCAATACAGAAAATAAAAAGCAATTGCAACGATGATTTTCATCAGCCTATATCTCCGTTGAATCCAAAAAGCTGCGGATAGAGCATTCTGATTTTTCCTTTCTTTCAGCTTCTTTTGTTTTGAGCTGCCGATGTGTGTGTCAGGAACTCCATGATTCTCCGATAAAAATCCTGCGGATACATCATCACAAGCTCCGCGTGATCCATCTTCGGAATTTCATGCAGTTGCGCCCGTGGAAAATATTGCTTTATAAAGCAGATATTGCTGTGTCGCGCCTGCTTTTCCTCTTCGCCGTACCAATATGTGATTTGGCAGCCCATTTCAGCCGGCTTCGTCGGCAGAGTATAATTGTTCGCCGACCAGAAAATGTTGCGGACGGTGCGTTTTGAATAGGTTTTCAGATACGCCGCCAGCGCATCATACTCCTTCACTGGATCGCGCCCCGGCATCGTCCAGCGCTCTGGCGGATAGACCTTCTCAAGGACCTTGCGGCTCTTCGCTATGAGCCTGAAACCAAGATTGTCACGCAGGCAGGCGAGACGGCGCAAAATCAGCGGCATCCGATACGGCGTAATGCCTGTATCAATAACGGCGCGCTCGACCGGGATTTTTCCCAAGGCGAGAAAGCGTGTCAGACACGCACCGCCCAGAGAACAGCCATATGCCGCGTTCAAGTGGGTAATGCCGCGCGCTTGCAGCCAATCTGTCACCTCGTCTACTGTCGTCTCCACAGAGATAAAGTCTTCTCCCGTTTCGCCGTGACCGTCATAGACGATCTGAATCACATGGTAATCCTGCGAAAGCAGGCCAACCGAGTCGGCGAACGCCCACTCCGGCTCCGCCGTGCACGGCAGAAACAGCAGCGTCTTTTCATGTTCTTTTCCATATTCCAAAGTTCTCATACCATCCGCCCCTTGGTTTTTGCAGCATTATTTTTTCGGATTACGCTCCGTCATCGCGCCAAAGAATGCCGGTGCGCCGCCTGCACTTCCTTATCTTCCCACGCCCTTCAAGTACCCGCTTTTTGCCTTTTCTTCGGTATCATCGGATTCATCATAGGCGTCATAAAGCGCATTGAGGTCGTGGACTTTTTTCTTGAAGGGCGAGCACAGCTCATTTTTGTGCGCAAAGGCAAACTCCATGTTGTCCGTCCAGCCGGTGTGACCGGTAATGAACAGCGGATGCAGCCCACGTTTTCTCAGCTTTTTCTCCAGCAAAGCCAAAGACTTCACCGCCAGCTTGTTATCCTCTGCCAGCGAAGAAATAAAACTGTATCCGCCGTCCGCACCGAACCAGAGGGTATCGCCGGTAAAGAGATATTTCCCGTCCACAAGGTATACCATGTGCCCCCATGTATGACCGGGAACGAGAAAACACTCGATCCTGATGCCGTCAATATCAAAGACCTCACCATCGTGCAGCAGCACTTTTTCATTGTTGATCGTCACCTGCGGCAGCTTATAGAGATGATAAATAACCTTGCGGCGTACTTCTCCGATCAGATACCGGTTCTCGATCTCGCCGATGTACAGATTCACATTCCGGAACAGCCCCGGACTGTCTGCTTCCACCGCACCCACATGGTCGGTGTCCTGATGGGTGATAAGGATATGGTGTATCGACTTCGGATCAATCCCAAGCCAGCCCATTTTTCGGCAAGGCGGTCGTAGTTATATCCCGCATCGACCATAATGGTCGTATCGCCTTTGCGGTAGAAGAAGATGTTCGCCACCCATTCGCGCACGCAGGCAACATTCTCGTCGATCCAGCCGGTGTTCAAAGGCTTGAAGATCTCCTTGCCCCGGTACATCCAGCTCATTGCTTTTCTTTGAAATTCCGTTGCCTTTTTCGACATGATCGCACCTCATTTCTGTGCTGTGATGCACAGCCAGCCCTTTTTATTTTTGTGGTTCTGGATCTTACAAAATCCTGCTTGCTCCAGATACGTTTTACCGTTCACAATGCAATGCTTTTTACCAGATGCGCCCACTGCTCCGGGTGACAGGCCAGCAATTCTTCGTGCTGCAAGTTCTGCTCATGGAGAACAGGATGTGCAAAATGCTGCTGATACCGGGCACGATATTTTGCGCCCATTTTCAGGGCGTAAAAAATATGGATTTCGGTACCGGGCACATGGATCTTATCCGGCAGCGGAGTGATAAGATCGGAGTAGAACTGATTTTTACAGCTCTGCATGGTCACATAAGGGCGGGCCTCACCGAACATTTTCAGAAAGGCTTTGACATAATCCCCCGACTCTCTGGCACGCTTATCCAGACGCTTTTGGAGAAATTTTGCCTTGAACTTTCCGTCCCGCACCACAGGGTAGATCAATGGCAGCAGAAAATCCGTCTGCAAGCTTGCCGCCAGCGGCGACGCCTGATCCAGATCGGAGCTACCCAGAATGCCGTAGTCCATGTGGATATTCTGCCGCGCCGCCAGCAACCCCACAAACGAGCCGCCCAGAGAGCAGCCGTAGGCCGCCCGGATGCGACCGCCGCAGTGGGTCTTGAGGTAGGCCTCGATTTTTTCGGTCTCCTCCAGCATGGTGGGAAATTCAGTCTGTTCAGTCTCATCAAAGCCATCGTAGCTGACGCACAGCACCCGGAAGCTGTCAGCCAGAAGCGGGATCACCGCACCGAAATTGCTTTTCCAATGGCAACAGGTGCCCGGCAGCAGCAACAGCACCGGGGCATCCTCTGCACCAAAATGGTAGATCTTCATCCTGATACGCTCCTTCTCTATTTATTTTCCACCTGTAAATAGAAGAGATATATTTCTTCGTATAGGGCAGAGTTTTGAGTTAGACAAAGCTAACTTTCGGTCTTATAAAAAGCCGCTTCTCAGCGGTCCTTCTGCCAAAATAATACGCCCTGCCGTCTCCTCTGTCAAGGAGTTTAGTCATTTTCGGAGATTTTGAAAAAGATTTCGTTATTGGAGCTTCCCCTGCGGCATAGAGGAGGCAAAACGTTTCCCGCATCGAAAAAATTTCGTCCCTGTAAACTTGTCTGTTTCTGCTTGACAACGCCCGGTGGGAGTGCTATTTTTACTTCGTGAATTTGTTTTAACTAACCATCCGAGGGGCTTTGCCCCTGCATTTTTTGCATCGATTGTTAGACAATGGTCAAAAATGCAACATCCTGTTGCTGCCGGCAATAGAAAGATCTACCGCAGACAGAAAATGGGGTTTGTTCTGATTCACATAGCGTATTTTTTCCTAAAGCTACAAGATATGTCATACTTTTCTTGCTTCACTTCAATAAATTTTTCAAAACCCTCTTGACGCATTCTACATGCCGTGGTATTTTTCTTGTAAATCCCATTGATTTTGTGGATTGGTTCAAATTCATCCACAAGATGTGGTCGTGTTCATTTTGAACACAGCCACAGAAAGTGGTTGGTTATCACCGTGAGACCCACCACTTCCGTGAGGAAAAGTCCACGAAGAATTTACCGCCCCGCAACACACCCGATTCATTTTGCCGCCGATTCACCCGACAAAATCCATCGCTATGCTGCATGGGCGGTATTTTTCTTTTACGGGAAACGCACCTTGAAAATCTCATGAGCCGACCGAACGTGATACCGACTTTTCGTCAACGCCGCTGCACAAACAGGGGCAGGAACTGCGTTCGGAGCAAACGGTGACCCACATACATGAGCAGCACAACCTCTACTTATTTTTTGCGCCTTAACAATTCGGAAACAATTACCCAGAAACGGTTTTGAGCGCAGCGGTAGAGGGCAAGAACCGTCCCGTGGCCACAAATTTTCAATTCTTGAAAATGTTGTGCTCCACTGGGACTTCACTTCTGCAATGCGTCTGCATTTCCGAAGTGATCTTGTTGGGGCGTGCCTGCCCCAAACCCTGCTCATGGTTCGCACCTGACGGTGCAAACAGCAACGGCGTGTCGTGCTTACATAACTTCACCGAGGAGTTATCGAACAGACAGGAGGTACAATGACCGAAACGAATGTTCAACCGATTCCTAGCAATTCCCAGCACCACGACACGCCGAACAACAAAACGCACGTCATCAAGTTCCGTGTGACAGCGGAGGAAAAAACGTCACTGGAACTCACTTGCAAACTCCTGAATCTCTCCCTCTCCACTTTTATCCGCCGTGCCATCCACAACGTCAAGATCGAGAAAACGGTCATCGTTGCCGGCGGCGGAGAAGAAACCCTGACCGCTGTTTCCACTTTGCTTGCCCAGTGCAGCAAGGTGGGCAGCAATCTCAACCAGCTTGCAAGGCACTTCAATTCCGGCGGTGCGGACACCGAGCAGATCCGGGCGAAACTCCTTGACGAACTTGCAGACCTGACCGCATTCCGGCTCAACGCCGAGAAAGTTCTGGGTGAACTGTATGGCAACGCTCAAGCATATCGCCTCAGTCGCAAGGGCAGCTGCATTGTTCAACCATAAACCGCATATTTGCGACATACAATTCGATGTTGTTGCCAACGATTTGAATAATCGAATTGTAATAAAAACTCGGACTATACCGCCATCGAAGCGTACCTCATTTACCAGCACGATGAATTTTCCGGCAAGGTAATTCTGGACGAACAAGGCCGACCCATGCTGCGGGAATCCTACCTGCTCGACACCCTTGAGTGCGGCAATTTCTCCTTTGCTACAGCCTGTTTGCTGGCGAACCGCAAGTATGGTAAAAACACCCAGCATGGTGATATTAAGAGCCATCAATATATCATCAGCTTTGACCCACGAGATGCAGCCGACAACGGCTTGACCATGGAAAAGGCACAGGCTCTTGGCCTGAAATTCTGCGAAGAAAACTTCCCCGGTCATCCCGCCATCGTCTGCACTCACCCGGATGGGCATAACCGTTCGGGAAATATCCACGTCCACATCGTGATCGGCAGCATCCGAACACGAGAAGTGGAGCGTAAGCTCTATATGCAGAAGCCCCGCGACTGGCTAGAGGGCATGAAGCATTCCAGCACCGCCCAGACCATGCGGCATTTGCGTGTCGAGGTCATGGAGCTGTGCGAGGGTGCTGGACTGTACCAGATCGACCTGCTCAACGGCTCGAAAGAGCGCGTGAGCGAAGCCGAGTATTGGGCGCGTAGGCGTGGTCAGTTGAAACTTGACCGTGAAAACGCAGGCCTCGCCGCAACCGGACAGCCGCCCAAGCAGAAGAAGTTTGAAACCGTAAAAGATACCCTGCGGAAACAGATTTCTTCAGTGCTGTACCGTGTCACGAGCTTTGAAGATTTTTCCGACAGGCTCATGCAGCAGCACGGCATTGCCGTCAAGGAAAGTCGCGGACGTCTAAGTTATCTGCCTGCTGGAAGAACAAAGTTCATCCGAGCGAAACATCTCGGTGACAAGTTCGACAAGGCAGAAGTACTAGCCACCCTGACCGCAAACGCAGCGCGCAAACCCAAGGTACAGTCTAAAACGACCAACCTTGCAAAGCTGATTGATATTCAGGCAAAGCTGACCGAGGGCAAGGGCATTGGCTACGAACGTTGGGCAAAGAAGTTCAACCTCAAAGCCATGTCGCAAACTCTGATCCTCTTGCAGGAGAAAGATTTGCTCAACGAGGATGATTTGAACCAGCGCATCACCGAACTGGAAACCAAGTATCACGACTCGCTGGCGGTGGTGAAAGACCTCGAAGGTCGCATGAAATTCAACAAAGAGCTGCGCTACCACGTCGCAGCCTATACCAGCACCAAGGGTATCGTACAGCAGTTCAATACTGCCAAGCGACCCGCAGTCTTTGAGGAGCAGCATCGTGCAGAGCTGACAGCGTATCGGGCGGCAGCAGCCTATTTTAAGGCAAACAACATCACAAAGCTGCCCAGCCCGAAAAAGCTGGAAGTCGAGTATGCGCAGCTGGCATCCGAAAAGGCGAAGTTCTACGAGCAGTACAAAGAAGCGAAAGAAGAACTTCTCAAACTGCAAACGGCAAAACAGAATGTTGCGTCCTTTTTCCGGGAGGAAGAGCAGACGCAGCAGGAGAGATAAAGGAGTGTGCATATGATCAATCTGAAAATCGACCCGGAGTTCCAGTCTCAGATTCCCCCTCTGACCGATGATGAATTTAAGCAGCTTGAAGAAAATATCCTCAAAGAAGGCAAGCTGATCTCTCCTTTGATCGTCTGGAACAACACCCTTGTTGACGGACACAATCGTTATGCCATCCTCCAGAAACACTCGGAGATTTATTTTTCCACCATGCCGCTCCCCTTTGAAAGCCGGGAAGAAGTCCTCGCTTGGATTTGTAAGAACCAGTTGGGGCGGCGCAATTTAACCCCGGAGCAGAAGTACTACCTGATGGGCAAACAGTATGAAGCCGAAAAAGCCGCGCACGGCGGTGATCGCAAGAGCAGCGATGCAAAATCAAGTTCGCTAAAAGCGAACTTGATCGACAACAGCAAAACCTGCGACCGAATCGCAGAAGAAAACGGAGTGAGCAAGGACACCGTTATCCGCGCCTCGAAGTATATGAAAGGCGTGGAGATCGCAGAAGAACTGATGCCGGGCCTGAAGCAGAGCATTCTGTCCGGACAGACAAAAGTGTCCAAAGCGGATATGCACCGCCTTGCCAAGGTTGCCTGCTATGACCGCGCACAGACCTTGCAGGATATTTTGCACCCGGAGCTGAAGGTGGAACCGAAGCCTGACGCTGACGGTGTGATTCGCGTTCCGGGCAAAGCTCCTGTCATGCCATTCCGAAAGTTTGAATCGGTTTACGACAGCGATGCTTACCCGGAGGATGTACGGTACGAGTATGTGGCGTTGGAAGAACTCACTACTCGTTTCCGTATTTCATTCAACTACCAGTTGGAGCAGATGCCCGATAATGCACAGCGTGATGTGATTCTGGAGATTATTCACAAGCATAAGGACTATCTTACTTCTCTGGAAGCCGCACTCGCAGATGTTAAAGACCAGACAGCATAACAACAGACACATGGTGTACTGTTTACCGATGTCCAAAGGAGCGTGCGTTTGAACAAAAAGAAAAAGTCCACAAACACTTCCCCTTATCCCGATGAAGTCATTGACCGTCTGGCACGGGCATTCTACCCGGCCATCCTTGCCTGCTGGAACAGCGAGGAAGGCCAGCGGGAGTTTGCTGCATGGCAGGCGGAACAGGCTCATCATGCAAACAACGAAAAACAGGAAGTTCCCACTGGGGAACTCCCTGTTGTACATATCGCTATCGTCTGTGGCTTTTGGCAGGGTGCGTCCGAGTGGACGCACCCTGTTTTTTGTTTTGCCTTATTTCACCTTGTTTCGCAGTTTTTTTCGTTGCCCACAGACTGTAAGCGCAGGCCACTACTTCCGACACCCAGAACGCAAACCACGCTTTTTCGATGCCCATGGTGCGGATGAGAAGCCACAGGCAGGGCACCAGCACCACCAGCTGCCGCAAGGTAGCGCCGATCATATTGACCACGCCGTTGCCAAGGCCGGAGGCAAAGTAGCCGCACAATATGGTGATGACCGCAAACAGGAAAGTTACCGAAATGATGCGCAGGGCAGGCACACCGAAAGCCAGCATCTCGTCACTAGCAGAGAACAGCCCCAGCAGCTGCGCCGGGAACAGCAGAAACACCGCCGTGCCGCACAGGGCAAACACCACGCCGGTGGGTAGCAGCACCTTCCATGCCTGCTTTACCCGGTCCGACTGACCACTGCCATAGTTGAAGCCCACCACCGGGATGGCTGCCTGTCCCAGACCATTCACCGGCATCATCAGGAAGTTTTGCAGCTTATAGTAGATGCCGAAGAACGCCACTGCCGTGGAGGACACCCCCAGTAGAATGCCATTGACCGCAAAGGTCATCACACTGCCGATGGCCTGCATCACGATGGTAGGCAGACCCACCCGGTAGGTGTCGGCCACATCCTGCCACAAAAAGCGGTAGCCCTTCAGTCGGACATGGATGACCGGGTTTTTGACACGATTGAACCACAGCGCCGCCGCTGCGCCGATGAGCTGCCCGATGACGGTGGCAATGGCTGCGCCCCGGATTCCCATGGCCGGGCAGCCCAGCAGACCGAAAATCATAATGGGGTCGAGAATAATGTTGACCACTGCGCCGATGATGAGGGAAATCATGGACAGCACCGTGTCACCCACGGCCTGCAAAAGCCGCTGCCCGTAGGTCTGCAAAAAGATGCCCCAGCAGAACACAAGGTTCACCGAGAGATATTCCCGGCACAGCTGCTGCAATTCGGGATCGTTGGTCAGGGCGGCAGCGATCTGGTTCGAGAACAGCAGCCCCACCAGCGTAAACACCAGCGAAGTGCCCAGCATCAGAAACAGCCCAGTGGTGGCGGCACGGCAGGCTTCCTCCGGCTTTTTCTGCCCCAGCTTCCGGGAGAGCAGGGCGTTCAGACCAACGGCGGTGCCCACGCCGATGGCGATCATCAAAAACTGGATGGCATATACAAGAGAGGCGGCAGTCAAGGCCGTTTCCGACAGCCGTGCCACAAAAATGCTATCCACGATGTTGTACAGCGATTGGATGAGCAGCGACAGCATCAGCGGTACCGCCATGGTGTACAGCAGGGGGCGGATGGGCATTTCTGCCAGTTTGTTTTTTGGGTTCATAGGTTCTCCTTTTTCGGGCAAACAAAAAAGCGTGAAATCGTTGAGGGGTAGCTTTCCCTCAGGATTTCACGCTTTGTAAGCCGGCTTTTTATATTCTTAACAGAAGGTATTATACCGGAGTTTTTTCAAAATTGCAAGAAGAATTTTGAAAAAATCACAGCAGTGCGTTTTCCAGATCGCTCAGCATTTCGTTCAGTGCCTGAATGCCGCCCTCTGCGGTGTACCAGACATTCGGGTGTGCCAGATAAACGATGTGGCCGTTCTTGTAGGCATCCGTGCTTTCCACCAGCTCATTTTCCAGGATCTCCTGTGCCATCTGTGCGCCATCGGTGCCAATGGCTGCATCACGATCCATTGCGAAGATGTAGTCGGGGTTCTTGTCCACAATGAACTCGAAGGAAGCCTCGTTGCCGTGGGTCGAGGTGTCGATATTGGCATCTACACCGATGTTCTCAAAGCCGATCTCCTTGCCGATGATGGAGCAGCGGCCATCGTTGCCCAGAACATTGAAGCTGCCGCTGGTGGTCATGCCGACGATGGCAGTCTTGCCCTCTGCAAAGGCTTTCAGGGCGTCAATGCGGCTGTCAAAGTCTGCCATCAGGCTTTCCACCTGATCTTCCAGACCAAAGATGGAAGCAATGGTCATGGCGTTTTCACGGGTGCTTTCCACAACGCCCTTTTCGGTGTCGGTCGCAAGGAAAACAACGGGTGCGATCTCGCACAGAGCATCGTAGGCTTTGGACAGGCGTCCGCCGATAAAGATGATGTCCGGCTCACAGGCCATGACTGCTTCCATATCGGCTTCCTTGATGTTGCCAAGATTCACAATGCTGTCATTGGTGACATAGCTCTGAAGATAATCCAGAGAGGTAGATGCCGTGCCGACCACACGGTCGCCAACGCCCAGTTCATCCAGAATGTCCAGAGAAGCAAGGTCGAGGATCGCAATGCGCTGCGGGTCAAAGGGCACTTCCACATCTACCAGTTCCTTTGCACCGTTGAACGCCTTGATGGTCACAGATTCCGGTGCAGCTTCCGAGGAAGTGGCAGCTTCGCTGGATGCAGCCACAGAGGATGCCACGGAGCTTGCCGTGGAGGAGGAAGCGCCGCAGGCGGCGAGAACACCCGCTGCACTCACAGCGGCCATAGCGGTCAAAAACGAACGACGAGAAATTTTCTTCATAAGAATGCTCCTTTTAAAAAGTACTGAAATCAATAATATATCGACAAAGGCTTGCCTTCGATCTGCATGATCTCAAAGTCCACCTTGTAGATATCGGACAGGTTTTCTTTGGTGATCACTTCCTGCACGGTGCCAAACTTTGCGATTTTTCCATCCACGAAGGCGCAGATGTAGTCGGAATAAAACGCAGCATAGTTGATCTCGTGCAGAACAAGGATCACCGTTTTGCCCAGCTCATCGCACAGGCGGCGGACGATGCGCATAAGGTTGGTTGCGTGGTAAATATCCAGATTGTTGGTCGGTTCATCCAGCAGGATATATTCCGTGTCCTGCGCAATGACCATGGCTATATAGGCACGCTGCCGCTGACCGCCGGACAATTCATCGATGAACTGCTCCTCAAAATCGCCCAGTTCCATGTAGGCGATAGCGCGGTCAATGATCTCGTTGTCCTCTTGGGTCAGCCGTCCGCCGGAGTACGGAAAGCGGCCAAACGCAACCAGTTCCCGGACAGTCAGCTTCATCTGGACATTGTTGGCTTGGGTCAGGATGGCGAGCCGCTTGCTCAGCTCCCTACTTTTCCAGCGTGTGATCTCCGTCCCCTCAAAATCCACAAGACCGCTGTCCCGTGCGATCAGCCGGGACAACATTCCCATCACGGTAGATTTTCCTGCGCCGTTCGGACCAATGAGAGAAAGGACTTTGCCTTTCGGAATCTCAAAACTCACGCCATCGACAACGGCTTTGCCATCGTAGCGTTTGGTGATCTCTTTTACAAACATGGTGTTATGCCTTTCTCTGGGTGAGCAGCAAATACAGGAAATACACGCCGCCGCCCACGGTGATGAACACGCTGACCGGAACCGAGTAAACGAACACCCGTTCCACCAGAAGCTGTCCGCCAATCAGAACGACCATACCGAACAAAACAGAGCCGGTGATGAGCTGGCTGTGCCGGTAGGTGCGCAGGAACTGCCGGGAAAGGTTGGCAATAATAAGCCCCAGAAATGCCAGCGGCCCGACCATAGCGGTGGCTGTTGCAATGTACAGCGTGACCCCCAGCAGCAGCCGGCGGATGCAGCGGTCGTAATCTACGCCCAGATTGATGGCCTGATCTTTGCCCAGTGTCAGAACGTCCAGCAGCGCAAGCTCTTTCCGGAGGGCAAAGGCGACCAGCACCAGAACCGCAACGGACAGCATCAGAATCGCTGAATTGACATTGGAAAAACTGGCGACCAGATCCGTCAACAGCGTGTCGTACTCGTTGGGGTCCATCACACGGGTCAAGGTCGTCTGGATGCTGGAAAAGAACGAGGTCAGCACTGTGCCGATGAGCAGGACGTACAGAACGTTGTGGTTCGTTTTCCGGAACAGATAGCTGTAGATCACGGTGGCAACAGCGCCCATAATGGCAAGGTCTACCGCAAAGGCTGCGTTGGCATTGACCGCCAGAAAGCTGCCCGAACCCGCCACAAAGAACACCGCCGTGTGGATCAGCGAATAGAGCTGGTCCATACCCAGCAGGCAGGGCGTGACGATGGTGTTGTTGATGGTGGACTGAAACACGATGGACGCACTTCCAATGGCAAATGCCGTGATGAGCATGGCGATCAGCTTGGGTGTGCGGATACGCATGGCGTAGGCAAATAATTTTTGGTTTTCAAAGTGGACACCCACTGTCATATAGCCTACGCAGGCCAGCAGAACAAGAAGCAGAAGGATCAGCAGTCGCAGATGATTTTTGTGCGTTTTCATGCTGCACCTCCGGTTTTCTTGGCAGCTTTGCCCAGCCGGACTGCCTTGCGTCCATGCCGAAGCCGATACAGCAGCAGACCGACAAACAGGATACTGCCGATAACGCCAACGATCAGCTCGATGGGCAACTCGTAGGGATAGATCACAACCCGCCCGATCATATCGCAGACCAGCACGAACACAGCGCCAAACAGAGCGGTATCCACCAGCGTTCCGCGGATCTGGTCACCCTTGAATATTGCTACGATATTGGGCACGATGAGGCCGATGTAGGAGATCGAGCCGACCACGACAACAACGGATGCCGTGATCATGGCAGCAATGGTCAGACCCATAAACAACACCAGATCATACGGAACGCCGAGGTTCTGAGAAAAATCTTTTCCCATGCCCACGATATTGAAGTGGTTGGCAAATACAAATGCCAGAACCACCAGCGGTACCGTCAGCCAGACAAGCTCATACCGCCCACGAATGACGGTGGAAAAATGACCGACCAGCCAGCTGGAAAGAGCCTGTGTCATTTCATATTTGTAGGCAAGATAATTGGTAACACCCATTACGATGTTGGAGAACATGATGCCGACCAGCGGAACCATGACAACGTCCTTGAACTGGATACGCTGGATGAACCAGACAAAGACCCCTGTACCGAGAACGGCACAAACGAAGGAAAAGGCAGCACGTCCCCACAGGGTAGAACCCGGTGCAAACAGCAAAGCCAGCAGAATGCCAAACTGCGCAGAAGAGATCGTTGCGCCTGTGGTGGGCGAAACAAACTTGTTCATGCAGAGCTGCTGCATGATAAGCCCCGCCACGCTCATGCCGATGCCTGTGCAGAGGATGGCAAGCAGACGCGGCAGGCGGGAGATCAGAAAGATCTCCCATGTTTCCACGCTGCCTGTAAGCAGGTCAAAAAACCGGATATCCAGCACCCCGGCAAACAGAGAGCTGACCGAAAGGATCAGCAGCAGAACGCCGAGAAAAACAGTGGAACGATGATTACGAATGAAAAGCCCTCCTCAATATTAGTGCAAACTAACTTTTGAAAATAAAAAGAGAACGCCTGTGTGTGAAGAAACTGGTCTTACGTGTTCACACACAGCGCGTTCTGCTGAAGGGATTATATCATAAGGCATCGATGGGTTTCAAGTGGCAAACTCTCACGAAGGTTTTACATAGCAAACCGCCCTTCTTTGTTGATTCCTACAAAGTTGCTCTGATTTATATACGCACCAAAAAGTATAGGATTGGCTTTTAAAATATACGATAAAAAACGCAAAAAATAAATGCAAAGGCGATTCTTCACAAAAAGCACCCTTGCATTTATTGGTAAAAATCACCATGCGTCTTTAGCGCAAAACCTCCAGCAGCCGTCTGTCGGCTTCCTGCTGCGATTCCCCAAACGCCACCGCCAGCTCCTCCCGCAGGACGCGCTCTACCATCTGGTAGAAGTAGGTATCCATAGCGTTGATCTTTCGACCGCGGTTCTGCTGCTGGGTCTGCTTTTGCCCCAGCTCCTTGAACAGGGTCAGGTACTGGTAAAAGTCATTGGTGTGCAGCAGCGCCTGATAGTGTTCTGCCAGCGCTGTCTGTACCCCCGCCGGGATAGGCAGCTTCTCCGCTTTGATGCGTGCAAGGTCGGCTTCCGCCTGCTGTGCCGGGGTCACCGGGCGCAGCGCCGCTTCCTTTTCCGTGGGGATATAGCTGCGGTCGTGGGAATCCGAAAAATAAGGCCGGAGGGTGTAATACTCTCTGGCGGACTCATCGCCAAAGCGCCGCAGCCCAACGCCTTCCACCTCATGCACTCCCAGATTTCCGTAGACCACCAGCGCTCCCGCTTGAAACCGTGACATGGTATTGCCTCTTTCCCTTGTATGGAAAGGCTGCAAAAACAGACTTTCCAGCGTAATTTTACTCTTTACTTTATTGTACCACGGCAGGTTGGCGGGCTTCAAAGGGCATCTTCCACAAAGTTTGCCTCGTGCAATCTGCGCAGAATGCCCAGTACAAATCTTGTGCAAAACTGCCTTTGCAAATCCCCGGCGGGCAGGCTATAATGATTTCGTACAACGAGTAGCACTCATGCGTAAAACCGGTTGCATGAGGGCTGCCCGTTGTTTTTGTTTGCCCCAAAATGGAAAGGTAAAGGTGAATCCCATGGAAAGTTCCAATCAATTCCTTGGCACGGAGCGCATCGGCAAGCTGATGCAGAAATACGCGATCCCGTGCATTATTTCGCTGCTGGTGGGTGCGCTGTACAACATCGTGGACCAGATCTTTATTGCAAACGCCAGCTATCTTGGCTCTTATGGCAACGCCGCCAATACGGTCGTTTTCCCCCTGACGGTGGTAGCGCTGGCCATTGCCGTGATGATTGGTGACGGCTGCTGCGCCTTCGTCAGCATCAGCCTTGGGCAGAACGAAGTCCCCAAGGCAAAGCGCAGCGTTGGCAACGCAGTAGTGCTGTGTCTGGTCAGCAGCATTGTATTGACCATCCTCTATCTGGTTTTTGCGGACACCATTCTTGCCATGTTCGGCGGAACGGTCAACGCCGAGACCTACCACCACTCCCAGGAGTATTTCTTTTATATCACGCTGGGTGTGCCGTTCTATATGTTCGGGCAGGCCATGAATCCCATCATCCGTGCCGACGGCAGTCCTCGGTTTGCCATGGTGTCCACCCTTGCGGGTGCGGTGCTGAACATCATTCTGGACCCCATCTTCATTTTCGGCTTCCGCTGGGGCATGATGGGCGCAGCGGTGGCTACCGTCATCGGTCAGCTGGTCACGGCGGTGCTGGCAGTGTGGTATCTGCTCCACATGAAGATCATTCGCCCGGCGTGGGCAGACCTTCGGCTGAAAGGCTCCATCTGCAGCCGCACCCTGACCCTTGGCATGACCAGCTTTCTGTCCCAGATCAGCCTTGTGGCGGCAATGGCAGCCATCAACAACATGATCCGCAAATACGGCGCACTGGATGCCGTGTTCGGGCAGGAGCAGTATGCACAGATTCCCATGGCAGTTGTTGGCATCGTGATGAAGTTCTTCCAGATCGTCATCTCCATCGTGGTAGGCATGGCGGCTGGCTGCATCCCCGTGGTGGGCTTCAACATGGGTGCTAAAAAGCCCGCCCGTGTGAAGGAGCTGTTCACGAAGCTGCTGCTGGCAGAAGCGGCAGTGGGCGTTGTTGCGCTGGTGCTGGTAGAGGGCTTCCCGCGTCAGCTGATTGCCCTGTTCGGTGCCGCCAACGAGAGCGCCTACTACACGGATTTTGCAGTGCGCTCCTTCCGCGTCTACCTGTGCATGATCATTCTGGCCTGTGTCAACAAGGCGTGCTTCATCTTTTTGCAGGCCATGGGCAAGACAGCGGAATCCACCGCCCTGTCCATGGTGCGTGAGGTGGTGTTCGGCGTGGGCTTTGCCCTGCTGCTGCCCCGGTTCTTCGGGCTGGACGGCGTGCTGTACTCCATGCCCATGTCGGATTTCCTCACCTTCCTGATCGCAGGCTATCTGATCTGCAAAACCTACCGTGAACTGAACCAGAAAGGAGAAGTCTAATGGAAAAACATATCATTACCATCAGCCGCGAGTTTGGCAGCGGCGGCAGAACCATCGGCAAGCTGGTGGCCGAGCATCTGGGCATCCAGTGCTACGACGCCGAGCTGATCCAGAAGCTAGCTGCTGAAAGCGGCTTTGACGAAAACTACGTCAAGGAGGCCGGAGAGTATACCCCCGGCGGCTTCCTCGCCTCCGCCTTCACCAACCGCAGCTTCGGCCCCACCAACGAGGACCTGCTTTGGAAGCTGCAATACCAGATCATCCGGGAACTGGCCGAAAAAGAGCCCTGCGTCATTGTGGGACGCTGCGCCGATTTTATCCTGCAAGACCGCACCGACTGCCTGAAGGTCTTTGTCCACGCGGACATGAAGTTCCGGGCTGACCGCATCGTGCGGGTCTACGGGGAACGGGAGAAATCGCCCGAAGCCCGGCTGAAGGAGAAGGACAAGCGCCGCGCCGCCTACTACCGCTTCTATACCGATATGAAGTGGGGCGATGCCGCCAACTATCATATTGCACTGGACAGCGGGGTCATCGGCATTGAAAAGAGTGCGGAGATCATTGAAAGTCTTTCATAAGCTGTAATTTCCGGCAGTCTCAGAGCCGATAGCGCAAAACGCCGCCCACCTGCGTTTCATTACGCAGATAGGCGGTGTTTTTTCAATACGATTTTATGGGAAGATCAATCTCCTAGCCCATGGTTCCCTGTTACGTTTTTCAAGTATCCCTCTGGGTCACCGTTCAGAATCAAATCCGAATAGCCAAGCGGGTCATTGTAAATAAGATAGTCCAACTCCGACCTCTGCGCCATGGTCACATCCAACGCATCCTCGACCCCGGTGCAGTCGATGGAAATCTTTCTCCCATCCCGGAGCAGCAGCTCCACGCAGCCGGTGTCCATGTTGAACTTGCAGGCTCTTTCATTGTACTTCATATTTGTGTCCTTTCTGCCTTACGGCACCTTTACAGTTGTGACCTTTGTGATACGGTCTTTCTTCTGATAAGGTTTTGGACACACCGCGGTCTGGAACGAGCCGGAATTGTCATTTCCGAAGAAAACAAAAAATCCGAACCCTTCTCCTATCGAGAAAAGGTTCGGATTTTCATTGTTTGGTGCACCTCCAGGGACTCGAACCCTGGGCCCACTGATTAAGAGAGCAAACCGCCGGTTCGTCTCAATTTATGGAAGTTTCGAGTCATCGTTATTTTTAATCAAATCAACGTGATTTTTCACCCAGCAATTTCTGCACCCTTTGTCGGATTTTGCAGCGAAAAGCACCCTCTGCACGTTTTGAAACCGTGCAAAATCCGTGCAGAAACCGTGCACTTACTCTCTGACAAACAAAAATCACACTATCCACCACCGACTTGACGGCAATGGTTTGAGTGACCGACCCAGATATCCTAAATTATCTCTCTATGTTTACAAAACATCTGTGATTCTCTCTTTCTATTACGTAAGGACGCAAATGAAGGGCCCCATAAACGTCCTACTAAAAAAAGGAGATTATTACTATGTTACTCAAAAATGGAAGTACTGGCAACTATGTTATGTACCTGCAGTATGGACTGCATATCATGTGCTGCCCTCCGGGTAGTTTTGACAGCAAATTTGGCTCTGGTACTGAAAATGCTGTTAAGAAGTATCAGGGCAAAAAAGGTCTTACCCAAGATGGCATTGTTGGCGATGGTACATGGAACGCACTGGTAAGCGACATTAAAACCATCCAGCAGCTCCTGAAGAACAAAGGTTATTACGCCAGTACAGTGGATGGCCTTGCAGGTTCAGGCACTTATAACGCTGTTATCAGTTTTCAGAAAGCATCCGGCTTGACTGCCGATGGTATGGTCGGCAGTGCCACCCTAAACGCATTGAACGCTTCTTCGGGCGGTACAAGTGGTCAATCTCATTCAATCACTCTGCCTACTGATAGAAACTATCTTTGGGCACAGAAGAATCCGGACATTGTTAAGCTTGTTGGAAATAGTGGTTGCTCTCTTGTTGCCGTGTTGAATACCGCTAATATCTATGGGCCTCGTGAATTCACCCCTAACGAAGTCCTGACTGCCTGTGGAAATTGGGGTGCAAACGGTCTGAATACTTGGGCTCTTCCCAGCAAGTGCAATGGTAAAATCGACACGAGCAACTACACTCATGGCGGTAAGGAGCAGGCGACTGTATTCAGTGCAGTCAAAGCAAGTATTGACAATAACCTTCCCATCATTATTCGGCTCAACAGTAGCGATGGCAAAAAGACGCATTTTGTCACAGCGATTGCTTATACTGGCAGTTGCTCCTCTGCAAGCAGCATTTCCGTCATTGATCCTGCTGGTGGTGTCATTCGAACTCTTGAGGAAGCGGGAACTGCACGCAATGAAACCGTATACGGTGATTATATCGCAACCGCTCGTCGCTCCTAAATATCTCTACTCTCTTCATCAACAATAAGTTGTAAAGCATCATTTTTAACATATATCCCCCCCAAAGTCTTTTCTCAACTCTCGAAAAGGCTTCGGGGGGGATTTTTCAATGCCTATTATATGCAACACTTTTCACTATCTGCTTATCCAAGCTCAGGCGAGTGATATTTATTTACTCTCCACACATCCCAAACTTTTACCAACTGCATTTCATATTCGACTTTATTCATGTCATCATATGAATACTCATCATGTTCCTCATACGTTTCATTGGGATTATAGTATGCAATCATTACAAAATTTACTTGTGCTTCCGTTTTATTTTTCAAATAGTATCGCACTGAGCAGAAATCATCCGGATAATATTCTCCCACATATCCAGTAAAATATGGAATTTGTGCCAAATCATAGTCATCACAAACGGCAAGTTTTCCATTATAATTCACAAACTTTTTCTCAATTGAATCTTGTGACAAGAAATCATTTGTAAAAATAGATTTCATATATTCTTCAAACTCTTTATAAGAATTTTGATAGACCTCATAATCATGTCCGTTCAGTTTTACATATGTCGGCGCATTTTGCGTCATAGGCACAAAAGTCGGAGCATCTTCAATTTTAAAATTCAGTCCTTTTAAGTTACTTGATTGTCCCCAAAGTGCATAGTCTATTTTCTGCGCTTTTTCAAAAACAGTATATTGATCTTGATCTAAAAATACCGAGGTCGAATCAACTAACGTCTGGGAAAAATCTTGCAAATCATTTTTTTCTTCAGAATTGCATGAACTTGACGATGTATCCTGTGACGAAACTACTGTGGACATTGATGATGCTGTTGTATCATTCATTCCACATCCCACCAAATTCACCACAATACAACCTAGAATCACTATCATTTTTACACTTTTTGCACAATTCATATATGTTCTCCTTTTTTATAAGTTTATCAACATATTGTTTAGTCTCTATTACCTTCTTGTAAACTTTTTATATTAGCTCACAAAAATCTATTTTTCCGTTTACAAATCTTAACATTTTTTCTCTTTCCTCTTAAAAGGAGGAAAGAAAATTGAATTATACGCTTTTTGACCTTTTTCTAAATGCATATAACGGCAACTCCTTTGCACAGCTACAAATCGTCCAACGTTTTCAGCCATTACTGAAAAAATATGCAGCTCTTCTTAAGTATGAGGATGCCTATTCAGATTTACAATTATATCTTCTCGAATTACTGCATTCCGGAAAATTGACCAAACTTCAAAGAAAAGATGACGGCACATTAGTGAAATATATTGAATCCTCTATCCGGCATCAATACATTTCGCTTAACAGCCGAAAAAACGCCGTAGATAACTCTGTCATCGCAAGCGTTGATGAAATTGATTTCGATCAGATGTCTTTGTCCTCAAACGATGAATATCCTGAACTATTGATTTCCGATTTACATTCTGTTCTTCAACCTTCTGAACTGACCTTATTATCTCAATTTGTTTTTAAAGGAATGAGCATCGCAGATATAGCAGAAAAATCTGGTGTCAGTAGACAAGCTATCAACCGTAAAAAGCTTTCCATATTAAAAAATTAGAATGTGCATTCTTCCCTAAAACTTCCAAATAAATTCTCATTCATTTTGATTTCATTCTTTAGTGTATAAAAGCTATTTTCTTCGCTCCCTTTAATCAAACCACCACGGCAGTTCCAGCCACAGGTTATCCATGGCCTGTTCCTCGGTCTTTTTGGCGCGGCCTTTCGTCAGGTGAAAGTATATCGCCGTGCCGATCAGCGGATGTTCCTCGCCATCAGTAAAGCCATAGCGGTACAGCAGATAGGTCT
>OBJE01000104.1_pt1 | contig 105187 bp, 81 predicted proteins | sample 1519681 | NCBI WGS metagenome assembly OBJE01 (sample SAMEA3888898, study PRJEB22519) | human gut metagenome | biome: human gut; feature: human-associated habitat; material: faeces | place: Denmark | collected 2011 | reverse complement strand
CGGGGTCTTCCGGCTCCCAGCCGCACTTGTCGCACTTATACTTGGGCGTACCGGCGGGCTTTGGTTTGCCGCACTCGGAGCAGAAGCGGCCCTTGTTCACTGCGCCGCAGCTGCAAGTCCAGCCTTCTGCTGCCGCCGGGCGGGGCTTGCCGCACTCCGGGCAGAACTTGCCGGTGACGGTGGCACCGCAGCTGCAGGTCCAGCTGTCCGCAGCGGGCTTCGGCTCCGGCTTTTTGCTGCCGCATTCCGGGCAGAATTTGCCGGTAACGGTAGCGCCGCAGCTGCACTGCCAGCCGTCCGCCGGGGCGGGTGCGGGACGGCTGACCTGCTTGGGCGCGTCCACGCTGTCCGGACGGGCCTGCTGGCCCATAGCGAACAGGTTCTGGGCGCTCATGCCGCCCATACCGCCTGCACCGGCTGCCATGCCCATGCCCATAAAGCCGGTCATGGCACCGGCGGTGTTGCCGGCGGCGGTCTTCATGGCGTCGATCTGACCACCCACCAGACGGGCGGCAGCGGTGGTGGGATCGGTGGTCATGGCGTTCTCTTCCCACTCGGTGATCTTCTTCTGCTGCTCCTCCGGGATGGACAGGGAGTTGATGTTGAAGGAGAACACTTCAATGCCGCGCTTTTTGCGCCAGACGCTGGACAGCTGCTCGTTGAGCGCCTCGGAGATCTCCAGCGTGTGGGCGGGGATCTCGTAATACTGCACCTTGTTGGCCGAAAGGGTGGCCAGAGCGGGCTGCAGGGCGTTCATCAGCTCGCTCTTCAGCCGGGGTGCGATCTCGGATGCGTCATACTGGGTGGAGACGTTGCTGCACACGTTGGTGTAGAACAGCAGCGGGTCGCAGATGCGGCAGGTGAAGCTGCCGTTGCACCGCAGGTTCACCGAGAGCTTGTAGCCCCGCTCCTCGCTGACCACCACCCGGAAGGGGATGGGGGTGGCAGTGCCGTACAGGATCTCGCCCAGCTCCTTGGTGTTGATGTAGTACACCCGCTGATCCTTGCCGGTGTCGCCGCCGTAAGTAAAGCGCTTGGCCACGGTCTGGAATGTTTCCGCCAGACTGTCGCCGAAGTTACCGGTAAAAACGCTTGGCTCGGTAGAAGCATCGAAGGTGAACTCGCCCGGCTCAGCGCACACCTCCACCACGCGGCCCTGCTCCACGATGAGCATGCACTGTCCGTCTGCCACGGCGATGCCGCTGCCGTTGGTGATGATGTTGTCCTCGCCGTTGTTGGAGCTGCGGCGGGAGGTGCGCTTCTGGCCCTTGACCATCAGCACATCCTTGTCCAGAGAATCGCAGTAGAAAAATTCCTTCCACTGGTCTGCAAGGGTTCCGCCCAGTGCGCCCATACCTGCTTTGATAAGACCCATAGTAATTTCCTCCTGTTATTTGTTTGGTGTAAGCGACAACGCTTTGTCATCGCATTGCGTTCGGTTTCGATCACGGTACAGGGGTTAGATCTGGGGAGTCGTTTTTCCAGTAAATGGGACGCGTGTTCCGGTTAAACAGCACTTCTCCGGCGCGATATTTCAGGCTGCAGCCGCTGGGGCTGCCGTCATCGTTCAGCAGAACGGCCCAGAACTCGCACGGCTTGCCGTTCTGATCGTTCAATGTAAAATGCAGCTCGGTGCCGTCCTCGGTGCGGCCCTGTGTTCCCTCTGCGGTGCCGGTCAGAACGCCGTTCCACCCGTCCCATTCCACGCTCATACAGCAGCTGCCGTCCGGCAGGAAGGTCATCCAGCGGATACCCTTTGCGGCCTCGTCTCCGGCGCGGTATGTTCCCCACAGCCTGCGGGGAATGGCGGTGAAACCGATGTCGTCCCACGCCTCGGTGCGTTGAAAAACGTACCAGACCTCACTGCCCTTTTTCAGGCCGGTGGACTGCATCCGCAGCGAACCGTCCTCCATCATGGAGATGGTCCAGCGGCTTCTGCCGTCCTCGCTGAGACAGGTCAGGTTCCAGCCCTGACTTTTTTCCCCATCCCAGCCGGTCACAGCTCCGGCGTTCAGTTCACCGGTGCGGGCCTCGGCGGCGGACTGGATCTGCGGGATGACGTATGTTTCCCGGATGAAGGAGACGGTCACCGTGCCGGTGATCTCGGCCTTTTCCAGCCGCAGGGTGCAGCTTTCGTTGCGGTCGGCGGGAGCGTAGCTTTCCCCCTGCGTCACCGCCGTGACTGCCATCCACTCGGCCAGCACCTGCTGCTCCCAGTCCGGTGGCAGCGGCTGCGCGTCCAGCGGGATGACCGGGACATCGTTCACATACTGTTCCCGGACTGCGCTGAACCTGTGGACCACAAAGGAAATGTTTTCCTTACCATCCAGCGAAAAAGGCAGCTCGTCCAGCGAAGTCCACCATGCGGTGTTTCCCTCTTTCAGGCTGCCGGTGGGCAGCAGTCCTCTCTCGATGGCGGCTTGACGGTCCAGCTCATCCCGGCGCTTCACGTCGCGGTAAAGCGCCTCTTCCAGCGCAACGGGGTCTGCCCCCATGCGCTGCAGCAGCTGGGTGACGGTCAGCTGGTTTCCACTTTCAAAGTCGAAGCACCAGCCATTGTGGAAGGGCGCATCGGTACCGCCGTAGCAGCTGCTGACCACAAGGCTGACACAATCGTCATACCAGCTTGCTTCCCAGTTCATTTCAATGCTGAAATCCCACACGGCCGGGTCGGCTGCCTCCGGGCAATCTACGTACTCCTGCACATCGTATTCGTAGTACCGGGCGATCTCGGCGTTGATGCGAGCGGCGTCGGCGCTGTCGCACTCCAGCTGGGGCAGATGGATGTTCAGCCGGACAGTGCCGCCGTTTTCTGCCTGCACCACCTTTTCAAGGGTGTACTGCTCGGTGATCGCCGCGGTGGCGTGCATGGAATCCGGCGGGGTCGATTTCAGCTCCCGGCGGCCAGCCGGGCGGGCAGAGGCTGCGGTCTTTGCCCCGCAGCCTGCCAGCAACGCCGCCAGCAAAGCCGCCAGCGCGCCGCACAGTGCCAGGTGTTTCATCTTGCACCTCCTGCTCGTTTATCAGCCGTAGCTGTGGGTCAGCACCAGCGGGACCGTTTCGTTCGTCAAGGGGTTCTGCCCGCTCAGGGGAGTAAGGATCAGGCAATCAATGCTATAATCATGCTTCAATGCAGCGCTGAACGCAACCCATTCCGGGCCGTTTTCGGTGTCGCGGACAAGAGAGAAGCCCAGCGCGGTGCCGTCCGGGGTAGCGCCCAGATAGGTGACAGCACCCTGATAGAAATAGCGGTTGTTGTGGGTAGCCAGCTGGCAGCCGCCGCCTGAATTCAGGTCCAGCCAGCACCAGTTCTCCCCTTCCCCAAGGCTGAAGCTGCCGGTGGAATCTACCTGCTGCGGGCTGTTCCACTCAGCGGTCAGGGGGGCAAGTTCTGTTTCCGTACCGTCTGCACACAGCAGGCTGACCTCGGCGTCCCGCAGCGCCAGCGCAGTGCCGTTGTTGGCAATATAGATGGGGTCGGCACAGAGCAGGCTCTGCCCATACAGCAGGCAGCGCAGCACATCCACATACTCCACAAAACCGTCCTCGGTAAGCAGGTAGACCACGGGGTGGAAGGACGCGCCCAGCTCGCCGATGCACACATCTACATAATTATTATAGGCGTTGCGGATGGGCAGGGTGACATCGCCGTCCAGACGAATATCATAATCCTCTGCCCATGCGATGATCTCGGGGGTGTGTTTGATGGTAACGGTGCGGATGTCGCCGTCCAGCAGCACCGAAACGCTTCCGTAGGTATCGGTAAGCACCGGCGTTTTGGCAGGGGCGGCGGAGGTCAGCGGAAGCTCCACCTCCAGCGGCCGCCAGCCACTGCCGGCGGTAGTGTGGTATCCGGCAACAAGGGTGACGGTATTTTCGTTTTTCAGCAGCACGGTCAGGTTTTCCAGCCCGTTGTCCCGCAGGGTATCGGCGCGCATCCCGGAAAGCATGCCGCTTTCCCGCAGGGAATCGTAATATTCCTGCTGCACCATGTTGCGGTCAAAGGTCTGTATGGCGGCGCGGTACACTGCAAGTTGCGTCTCGTCCGGGTCCAGTCCCATGCGCATGAGCAGCTCGGTGACCGAAAGCTTGTGCCCGGCGGCAAAATCGAAGCACCAGCCCTGAGAATAGATGGGGTCTGTACCGCCGTAGTAGCTGCTCACCACAAGGCTTACGCAGTCGCCGTACCAGTAGGCGTCCCAGTCGATGTAGATCTGCGGGCACCATTCGTCCTGCGACACCTCAGCCTGCGGGTAGCTTTCATAATCCCGATATTCCGCCGCATACCTAGCGGCAAGTTCATCATTGATATATTCAGCATCCGGGCTGTCGCACACAAGCTGCGGCACATGGATGGTCAGCTTCTGTGCGCTGCCCCACTCGCTCCGGACGGTTTTTTCCAGCGTGAATTGCTCCGTGATACGTTCCTTTTGAACGGCAATCGCCGGGGCATTCTGGCTGCTGCCGGTGCTCTGGCTGGCGGCAGCGGAGCCGGAGCTGCTTTTTGTGCCGCCACACCCGGCCAGCACCAGCGCGGCAGCCAGCACCAGCGCGGTAAGGCGTTTGTGTTTCATGGTCGTTCTCCTGTATTCTCAGTCGTAGCTGCGGGTCATTTGCAGCTGAGTCTCGCCCTCGGCAAAGGGGTTCTGCCCGTCGATCATGGTCAGGGTCAGGTTGTCGTACAGGTCCATCTTGAACGCCGCCACAAAGTCGAGCCCCGTGTCGGTAAAGATGGCCAGCACCATGCCCTCCGGCACCACGCCCAGATACGCGGCGTCGCCCTGATCGATGCGGCTGTTGTTCTGCACGCCCAGCTGAACGCTGCCGTCGCCGCTAAGCTCCAGCCAGTTTCCGTTGGTGCAGTTGAAGGAGCCGGTGATGGAATAAGGGATCCCCTGCACGCTCCACTCTGACGACAGGTCAGCCAGTTCCAACACAGAACCATCCTTCCGGCGCAGGTTCACCTTGCTATTGCCGCTGCGCTCCAGCGACACGCCGTTGTTGGCAATGTAGATGGGGTCCTGACAGATCATGGCGTTTCCGAACAGAAGGCAGCGCAGCACATCTACATACTCCACCACGCCGTCTTTGGTCAGCAGATAGACCACCGGGTGGAAGACCGAGTCGGTCTGCTGACCGATGCACACGTCCACATATTCATTGTAAGAGCCAAGGATCGGGTAGGTGCGCGCCTGCTCCACCCGGAGGTTGAGCTCGGTGTCCCAGGTGGCGGTCTTGGGTGCAGGGCTCACGGTGATGGTGGCCTGCGTCCCTTCCAGCTGCGCCTGCACGCCATCGTAGGTGTCAGTCAGCACCGGCTGCGCCTGCGGCTGGGCCGCGGTCTGCAGCGGGATCTCCATATCCAGCTGCTTCCATCTCTCTTCGGACGCGGAGCTGTATCTGCCCCGAATCACCAGCTGATTTTGCTCCGGCAAAAGCAGGCAAAGGTTTTCCAGTTCATTGTATTCCAGCGTGTCCATCCGCATTTGCGACAGTTCTCCGTCGAGACGCCAGCTCTCGTAATATGCGCCCTGCGCCATCTCCCGGTCAAAGGTCTGCATGGCCTGCCGCTGCATCTGCTGCTGCACGGTGTCCGGGTCCAGACCCATACGCTGCAGCATCTCGGCTGTGGTGATCTGCTGGCCGGTGGCAAAATCGAAGCACCAGCCGCTGTAAAACCACGGGGCGGTGCCGTCATAGCGGTCGCGCATCACCAGACTGACGCAGTCGCCATACAAGTAGGCATCCCAGTTCACACCGATCAGCGGGGCATCGCCGCCCAGCTGCCCGGCCTCCTCGCTGTTCTCGAACTCCCGGAAATGTGCCGCATAGATGTCGTTCAGTTCATCGTTGATGGAGGCGGCATCCGGGCTGTCGCATTCCAGCTGCGGCACATGGACGGACACATGGACGGAAATGTACTGCCCCGTGTCCGCCTCCCACACGCCCGAAACATTCTTTTCCAGCGTGTACTGGTCGGTGATGCGCTCCTTCTGGGCCGTCTGCACCGCTGCGGCTGCGGCGCTTTGGGAAGCTGCGCCGGAGCCTGCGGGGGCCGCGGGGGCAGCTGCGCCGCCGCAGCCGGTCAGCCAGAGAGCCGCCGCCAGAACCACAGCAGCAAAACATTTGTGTTTCATGGGGGTGCTCCTTTCTATAAAGCCCCGGACACAGGGGGAATGTGCCCGGGGCAAACAGGGGGTGTCCGTATCAGCGGGGCCGCTGTGCTCAGGCGGTCTTCTTGCCCTTGGCAACGACTGCGACCCAGTAGACCTTCCCATCGCTTGCGGTAAATACTTTAATGCTGATGAGGTTGACTCCCGGCTTGCCGATATTATCTGCCGTATCTGCCGATTCCAGTGCCAGAAGCGCGTTCTTCATCACGTTGATGTCCTCATCATAGAGCATCGTAGGCACGCCTTTACTGACTACGCCAAAGGGAGGGCCAAAATCCTCATACGGGCCGCCAGACGCAGTTGACATAGGATACAATTTTGCCACCATAGTATTGAACATAGCTTCGTACTCAGTTTTGCCCAAGGCACAATCGACAACATCCTCGGTCACTTCATTTAATCTATCGTCCATCTCGAATGTGCCCAACTTCTTTTCTTTGCGGTAGAGGTTGAGTGCTTCCAGCACCTTGGCTTCTTTGGGTGTAGCGGGGGCGGCGGGTGCGGAGGACCCGCCGCCGCAGCCTGCCAGCGAGAGCGCCACAACGGCTGCGCCGGTAAGGGTGAGGAATTCGCGTCTGTTCATCTTTTTCATGGGGTGCTCCTTTCTGTTGGTCCCCCCTGTTTTTTCCGGGGGGCTTTGTGGGGCGGGGGTTCTCGGTACTTGCAGTCCGGGCCATCTTATGCTATCCTTATGAATAGAATCCGCAGATACCTGTTGATGCGTTTTGTACACAGTGACAGGTTTTCTGCACCGGCGCAGGACTTTTTCTGGTTGTACTGTACCATACCCGGGAAAAAATTGCCCCCTCAGAAAAGCCGTTTTTGGGGGGCAATTCCAAAAAAATTTTTGGGGTTTTGGAGCTTCCCCCTCAAAAAATCCCCCCAAAAAGCCCAAAATTGGGGGGATTTTGGGGGAGTTTCCCACCAAAACAGGCAGCTGCAGCCCTGCCTGTGCCGGTTTTCCCCCTCTGGCTGCAATGTGTGGAAAGGAATCATGAAAAATGGAACGACGGACATTTTTGAAACTTGCGGCTCTCGTCCCCGGTCTGGCGCTTGCTGGCTGCGGCGGCAGCAAGACCCTGCTCTCGCCCAAGGACCCCACCATGCTCAGCATCTGGCATGTGTACGGCGAACAGGCCGACTCGCCCATGAACCGCCTGCTGACCGAGTTCAACGACACGGTGGGCAGAGAGAAGGGCATCCTGCTCAACGTGACCAACATGACCAACAGTGCCGCCATCGGCGGCCAGCTGCAGGACGCCAAGGCCGGCAAGCCCGGCGCGCTGGACCTGCCGGACCTGTTCTCGGCCCATTCCGCGGACGCCAGCGCTCTGGGCATTGAGAACCTTGTGGACTGGAACGACTGGTTCACCGCCGAGGACATGGCGGCCTATGTGCCCGGCTTTGTGCAGGACGGCATCATTGACGGGAAGCAGGTGGTGTTCCCGGTGTCCAAATCCACCCAGCTCATCTTTTTGAACGGCTCCCAGTACGCCCGGTTTGCGGCGGACACCGGGGCGCAGCTTTCCACCCTTGCCACATGGGACGGCTTTTTTGAAATGGCGGGTGCCTACCGGCAGTGGTCGCAGGGCAAGCCCTTCTGCGCGCTGGATTACCCCTTGCGTCTGGTGGAGCTGAACGCGCTGGAGCAGGGCAGCGGAGAGCTGTACAAGGGCAGCTGGTACGATCTGACCAACGAGACCTTCCGCGCTTCGTGGATGGAGTTTGCCCGGGCGCTGGTGCAGGGCGACATTCTGATCTCGGACCTGTACTCCAACACGCAGGTGATGACCGGCGAGACGCTGGCGGGTCTTGGCAGCTCTGCGGCCATCCTTTATTACAATGATTTCGTCACCTACCCGGACAACACCACCGAGCCCACCGACCTGCTGCTGGCTCCCCTGCCCCACGCCGCAGGCACCGCCACGCCCCTGATGCCGCAGGCCGGTGTGGGTCTGTGCGCCTTCAAGACCACCGACCAGAAAGCCGAAGCCGCCGCCGTGTTCCTGCGCTGGCTCACCGAACAGCAGCGCAATCTGGAATTTGCCGCCGATACCGGCTACATGCCGGTGTCCAGCGCCGCCTTTGACGCCATTGCGGACTATCCCTTTGAGCAGCAGAGCTATCAGCGGCTGTACGACGTCTACAACGAAATGCGCATCCAGAACACCCCCCTGTCCGAACCGGGCATCGTGGGGTACCACGCCAAGGCCAAAACCTTGTACGACAGCCTGCGCCAGCGCCAGAAGGACTACCCCCAGCGCCTTGCGGGCGGCGAAACGCTGGAAGCCCTTGCCGAGGAAACATGGCAGCTGCTGTGTGACAATGCCTGAGCCTGCCGCTCAGCCGGAAAGGAGGGACTTTGATGCACTTTGTTGACCGACACCGTGAAAAGATCCACCAGAGCCCCATGAGCAGCCGGCTGCTGTGGGCCTGCCTGCTGCTGGTGGTGCTGCTGGTGTTGACCTTTGGTGCGGCACTGTTCCTGTTTGCCAGCCTGCACAACACCAAAAAGGACATCAGCCGCAGTCTGCAGATCCAGTTTTCGGTGTTCCAGAACGATATGGAGCGCTATTTTGACCAGCTGGCGGTCATGGGCGTGAACCTGTCCGAGGACATGAGCGCAGAGGTGGACAAGGAGCTTGCTCTGCGGCAGATGTCCTTTGCCCAGCTGAACGACTCCCCCGAGGTGCTGAACGCGCTGGAGGAGAAAATGATCGAGCCGCTGTGCCGCCGTCTGCGCCAGACCGGCTGTTCCGGTGTTTTTGTGCTGCTGGATGCCACCGTCAACACCCGCATGGAGGGAGCAGAGCATTCCCGCGCCGGGCTGTATGTGCAGAAAAGCGGTGCCGACACCCCCACCGTGCCTCTGCTGCTGTACCGGGGCAGTGCGGAGGTGGGCAAGGACCACAGCGTAATGCCCCACCGCAAGTGGCGCATGGAGTTCCAGACCGACCAGTTCCCGGACTACGACCGCTGGATGACCCCCGGCAGCGCCCCGCTGTACCAGTCTTACACGCTGACCGAGCGGTTCGAGCTGCCCGGCACCTCGGAGGAGGTGCAGCTGTTTTTGCTGCCCCTGCGGGGGCGGGACGGCACGATGTACGGGCTGTGCGGCTTTGAGATCAGCGAGAGCTACTTCAAGCAGAACTTTGCCCAGCCCACCGGCTTTGACCGGCTGAGCTGCCTGCTGGCCCCGGCGGGGGACGGCCTTGCCGCCGATGCCGCCCTCAGCAGCGGCACCACCGGCGGCTACTACCATGCCCCCCGGAACACGCTGGTGCTGCGCAGCATGGGCGGCGGGCTGACCCAGTTGACCGGCCCTGACAGCGACTATGCGGGCATCTCCCAGCTGTGCAGCCTGAGCGAGAGCCTGTCCTACCGGCTGGCGGTGTGCATCCCCATGGCAGACTACCGGAGACTGGTCTTTTCCGGCAATCTGCAGATGCTGCTCATCGGCCTGTTCATCGCCTTTTTCGTGGTGTTCTGCTGCATGAACTTCCACCGGCGCATCCTCTCGCCGGCGTTCCGGCAGTTCGAGGAGGACCGGCGGGAGTCCCGGCGGCGGATGGACGAGCTGCAGCTGGAACGCCAGCAGATGCAGACTGAGCTGTCCCGGCTGGCGGACGTGTGCCGCAACGAGTCGGTGCCCGATGCCTTCCAGACCTTTGTTGCGGGCATCCCCACCCTGACCAAGACCGAACGCCGCATCTTTGACGGCTACGCCGCCGGGCTGCGCACCCGGGAGATCGCGCAGCAGCTGGACATCAAGGACAGCACCCTGCGCTTCCACAACAAGAACATCTACGATAAACTGGGTGTCAGCTCCCTCAAGCAGCTGCAGCAGTTCGTGGCGATCCTGAACTCCGGCAGCGGCAGCGCCCCGGACGAAAGCGGCCCCAAGAAGGCCCGCTGAATGGAACATTCCCGCGCCGCAGCTTTCACCGGAAACAAGCAAAAATGAAGGGGCCATTGCAAAATAGCCCCAACGAAAAAAATGAGATAGACTTCCCCGAGAGGGGTTGTCTATCTCATTTTTTGTTGTAAGCTGAAACTGCAATGAACCAACTACAACACAAACAGTAAGCTGATCTCTTACGAAATGATATTGTCAATATCAAATTGTGAATCAGCATCGCATTGACAACGGAAGCAAAAAAGCCCGCTTCCTTCAATGTCAGTGTGATCGGTCTCCAGTACGTACTGGTATTAAAAAACACAAACTGCTATAAGCTACTTCATTCCCCTTCTTTTTCGCTGCTTACGATAGCCTGCACCTTGGTGGGCAGACCATAGATGCTGATGAAACCGGTGGCATCGCTCTGCTTGTAGTCGCCGCCTGCGGCAAAGGTGGCGATGTCTTCACGATACAGAGAGAACGGCGACCAGACCCCTGCATTGATGAGGTTGCCCTTGTACAGTTCCAGACGCACCTTGCCGGTGACATGCTCCTGTGTGGAGGTGACAAAGGCACTCAGAGCTTTGCGCAGCGGGCTGAACCACTGGCCATCATTTCCCTCGTGCAATTTCATGATTGCAGTGTTCATTATACGGGCACTTGGAAAATGTGCAAAAAGTGTTCTGCATATAGCAGCAATATGAAAGCAGTATTTCACAGCGGGGCATTATGAATCTATAATAGTAGTTGGAAATAAACAGAAAGAGGGTCTTTTTGATGGCAACGATATTTTCAAGAGAAGAAAAGGCAGAGGCACTGTTCGGGGAGATCCTGAAAAATCCAGAAGCCTGCCGACGCCTGATGGATACCTTCAACGACTCGCTGGACATGGCAGACGTACTGGATGCGCCGACCATGAGTGCACAGCAGTTTGCCGCAGCGCTGTTCAATGCCTACGAGAACAAGGATCTGTCTGCCTTTCTGATGGCGATCTGCCAGCACAGTATGTTTGACCTGCTACGGAACGCTGCCCTGATCCCGTTCAAATTCAACGCCGATGGTCAGCCGAACCCGGTGATTCTGACGGATGATGCCGGCGTTCTTTTGCCGAACAACAAATTTGCCGTGAGCAGCAAAGTATACGACCGGTTCATCCGGGTGTTCCAGAAGCAGGAAAAGGTAAAAATGTACCTTGCCAGCGGCTACTGCAAGTATCACGGCTACGACGAGGGCTCGATGGATGTGGTGGAGTACCACTACAACCAGCATTTGGGGCTGCTGCTGATCTACGAACTGCCGGACACCGTGAAGCAGAAGGTAACGGAAGCGGAGGCCTACTCCACCGTCTGGGATATCCAGATGAAGCTGCAGCACGCACTGCCCCGTTCCGTGGTCTACTATGGACAGGATACGCTCAAGGACGGCGGAACCCGCTACGATGAACTTGGCGTTTTTCTGCCGCTGGAACACTTTGCCGACCGGCTGGAACGCCATGTGGAAACTGCTACTAAGATCGTTTACGGCGAGTAAACGCTCTGTAAACGAACTCCCTTTATAAGTGCATCACAGCAAAACAAAACGCAGCGAACCGTTAAAAGATTCGCTGCGTTTTGCCTTATAAGGGAGAATGGAAATGCTGCACATCAGGTGCAATAACGGAAAGTCTTGTCAGTGACAATACGGGCGAAGATCAGCCCTAATGGCAGTGCCACGATGATGAGAATGGCATCTGCAAACCATGTGGCGGAGTCCATCAGAGACAGGATGCCCAGATTATAGATGGCACGGTAGAAATACAGTCCCGGTACCATGATAACGATGGACGGCACGGTGACGGAGATGCGGGGATAACCGGCGGCGCTCTTCAGGCAGGAGGCCAGCAGTCCGGACAGCAGCGCGCCCAGAAACGCTGCAACAGCGGGCGGAAAGCCCGCAAGGCTCACCAGCTCCAGTCGGAACGTGTTCGTTACCGCACCGATAAGGGCGGCGCAGACTGCCAGGTTCCGGGGACTGTTGAACATGAGTGAAAAGCCGAACACACCGCCAAAACTTGCCAGCAGCCGGAACACGATCTCTTCCGGGAGCGTCAGGCTCAGGGCAGGAAACTGCACCGGCTGCAAATGCAGCAGCAGTGCCATGATCCAAGCCGTCATGGTTGCCACCAGAATGATGAGGACGGCGTAGGCCAGACGTTCCAGCCCGGAGCGCATATCCAGCTTGGCAAGGTCGATGCCGCTGGTAATGAACGGAAAGCCCGGAATGATGAAGAGCATGGAGCAGATATACCCCGCCTCGTGCTGCGCCGATACGGCAAACAGCACCTCTGCCAGCTTCAGCAGGATGGCATACACGAGGCTTGCTGAACAGACCGACGCCGTAATGCCCAGAAACAGGGTGAAATGGTGTTTTGTCAGCTTGCATCGTACAAAGTTGCCGATGCCTGCACCGCAGAAGGCACACAGCATTTCTACAATGCCGCCGCCCAGCAGAAAGGTGAAGCAGCCGCAGGCCAGTGCAGCTGCAAAGCCCAGTGCGATGGGCGAATACAAGCCGTGGATGCGCTCGATCTCATCGAGATGGCTGTGCAGCTCTTCGCCGGTCATAAATTTTCCTTCCCGGTCGAAGTCGTTGACGAAATGCTCCAGCCGGTTCAGCCGGGAGGTATTCACGCCCGTGTTTGTCAGACAGAGTGACTGGGTATAACACTGGTCACCATCAAAGCAGGTGAACTCAATGGACAACAGGCCGATGTCCGCTGTTGTTGTGACTCCCAGCTCCCGCGAAAGGGTGTTCATAGAGCTTCGGACACGCCATGCGCCGGTGCCGCATTCCAGCAGCATCAGCCCGGTGCGTCCAATGACGGAGGCTTTTTCCACAAGCCCCGCCTCGGTAATGGGGACGCCCTTGCTGGCCGACGCATAGTCGTGCCAGTAGACTTCCATGTGATTTTTGATGATCTCACTTTGCCGTTGTCCCATACCGGAAAGCCTCCTTTGTGATATGGGAATGTTGCAGCCGTTTCAAGACTGCGGTGCTATTATAAGGGAAATTGCAGGGCGGGTAAAACGTATCTTGGATATGCCGGCAATGTTCGTTTGGTATTTCAAAGAAGAAAAACCAGCCTACCCATGTGCTGGTGGATTCCAACCCGGCTTTTGAAGAACCGTCCATGATTCTTCTGGAATAGATTTTTACGATCGATAAATCCCGCATTGAACGTTTTATGGGCTACGCTACCCCGGGAAATGTTTGGTCAGCCAGTGCAATCAGACCGTTCCGCAACGCTGTTGCAGTTGCAGTGATTCGCTCATTTGCTCTGGATTGCATTTTAAGAAGCAGCCTGGTTTCTTCTTCATTGTTGAACGGGGGTAGTGTATCCCAAAAGGTGAGCGCATAGTTTGCGATTTTAAGAGCATCCGCTCGATCCGTCTTTAGCTTTCGAATCGTATTATCACTAAAATCGTGGATCAGCATCGCATTGACAACGGAAACAAAAAAGCCCGCTTCCTTCAATGTCAGTGTGATCGGTCTCCAGTACGTACTGGTATGTTCCATTACAATACGGATATCGCCTCCCAGTTTTTTGAGTGTGGATGCCAGCTTTTTCAAGTCACTGTTCGTGTGGTGGACCTCGAAAGGCCGAAGTACGATTTCGCCTCCGGGTCTCCGTACCGCAACTGTGCTTTTGCTCTTAGACACATCGATACCGACGGCGGTAATAACAGCAGCTTCCATTTTTCTGACCTCCTTTAATGCCGGTTCCGCCTATGCCCATTACCGATTCAGCTTGCTTTGTGACACGAATGTACGGCAACATTTCTATCTGCCGATAACTCAACCTGCGTCAATCGAACGCTGCAATGGAGATGGCGGAGAACAGTTTGCGCGTACGAGCGTTCAGCTCAAGCAATGCATCGTTCTCTCAGCACATCTTCATTGTAGCTTAGGTTTGGGTATCTGTATAGCTCACTGGCTGTGAGCTTCTCAGAACCAACACCATTGTAGCAAGCAGGGCAAGCGCATCGCTTTTATGCCCCTTTTGAGTGGAAATTTCTGCACCATCGTAGGTTGATACAGCAAAAGCGCAAAAATACCAGCCTCCCATAATGGGAAGCTGGCGCAATATCGCACATCGGAGCTCCTATAATGCTGCCATTACAAAGCCGAAAAACGGGCAACGCCTTGCTTTCGCAGCCACAGGTAGATGGGCACGAACAGCAGCACTTCACTCTCCTGCAGTTCCATCTGGCAGCTGTCTGTTCCTGTCATGCTTTCAACATTCAGTCCGTAAGGATCCGAGCCTCCTGTGCTGCTGTCAGCAAGACTTTTGGTGCCGCAAGCCATCAGCACCAGCCCGGTTCCCAGAACTATAAGCAGGAGAATCGAAGCCGTCCTTATTTTCTGTTTCATTGCAGGGTCTCCTATTCTTTATCCAGTAATCTAAAAATTGCATCTGCTCTTTCGTATGAAACCAATGCTCTCCGCCCGGCATAACGGTCAGCTCTGCGTTGTTCTTTTCCACAAAGGCTTTTATGGTTTCCATGGAGGTCAGAGCATCCTTTTCCCCATACAAGATGCGGGTAGGGATTTTCCATGAAATCGGATGCTCTCGGACATAGCAGAGATATTTCCACGACAGCGTTTCTCCAAATGTTGTGGGAATTTCCAGTTTCTCTGCAAGTTCTGCTTCGGAGACGTCAGCCCATTGCATCATGTTGCAAATCAGTTGCTCCATATCGACTACTGGAGAAATAAAATAAGCGGTATCCACCAATTTCTCATTCAACGAGGACAAAGATAAAAACGCACCAATGCTATTTGCCACCAGTGTGAGCTTCCCGCAGCGTTTCCGCACTGCCGTAAAAAATCCGGAAAATTCCTCCGTGGCTTCCCATGGAGATTGTGCGTGGTAGTCGAAACCAATTACTTCACAATTAGGGAATAGGGCTTTATAATGCTCGGCCTCTTGTGCCGAACCGCCCTTTCCGTGAACATATACAACAATTTCTTCCATATAAAATCCTCCAAAAAACGCAGCGCACCCCAATTCTATGGACTGCACTGCGTCTGAGCGTCTGGCGTCTTGCTTGATTCAATTATTCTGCCGCTAATTTCAAAAATTTCTTGTCCGACTGGATGCTCTGGGTCAGGAACCGACCATTCTGGAACAAAGCATAGGTTGTGACAGGTGCAGGCACATTCTGGGCCGTCTCTTTCTCGGTGATGTGAACGGCTTTGAACGGGATTCCATGTTCCTTTGCAGCCTCCTGCACCTTTGGCACCCAATAATAGGTGTAGGGGCACTGGTCGGTATAATAGAGGACAAAGCCGTTTTCCTCTACCTTGGGGTGCTTGGCACAGTCCTTGAATTTTGGCGGCCGGGCATTCTCTGCAAGGGGCAGGCACATGAGGTTGATGCCGCAATCGGAGATGTCTGAGACCTTGAATCCCTTATGGGTCAAAAACTTGGGGTCAGCGAGAAATTCCCGTTTGCGTCCCTCGGCACACAGAATGCAAACGCCGTTTTTGCCCTGCGCCTTGGCATCCCGAAGACATTCTTCCAGCAGATCGCTGGAATAGCCGTGACCTTTCAAGGAACCGGAGACCCACAGACAGTTGATATAAAGCCAGCCTGCTGCATCAATGGGTACCCATGCGTTTTCTGCCGGGATGTACTCGATAAAGCATTTGCCGCGCTCTGCACTGCGGTAAAAAACAAGTCCCTCCTCAAAGCGCTGCTTGAGCCATTCTTTCTTGGCAAGGCTCTGTTTGCCGGACATGGCACAACAGATGTGTTCCCTGTCGATGTTTTCTTTGGTAACTCTGATATAGTCCATCGAAGCACTCTCCCCTATCTTTGTACTTTTTCATGCCTTCTCTGGCACAGTTTCTTCCAGTTTTCCATCTGTGCCGCAGAGCACTTCTCCGACACAGCGACCTTTTCGTTTTTGGCTGCGGCTTATCGCATCCGTCCATCGCCGCCCATCAAGGCAGTCATTTCCTCGATGTAGTCCAGCGGGAACGGCGGAGCGCACAGCGGCTTCATGGCAATGCTCATGAGCTTCATGGGGTTGTCGTCTGCCGCCGCACAGTCTCCCATGCAGCGGCTTTTCAAAAGTTTTCAAAAGTTATAGCTTATTCTCCCAGCGCCGTCTCGATGTTTGCCAGCACCTTCTTGCTCAGTAGAACGAAAGCCTGCCTGGTGCGGCCTGCCGAGACACCCGGGCTGTGGACATTGGGCCGCTGGAAGAAGCCCTCGCTGACGGGGCCTGCGGCGGCGTAGGTATCACAGAAGAAGTGGGTGCCGGGCTTATCCAGCCACTTTTCCAGTGCGGCGGAGTCAAAGCCGGGGCCGATGGAGGTATTGAAAAGGACTTTCCCCTCCCCCAGCGCCTCAAACTCCGGCTCGCCCAGGAGCAGAACATTCTTGTTCAAACAGGTAAAGACCACTTCGCTCTCCCGGAGCAGAGCGTCCAACGGCTTATACTTCATGCCTGCGGCCTCGGCGTCGGGCTTATGGCTGCGGCTGTAGTAGGAGATGTCCGCGCCGAGGAAGGCCAGTGCATCGGCGATCATCCGGCCCGAGACGCCCAGACCCACGATACCCACCTTGAGGCCGTAAATCTCCACCGGCTCGTCGTGGAGCATCGGCATCCCGAAACCGTGGAGCAGGCCGGTCAGCTCGTGGAGGACGTACTCCACCACGCCGCGGTCGCCGTAGTCCCGGATGCCCAGCACCTTGATGCCCTTTTCCCGGGCAAAGGCGATGTCCACATTGGCGCTTTCCTCCGAGTAGAGGCTGCAGCACATCCCGATGTAGCGCAGGTTCGGGCAGCGCTCGATGACGTTTTTGCCCATGCGGGAGGTATAGCTCAACAGCGCCGCGTCGGCGTCTCCGATGCGGCGAACGATCTCTTCGTCGTCGGCGGGAATGTCGCGGTAAAGCTCGACCTGCTCGGCATACTGATGCAGCGCTTCCTCTGCTGTGGGGATGAGGCTGACCGGCTCGATGGCTACCAGCTTCTTGAACATGAGACTCCCTCCTTTTTAATAGAAGCAGACCGGCGAGGCGAGGTTGCGCAGAAGAGCCACGGCGCTCCAACCGGCGATGGCGCTGGTGGACGAGCAGATGTCCACCACGGCCTTCACGCCCTCGATCTCGGCAGTGATGCAGTGGTCGTCGCCCACCCAGCCGGGTACGGAGTGCATGGTCACGCCGGTGATGTCGGGGCCGGTGGTGGCCAGCGAGGTGGCCACAGCGACGTTGACCCGGCGCGGGAAGGTTGCGATGGCTTCCTTGGCGCTGCCGGTGAAGACGGTAGTCTTCTCGGTGTCGGTCAGCAGATGGTCGGCCCAGACGGGGGTGTTGCGGAAGCCCTTCGCACCGGTGTGAGTCTCGATGCCGGCCTTCTCGTCCAGCTTCAGGGCCTCAGCCATGAGGGTGACGGTCTGCAGCACATCGAAGCCGCCGATGGCGCCGCTGGCCAGATGCACCTTTGCGCCGCCCTCCCGGGCAGCCTGCTTGACCTCTTCATAAAACGCGAGGTCGGCGAATGCACCGATGGACAACACCACGAGGTTCACGCCCCGGCGCAGCACCGGAACGGCCATTGCGCGCACCGCTTCCACCGAAGCGGCTTCCACGATGTACTCCGGCTCCAGCGCCAGCAGAGCATCCACGTCCGCGCAGGCCGCACGACCCACGCTTGCCGCCGTCTTCTCTGCCGAAGCGAAGGTGCGGCTGGTGACACCCACCAGCTCGTAGTCTTCCAGCAGGCCCTTCTTCCACGCATCGGCCACGATATTGCCGAGGAAACCACAGCCCACGATGCCAAATTTCGTTTTCATGTTTCCGTTTCTCCTTTTTCCCGCCGGGTTGGCGGATTTTTCTTTTCCAGTATACCATGCCATGTGCAGAAAAGCAAAACCCGGCGTTTTTCATGGTTTTTTTCGTCATTCACGCACGAAAAGCAGCATTTCACGCAGATTTGCTTGCTTACTTCCCCAGAAGTGCTATAATTGTATCAATCGAAAGTCCATATTTTTTCAACATCCAAAGGAGGTTTTTGTATGCTCTCTTATCGTAAACTTGCCATGCGTGTTCTGGGTCGGCCTCTTAATACGGTGGGGGGGTATCAATTCACCCCGTCCGGCCTCTCAGCGGGCAGCGGCGCTTGTCCTGACCGCCGCAATGCTCACCACCCTTACCGCCCCGGCCTTTGCAGGGACATGGTACATCGAAGATGGTGACATTACGATTTCGGCGGGCGAGAGCGGCAACAATGTCACCCAGAACGAGAATACCACCGAAAATGACCCGGACACCATCATCACAAATCGTGAGGAAGGCGCTTCTTCCCACACCGTGACCATCGACGCCAAAGATAAGGACGATAAGGTTGAGGTCACGCTCAAGGATGTGAATATTGACGCCAGCAGCCGGAGCGAAGCCGCTGTGAGTGTTACCGGCAAAGGTGACACCACCATTGAGCTGGATGGCGACAACGAGCTGAAGAGCGGCGCTGGCCATGCCGGGTTGGAGCACAACAAGACTGACACCAGCGGCGAACTGACCATTCAGGACAAAGATAAGAACGGCAGTCTGGAGGCTGCCGGTGGATTCAAAGGCGCTGGCATCGGCAGCGCTGGCAGCAATGACGCTCAGGTGAAAATCACTGGCGGCAATATCACGGCCACCAGTGACGATTGGGGCGCAGGCATTGGCAGTGGTTCCTACGGCACCGGCACGGTAGAGATCACCGGCGGCGAGATCAATGCAACCGGCGGTTATTTAGGCGCTGGCATCGGCGGCGGCTGCAACGGCAGCGGCAATGTGACCATCAGCGGCGGCACCATCACTGCCGCAGGCGGTGATGGCGCTGCGGGCATCGGCGGTGGTTATTATAACGGTGCGACCGTTACGATAACCGGCGATGCTGTTATTAAAAATGCATCCACCACGGTTTACGGTGCAGGCATTGGCGGCGGCAATGGCTACGACGGTGATGTGACTATCTCCGGCAATGCAAAAATCGAGAATGCGACCGGCGGCTACGGTGCGGCAGGCATCGGCGGCGGCGCATTTAGTTCCCCCGATAAAATCGGCAATGGTAACGTGGTCATCAAGGATAATGCCAAAATCGACAATGTGCAGGGCGGCGCTTATGGCGCAGGCATCGGCGGTGGTATTTATGGTCTCAGCAATGTGACCATCGAGGGCAACACCAAGGTCAACGCTACCGGAGGCGCAGGCGGCGCGGCCATAGGCGGCGGTGCTGGCGCTGAAAACAACAGCGATAACAATGGCAATCAAATCACCATCAAGAGCAATGAGAACGGCAGTCCCACCATCAATGCGGTCGGCGGCGGTACAGATGAAGGGGAAGAAATCGTTATTGGCGGCGCCGGCATCGGTGCTGGCTGCGAAAGCGATGCAGATGCCGACATCACCCTCGAGGGCAAAGTGACCATTACGGCCACCGCCGGAAAAGACAACGTGGCCATCGGCGCTAACGGCATCGAGCAGGAGTTCTCCGGCCTTGCTGAGGGCAGCTCCATCACCCGCTACGACTCTGAGGGCAACGATACCTCTCTGCCCGGCGACAAAGCCCCCGTTACCCCTGTCGTCCCCGATGATACCTCCTCTGGCGGCTCTGCGGACGCCTCTGTGCAGGAGTCGGTCTTCCCGGGCCTCGTCGTCACCGACAAGGACGGCCAGCGCATCTCCTACACCAGCATCCGGGGCAACAACGTCCTCTCCCTCCGCGTCGGGCGGTTCACGGCTTCCCTCCGGGCCTCGCTGGCCACGCTGCGTCAGCTGCGGGCTGAGGGCATCGACACCATCACCTTCCAGACCATCCTCTGCTCCACCAGCCTCTCGGTGGACGAACTGCTGGCCATGGGCGGCGAGGATACCGAAGTCGTTCTCACCCACCACATCCGTTCTTCCGCGCTCACGGTGGGCGGCAAAGCCGTGTAAGGCTCCCTTGTTCCCCGATGATTTTTGTGGTACACTAGGCACAGAAATCTGTAAAAATCGAGGGAAAGTAACTTATGGCTGGCGACCTTCATACTCATTCCACCTGTTCTGACGGCTCTGTCCCCATCCACCGCCTGCCCCTGATGGCAGCGCGGCTGGGGCTGAGCGCTCTGGCCCTTTCTGACCACGACACCACCCTCAGCGCCCAGTACGCCTATGACCACCCGGTGCAGGACGGCGTGCGGCTCATCCCCGCCGCCGAGCTCACCGGCTACGACTTCGAGCGCAGCCACCGCGTCCACCTGCTGACCTTCTGGCCTGACCTCGACTGCCCTGCCCTGCGCCGGCACTGCGACATCATGCGCCAGCGCCGCAACGAGTGCGCTCTGCAGAGCTGCCGGGAGATCGAGGCGCTGTACCCCCAGTTCCGCACCGAGCAGGCGCTGGAATATGCGCAGGACAGCGGCGTCCTCTTTAAGAGCGGCATCATGCAGGCGCTGCAGCAGCTGGGCCTGTGCGACGGCATTTACACCGGGCTTTATCACGAGTTGTTCGGCTGGGAGCCGCGGGGCAAGTGCCTCCACTCCCCCACTTACCCTCCGGTGCGGGAGGTGCTGGCCACGGCAAAGGCCGCTGGGGCCGTGGTGGTGTTCGCCCACCCGACGGTGTACAAGAGTATGCCTCTGCTGCGGGAGCTGGTGGCTGAAGGGGCCATCGACGGCATCGAGGTGCATCACCCCCGCAACAGCCCCGAGGATATGGCCGAGTGCGCTGAGCTCTGCAAGAAGCATGACCTCATCGTCACCGGCGGCAGCGACTTCCACGGCGCGAACCACGGCAAACCCCACCCGGTGGGTGCCTGCGTCACCGAGGACGACCAGATCGCGCGCATCGAGGCACTGGCCCGCAAGCGCCGGGGCGGCGCTCTGTGACCGGGTCACATTGACTTCCTCGTCTGACAAGTATATAATAAAAATGCTATGCGAGTCCGCTCGCCTGTCAGTCGGATATAAAGAGAGGAAGTTTGAATATGAGCAAGTCTTTCAGCTACCCCAACAAGGGTACCTGCTCCAAGGAGACCCACATCGTGCTGAACGATGACCACACCATCGAGTCCATCGAGGTCATCGGCGGCTGCAACGGCAACCTGAAGGGCATCAGCCGCCTGCTCAAGGGCATGAAGGCTGAGGACGCCATCGCCCGCATGGAAGGCACCACCTGCGGCCCCCGCCCCACCAGCTGCCCTGACCAGATCGCCCAGAACCTCAAGCGCGCTCTGGCTGAGCTGTAAGTCACAGTCCGTTCAAAAGACCACCGTCCTGCCCTTATTTCCTGCGGGCAGAACGGTGGTCTTTTTGTTTATTGCAATTTTCAAAAATAGTGCCTATCGAAACGGCATATTTGCGATAGGCAGTTCAACGCTGTTGCTGTTGCATTAAAAAGTTGAATTGCTACCGACCAAAATCGAGCCAAAAAGCGGTTGACAAAACCCGTGTCCTTTGCTACAATAAATGAGTAAACGCAGGGTTAGCTCATCCGGTAGAGCGACTGCTTCCCAAGCAGTAGGCGGCGGGTTCGAGTCCCGTATCCTGCTCCACAAAAAGAGCGCTGATTCGTCAAGAATTGGCGCTTTTATCATTTCAGCAAGTCTAAAACTGAGAGGGACGTCATGATTTTTGTACCCCTTCTGCACTATTTCAAGTGCAAGAATCAATACAGCGGCAACGAAGACGGGATGCGCTATCTGCTCTCGCCCGGCAAGCGCAGCGTGCCTGACCCGGACGGCGGCGAGGGCGCACAGAAAGAGGAAGCCATCCTCACGGTGGACATCTGGCCCGACCCCTGGGCGCTGGACCGCACCGACCCCGCCCTGCGCCGGCAGATGGTCTTTCCGCTGACGGACGAGGGCCGGGCCGCAGCGGCAGAGTATCTGTCCTCTGCCTACAGCACTGACCTGGCGCTCTGGAAGCAGCGGCCCTCCATCCTGGACTGTGAGCCCTGGTCACCGCCGCCGAAGGACGAGGACGCAGAAAGCGGGGAAAGCAAATGATATACCGTCTCAAAGAGCTCAAGGGCGACACCATCCCGGTGCCGCAGCTCATCTTTTCCAAGCTGGGCATCGCCGAGGAATACAACGTCCGGGTAGCGCTGTATGTGCTGGCCACCGGCGTCACCGACCCCGAAAAAATTTGTGCCGACCTTAAACTGCGCAGCCGCATCTCTGCCGAAAGCGCCCTCTCCTTCTGGGCCGGTGCGGGGCTTCTCGAGCGCTACGACGAGAACGCCGCGCCGGGAGCAGAGCCCTCCGCTCCTGCCCCCATGACCTGGGCGGAGATCGCCGCCGCAAGCCGCACCGACCCCATGATCTCGAGCCTCATCGACTGCGCTCAGACCGGCTTTGCCCGCCCGCTGACTCACAGCGAGATGGAAAAGCTGGTCAACCTCTACGTACAGGAGGGCTTTGCCCCCGAGACCGTCATGCTCTGCGTGGCCTATGTGGCCAGCCGGGGCAAGCGGACGATGGCTGCCGTCCTCCACGAGCTGAAAGTCTGGCGGGCCGAGGGCGTGGAGACCGGCGAACAGGCCGACGCCCACCTCAAGCTGCTGGCCCTCCGCCAGACCCGGGAACAGTATGTTGCTTCCCTGCTGGGCATCCCGGACAGCGAGCTCACCCTCGGCGGGCGGAAAGCCATCGCCCGGTGGTATGAGGTCTACGGCTACGACGATGCCATGGTGCAGGAGGCCGCTGTGCAGGCCGGGCCGAAGCGTGACCTGTGGTACTGGAACAGCATCCTCAAGACCTGGAACGCCAAGGGTCTGCGCAATATCCACGATGTGCGCACTCCGGTGGCCGCTGCCGGCGCCAGCCGGAACATCCGGGTAGACCGCGAGACCCCCAGCGGCAATGACTTCCTCAAGAACGCTGCCCGCCGCCGCACCCTCAAGAAAAAGTCCGAGTGACCCCCGGCATAAGGAGACACTATGCGTACCAAAAACGAACTGTATCAGGAAGCCCTGCGCACCGTCGCCCGCCGTCGTCAGACCGCACGGGCCAAGGCGGAGGACGCCCGCGCTGAGGCCGAGGCTGCTGTCCCCGGGCTGCGCCACGCCGAAGAAGAGGTGCGGGTGCGGGGCATCCGCTGCGCACTGGCCGGTGCGGCGGGCAAGGACCGCACCGATGCCGCTGCGGCCCTCACCGATGCCCGCAAAAAGCTGGCCGACCTGCTGGCCTCCAGCGGCCGTCCCGCCGACGCACTGGAGCCGCACTTCACCTGCAGGCTCTGCGAAGACACCGGCATTGTGGACGGACACACCTGCAGCTGCGTCCACAAGGTGATGCAGCAGCTCCGCCGGTCGGAGATCGAGGCTCTGTCCAGCCTCTCCATTTCCAGCTTCGATACCATGGAGCTGCGCTACTACCCCGCCCGGATGGACGCCTCCCTCGGCGAGCCGGTGCGGAGTTATATGTCCACCCTCCTGGACGACCTGCGCGGCTACGCCGACGAATTCGATACCACCAGCGAGAGCCTGATGCTCCTCGGCAACGCCGGTCTGGGCAAGACCCATGCCGCTCTGGCCATTGCCGGAGAGGTGCTGGAAAAAGGCTTCGACGTCATCTATGTGTCCAGCCCCGACTTCTTCTCGAAGCTCGAGGCCCTGCACTTCGGCTCCGACCCCGCCGGGGAGGAAGAGATGCTCCTGCGCACCGCCGCCGGGGCCGATCTGCTCATCCTCGACGACCTGGGTTCCGAGTTCAACTCCAGCTTCCTCATCAGCACCCTTTACAGCCTGCTGAACAACCGTCTGGGCGCGAAACTGCCCACCATCGTCACCACCAACATCACCGACGGCGCTCTGCTGGAAAAGCTCTACACCGAAAAAATCTCCAGCCGCCTCTCCTCTTTTGTTCCCTTCCTCTTTATGGGCGACGATATTCGGGCGCAAAAGGCAGAAGAAGCGTAAATAGGATAGAAGTCAAAGAGAGTTCTTATTCAGGAAAGGAATTTCAAATATGGGAATCGTAGTCATCGGCGCAGTTTTCGTGGACATCAAGGGCTATCCCCTCTCCACCTACATCCCCGGCGGACGGAACGCCGGCCGCATTGAACAGGTGCATGGCGGTGTGAGCCGGAACGTGGCGGAGGACATCGCCAATGTGGAGCTGCGCCCCACCTTCGTGGGTCTGGTGGACGACACCGGCATGGGCCAGGACGTCATCGATAAACTGGACAACCACAAAGTCAACACCAGGTACATCCAGAAGGTCCCCGATGGCATGGGGACATGGCTGGCCATCTTTGACAACGACGGCGACGTCCACGCCGCCATCTCCAAGCGCCCTGACACCACCCCGCTGACCACCCTGCTGAAGGAGAAGGGCGACGAGATCTTCAAGGACTGCGACGCCATCGCCATCGAGCTGGACCTCGAGAAAGACACGGTCAAGCAGGTGCTCCGCTATGCCAGGAAATACAACAAGAAGGTCTTTGCCGCAGTCTCCAACATGAGCATCGCCATGGAGCGCCGCGACTATCTGCAGCAGATCGACTGCTTCGTCTGCAACCAGCAGGAGGCCGGTCTGCTCTTCTCGGACGACTACGAGCATCTCGCTCCCAGCCAGATGGCTCAGGTACTGGCCCGGAACGTCCACAGCGCCAACATGCCCAGCATGGTGGTGACCATGGGCGGTCAGGGTGCCGTGTACGCCAAGCACACCGGCGAGTGCGGCGTCGTACCCGCCAAGAAGGTGGACGTCATCGACACCACCGGCGCAGGCGACGCCTTCTTTGCCGGTACGGTCATCGGCCTGACCTACGGCAAGAATCTGGCCCAGTCCTGTGAGATTGGCAGCCGCCTGGCCGCGTCGGTCATCTGCATCACGGAGAATGTCTGCCCCCGTTTCCGCCCGCTGGAATTCGGGCTGGATGTGCCGGTAGTGGACTGACATCTTCAAGCGCAGAGGTCTCTGGGCCTCTGTGCTTATTTTTTAATGCTGCCGTTCGATTCTTTCGATGCATTTCGCGGTTTTTATCGGAAAATCTGTTGAATCCCACCTGTGGCAGTGTTACACTGGACTTATTCAAATTTGTGAAAAGAGGAGAATCTAATGAACCAAAATCAACACAAGCGAAGCGCCTTTTCGGGCAAGATCGGCTTTGTCCTCTCGGCGGCAGGCGCTTCGGTAGGCCTCGGCAATATCTGGCGTTTCCCCTATCTCGCAGCAAAGTACGGCGGCGGCATTTTCCTGCTCATCTACATCATCCTCGCCTTCACCTTCGGCTACACCATGATCGTGGCCGAGACGGCGCTGGGCCGGATGACCAGGAAAAGCCCGGTGGGCGCATTCGCCGCCGTCCGCAAGGGCGGGCGCTCCTTCGGCGGCTGGATAAACGCCATCATTCCCATCCTCATCGTGCCTTATTACTCGGTCATCGGCGGCTGGGTCATCCGGTATCTGGCCGACTACATCAGCGGCCACGGCAGTGAGCTGGCCGCAGACGGCTACTTCTCGGCCTTCATTTCCAGCGGCGCTTCGGCGGAGATATGCTTTGTCATCTTTACCATCTTCACCCTCGCCATCATCTTTGCAGGCGTGCGCAACGGCGTGGAGCGGGTCTCCAAGGTGATGATGCCCATCCTCGTGGTGCTGTCCGTCATCATCGCGGGCTACTCCGTCACCCGCCCGGGTGCGCTGGAGGGCGTAAAGTATTTCCTCGTGCCGAATCTCTCCAACTTCTCCTGGATGACCGTCGTGACCGCCATGGGGCAGATGTTCTACTCCCTCTCCATCGCAATGGGCATCCTCGTCACCTTCGGCTCCTACATGAAGAAGGATGTCTCCATCGAGGAGTCCACCGAGAACGTGGAGATCTTCGACACGGCCATTGCCATCATGGCGGGCCTGATGATCATTCCGGCGGTCTTCTCCTTCTCGGGCGGCGACCCGGACACTTTGCAGGCCGGCCCGGCCCTCATGTTCATCACCATCCCGAAGGTCTTTGAGAGCATGGGCCTCGGCACCGTGGTGGGCATCCTCTTCTTCACGCTGGTGCTGTTTGCCGCTGTCACCAGCTCCATCGCCCTGACGGAAAGCGCTGTCTCCACCTTCGAGGACGAGCTGGGCTGGGAGCGTAAGCAGGCCACCGTCCTCATCGGCATCATCATGCTGGTACTGGGCAGTCTGTCGGCTCTGGGCTACGGCCCTCTGGCCCAGTTCACGGTCTTCGGGATGCAGTTCCTCGACTTCTTCGATTTCCTCACCAACTCCGTCATGATGCCCATTGCAGCCATCACCACCTGCCTGCTGGTGTCCCGGGTCATCGGTGTGGAGAAAATCGAGGAAGAGGTCACGCTGGAAGGCAAGCCCTTCCGCCGCAAGCGCATCTTCAACTTTATGATAAAGTACCTCTGCCCCATCTTCGCGGCCATCATCCTCATCAGCTCGGTGGCAAACGCGCTGGGCGTCATCTCCATGTAAGCAGACAATATAAAAAGCGCTGGAAGCCTTTACACCGCTTCCAGCGCTTTTCTTATGCCCTTTTCAGGATGCTCTTTATCTCGTCCAGATTCTTTACAAAATAAATGCCGCTCTGCCGCTCGGGGCTGGACAGCCCCATCTCGACCATGTGGGCCAGCAGAGCTTTCAGGCCGGCGTAGTAGCCGTCGAGGTCGTAGAGGATGCAGGGCGCGTCCAGATGACCCAGCGAGACCTTGGACATCACCTCGGCGATCTCTTCCAGCGTACCGGTGCCGCCGGGGAACGCGATAAAGGCGTCGCCCAGCTCTATCATCCTGGTCTTGCGCTCGGTCATGTCCTGCGTGATGATGAGCCTGGTCAGACCGTCATACTGCACCTCGGAGTCGATGAAGAACTGGGGCTCGACGCCGGTCACTTCGCCGCCCGCCGTCAGAACGCTGTGGGCCAGACGCCCCATCAGGCCGCTGCGGGAGCCACCGTAGACCAGCGCGTTCCCGCTCTCGCCGATCCAGCGGCCCAGTTCCTCCACCGCCTGTTTCAGGGCCGGGTCACTGCCCTCGTTGGCCCCCAGATAGACCGTAATATTCATCGGCATTTCCTCCGTTATCTTGCCCATGTCATTTCCTGATTCGGGCCGGTATAATCAAACTTACCGTCGTTCTTTTCTTCCAGCGCTTTTATCATGTGATACGCAAACTCATTGTAGGGCGTCGGGATGCCCAGCTCTTTGCCCATCCGGATGAGCGTACCCGAGAACATATCGATTTCGGTATGGCGTCCGGCGTCGAGGTCTTGCAACGTCGAGTAGCGGGCCGAGGGCTTGACGGCGCAGCCCTTGCCGGACACGGCATCCACCTTCTGCATATCAATGCCCTTGGCTGCGGCAATGGCTTCCAGCTCACGGCGGAGGCCGTCGCTGATGGCCTTCATATGGACGCTGTCACGGTAGCAGCCTACGCCTGCGCCGAGGATGGCCTGGGGCAGGTTGTTACAGACGTTGAGGCGAAACTTGCTCCACATCTCTTCCTGGATGCAGTCGGTGGCCCGGAAGTGCAGCTCTGTGCCGCCGAACAGGGCCTCCACGGCCTTGACGCGGGGGCTGTCGCAGGGCGGCTCCTTCTCACCGAAGATGATGCCAACGGTGGTCGCCGGGTCAAAATGGAAGCCGTCCGCCTCCTTGTGAGACGCCACTTTGATGAGGGAGTAAAGCAGATGCTCCCCACCCACGGCAGAGGCAATGATGTCCTCGCTGTCCACGCCGTTCATCAGGCTCATGATGGTGGTATGGGGGCCGGTGACGCCTTTGATGCTGTCCAGTGCGTCGGGCAATGCGCCGTATTTCAGGCAAACGATGAGAAGGTCAGCGTCATGCGCCTCCTGCGGCGTCCAGACCGCCGGGCGGTAGATTTTGCCGTTGATGGCACAGCCATCCTTCTTCAGGCGCTCGCCGCGCGGGCCATCGGCCACCACGCCAAGCTCAATGTCCCTGCGGGCCGAAAGCCCCCAGATAACATAAGAGCCGACCGCACCGGCTCCCAGAACTGCAACTTTTTTGATGTCCATATCGTTCCACCTCAATATCGTCCGCATGATTTGCGGGATTCATTTCTGCAGCTTTGTAACCAGACCTGCCATCGTTCTCTTTTATAGGTTCCATTATACCATGTTTTTCTCTCCCGGAAAAGCCCGGAGTGTTTCATTTTTGCACGTCAAAAATCCTTGACTTTTGGTGATAAGTTATAACAAAAGTGTAGAATCTCTTCGGTAAATAGAATCTTTATCAAAAAAGGGCTTGATTTTTTTCGAAAACGGACTAGAATATCTTTTTGCGGAAAGGTTTCACCTGTACAGCCTTCCGCGAAACTATTTTTTCAAAAGCAAGGAGATTTTCGATATGAAACTCAAGAATGTTTGTGTTACCGTTGCTGCTCTGGTCCTGGCTGTCAGCATGACTGCCTGCGGCAGCTCTTCTTCTACTGCTGCTTCTACCTCTGAGGCTGCTTCTGCTCAGTCCGAGACCTCCGCTTCCTCCGCTGTCGCTGAGGAGAACAGCGCTTCCTCCGAGGCTGCAAGCGAGGCTTCCTCTTCTGAGGCCGCATCCGAGGTCTCCAGCGAGGCTGCATCTTCTGAGGCTGCTTCCTCTGAGGCCGCTTCTTCCACTGCCGCCTGAGTTTCAGTGCATAAAAACGAGCCGCAGCCTTTCCCCGGTGGGATGGGCTGCGGCTCATTTTATTTTAGACAAAATCCTCCCGCATGGGGGTGAAGATGTCCAGCAGGATGCCGGCCTCGGTGCAGACGCAGCCGTGCTCCACGCCGTCCTCCTTCAGGATGGTGTCCCCTGCCCGCACCGTGCGGGTCACACCATCCACCGTGAAATCGAACGCACCCGACACCACATAGGTGATCTGGGTGTGGGGGTGGTGATGCAGTGCGCCCACGGCCCCCTTTTCGAAGGTGTTCTCCACACACATCAGGCCGTCGGTGTAGGCCAGCACCCGGCGGGTGACGCCCTCGCCTGCCGTCTGCGGCAGAGCCTCTGCATGATAGACCCAGCGCTGTTTCTTCTCAGGAAGCTTCATATCCATTCCTCGTTTTCCGCCGCCAGACAGCGGCTTTTTTCTTCTATTATAGCGGCTTGGGGCTGGATTACAAGCTTGATTTGAGCGGGTGTCGCAGGATGGTCTTCCGCCTTTCCGGTGCGGTGCGGTTGGGGTCGGAGAGATAGAGCTCGTGGTGAAAGCGCGTCTCAGAGAAGTCCACCGCATAGCCCTGCTCTGCCGCAAAGGCATTCATCCGGGCCAGCGTCTCCGGCTCGTCGTCGTAAGAGCCGAGGTGCATACACTGGACGCAGAGGCCCTCATCGTAGGTGAAGAACTCGACCTTGGAGAAATCCTTTTTCTTTTTGGCTGTCGCTTCCCGGACCGCCCAGTCGAACTCTTCCCGGGTCACGAACTCCGGCAGGCGGAGCATGGATGTCCAGTGGAAGCTTTCCTTCCCGGTCCCCGTCTGTTCCCACAGCCCTTCCAGCGGAGGCACTACGAAGTCAAAGTAACCGTCCACCCGGTGACTGCCCTTCTTGCTCATCTTGATGGTGTAGAGCAGGCCATACAGCAGCTCGATGGCTGCTTTGTACTCGCCTGTAGGGTCGTTGGGGTCGCCCTGCCCTCGCACTGCGGCAAAGGTCATGGCTGGCACGGTGACAAACTGCGGCTCACGAGGTGGTTGGTAGAATGCCTTATATTCCTTTTTATAATCAAACGCCATCGTCGCTGACCTCCTCTGCCTGTCCAGCAGCTCCTTCGTCAGTGTGTCCGACAGCTCACGTCGGCCCAAACCAAGTTCCAGTGCTGCTTGTTCTTTCATCGCCAGTATACCACGACAACCAATCTTTGTAAACCATAAAGTTGTGCTATGCGCCGCAAAAAATCCTCTGTCGGGAAAGGCAGAGGATGCAAACAAAAAAGACCTTCCCACTCTCCGGAATGGGAAGGTCTTTATAAGTGCTTAATTCACCTTAGAACTGACGTTCAAGGACATGATCACTCAATGATCTTGCCGACGACGCCGGAACCAACGGTACGGCCACCCTCACGGATAGCGAAACGCAGGCCCTCTTCCATAGCGACGGGGGTCAGCAGCTCAACGTGCATCATGACGTTATCGCCAGGCATGCACATCTCGGTGCCTTCCGGCAGGGTGATGATGCCGGTCACGTCGGTGGTACGGAAGTAGAACTGAGGACGATAGTTGGAGAAGAACGGGGTGTGACGGCCGCCTTCGTCCTTGGTCAGAACGTAGACCTGGGACTCGAAGACCTTGTGGGGATGGACAGAACCGGGCTTAGCCAGAACCTGGCCACGCTCGATCTGGGTACGGTCAACACCACGCAGCAGAGCGCCGATGTTATCGCCAGCCTCAGCGAAGTCCAGAGACTTACGGAACATTTCCAGACCGGTGATGGTGGTGCTCAGACGATCGGGCTTGATGCCGACGATCTCCATTGCATCGCCAACCTTGGCCATACCACGCTCAACACGACCGGTAGCAACAGTACCACGGCCAGAGATGGTCATGACATCCTCGATGGGCATCAGGAAGGGCTTGTCCTCCTCACGATCGGGGTTGGGGATATAGGTATCGACAGCGTCCATCAGCTCCTTGATGCAAGCATACTCGGGAGCATCGGGATCCTTAGAGTCAGACTCCAGAGCCTTCAGAGCGGAACCACGAATGATCGGGGTGTCGTCGCCCGGGAAGTCGTACTCGGACAGCAGCTCACGGATCTCCATCTCGACCAGATCCAGCAGCTCTTCGTCATCGACCATATCGCACTTGTTCATGAAGACAACGATATAGGGCACGCCGACCTGACGAGCCAGCAGGATGTGCTCACGGGTCTGGGGCATGGGACCATCGGTAGCAGCAACGACCAGGATAGCGCCGTCCATCTGAGCAGCACCAGTGATCATGTTCTTGACGTAGTCAGCATGGCCCGGGCAGTCAACGTGAGCATAGTGACGAGCGTCGGTCTGATACTCAACGTGAGCGGAGTTGATCGTGATACCACGAGCACGCTCCTCAGGAGCCTTATCGATGTTGGCGTAGTCCATGAAGTCTGCGTCACCCTTCAGAGCCAGGTACTTGGTGATAGCAGCGGTCAGAGTGGTCTTGCCGTGGTCAACGTGACCGATGGTGCCGATGTTAACATGCGGCTTAGAACGGTCGAACTTTGCCTTTTCAGCCATTGGAATATCCTCCCTTAAATTAGGTTTTGATATTGGTTACAACAGTCCTGCTAATACAGAATTGCATTGCAAAACTATTCTACTAGATTCCACCTGTAAAATCAAGTGTTTTACAGGAAATTTTGCCGGAGCTACACTACCCCGGCAAAATCTTTATCCGTTTTTCAACGATCAGCCCTTAGTGCGGCCTGCGATGATCTGATCAGCGATGTTCTTAGGCACCGGCTCGTAGTGAGACGGCTCCATGACATACTGGCCACGGCCCTGGGTCTTGGAACGCAGGTCGGTGGCGTAGCCGAACATCTGAGCCAGAGGAACGAATGCGTTGACACGCTGGGTGCCAGCCATTGCCTCCATGCCCTGGATCTGACCACGGCGAGCATTCAGATCGCCGATGACATCGCCCAGATACTCATCGGGAACGATGACAGCGACCTTCATGATAGGCTCGGTGATGATAGGATCAGCCTTGCGCATAGCATCCTTGAAGGCCATAGAACCTGCAATGGAGAAGGCCATCTCAGAGGAGTCGACCTCATGATAAGAACCATCCCACAGGGTGACCTTGACGTCAACGACAGGATAGCCTGCCAGAACGCCGGACTTCATAGCACCCTGGATACCGTTGTCGATAGCCGGGATGTATTCCTTCGGGATAGCGCCGCCAACGATGGCGTTGACGAACTCATAACCCTTACCGGGCTCGTTGGGCTCGATCTTGATCTTGACGTGACCGTACTGGCCCTTACCACCAGACTGACGAGCGTACTTGGTCTCCTGGTTGGCCTCCTTGCGGATGGTCTCACGGTAAGCGACCTGAGGTGCGCCGACATTAGCCTCGACCTTGAACTCACGGAGCAGACGGTCAACGATGATCTCCAGATGGAGCTCGCCCATGCCGGCGATGATGGTCTGACCAGTCTCTTCGTCGGTGTAGGTCTTGAAGGTAGGATCCTCTTCGGCCAGCTTTGCCAGCGCGATGCCCATCTTCTCGTTGCCGGCCTTGGTCTTAGGCTCGATGGCGACGCGGATAACGGGCTCGGGGAACTTCATGGACTCCAGAATGATGGGATGATTCTCATCACACAGAGTATCACCGGTGGTGGTGTTCTTCAGACCAACAACAGCAGCAATATCACCTGCATAGCAGCAGTCGATATCCTTGCGGTGGTTGGAGTGCATCTGCAGGATGCGGCCCATACGCTCCTTGCTGTCCTTCACGGAGTTGTAGACAGTAGTACCTGCCTCGACCTTACCGGAGTAGACACGGAAGTATGCCAGCTTACCAACGAACGGGTCGGTAGCGATCTTGAAGGCCAGAGCTGCGAAGGGAGCGTCGTCGGAAGACGGACGGGTCTCCTGCTCTTCGGTCTCAGGATTCACACCCTTGATGTCCTCGACATCGGTAGGTGCGGGCATATAGTCAACGATAGCGTCCAGCAGCTTCTGCACGCCGCGGTTCTTGTAGGAAGAACCACAGACAACGGGGACCAGAGTGTTCGCAATGGTCTCTTTGCGGATAGCAGCCTTCAGTTCCTCACGGGTGATCTCCTCACCCTCGAGGTACTTCTCCATGAGCTCTTCGTCGTTCTCGGCAACAGCCTCAACGAGGATGTTGCGATACTCCTCAGCCTGCTCACGCATATCCTCGGGGATAGGCTCGGTGCGCATATCGTTGCCCATATCGTCGTAGTAGACCTCAGCGTTCATATCGACCAGGTCAACGATACCACGGAAGGTATCCTCCTGACCGATGGGCAGCTGGATGGCCACGCCGTTGGCGTGCAGACGATCGTGCAGCATCTTGATGCAGCGGAAGAAGTCAGCACCCATGGTGTCCATCTTGTTGACGTACACCATACGGGGGACTTTGTATTCATCAGCCTGACGCCAGACGGTCTCAGACTGAGGCTCGACACCGCCCTTAGCAGCCAGAACGGTCACAGAACCGTCCAGGACGCGCAGAGAACGCTGGACCTCAACAGTGAAGTCAACGTGGCCCGGGGTGTCGATGATGTTGATGCGGTGACGATTCTTCTTGAATGCAACAGGGTCCTTCTGAGTCTCAGAGTGGCTCCAGTAGCAAGTGGTAGCTGCGGAGGTGATAGTGATACCACGCTCCTGCTCCTGAACCATCCAGTCCATGGTAGCGCCGCCGTCGTGAACCTCGCCGATCTTGTGGTTGATGCCGGTGTAGTACAGAATACGCTCGGTAGTGGTGGTCTTACCAGCATCGATGTGGGCCATAATGCCGATATTTCTCGTCATCTGAAGAGAAACTTCTCTGGGAGTAGCCATGAAATTAACCTCCTACAGAACAGATCAATAACGGAAATGAGCGAAAGCCTTGTTGGCCTCGGCCATCTTGTGGGTATCCTCGCGCTTCTTCACGGCGTTGCCGGTGTTGTTGGCAGCATCCATGATCTCAGCAGCCAGGCGCTGGGCCATGGTCTTCTCACCACGGCTACGGCTGTAAGCAGTCAGCCAGCGCAGGCCCAGAGTCTCGCGGCGAGCGGGGCTGACCTCCAGGGGGACCTGGTAGTTAGCGCCGCCAACACGGCGGGTCTTGCACTCGAGGCTGGGCATGATGTTCTCCATCGCCTTCTCGAAAGTCTCGAGAGGATCGTTGCCAGTCTTCTCCTGAATCATGGAGAAAGCCTCGTAAACGATCTTCTGAGCGACGCCCTTCTTGCCGTCCAGCATGACGCTGTTGACCAGACGGGTGACCATCTTGGAATTGTAAATAGGATCAGCTAAGACATCGCGCTTAGCAATGTTACCTCTTCTAGGCATCTTTCTTCCCTCCTTCACAGAATGATATCATCGGTACTCGAAAGTAATAAAACTCCCGTTGTGTCACAAAGAGCTGACCTTACATAAACTGTTGCCCTCCGCACGTTTCTGCGGACTTGTTATTTATATAATGGAAAGCCGTTTATGGCGGTTCGTTCCTCAATTACTTCTTTGCAGCACCGGCCTTAGGACGCTTTGCGCCGTACTTGGAGCGGGCCTGATTACGGCCTGCAACACCCTGGGTATCCAGAGTACCACGGATGATGTGGTAACGCACACCGGGGAGGTCCTTAACACGACCACCACGGATCAGCACGACGGAGTGCTCCTGCAGGTTATGGCCGATACCGGGAATGTAAGAGGTGACCTCGATACCATTCGTGAGGCGGACACGGGCGACCTTACGCAGAGCAGAGTTAGGCTTCTTGGGGGTCATGGTACGGACTGCAGTGCAGACGCCGCGCTTCTGGGGGCTGTTCAGATCAGAATACTGTTTCTTCTGAGAGTTGTAAGTCTTCAGCAGTGCGGGAGCAGTGCTCTTCGTAGCCAGGACCTGACGGCCTTTGCGTACAAGCTGGTTAAAAGTAGGCATTGGTTTTCTCCTTTCTTAATGATGAACATCGGATGTTTTCCGACTTTTTTGCCGCACTATCCCTGTGTGGGATGCGCAACAGTTATATAATACCCGTTTTCATCAGGAATGTCAACAGTTTTTCCAATATTTTTTTGTTTTATTCGCCGAAAGGTTTTTAGAGCGATTTACTGGCAGAACCTCTCAGTCGCTGACGCGCCAGCTCCCCTATCAGGGGAGCTGGCAAAGCCGGCAGGCTTTGACTGAGAGGTTTTAACGGAACAGCATTCTAACCAAAAAGAGCCGCCTTCGCGGATACTCTCCACAAAAGCGGCTCTCATATTTACTTTAAGAGAACTGTGACGGGAAGCTTACTGCCGTGCGGCAGCTGCCAGCTCAGCGGCAACCTCGGCGTCGCGCTCTTCCTCACGGCGCTTCAGGTCCTCACGCACCTCCGGGAGACCGGTACCTGCGGGGATGAGCTTACCGATGATGACGTTCTCCTTCAGACCGGCCAGCGGATCGACCTTGCCCTTGATGGCGGCCTCGGTCAGCACGCGGGTGGTCTCCTGGAAGGAGGCGGCAGACAGGAAGGACTCGTTTGCCAGAGCAGCCTTGGTGATGCCCAGCAGCACCTGCTGATACTCGACCAGCTTGATGCCCTGCTCACCGGCGTCGATGCGCTTCTGCAGCTCGGCGTTGATGTTCTCGACTTCCAGACGGTTTGCCAGAGCACCGCCGATGAGGTCGGAAGAACCGGAGTCGGTCACACGGACCTTGCGGCACATCTGACGGACGATGACCTCGATATGCTTATCGTTGATCTCAACGCCCTGCAGACGGTAAACCTTCTGGACCTCGCTGATGAGGTAGTTCTGAACATCGCTCAGACCCTTGATGGCCAGGATGTCCTGAGGATACAGGACGCCTTCACGGGTGATGATGTCGCCCTTCTCCACGCGGTCACCCGGCATCACGCGTGCGTGCTGGGTGAACGGGATGGAGTAGCTCTTGACGACCTCCGCGCCGTTCTCGTCCTTGCCGGTGACCTTGACGACGACGTTCTTCTTGGTATCGTCGTGAGAGACGACACCGGAGATCTCGCTCATGATGGCCATGCTCTTGGGACGGCGGCTCTCGAACAGCTCCTCGACACGGGGAAGACCCTGAGTAATATCTTCAGCAGATGCGATACCGCCGGTATGGAAGGTACGCATGGTCAGCTGAGTACCGGGCTCGCCGATGGACTCTGCAGCGATGACGCCGATGGACTCGCCCAGCTGGACGGGCTCACCGTTTGCCATATCGCTGCCGTAGCAGTGTGCGCAGACGCCGATCTTGGCGCGGCAGGTCAGCAGGCTGCGGATCTTCAGCTTGGTGATGCCTGCGGCCTCGATGTCGTTTGCATCGTAGAGGTCGATCATCTTGCCTTCGGGAACGATGACCTTGCCGGTGACGGGGTCGAGGACATCGCCCACGGCATAACGGCCGATGATACGCTCACGGAAGCTCTCGATCTTCTCCTTGCCCTCGTGGATCTCGGAGACCCACAGGCCGTCGGTGGTGCCGCAGTCGATCTCGCGGACGATGACTTCCTGAGAGACATCGACCATTCGACGGGTCAGGTAGCCGGAGTCAGCGGTACGCAGAGCGGTATCGGCCAGACCCTTACGAGCGCCACGAGCGGAAACGAAGTATTCCAGGATATTCAGACCTTCGCGGTAGTTCGCACGAATGGGCATCTCGATGGTCTTACCGGCAGTGTTTGCCAGCAGGCCGCGCATACCGGCCAGCTGCTTGATCTGGTTCATAGAACCACGAGCACCGGAGTCTGCCATCATGAAGATCTCGTTGTCCTCGGGCAGGTTTGCCGCCAGAGCCTTGGAGACCTTATCGGTGGTAGCCTGCCAGATGTTGATGGTCTGGGAGTAGCGCTCGTTCTCGGAGATCAGGCCGCGGTTGAACAGCTTGCTGACCTGAGAGACCTGCTTGTCGGCGTCGGCGATCAGCTCGTCCTTCTGGGGCGGGATGACAGCGTCACAGACAGCGACGGAGATAGCGGACAGCGTAGAGTACTTGTAGCCCTGTGCCTTGATGGCGTCCAGCATCTTTGCACACTTGCGGCTGCCGTTGCGGGTCATGCAGCGGGAGATGATGTCGGGCAGGGTCTTCTTGGTCACGCGGAAGCTGACCTCGTACTCCAGCCAGTGCTCAGGGTCGGTGCGGTCGATATAGCCCAGATTCTGAGGCACAGGGTTGTTGAAGATGATGCGGCCGACGGTGGCGTCCACCAGACCGGTACGCTCCACGCCGTCGATGACCATGGTGCGGCGCACCTTGATGGGTGCGTGCAGGGTGACGATGTGCTCAGCGTAAGCCATCAGAGCCTCGTTCTCATCGCGGAACACCTTGCCTGCGCCCTCTTCGTTCTCACGAACGGTGGTCAGGTAGTAGCTGCCCAGGATCATATCCTGCGTAGGAACGGTAACAGGTGCGCCGTCAGAGGGCTTCAGCAGGTTGCCGGAAGCCAGCATCAGCATCTTGGCCTCGCGGCAGGCATCCTCGCCCAGGGGCAGATGGACTGCCATCTGGTCGCCGTCGAAGTCGGCGTTGAATGCGGTACAGGCCAGGGGGTGCAGCTTGATGGCACGGCCCTCGACCAGCACGGGGTTGAATGCCTGGATGCCCAGACGGTGCAGGGTAGGTGCGCGGTTCAGCAGGACGGGGTGGCCCTTGATGACAGTCTCAAGGCTGTCCCAGACCTCGGGCTTTGCGCGCTCGACCATCTTGCGGGCAGACTTGATGTTGTTGGCAACACCCTTCTCGACCAGGTCCTTCATGACGAAGGGCTTGAACAGCTCCAGAGCCATCTCCTTGGGCAGACCGCACTGGTCCATCTTCAGCTCAGGGCCGACGACGATAACGGAACGGCCAGAGTAGTCAACACGCTTGCCCAGCAGGTTCTGACGGAAGCGGCCCTGCTTGCCCTTCAGCAGATCAGAAAGGCTCTTCAGTGCGCGGTTGTTGGGGCCGGTGACGGGACGGCCGCGGCGGCCATTATCGATGAGGCTGTCAACTGCTTCCTGCAGCATACGCTTCTCGTTGCGCACGATGATGTCAGGAGCGCCCAGCTCCAGCAGGCGGCGCAGACGGTTGTTGCGGTTGATGACGCGGCGGTACAGGTCATTCAGGTCGGAGGTGGCGAAGCGGCCGCCGTCCAGCTGGACCATGGGGCGCAGGTCAGGCGGCAGCACGGGCAGCACGTCCATGACCATCCACTCGGGGCGGTTGCCGGAAACGCGGAAAGCCTCGACGACTTCCAGACGCTTCAGGATACGCACCTTCTTCTGGCCGGAGGACTTCTCCACCTCGGCAGTCAGCTCAGCGCTGAGCTGGTCGAGGTCGATCTCCTTCAGCAGGTCCTGAACGGCCTCAGCACCCATCGCAGCCTCGAACTCGTCGCCGTAGCGCTCGCGCATCTCGCGGTACTCTTTCTCGGTCAGCAGCTGCTTCTTTTCCAGCGGGGTCAGACCGGGGTCGGTGACGATATAGCTTGCAAAGTAGAGGACCTTCTCCAGCAGGCGGGGGCTGATGTCCAGCATCAGGCCGATGCGGCTGGGGATACCCTTGAAGTACCAGATGTGGCTCACAGGAGCGGCCAGCTCGATGTGGCCCATACGCTCACGGCGGACCTTGGCCTTGGTCACCTCGACGCCGCAGCGGTCGCAGATCTTGCCCTTATAACGGATGCGCTTATACTTGCCGCAGTGGCACTCCCAGTCCTTGGTAGGTCCAAAAATGCGCTCGCAGTACAGACCGTCGCGCTCCGGCTTCAGGGTGCGGTAGTTGATGGTCTCAGGCTTCTTCACCTCGCCATAGCTCCAGTTGCGGATCTGGTCAGGAGAGGCAAGGCCGATTTTGATCGAATCGAAGACGTTGTTTTCCATGAAACGAACCCTTTCTTAATCTTTATAGTCTCGATGATAACAGTTGACGTTGGAAGACCCGCTGCCCTCCCCTGCCCTGCGGCGGCAGCACGCGCACCGCGCAGGGAAACACAGCTTTCTCAAAGGGGCCTTATTATTCGTCGATGTTCACTTCGTCAGAAGCGGACTCTGCAGCGGCAGAGTTGTCATCCTCCAGCACGGAGGGATCATCGAAACCAGCATCGGCGTCCTTGATGGTGTAATCGTTCAGCAGCTCGTTCTCGTTGGCGACAGTCTCGGTGCCGGCAACATCACGCATATCGAAGCCGGTCTCTTCGTCGTCGAAGTTCTGGCGCATATCGATCTCGTTGCCTTCCTTGTCCTGGACCACGACGTCCAGACCCAGAGACTGCAGTTCCTTGAGCATGACGCGGAAGGATTCGGGGATGCCCGGCTGCGGGATGGGCTCGCCCTTGACGATGGCCTCGTAGGTCTTGACACGGCCCTCGACGTCATCGGACTTGACGGTCAGGATCTCCTGCAGGGTATAAGCAGCACCGTAAGCTTCCAGAGCCCAGACCTCCATCTCGCCGAAGCGCTGGCCGCCGAACTGGGCCTTGCCGCCCAGAGGCTGCTGGGTGACCAGAGAGTAGGGGCCGGTGGAACGGGCATGGATCTTATCATCAACGAGGTGATGCAGCTTGAGGTAGTACATATAACCGACGGTAACGCGGTTATCGAACTTCTCACCGGTACGGCCATCGTAAACGGTGGTCTTGCCGTCGCGGTCCAGCTCGATCTTGGAGAAGTCGATGATGTGGCCCTTCTCGCCCATCAGCTTGGGGAGCTTGGTGGGATATGCAGGAGCATTCTCGCCGTGCCACATCTCGCGGGCGGTATCGAAGGTATCGCCGATGTCAGCCTCGCGGGCGGAGTCGAAGACGGGGGTCATGACCTTGATGCCGCAGGCTTTGGCAGCGTAGCCCAGGTTGACTTCCAGCACCTGACCGATGTTCATACGGGAAGGAACGCCCAGGGGGTTCAGCACGATGTCCAGCGGGGTGCCGTCGGGCAGGTAGGGCATATCCTCCTGCGGCAGGATGCGGGAAACGACACCCTTGTTGCCGTGACGGCCTGCCATCTTATCGCCGACGCTGATCTTGCGCTTCTGAGCGATGTAGCAGCGGACGACCTCGCGCACACCGGGCTGCAACTCGTCGCTGTTCTCCGGGGTGAAGACCTTGACGTCCACGATGATGCCGTACTCGCCGTGAGGCACACGCAGAGAGGTGTCACGCACCTCGCGGGCCTTCTCGCCGAAGATGGCACGGAGCAGGCGCTCCTCAGCGGTCAGCTCGGTCTCGCCCTTCGGGGTGACTTTACCGACCAGAATATCACCGCTCTTGACCTCGGCGCCGATGCGGATGATGCCGCGCTCGTCCAAGTCCTTCAGAGCATCCTCAGAGACGTTGGGGATGTCGCGGGTGATCTCTTCGGGTCCCAGCTTGGTGTCGCGGGACTCGGTCTCATATTCCTCAATGTGGATAGAGGTGTAAACGTCCTCACGGACGATCTTCTCGTTCAGCAGGACGGCGTCCTCGTAGTTGTAGCCCTCCCAGGTCATGAAGCCGATGAGGGCGTTCTTGCCCAGAGAGATCTCGCCGTTGCGCATTGCGGGGCCGTCGGCCAGCACCTGACCGGCCTTGACGTTCTCGCCCACCTCGACGATGGGGCGCTGGTTGATGCAGGTGCCTGCGTTGGAGCGGGCAAACTTGACCAGAGAATAGTTGTCCACGGCGCCCTGAGCGTTGCGCACCTCGACATGGTCAGCGTCCACCTTCTCAACGATACCGTCGTTCTTTGCCAGAACTGCGGTGCCGGAGTCGGTAGCAGCCTTGTACTCCATACCGGTAGCAACAATGGGCTGCTGGGTGACCATCAGAGGCACTGCCTGACGCTGCATGTTGGAACCCATCAGAGCACGGTTACAGTCATCGTTCTCCAGGAAGGGGATGCAGGCGGTAGCGACAGAGACCATCATTCGGGGCGAGACGTCCATATAATCGACCTTCTCGGCGTCGATCTCCAGGATGTCGTCGCGGCGGCGGGCAGAAACGCGGGCGCGCTTGAAGTGCTTGGTCTCGTCCAGAGGCTCGTTGGCCTGAGCAACGACGTACTCGTCCTCGACGTCAGCGGTCATATACTCGACCTCGTCGGTGACGACCTGGTCGATGAGGCGGCCCTTCTCGTCGTAGGTCTTCTTGACCTTGCGGTAAGGAGCCTCAACGAAGCCGTACTCATTGATCTTGGCGTAGGATGCCAGATAGGAGATCAGACCGATGTTGGGGCCTTCAGGAGTCTCGATGGGGCACATACGGCCATAGTGGCTGTAGTGGACGTCGCGGACTTCGAAGCCTGCGCGGTCACGGCTCAGACCGCCGGGGCCCAGAGCAGACAGACGGCGCTTGTGGGTCAGCTCAGCCAGAGGATTGTTCTGGTCCATGAACTGGGACAGCGGAGAAGAACCGAAGAACTCCTTGATGGCGGCGACCACAGGACGGATATTGATGAGGGCCTGCGGAGTGATGACGCTCTGGTCCTGGCTCTGCAGGGTCATGCGCTCACGGATGACGCGCTCCATGCGGGAGAAGCCGATGCGGAACTGGTTCTGCAGCAGCTCACCGACGCTGCGGATGCGGCGGTTGCCCAGATGGTCGATGTCATCGGTGGTGCCGATGCCGTGGCCCAGGCCGTTCAGATAGTTGATGGAAGACAGGATGTCGGTCACGGTAACGGTGCGGCCGATGAGCTGGTCGTGGTTGCGGCGCAGCATCTCCTTCTGCTCTTCCACATCCGAAGTGGTGTCGAGGATCTTCTTGATCTCCTCAAAGGAGCAGCGCTCGTTGATGCCGCACTCCTTGACATCGAAGGAGAAGAAGCCCTGAGCGTCAACACAGCCATTGGTGATGACCTTGACCTTCTTGCCCTCGACGTTCAGCACGACGATGTTGACGCCGGCGTTGTCAGCGGCCTCAGCCAGCTGACGGGTGATCTTGGCATCCTTCTCGATGAGCAGTTCGCCGGTCAGAGGAGCGACGACGTTCTCAGCGGCGATGTAGCCGGTGATGCGGCGTGCCAGAGACAGCTTCTTGTTCATCTTATAACGACCGAACCGGGACAGATCGTAGCGGCGGGGGTCGAAGAAGAGCATATTGAGCTGGCTGGTAGCGGACTCCACCGTGGGAGGCTCACCGGGGCGCAGCTTGCGGTAGACTTCCAGCAGGCCTTCCTCGGTGTTCTTGGTGGTATCCTTTTCCAGAGTAGCAAGGATGCGCTCATCCTCGCCGAAGTAGTTCAGGATGTCCTCGTTGGAAGACAGGCCCAGTGCGCGGCAGAGCACGGTGACGGGCAGCTTGCGGTTCTTATCGATACGGACATAGAACACGTTGGAAGCGTCGGTCTCGTACTCCAGCCAAGCGCCGCGGTTGGGGTTCATGGTGGCGCTGTACAGGTCATTGCCCACCTTATCGTGATCATGGCCGTAGAATACGCCGGGAGAACGGACCAGCTGGCTGACGATGGCGCGCTCTGCACCGTTGATGACAAAGGTGCCGGCGTCGGTCATCAGGGGGAAGTCGCCCATGAAGATCTCCTGGTCCTTCACCTCGCCGGTCTCCTTGTTCAGCAGACGGGCGGTGACGCGCAGGGGTGCTGCATAGGTCACGTCGCGCTCTTTGCACTCTTTGATGCTGTACTTGGGCTCTTTATCGAGACGGAAGTCCACGAAGCTCAGTGCCAGATTGCCGGTGTAGTCCTCAATGGTGCCGATGTCGTGGAAGACCTCTTTCAGGCCCTCGTCCAGGAACCACTGATAAGAGTTCTTCTGGACCTCGATGAGGTTCGGCATACTGATGACTTCGTCGATGTGGGAGAAGCTCATGCGCTCGGTCTTGCCGAGCTTGACGGGCTTGACTTTCATCATAAAATCAACCACTCCTTACTTTTATACTCTACGGATGTTGCAAAATGCAGGTCGAATTTGAGCAGACACACATAATTCGGCCTGCACCGCGCGCAGAAGTCCGGCGTTTTGCACAAACTTTTCGGTAGGACCCGTTCCGCTCATGCTGCGCAAACTCCCTTTTTGGCGCACTAGGCCATTATGTGATACTAATGCAGTATACACCCTGAAACCCCTGTTGTCAAGCCATTTTTCCGTTTTGAGGCAAAAAAATTCCCGGGCGCCCTCTTTTATCGGACACCCGGGAACGTGTATGTTTTGCGTGATTTTGGGGTTGATTTTTTTGTTTTTTACGTTCCAGACAAAAACACCCTTGTGCATTTTGTCACCATTTACTCTTGCAATGCAGTTTATTCATCCAGATAATCCCGCAGGCGCTTGGCCCGGCTGGGGTGGCGGAGCTTGCGCAGGGCTTTGGCCTCTATCTGGCGCACCCGCTCCCGGGTGACGTTGAACTCCCGGCCCAGCTCTTCCAGCGTCCGGGCGCGGCCATCCTCCAAACCGAAGCGGAGGGCAATGACCCGCTCTTCCCGGGGCGTCAGGCTCTTGAGCACATTCATCAGCTCCCGGCGGAGCAGCTGCCGCCCGGCCTCGTCGGCGGGAACGCCTGCCTCATCGTCCTGGATGAAGTCCTCGAGGTGGGCGTCCTCTTCCTCCCCCACCGGCGTCTCGAGGCTGATGGGGTCCTGAGCCAGCTGTATCAGCTCCCGCACCCGGGCGGGCTCCATGTCCAGCTGGGCGGCGATCTCCTCGGCGGTGGGCTCCCGGCCTGTGCGGCGCAGCAGCTCTCCTGCCGTCTTCTTCACCCGGTTGATGCTCTCCACCAGATGCACCGGGATGCGGATGGTGCGGCCCTGGTCGGCGATGGCCCGGGTGATGGACTGGCGTATCCACCAGGTGGCGTAGGTCGAGAACTTGAAGCCCCGGTCCGGCTCGAACTTCTCCGCCGCCTTCATCAGGCCGAGGTTGCCTTCCTGGATCAAATCGAGGAAGGGCAGGCCCCGCCCGGCATACCGCTTTGCCACCGAGACAACGAGGCGGAGGTTCGCTTCGCTGAGACGGCGGCGGGCGTCCTCGTCCCCTGCCTGCGCAGCACGGGCAAGGGCGGCTTCCTCTTCCGCCGAGAGCAGCGGCACCCGGCCGATCTCTTTCAGATAGGTCTTCACCGGGTCGTCCAGCGCCACGCCTTCGGCAGACAGCTCATGCTCGAGCTTTCCGATCTGCTCTTCGTCCAGAAGCGGCAGCTCTGTCTCTTCCTCGGCCACCTGCACGCCCCGCATCTCCAGTGCGGCATACAGTTCGTCCAGCCCCGCCGGGTCGAAGTCCTGCTCTTCCATGGCACGACTCACCTGCTCGGGCGTCAGGACATGACGGCGGGCGCGTCCCGCCAGCATCTTCGCCATTTCTTCCGTCTGTGACATTTTCTGCATCTGTGCTTCTCCTTCCGGCCCCAGCCGGTGGAGAGATCAGACCGAATCTTCTGCGTCAGCAGTTCCCTGCTTTTGTTCCCGCATCGACTGGAGATACTGTTCAATATCGTTGGTTGACATACTGGCGGCGCGGCTGGCCACGGGAGTCCCCCGGGCGATGCGTTCCAGATAGAGTTTGATGTCCTCCGGCGTACAGTTCACATCGCTGTATTGTGCCGCAAGACGGCTCAATTCATTCAGAGCTTCCTCGCTGACAAAGGCCCGCAGGGTGGCGAGGCTCACCTCCACCCCCTGCTCCTTGCAGCGGAGCATGGCTTCGTACAGCTCCTTCTGCTGGGGCTGCAAGAACTGTTCCGGCCTGAGCTGGGCACTCACCTTATCGATATAGCCCGGCTCCCGCAGCATGGCGGCAAGAAGCCGCTGCTCTGCGCTGGCCATGCCCAGTGCGCCCCGGCCTGCGCCGTAGGGGACTTTGATCTGGTCCATTTCGCCCTCTTTCAGGCGGGCGCGGTTCTGCTCCCGGCGGCGCCTGCTGCCCGCTTTCTTCACGGCGTCGGCCAGCTGGGCCATGATGGCAGTCTTGGAGATGTTCGTCTCCTCGGCCAGACGCCCGGCGTAGACCTCCTGCTCGGTGGGGTTGGAGCGCTGCGCCAGCATCTCCACCGCTTCCTTGACGTACTCGAGGCGCTGAGCATCCTGTTTGAGGTCGTACTGACTGCGCAGACGGCCCAGCCGGAAGTCCAGCGCATTGCCCACGCCGTCCAGCAGGGCTTTGAAGCGGTCGGCACCGTATTTCTTGATGTACTCGTCCGGGTCTTTCGCGCCCGGGATCTGCAGCACGCCCACCCGCACCGGGCTGTTACGGAACAGTTCCAGCGAGCGGAGAGTGGCCTTCTGGCCCGCCTCGTCGGAGTCGTAGCTGAGGATGACCTCATCGGCATACTGGCTGATGAGCTTGACCTGGTCGGGCGTCAGAGCCGTGCCGCAGGCGCAGACAGCGGTGTCGATGCCCGCCTGATGCATGGAGATGACATCCATGTAGCCCTCGCAGAGGACGTACCGATGGGAAGCGCTCCGCTTTGCGATTTGGAGCGCGAACACCGTGTCCGACTTGTGGTAGACCAACGTTTCGGGGCTGTTGACGTACTTGGGCTTGGAGTCGTCCAGCACACGGCCGCCGAAGGCGATGATGTTTCCCCGCAAATCGAAGATGGGGGTCATGACCCGCCGCCAGAACAGGCAGTAGATGCGGCCCGACTGGCTCCGCTTGAACAGGCCGCTGGCGTCCAGCTCCTGCTGGTTGTAGCCCTTGTCCCGGAGATGCTGGTAGAGCGCCTGCCCGTCGTCGGGGGCGTAGCCCAGCCCGAAGCGGTTGATGGTCTTGTCATCGAGGCCTCGCCGACGCCAGTAGGCACGGGCCTGCCGGGCCTCCTCCACGGTGGAGTTGAGGCAGGCGTGGAAGAAGCGGGCCGCGTCCTTGTTCATGGTGAGGATGCGGCTGCGCAGACGGCCCGTCTTGTCGTCCTCGGTGGGCTCGGGCATACCGGCCCGCTGGGCCAGCAGCTTGACGGCCTCCACGTAGTCGATGCTGTTTATCTTTTTGGTAAAGGTCACTGCATCGCCGCCTGCACCGCAGCCAAAGCAATAGAAGCTCTGGGTGTCCGGATAGACGTAGAACGAGGGGGTCTTCTCGCTGTGGAAGGGACACAGACCGCCGTAGAGCCGGCCCTTCCGCTTGAGCTGGACATAGCCGCCCACCAGCTCCACGATGTCGGTGCGGCGGGTCAGCTCTTCAATATATTCGTGTGGGATCATAAAGATGTTCGGCGCTCCTTTTTACAAAACGTGCCACTTGCGAGGCACAAAGACGTCCTCAAAGGTCCGGATGGCAAATTCGTCGCTCATGCCGCTGATATAGTCGGTGACGGCCCGCTCGGGGTTATCCTGATAGGCCAGCTGGACGTAGAAGTTGGACATCTGGTCCACATGGGCCAGATAATACTCGTACAGCTCCCCGATGACCTTGTCCACCTTCTGCTCCTCGGCCTTGGCGGTCTTGTCCACATACACGGTGGCATACATGAAGTCCCGCAGGGCGAGGAAGGCTTCATTCTCCTCCGCGCCGACCCCCACATCCCCGTCGCTGTGGGCGAGGATGCTGTTTATCATGGTGGTGATGCGGGCGGACTTCGTCTGGCCCAGCACGGCGGTGCAGTCCTTCGGCAGGGTGGCCGGGTCCAGCACACCGGCCCGGACGGCGTCCTCGATGTCGTGGTTGACGTAGGCGATCTGGTCAGCCATCCGCACGATGCGGCCCTCGGGCGTCGCGGCCCAAATGCCTTTTGTGTGAGTGACGATGCCGTTGCGCACCTCCCAGGTCAGGTTGAGGCCCTGCCCGTCCTTCTCGAGCTTGTCCACCACCCGCAGGCTCTGCATATAGTGCTTGAAGCCGCCGGGCGTGAGCTTATCCAGCGCCCGCTCTCCGGCGTGGCCGAAGGGGGTGTGGCCAAGGTCGTGGGCGAGGCTGATGGCCTCGGTCAGGTCCTCGTTGAGCCGCAGCGCCCGGGCGATGGTGCGGGCGATCTGGGAGACTTCCAGCGTGTGGGTCAGGCGGGTGCGGTAGAGGTCGCCCTCCGGCGAGAGGAAGACCTGCGTTTTCTGCTTGAGCCGCCGGAACGCCTTGCAGTGGAGCACCCGGTCACGGTCTCGCTGGAACACAGGGCGGATGGGGTCCTGTTCCTCCGGCCTCTGCCTGCCCCGGCTCTCATCGCTGAACGTCGCCCACGGGGTCAGCGTCAGCCGCTCTATCTCTTCGGTGCGTGTGCGCACATCCATCCTGTGTCCCTCCTTTTTCTCTCGTTTTCCCTCCTCTCCGCGCGCGGCCGATCCCAATGCCGCGTCTGCGGCTATTGTAACCGATTCGCCCTGTCGAAGGGGGAAAATCCGTGTCTCTTCGTCAGAAAATGTTTCGACTTGTCATTTGGTAATTTTTGGTATTTATTATTCTTCTGTCTGGTTTCGACGCTGCCGTAGACGAAACCTCTCCGTCTGCGCCTCTGGCGCAGCCACCTCCCCTATCGAGGGGAGGCTTTGGCATGTCGGTCAAGTTCCCACTGAACGAGCAAAGTTTATTCGTTTCGTGGGCTGTAGTGCTCCGCAGTCCAGGGCAGCGGCAGCTTGACAAGGTGCGTTGTCCAGAAGCTGCTGCCCTCTGCAGCAAGGCCCGCCCTTTTGCGCCATATCGGACCTCGGGCGTCCAGTAGGAAGTGGCCCGACCTGCCAAGGGCTCCCCTACTAGGGGAGCTGTCTGCGAAGCAGACTGAGAGGTTCTACCGGTAAAGCGCTCTTAAAACGCCGCATAGAACGGCTCGCTCACGGTGACATTGGCCGTGCCTCTTGTCAGCTCCTGTAACTGCGTCAGCAGCGACCCTTCGGTATGCTCCGGCATCTGCCAGCGGAGGGTGACTTTATCGGTGAACTCCGGTTCGGCCAGCTTGCCGCCTGCCGCCTTGATGAGCAGGTCTGCCCGCTCATAGAGGCCGTAGTCCACCGTCACATCCAGCGCCACCACGCTGCGCACCGTCACCACCTCGGCGGCTTCCAGTGCGCGGGACGTGGCTGTCGTGTAGGCCCGGACGAGGCCGCCGGTCCCCAGCAGCACGCCGCCGAAGTATCGTGTGATGACCACGATGAGGTCGGTCAGTCCGCTGTGCTGCAAGACCTCCAGGGCAGGCGTACCCGCTGTTTTGGCCGGTTCGCCGTCGTCGGAATAGCGTTCCCGGCTCCCCTCCCGCAGGCGGTAGGCATAGACATTGTGGCGGGCGGTGCGGTTGGCCGCGCGCACCTGCTCGAGGAAGGCCACGGCCTTCTCCTCGCTGTCTGCAAAGGAGAGCTGCGCAATGAAGCGGCTCTTCTTCTCTTCGTATTCTCCGATGGCTGTCCCCCGGATGGTGCGGTAATCCTCCACGCTGAATCCTCCTGCTGTGTTTATATATAAGATAAGTATAGCATAAATCGGCGCAAAGAAAAAGCCCGCCCGTGCCAGCAGCACAGACGGACTCATTTCTTATTCTTTCCGTTTAGCGGATCTCGATGCCCAGCTTGAACTTCAGGTTGCCCAGCACCTTCTTGACGGTGCGCTCCACCTGCTCGTTGGAAACTTCGGCAGCGGGGTCAGAGAGGGTCAGGGAGAAGGCCATGCTCTTCTTGCCCTCGCCAAGGTTTGCGCCGCGATAAATATCGAACAGCTTGACCTCCGTGATGAGGGGGCTTGCCTTCTTGATGGTCTCTTCGATGTCGCCGCAGGCCACAGCCTCGTCGCAGACCAGAGCCAGGTCACGCTTGACAGCGGCGTAGGGGCTCAGCGGCTTATAGCGCAGCTCACCCTCGACGCAGGACATCAGAGCCTCATAGTCCAGCTCGCCCAGATAGATGTTCTGGCTGTCCTTCTGCTCCTTGGCGATCTCCAGCTCCGCGTTGATCTCGTTGGCCAGCTTGCCGAAGACGCCCAGACGCTTGCCGTTGCAGTAGACGGCGGCGCTGATGCCGGGGTGGAGCCAGCTGGTGGTCTCACGCTGATAGGTGAAGGTCAGGTCAAAGCCCTCAGCCAGTGCTTCCAGAGCGCCCTTGACGGTGAAGAAGTCCTCTTCGGGGCCGAAGGCACCGATGCAGAGGGTCTGGCGCTCGTGGGGATGCTCGTTGATGGGCAGCTCCTTGGCGAGGTAGACGGGAGCCATCTCGAACAGACGGCCCTCAGCGTTGCCCTTCTTGAGGTTGTCCACGATGACGTTCAGCATGGACGGAGCCAGCAGGGTGCGCATGACGGACAGGTTCTCGCTGATGGGGTTCAGGATGCGGATGGCCTTGCGGGCCTCATCCTCCGCCGGGATGTGGAGCATATCGAACTCGGCATTGGAATAGAAGGCCAGCGTGGAAGCCTCATAGAAGCCCTGTGCGGCCAGCAGACGCTTGGTCTTGAGCTGCTGCTTCTGCTCATAGTTCAGACCGCCGTTGGTGACAGCGGCAGTGTTCAGGAAGGTGGGTACGATGTGGTCATAGCCGTACTCACGGATGACTTCCTCGGCCAGGTCGGGGAAGCTCTCCACATCCTCACGGTAGAGGGGTGCGGAGACGTCCCAGCTGCCGTCGGCCTGCACGTCCACGGTGAACTCAAGGCGCTTGAGGATGTCGATCATGGTCTGGTCCGGCACGGTGATGCCCAGCACGCCGCAGATCTTGGCCGGGGTGGTGACGATGTGCTTGCGCTCGAGAGGACGGCCATCGGTCAGATCGTATTCCAGCGTGGTGATGTCGCCGCAGTCCAGCTCCTGGATGAGGTGCAGGGCGCGGGCAAGGCCCAGCTCGGGAGAGTGGCGGTCAACGCCCTTCTCGTAGCGGGCGGAAGAGTCGCTGTTCTGGCCCAGAGCGCGGCTGGTCTTACGGACGGAGTCGCGGGCGAAGGTAGCGCACTCGAAGAGCAGGCTGGTGGTGTTGTCGTCCATGCCGGAGTTTGCACCGCCCATGATACCGGCCAGAGCGACCGGCTTCTCTGCGTCGCAGATGACCAGATTGTTGGGGTTCAGGGTGAACTCCTTCTCATCGAGGGTGGTGATCTTCTCGCCTTCCACGGCGCGGCGGACGGTAATGCTGCGGCCGGCGACCTTGTTCAAATCGAAGGCGTGCATGGGCTGGCCCATCTCCAGCAGGGTGTGGTTAGTAATATCGACCACATTGCTGATGGAGCGCAGGCCGCACAGGGCCAGATGGCGCTTCATCCAGCGGGGAGACTCGCTCATCCGGATATTGCGGACGTAGTGTGCCATGTAGCGGGGGCAGAGGTCCGGAGCCTCCACCTTCACGCTGATCGGCTCGTCGGCGTCGCAGACGGTGTTGTAGTCCATGGCGGGCATGTGCAGAGGCTTGCCGAGGATGGCGGCCACCTCGCGGGCGATGCCCAGCACCGACTGGCAGTCGGGACGGTTTGCGGTGATGGAGATGTCGAAGATGTAGTCATCCAGACCCACCACAGGGGCGATGTCGGTGCCGGGGACGGAGTCCTCGGGCAGGATGAGCAGGCCGTAGACCTCAGAGCCCGGGAACAGGTCATCGTTCAGGCCCAGCTCCTCGCCGGAGCAGAGCATGCCGTTGGACTCGACGCCCTGCATCTTGCGGGCCTTGATCTTGATGCCGCCGGGCAGGGTGGAGCCGTCCAGGGCAGCAGGCACGCAGTCACCCAGCTTCATGTTCGCCGCACCGGTGCTGATGCGGATGTCGTGGCCATACTCGCCGCAGTCCACGACGCACTTGGTCAGATGGGTGCCTTCCTGAGGCTCCATCTCCACGATCTTGCCCACGACGACCTTGCTGATGCCGGCGTCCAGCGGGATGAGTTCCTCGACTTCAAAGCCGCAGGAGAAAAGCTTTTCTTCAAGCTCCTGTGCGGTAACGTCAATATCGACGAATTCTTTTAACCAACTGAAAGGTACTTTCATTGTTTGCTCTCTCCCCTCTTATTCGTGGAACTGCTTGAGGAACTGCAGGTTGTTCTCAAACATCAGGCCGATGTTGTTGATGCCGTACTTCAGCATGGCGATGCGCTCGATGCCGATGCCGAAGGCGAAGCCGGAGTACTCATCCGGGTCGATGTTGCAGTTCTCGAGGACTTTGCGGTTGACGACGCCGCCGCCCAGCACCTCGATCCAGCCGGTGTGCTTGCACAGGGGGCAGCCCTTGCCGTGGCACTCGAAGCAGCTCACGTCCACCTCGACGCTGGGCTCCGTGAAGGGGAAGTAGGAGGGACGCAGGCGGGTGCGGGTGTCGGCACCGAACATCTTCTGCACGAAGGTGTTCAGAGCGCCCTGCAGGTCGCCCAGCGTGATGCCCTTATCCACGACCAGACCTTCCATCTGGTGGAACATGGGGCTGTGGGTAGCGTCGGAGTCAGAGCGGAAGACGCGGCCCGGGATGAGCACCTTGATGGGAGGCTTCTGGCTGTCCATGGTGCGGATCTGGCCGCCGGAAGTCTGGGTGCGGAGCAGGAACTCATCGGACAGGTAGAAGGTGTCCTGCATATCGCGGGCGGGATGGTCCTTCGGGACGTTCAGGCGGGTGAAATTGTGGTCGTCGTCCTCGATCTCGGGGGCGTCTGCCACAGCAAAGCCCATGCCCGAGAAGACGTCGATGATCTGGTTGGTGACGAGGGTCAGGGGGTGCAGACCGCCCACGGCGCGGGTCTTGGCGGGCAGGGTGATGTCCACCGTCTCGGCGGCGTTGCGGGCAGCAAGCTCAGCCTGCTTCACCTTGTCAGCAGCGGCGTCATACTCGGCCTGCACCTTGGCCTTCAGTTCGTTGATGATCTTGCCCATGGCCGGCCGCTCCTCGGGGGCGACAGAGCGCAGATTCTTCATCAGGGCGGGGATCTTGCCGTTCTTGCTCAGATATTCCTGCCAGAAAGTTGCCAGCGTTTCTTTGGAAGAGACCTGGCCCAGGCTCTCTTCGGCCTGCTTTGCCAGCTCGTCGATCATTGCTTGCATGGATGTTCTCTCCTTCTCATTCGTGTTGTTCAGCGGACAGCAAAAAAGCTCCGTCCCCTGCCCCGGCCTCCTGAAAGGCCCGGCAAAAGGGACGAAGCTCTAAAAATTCACAGCTCCGCGGTACCACCCGGTTTCCGCCCGGCTCTTTCGCAAGCCGTGCGGCGCTCAAAACGCCGTAACGGGGCGCACCGTCCGGCCCTACTGTCGTTCAGGCCGGCCGCTCGGGAGCGAACTTCAGCCTGCGCCCGCGCGGAAGCCCTCTCAGCCGGTGAAGCTTCTCTCTTTGCTGCGGTGCGCCTGCCTACTCTCTCCGTCGCTGCGTTTGGAGTATTCAGGTCGTGGTCATTTTAATAACCAAGAATCATCTTATCACATTTTGGGGCGGTTTGCAAGCACAGCGGGCAGATTTTAAGGAATATCCGCATTTTTCTTGCTTTTCAGTCGTTATCATGGTATGCTGAGCTCAACGCTTTACTGAAAGGAGGGTACACCTGCGATGGGTTGGAACGGCTGCGTTTTCTTCAAAAAAGGAAACCCCTAAGCTTTTCCGGCTCGAAGTGTACCCTTTTATACCTTTCAGCAGAGCGTGGAGCATGATCTATGCGCCCCGCAGCTTTGCTATGGGGCGCTTTTGTTTTGCGCAGAAATATATAAAAAGGATACACATTTCTATCCATAATAATAGAAAGGGTGTTCCCCCATGAACCATAAACTCAACCTGAAAAAGCAGCTTGCCTGCATCTATACCAACAACTTCTTCTCCGGCCTGCGCATCACCGACGCGGTGTGGGTGGCGCTGCTGGCTGCGCGGGGCTTCTCGCTGTGGGAGATCGGCGTTGCCGAGAGCGTGTTCCACATGGTCAGCCTCACCTTCGAGGTGCCGAGCGGCATGGCGGCGGACCTGCTGGGCCGCAGGAAGACACTCGTGGCCGGCGGGGTCTGCATGGTGCTCTCCAACCTCCTGATGGCCTTTGCGCCGGACCTCTTTTTCATCTGCCTGGCGATGGCGCTGAGCGCACTGGCCAACGCCATGTTCTCCGGCACCGCCTCGGCCCTCACTTACGACAGCCTCAAGCAGTGCGGACGGACAGACGACTACCTCCGGGTCTCCGCCAACTGCTCCCAGCTCTCCATGCTGGCCACGGCTGTGGGGTCCCTCGCCAGCACGCTGGAACGGTTTCTCCGCTTTTCCGGTTTCTACCTGCTGAGCGCCGCCTTTGAAGGCACTGCCGCTGCCGCCACCGCCCTGATGACCGAGCCCATCGTCACCGAGACGCAGGCCCGCCGGGAGAAGCAGACCTTCCGCGACCTGCCCGGCCAGCTCGCGCGGCTGGTGCGGGACAGCATCACCGCTCTTCGCGCCACCCCGCTGGCGGCAAAGCTCATCGTCTCCGCCGCTGTCCTCTGCATCCCCAGCTACCTGACCAAGATGTTCGTCCAGCAGCGGCTCGTCGAGCTGGGCTGGCCCACAGCGCTGCTGTTCGTGCCGATGCTGCTGAGCGGGCTTGCCTCCATGCTGGGCGTTGAAGCGGCCCGGCGGCTCCATCCGAAGAGCCTGCGGCGGTTTTACGCCGTCTGCGCCCTGCTCTGCGGCGGGGGCTGCGCGCTGGTGGGTGCCGCCCCGGCGCTGGGCTGCATCTTCGGCTGTATGCTGGTGCAGGGCGTCATCGACGCCTACCTCCTGCACGAGGACCAGAAGCTCAACGATGTCATCCCCAGCGACCAGCGTGCCACCCTCATCAGCGTGGACAGCATGGTCTACAGCCTGCTCATGATACCCGCCAGCCCCCTCGTAGGCGCGGTGGGCGACGCCTTCGGGCAGGCCGGTGCGGGCCTTGCCGTGCTGGGCGTTCTCGTGGCGCTGACCGGCACGGCGGCGCTTGGCCGAAAGACGCGCGCCTCCTGAGCAAAAAACGCACTGCCGGGTTTCTTGACAGCTGCCCGGCAATGCGCTATAATAACGATAGAAAAGGCACTGTGACAAGCGGTTTGGCCTCTTCAATGGTTTAGATTTCTTTTTCCGAAACCGTCACCTTGGCAGAGGTGGCGGTTTTACTTTTTGATTCGCAGTGTGAACGTGAGTCCAAACAAGTGAAACGTCAAAGTAATCGGCATCTTCTCACCCCCTTTCGGAAGTGAGAGACCAAACCGCCTGCCGTATGTACAGTGCCTTACCGCCTTGCGGCGGCAGTATCAGTGTATCATAAACACTGACAGAAAACAAGAAAATCCCCCACGAAAGTGGGGGATTTCCTGTTTCTACTCGTTTTTACTTACTCAGCAGCTCATCTACCATCGCGTCCATCTGCGCCTCAGCGGCGGCGTTGGAAGCAGAGCGGAGGGTGACGACGGTGTCGCAGACGGTGATGTTCTTCATGCCGTCCAGCTCGGCGCGCATGAGCTTTGCAGCCATGGGCGCCCAAGTGCCGTTCTCCATCAGGGCGATGGTGCGGCTCTGGAATGACTTGGTCTTGAGGTGGGCCAGCAGGTTCTCCATCGGCGGGAAGAGGAAGCCGTCATAGGTGGCGCAGGCCAGAACGGTCTTTCCGCAGCGGAAGGCTTCGGTGACGGCGTAGGAGACGTCGGTGCGGGTCAGATCCATCTCCACCACTCTGGCACCCTTGGCGCGGAGCTTTTCGGCCAGAATGTGGGCGGCGGCGCGGGTGTGGCCGTGGATGGAGGCGCTGGCGACCAGCACCTTCTCCGGCTCTTCGGCCTTGTAGCTGGACCACAGATCGTAGTAGTTCAGGTACTTGCCAAGGTCGCCGGTGAGGACGGGGCCGTGGAGCGGGCAGATGGTCTTGATGTCCAGCGCAGCGGCTTTTTTCAGCAGAGCCTGCACCTGCGGGCCGTACTTGCCCACGATGTTCAGGTAGTAGCGGCGGGCCTCGCTGGCCCAGTCGGCCTTCTCGTCGAACTTTGCCACCGCGCCGAAGCGGCCAAAGCCGTCGGCGGAGAAGAGGACTTTTTCGGTGGACTCATAGCTCACCATGACCTCGGGCCAGTGGACCATGGGTGCGAACACGAAAGTCAGGGTGTGGGCGCCCAGCGAAAGGCTCTCGCCGTCCTTCACGACGACGCGGCGCTCCTTGGCGATGGCCTCTGCGCCGAAGAACTGCTCCATATACTGGAAGGTCTTGGCGTTGCCCACCACCTGCATCTCGGGGTAGAGGGCGGCGAGGCGGGCCACATTCGCGCCGTGGTCAGGCTCCATGTGGTGGACGACGAGGTAGGCGGGCTTCTCCCCTGCCAGTGCCTCGGTGACGTTTGCCAGCCACTCGTCGGTAGCGCGGTCGTCCACGGTGTCGAGGATGGCGATCTTCTCGTCCCGGATGACGTAAGAGTTGTAGCTGACGCCGGTGGGGACCGGGTACTGGCTCTCAAACAAATCGATGGTGGTATCGTCCACGCCCACGCCCAGAATGGCGCTGCTGATGTTCTTTACGCTCATAAGCACATTTCCTCTCTGTTATTGGTGTGTATGGTCTGCCATGGCTGGCAATTATTTTAGTAATCTTTCTCAGTATAGCACAGTCTGCCGCCTTCGTCAACTATTTATCAGGCCGGATGGCCGAATGACGTTCTACTGCGGTAGGTTCTATGATAAAGTTCCAAATATATATCTTAGATACGTTATAAATCAAACTTTATCAGCTTGATAAAGTTCCCCCTGTTGATAAAGTTCGAACTTTATCAGCTTACCCGAAGTTCATCACATGGATAAAGTTCGTTTTGTTGCGCTGATACGTCATTATTCAGGAACTTTATCCGATATTTCGCTGGTCTCAGAGAGTGCTTTCGGCAGCTCGTTCATATCGTCTATCTCGAGCAGGGCGCTGGCGCTTGCCTCGTCGAGGCTCTGGACGCTGCGCAGCTTCCGGCTGATGGCCCGGCTGCGGACGCCGATGAGCTGGTCCAGCTCTTCGTCGGTCTGGCGCAGACGCTGCTGCATCTTGGCGAGGCCCTGCCCGAACTTGTCGAACTCCGTTTTCACCGCGCCCAGCAGCTGCCAGACCTCGCCGGAGCGTTTCTGGATGGCGAGGGTCTTGAAGCCCATCTGCAGGCTGTTCAGCAGGGCCGCCATGGTGCTGGGGCCTGCCACGTTGACCTGATAGTCCCGCTGCAAGACCTCCAGCAGCCCTGCGTTCACCACCTCGGCATACAGGCCCTCAAAGGGCAGGAACAGGATGCCGAACGCCGTGGTATAGGGCGGCTCGACGTACTTTTCCCGGATGTCTCTGGCCTCGCTGCGGAGCACCAGCTCGAGGGCGTGGCGGGCATCCTCCACGGCCTGCGCGCCGCCGGAAGCGTAGGCGTCCTGTAAGTGGGCGTAGGTGTCGCCGGGGAACTTGGAGTCGATGGGGAGCCAAACGCTGCCGCCGTCGGCACCCGGCATCCGGATGGCGTATTCCACCCGCTGGGTGCTGCCCGGGATGGTGGCGACGTTGGTGTCATACTGCTCCGGGGCGAGGATCTCTTCCAGGATCGCGCCCAGCTGGATCTCGCCGAGGATGCCGCGGGTCTTGACGCCCGAGAGCACCTGCTTCAGGCCGCCCACGTCGGCGGCGAGAGACTGCATCTCGCCAAGGCCCTTGTACACCTGCTCGAGCTGCTGGTTGACGGCCTTGAAGCTTTCTGTCACCCGCTTCTGCAAAGCGTCCTGAAGCTGCTCGTCCACCGTGTGGCGTATCTCGTCCAGCTTGCGGGTGTTCTCAGCCTGCAATGCCGTCATGCTCTCGACCATGGCGCGGCGCAGCTGCTCCATCTGCTGGTTGTTGGCCTGCTCGAGGCTCTGCAGACGCCGCTCCAGAATGCGCTGCTGGCTGTCCTGCCCCTGACCGAGGGTGGTGCTCATGCTCTGCACAGCCGTCTGCAGCGTCTCGCTGACGCTGCGGATGGCGGCGTAGTTCTGCTGGGCGATGGCGTCCTGACGGGCGTTGAACTCTCTGGCCTGAGCGGCCAGCTGCTCTTCGAGCCAGTCTTTCAGCTCTTCGCAGTCGGCTTCGTCCAGCCCGCCGGTGGGGCGTCCGCTGCGGAAGAGCAGCAGCGCCATCATCAGGCAGATGGCCACCAGCAGGACGGTATACAGCATCGCGAGAAATTCCATTTATTCTACTTCCTCAAACTTCAAAACTTCTTTGGTGGTCACGGTATCGTCACCGTACAGGCCCACGCCGTCGGCCTCCATCTCACCGCTCTGGTTGTCGTAGGGGTCGCTGCGGAAGCCCAGCATCGGCGGGTCGAAGGGCGCTTCAAAGGCGCTGTTTGCCACCATGCGGCCCGTATCCAGACTGCCGAAATAGTGGCGGCGGAGCACTTCATCGCCCCGGCGGGCCATGGAGGCACCGTAGGAGCAGTCGGCATACATCCAGCCCTTGGGGGCGACGTAGAACCGCGCCCAGTCGTGACAGCCCGCGTCCCCCGGGGCCACTGCAAAGCCGCTCTCCCACCGGGCCGGGATGCCCGCGATGCGGCAGAGGGTGATGAAGGTCAGCGCCATGATGCCGCAGTCTCCCCGGCGGCTGCGGGCGCAGTTCTCGGCGATGGACTCGTGGACGAAATAGGACGGCTGGAAGTGATACCGGACATTCAGGGTGACATAATCGTAGATGCGCTTCGCCTTCTCCGCCGGGCTGGTGATGCCCTCGGTGAGCTGAGCCGCCAGCGCCCGCAGGTAGGGCGTAAAGACGATGTGGGGCGCTTCCTCGCCGGTGTAGAGATCGGGCTGCTCCGCGTCGGGCGTGAAGGAAAGCGGGTCGGCATAGACCGCCGTCTCCCGGTAGCTGTACTCGGCCCCGAAGGTGCGGTTCTCGGTCAAGTCGGCCTCCCAGCAGACGGTGCGCTGGGGCGCGTCCTCGGCGGCGATATGGCCGGGCGTCTCGGTGAAGCGGTCCAGCGTGATATGGCTCTGGGACGGGCAGGCGGCAGGCAGGGCCAGCCATGCCCGGACGTGGACGGCGTCTCTGCCCTCGGCTTTCGCCTTTTCCAGCGCGGCGGCGAAGGCTTCGTCGGACATCCGGATGCTGGTGCGGAGGGTGATGTCGGCGCTGGCGCTCCCCTCCCGCTCCATCTTCTCGTGGAGGCGGTGGCGCTCTTCGTTCTTGTTGTTGGGGGCGTCCGGCGTCAGCTTCCGGGCGGCGAGGTCGGCGTGGGTAGCCAGCAGCGTCTCGGCGAACCGGGCCTGATACCGCTTCTCCCCTTCCACGAACCTCCAGTCCATCCGACCCTCCCAGTCGAGCTTCTTAAATTCTTCTGCCGTGAAGTCCTTGACCCGCTCCTGCATCCGGGCGATGGCCTCGGCTTCCGTCCAGCAGTATTCCCCGGGCAGCCGGCGCATGATCTCCTTCTGGACGGTCAGGGCCTCCCGCAGGGCGTCCACACCGTGGGGCGTAGGGTTCTCGGGCGGGACATACCCCTCCGGCGGGGCGATGCCGTTGGACGCCGGGCCGTTCTGGGTCTTTGTCCAGTCCTCGGCCAGCAGCCGGTCGATGCGGGCGATGGCCTCCTGATAATATCCGGCCGCTTTCAGCCGGGCGATGTCGTCGGGCAGGCCCACATTCAGGCTGCGGATCGATCCATTCCAGTCGTACATAATCTTTTCCTCCTGTTATTCCGAAACGCTCTGCCAGAACTCGGCAGCACGTTCCACCCAGCCTTCGGCGTCCGTTCCCACGCCGATGCCGATGCCATGTTTGGCGTTGTCGTAAACTTCCACCCGGTTGGGGACGCCGCTGGCTTCCAGTGCCTTTGCAAGGGTCGGCCCCTGCAAGGGATAGACGAAGGCTTTCAGCATGGTATCATTCCTGCCGTACCACAGGAAGGTGGGCGGATAGTCTGGCGTCACGAGCTTCGAGACGGTGTAGGAATAGTAGCGTCTTTCCAGCCGGTCGGTATCCATCAGGAGATGGTAGGCAGGCTTTGCCCCAAAGAAGTTGTTGATGGGGTAGGCCAGCAGCAATACGCCGGGCTTCGGCACACCGTAGCGGCCCCAGCCCTTTTCCTCATTGCCGAAGACGCCTGCAATCTGTCCGCCGGAGGAGTAGCCCAGCAGGGCATAGTCTTCCGTAGAGACGCCGAAGGTGTCGGCATTGTCCATCACGAAGCGGATGGCCCGGGCCAGGTCTTCCAGCGGAGCATCGTCCCCGGCCTCCCATCCGATGCGGTAGCGCAGCGAGAAGACGGCATAGCCCTGCTCATGCAGCTCCCACGCCGTGGACACGCCGCCCCGCAGCTCACCGCTGTAGTAGAGCGAGTTGCCCGACAGCACGATGGCAAACTTGGCCCCCGGCTGCTGGGCCGGGCAGTAATACAGCTCCGCATGAGCGCGGGCAGGCACGGCGGCGATCTCCTCTTCCGAATAGAGCGGATAGGTCACCCGGGTGCCGTCGTGGTAGACCTGAGCCAGATAGTTGAGGCCCGCTGCGCAGGCTTCGGCGGAGGTCTCACCGACCACCTCGGTCAGCGTCTCGTCGTCGCGGCTGGTGGAGAACATTTCGCAGTCCCGCTCCCACACATAGGTGTATGTATAGAGGCCGCTGGCCTTGATGTCGGGGTCGTCGCGTATCTCCTTCATGGTGGTCTGGGGGGTGATGCTGACTGCTGAAGCCGGGACGGCGAGGACACCAAGCATCAGCGCAGAGGCAGCGATTCGTTTCCAATCCATCTTCATTTCTCCTTTTTCAGAGCAGCTTTCATTGCATTTTTCGGCAAAGAGGTCTATAATAGTCCCTGCCCTGAACGGGTATTTACTCTATTGTATCACAATGGTGATGATTGTCAAAAAATTTCTGCCCGGGAGGGAGCCTTGTCATGCTGACCAATTACCACACCCACACCACCCGCTGCGGCCACGCCGAAGGCACCGAGGAGGAATACATCCTCACGGCCCTGCGCTGCGGCTTCAAGGTGCTGGGGTTTTCTGACCACACCCCCTGGGCCTACGCGACGCCGGGCTTCGTCAGCCGCATCCGGATGCTGCCCTCCCAGCTGGACGATTACGTCCTGACTCTGCGCGGGCTGCGGGAGAAATATGCCGACAAACTCCACATCCGCATCGGCCTCGAGGCGGAGTATTTCCCGGCCTATCTGGGCTGGCTCAAGGAAGAGATGGAGCGGCTGGGCATCGAATATCTCATCCTCGGCTGTCACTACGACACCACCGACGAACAGGACGCCAGAGCCAGCCGCTTCGGCGGCAGCACCTCTACGGCCCACGGCAGGCGGTATGCCGAACAGGTGGTGGAAGCGCTGGAAACGGGGCTTTACCGGTATCTGGCCCACCCCGACCTCTTTTTGAACCGGGTGACGGCCTTCGACGCCGACGCCGAGAAAGCCTGCCGGGACATCTGTGCCGCAGCGGCGCGGCTGGACATCCCCCTCGAGTACAACATGGCCGGACTGACCCTGCAGGGCCGTCCCGACGGCTCTCTGGGCTACACCCGGGACGAGTTCTGGCGCATCGCGGCGGAGTACCCCGTCAAGGCCATCATGGGCTGCGACGCCCACGCCCCCTCGGAGCTGGACGTCGTCCCCTCCATCGAGGAAAAGAAAGCCTTCCTGCACAGCTTGGGCATCCCGGTGCTGGACACCCTGCCGGGGCTGGAATAAGCGGCCATTGCGCGGACGGGCTGCATCTGCTATACTGAGACAAGAGGAATGATGCAGGGTGCATTGAGGCGCTCTGCCGGGGAAGAATATCATGAGCAATATCACCATCCGGCCCATGGAGCCGGAAGACTGGAACGCTGTGTCCGAGATCTATTCAGAGGGCATCGCCACGGAGCACGCCACCTTCCAGACCACCTGCCCGCCCTACACGGCGTGGGATGCCTTTCACATCAAAGAATGCCGCCTCGTCATTCTGGACGGCGGCGAGCTGGCCGGTTGGGCCGCACTGCGGCGGGTAGACCCCCGCTGGTGCTACCGGGGCGTGGCCGAGGTGAGCATCTACGTCGGCGAGAAGTTCCGGGGCCGAAGCCTCGGCTCCCGCCTGCTGACGGCCCTCTGCGACGAATCAGAGAAAGAGGGCTACTGGACCTTACACTCCACCGTTTTGCAGGACAACACCGCCAGCCTCGGCCTCCACACGAAGTGCGGCTTCCGGGTGGTGGGGCGGCGGGAGCGCATCGCCCGGGACTGTCATGGCCGCTGGCTGGACACCTACCTGATGGAGCGCCGCGCCAAAGCCGACGAGCCTGCGGGGTATAAGAAATTATAAAAAATGAGCTGCTGCACGTTACGTACAGCAGCTCATTTTCGTATCAGGCAAGGCCTTTACCACTCGTTCTCCCCGGCATCGGTATCGGCCACCCGGGTGCGCTGGAACATGCTTTCCAGCACGGCGCAGTATTTGTCGGCCAGGCAGACGATGACCGCCTCCCGGCAGGTGGGGACATGGCGGAAGGTCAGGGGCCACATATGGCTCGCGATGATGTTCTGCTCTTTTCTGGTGATGGCGAAGCAGCGCTCGGCATTGACGCAGGCAGAGCCGGGATGGGCAAAGCCGTGCATCTCGAACAGGCGGCGCAGACCCCGGAAGGAACTGCGCTTGTGCCAGTCGTAGAGATAGAAGTCATGGAGGAAGGCCCCCACGGCCAGCGACGTCTCATCCGCGCCCAGATGGAAGCGGCGGTTGAGCCAGAAGCTCACCAGCACCACATTCTTGCAGTGCTGGTAGGTGGTCACATCGCCGTGCTGGATAAATTCCCGCATCCGCTGCACTTCGGGGTGCTGGTCATATTGGGCCAGAATGGTGGTGAGGCACTGACGCTCCGTATCAGAAAGCTGCATTGAAAAGTTTCCTTTCATAAAGAGGTTAAACCTCTCCGTCACGCCTGACGGCGTGCCACCTCCCCTATTGAGGGGAGGCTTTGGCATTTCGTAAAGCTTTTTCTCTTCGCCAGAGGCTCCCCTCGGTAGGGGAGCTGTTGAGCGAAGCGAGACTGAGAGGTTAACTTCTCAGCTGCACCGGGTTGGAATTGCCGAAATTCTCGGCCTCGGTGGGGTTTGTGCGCTTGAGGTCCAGGTCCACGAGGTACTGCTTGCCGTCGCCCAGCTCCTCGAGCTGTGCCAGTTTTGCCTTGGCGGATGCTTCGTCCGGATACCACTGGATGAGGAAGAAATTCTCCGCCTCCACGCCGTAATACAGCCACTGGCCGTCGGCCCGGAGCAGGTCGTCCAGATGGTCTACCTCGTCGCCGTCGGTCAGGCCGAGGCCCTCTTCCGCGTAGACGTTTTCCGGCTCCACCTGCAGCACTTCGATGACCTGAATGGCGCTCTGCAGATATTCGTCCTGAGCGATGCTCTTGTCGGAGAGCTCCCAGCCCGTCAGGAATGCCTGCATCAGCAGGTCTTTGACCGAGATCTTCTTTTCCATGTATGTTTCCTTCTTCCTCGTTTGTTTCCGCTGACCAGTATACGCTCAAATCTTGGGCAGGTCAACCATAAATTTATGAATTTTTTGTAGGAATGTCCAAATTCAACTCAATTTGAACCCAAACGTCTCCCCCAGCCACTCGAGGCAGAGAGCCACCCAATGGGCGCGGTGAGGGTCGGCGGCATCCACTTCGGCGGTACTGATGCTGGTGCCGTGAGCGCCCTTCTCGAACAGATGTGCCTCGCACGGCACACCCGCCCTCCGCAGGGCGGCCAGCAGGAGAAGCGTGTTCTCCACCGGAACGGTCTTATCCTCCATGGTATGCCAGACGAAGACCGGCGGTGTGTCGGCGTTCACCTTATCCTCCAAGGTGAACACCTGCTGTGCGGCAGCATCCTCGCTGCCCGCCAGCTGGACGAAGCTGCCCCGGTGGGCAAACTCCCCTGCCGTGATGACCGGGTAGCCCAGGATCACTGCATTGGGCCTCTGCTGGGCCGTCTCGCCCGGAATGTCCAGCACCGCGCCGGACAGGGCCAGATGTCCGCCCGCCGAGAAGCCGCAGACGGCGATCTTATCCGGCAGGATGTGCCACTCTCCCGCATTCTGCCGCAGCAGAGCCAGCGCTTCGTTCAGCTGTCGGAGAGGCTGGTAGTTCTGCGCCCCCTCCCCCACGCTGTAGGTCAGCACGGCGGTGTGATAACCCGCCGCCGCAAACTGCAGGGCCACCGGGTCGCCCTCCCGGGGGCTGACATGGTTGTAGCCGCCGCCCGGCACCACCAGCACCAAAGGCCGCTGTTTCACGGCGGGCATGGCGTCCAGCGACGCCCGCAGGGAAACCGTCAGCACACCGCCGCCTGCAAGTTCCAGCTCTATCTGCTGCATCCTTCATCCTCCTTATAAACAGGTCTGTCATTCCGGCCCATTATACGGCTTTGGCGCGGGAAAGTAAAGGCAGCTTTGGCCCCAAAAGGAAAGTTTTTTGAACTTTTTATGAAACCCCTTGATTTTTGTCTCTCAGCGGTGTATATTAGCACTCGAAAGTTATGAGTGCTAAGTTTTCACGAGTGGTTTTCCGCTCCGTGTGCCGGCACTCTCCACAGGCAGATCCTGATGCGACACGCGCCCGGGCAGTTCCTGCCGCCGGGACGCTAAAATCTGATAAAAAGAGGTTTTGTATTATGGCGAAAAAAGAATTTCAGGCCGAGAGCAAAAAGCTGATGGACATGATGATCAACTCCATCTACACCAACAAGGAAATTTTCCTGCGCGAGCTGATCTCCAACGCTTCGGACGCCATCGACAAGCTGTATTATAAGAGCCTGACCGACACTTCTGTCGGCATGGACAAAGGCGATTTCCGCATCCTGCTCACCCGCGACAAGGACAGCCGCACCCTGACCATCTCCGATAACGGCATCGGCATGACCAGAGAAGAGCTGGAGCAGAACCTCGGCACCATCGCCCACTCCGGCTCCTTCGACTTCAAGAAGGACAACAAGGATGAGAACATCGACATCATCGGTCAGTTCGGTGTCGGCTTCTACTCTGCCTTCATGGTGGCCGACAAAGTGACGGTCATCTCCAAGGCTTACGGCTCCGACGAAGCCTGGCAGTGGGAGTCCAGCGGTGCTGACGGCTATGAGCTTGAGCCTGCTGAGAAGGAGACTGCCGGTACCGACATCATCCTCCACATCAAGCCCGACACGGAGACCGACAACTACGACAACTTTCTCGACGAGTACGGCATCGTGGCCATCGTCAAGAAGTACAGCGACTATGTGCGCTACCCCATCCAGATGGAACGGGAGAAGAGCCGTCAGAAGCCCGAACCCGACCCCAAGCCCGACGACTACAAGCCCGAGTGGGAGACCTACACCGAGCTGGAAACTCTGAACAGCATGGTGCCTATCTGGAAGAAGCAGAAGAGCGAAGTCACCGACGAGGAGTATGCAAACTTCTACAAGGATAAGTTCAGCGACTACGCCGACCCCGCCCGCGTCATCGTGAGCCGCACCGAGGGTACTGCAAACTATAACGCCCTGCTCTTCGTGCCCAGCCACCGCCCCTATGACTTCTACACCAAGGACTACGAAAAGGGTCTGGCTCTGTACGCATCCGGTGTCCTCATCATGGAGAAGTGTGCCGACCTGCTGCCCGACTACTTCAGCTTCGTCAAGGGCATCGTGGACAGCCAGGACCTGAGCCTGAACATCAGCCGTGAGATGCTGCAGAAGGACAATCAGCTCAAGCTCATCCACAACGCTCTGGAAAAGAAGATCAAGAACGAGCTCCACGCCATGCTGGCCAACGACCGTGAGAAGTACGAAAGCTTCTGGAAGGAGTTTGGCCGTCAGCTGAAGTTCGGCGCTTACTCCGACTACGGGATGCACGCCGAGCTGCTGCGCGACCTGCTGCTGTTCTGGTCTGCCAAGGAGCAGAAGATGGTCACTCTGCAGGAGTACGTGGACAAGATGCCCTCCGAGCAGAAGTACATCTACTTCGCCGCCGGCGACTCCACCGACCGTCTGGCAAAGCTGCCTGCCGCTGAGCTGGTCATGGACAAGGGCTACGACGTCCTGCTCCTGACCGAGGATGTGGATGAGTTCTGCCTGCAGATCATGCGCACCTATCCCCGCAAGGATGCCGAGGGCAAGGACGGCACCGTCGAGTTCAAGAACGTCAACAGCGGCGATCTGGGCCTTGAGACCGAGGACGAGAAGAAGGCCGCCGAAGAGGCTACCACCGCCAACAAGGCTCTGTTTGACGCCATGAAGGACGCTCTGGACGGCAAGGTCAAAGAGGTCAAAGTCTCCACCCGCCTGAAGGACCACCCCGTCTGCCTGTCCGCCGACGGCCCGCTGTCCATCGAGATGGAGAAGGTGCTGTCCAAGCAGCCCGGCAGTGAGGGCGTCAAGAGCGACAAGGTGCTGGAGCTGAACGTCAACCACCCCGTCTTCGCTGTGCTGAAAGCCGCACAGGAGGCTGGCGATACCGAGAAGCTCAAGAAGTACAGCGCTCTGCTCTACGCACAGGCACAGCTCATCGAGGGCCTGCCCGTGGATGACCCCGCCGCTTACGCCGAGGCCGTCTGCAGCCTGATGCAGTAATTTTTCCCTGTGTTCCCGGGCCGGAGGGCGCTGCTCCCTCGCCTTCCGCCTGACATCATAATTTTCTTCCCTTAACAAGAAGGCCGCGCTCCACTGGAAAAGTGGATCGCGGCCTTTTCTTTTGCGCTGCCCGCCGCAGTAAGGTTTCTCCATATCGCGGCCCGCTCCCCCGCCGGGACGCGGCAGCGGGAAGTTTTGGCGCAGTTATACAATGCTTTTCCTGTTTTGAAAAAACTTTTGTCTCAGTTGTAATTTATCCGAGATTTTTATTTTGCATCCCCGCCGGACAGCCCCGGCGGGGATTTTTTGCAACTTTTCATTGAAATGCAACAATAACACATGGTTTTTTCCGGACAAATCCTTTACTATAGGATTAGAAGCGGGTTCTGTTGGAGGTTTTCCAGCACCACCCAACAAAATTAAAAGTATCTGTCTGTCAGGAGGAAGATTCCATGATGAAGTCCATTCCCGTATGGAAGCAGGAGCTGTCCGACGGCGTCCACGCCGCACGCCTCGCCTCCCTGTATTGCTGTGCTCCCGCCGAGACGGCCTCTGAAGCCGCCCGTTACGCCGCCGTGCTGGACGGGCTGGAAAAGACCTTCGGCTCCCACGCTGAGGCCGGCCTTTACAGCGCACCGGGCCGCACCGAGATCGGCGGCAACCACACCGACCACCAGCATGGCCGGGTACTGGCCGGCAGCGTGAACATCGACATGATCGCCGCCGCAGCCCCCAACGACAAGAACCAGCTCCGCGTCCAGAGCGAGGGCTATGATCTGTGCATCATTGATTTGAATGACCTCGAGGCCCGCAAGGAAGAGGAGAACACCACCGCCTCTCTGCTGCGCGGCGAGTGCGCCGCCTTCACCCAGCGGGGCGCAAAGCTGGCCGGTCTGGACGTTTACATCTCTTCCAACGTGCCGAAGGGCAGCGGCGTCTCTTCTTCTGCCGCCTTTGAAGTGCTCATCGGCGTCATCCTGAACGACTGCTTCATGACCGAGAAGGTCTCCCCCATCGCCATCGCGCAGATCGGCCAGTGGGCTGAGAACGTCTACTTCGGCAAGCCCTGCGGTCTGATGGACCAGATGGCTTCCAGCGTGGGCAACATCATCACCATCGACTTCGCCAGCCCCGCAAAGCCCGTGGTGGAGCCGGTGGCTGTGGACTTCTCCAAAGCTGGTCTGGCCCTCTGCATCCTCGACTCCGGCGCAGACCACGCCGATCTGACCGACGAGTACGCCGCCATCCCGGCTGAGTGCCGCGCCGTGGCCGCTGTCTGCGGCGGTGAGGTGCTGCGGGATGTGCCGTTCGAGACCTTCCTTGCAAAGCTGCCCGAGTGCCGCAGGCAGTGCGGCGACCGCGCCGTCCTCCGTGCCTTCCACGTCTACGCCGACAATGACCGTGTGGCAAAGCAGGTGGCCGCACTCCACGATGGCGACTTCGGCACCTTCCTCTCCCTCGTGAACGAGTCCGGCTGCAGCAGCTGGGAGTATCTGCAGAACGTCATCCCCGCAGGCTACAAGGAGCATCAGGAAGTGGGCGTGACCATCGCTGCCGCCAAGCATCTGCTGGGCGATAAGGGCGCTGTCCGCGTCCACGGCGGCGGTTTCGCCGGCACGGTGCAGGCTTTCGTGCCTGTGGAGATGCTGGATGAGTTCAAGGCCGGTATGGAAGCCATCCTCGGCGAGGGCCGCTGCCACGTCCTGTCCATCCGCCCGGAGGGAGGCGCTGTCCTGTGATCTCCACTGCCATCCAGCAGCTCGTCAACTACGGTCTGGACACCGGCCTCATCCTGCCTGACGACGAGATCTACATCCGCAACCAGCTGCTCATGACCATGCAGCTCGACAGCTTCACGGAGCCGGAGGGCGACGTCTGCTACGCCGACCTCGAGAGCATCCTGAAAACGCTGGTGGATGATGCCGCGGCCCGGGGCGTCTGCGACGACAGCCCCACGGCCCGCGACCTCTTCGACACCCGGCTCATGGGTGTGCTGACGCCCCGCCCCAGCATCGTCCGCGCCAACTTCGAAGAGCGGTACGAGACCGACGGCCCCCAGGCCGCCACCGACTGGTTCTACAAGTTCAGCCAGGACACCGATTACATCCGCCGCTACCGCATCAAGCGGGACGTCAAGTGGGTGACCCGGACTCCTTATGGCGACCTCGACATCACCATTAACCTGTCGAAGCCCGAAAAAGACCCCAAAGCCATCGCAGCCGCAAAGCTGGCTCCTCAGAGCGCCTACCCCAAGTGCCAGCTCTGCGTGGAGAACGAGGGCTATGCCGGTCGGCTGAACCATCCCGCCCGGGAAAATCACCGCATCATCCCGCTGACCATCAACGACAGTGCGTGGAATTTCCAGTACAGCCCCTATGTCTACTACAATGAGCACTGCATCGTCTTTAACAACCAGCATACCCCCATGAAGATCGAGCGTGCCACCTTCCGCAAGCTGCTGGACTTCGTGGCCCTCTTCCCCCACTACTTCGTGGGCAGCAACGCCGACCTGCCCATCGTGGGCGGCAGCATCCTGAGCCACGACCACTTCCAGGGCGGCCACTACGAGTTCGCCATGGCCAAAGCGCCCATCGAGAAGAAGTGGGTCTTCCCCGGCTTTGAGGACGTGGACGCCGGCATCGTCCACTGGCCCATGAGCTGCATCCGCCTCACCTGCGCCGACGACGAACGCCTTGTGGAGCTGGCCGATAAGATTTTGACCGCATGGCGGGGCTACACCGACGAGAGCTGCTTTGTCTACGCCGAGACCGACGGCGAACCCCACAACACCATCACCCCCATCGCCCGGATGCGGGACGGCAAGTTCCAGCTGGATTTGGTGCTGCGCAACAACATCACCACGCCGGAGCATCCGCTGGGCGTCTATCACCCCCACGCAAAGCTCCACCACATCAAAAAGGAGAACATCGGCCTCATCGAGGTCATGGGTCTGGCCGTTCTGCCCAGCCGCCTGAAAGCCGAGATGACCGATGTGGAAGCCGCCCTCGTGGCCCACACCCCCGCCGCTGAGTACGGCGAGAACATCCAGAAGCACGCCGAGTGGGCGATGGACATCCTCGCCCGCCATCCGGAGCTGAACGCCGAAAATGTCCACACCATCGTGCAGGACGAGATCGGCCATGTCTTTGCCGAAGTCCTCGTAGACGCCGGCGTCTACAAGATGGACACGGCAGGCCGCGCAGGCTTTGAGCGATTCTTAGCAAGTATCTGAGCATAAAAAATAATGCCTCCCCGGCGGGGAGGCATTACTTTTTCGTTTATTGTTTGCCCAGCTGCCAGAACGCAACGGCGCTGGCGGCAGCGACATTCAGCGAATCGACGCCGTGGGACATGGGGATCTTGACCGTGTAGTCGCAGGAAGCGATGGTGTCGGCGGCGAGGCCGTCGCCCTCGGTGCCAAGCACGATGGCAAGCTTCGGCTCCTTTGCAAGCTGCTCGTCGTCGATGCTCACCGAGCGGTCGCTGAGGGCCATCGCGGCGGTCTTGAATCCGAGGGAGTGGAGGATGTCCATCCCCTTCTCCGGCCAGTCTGCCGGGGTCTCGCCCAACTGCCCCCAGGGCACCTGGAACACCGTACCCATGCTGACGCGGACGGCGCGGCGGCAGAGCGGGTCGCAGCAGGAAGGGTTGATGAGGACAGCGTCCATGTTCAGTGCCGCCGCCGAGCGGAAGATAGCGCCCACATTGGTGGAGTCCACGATGCCCTCCAGCACGGCCACCCGGCGGGCGTTTTTGCAGAGCTCTTCCACCGGGCGGGGTGCCGGGCGGCGGAAGGCGCAGAGCACGCCCCGGGTCAGCTCAAAGCCGGTGAGCTCTGCCAGCATCTCCCGATCTGCCGTGTACACCGGCGCGTCGCCGCAGCGGCTCAGGATGCCCGCTGCCGGGCCGGTGATCTGCTTGCGCTCCATCAGCAGGGACACGGGCTTGTAGCCTGCGTCCAGCGCCCGGTCGATGACCTTGGGGCTCTCGGCGATAAAGATGCCTTTCTCCGGCTCGAGGCGATTGCGCAGCTGGTTCTGGGTCAGCCGGGCATAAGGGTCCAGCTCCGGTGCGTGGAAATCCGTGATCTCGATGATATTGGGCATACAGAAAGCCCCTCCTTCTCCTGAAAAGCTGTTTTTTGTGTATTATACCATGAACGTAGTGAAATGGTATAATTGCGCATCCAAAGCCGGTTGCCACGCAGCTCCGCAGGAGCAAGCGGCGAGGCGCTGCGCACAAAACTAGAATATCGCGTTAGCGATATTCTACCACAGTCTGCGCCGCATTGCAAAGCAAAGCGCATCCTGCGATACCCGCCCGGAATCGTCATTATCTATAAAAAATATGGCATAGTTTTTGACAAAACGCCGGTTTTGCGTTATAGTATGGCATGGAATTATTTTCTGGATAGAAGGAGGAGCTTTTATGCCATCTCTCAAACCTCACGGACAGATGTCCGAAGCTTTTATCACCGCTCTGTTTCTCTCCGTCTCAGGCGGCTTACAGGATGTTTATACCTACTTATACCGCGGCAAGGTCTTCGCCAACGCCCAGACCGGCAACATCGTGCTGATGGCCGTCAAGCTGTTTGCGGGCGAGTGGGGCGAGGCACTGCGCTACCTGATACCCCTTTGCGCCTTTGCACTGGGCATTTTTGTGGCTGAGTTCATCCGCCTCAAGCTCAAGCGGATGCAGTGGCTCCACTGGCGTCAGCTGGTGGTGCTGTTCGAGATCCTGATGCTCTTCGTCGTGGGCTTTTTGCCGCAGGAGCTGAATCTTCTGGCCAACTCCCTCGTCTCCTTCTCCTGCGCCATGCAGGTACAATCCTTCCGCAAGGTGAACGGCTATGCCTTCGCCAGCACCATGTGCATCGGCAATCTGCGCAGCGGCATGGATTCCCTCTGCGCATGGCTGGTGGGCGGCAACACCAAAGCCTTCGGCAAGGCGAGGCACTACTTCGCCATCATCTTCCTGTTCGCGCTGGGTGCCGGCCTCGGCAGCCTTGCACTGGCCCCCATGGGCAGCCGGGCCATCTGGCTTTCCTGCCTGCTGCTCTTCATCAGCTTCTGCCTGATGTTCCTGAAAGAGGACATTGAGGAGCTGGAAGAATTTGAGCACCTGGAGCACGAGGAAGCCCTTAAAAAATAATTGCGCCGAAGCCTGTCGTATGCTATACTATAGAGTGTTTGTGTGACCCTCCGGCCCGCCGCACCACCGATGTGCCGGAGATGAAGTTGTAGAATCAGGAAGAGGAGCATTCCATGAAAAAAGGCTTTGACAACGCGAAATATCTTCAGATGCAGTCCCAGCACATCCGGGAGCGCATCGCACAGTTCGACAACAAGCTCTACCTCGAGTTTGGCGGCAAGCTGTTCGACGACTACCACGCCTCCCGCGTGCTGCCGGGCTTTGAGCCGGACTCCAAGCTGCAGATGCTGCTGCAGCTCAAGGAGCAGGCCGAGATCGTCATCGTCATCAGCGCGCAGGACATCATCAGCAGCAAGGTGCGCGGCGACTACGGCATCACCTACGACCTCGACGTTCTCCGCCTCATCGATGCCTTCCAGGGCATGGGCCTGTTCGTGGGCAGCGTCTGCGTGACCATGTACACCGCCGCCCCCGAGGTCGAAGCCTTTGAGCACAAGCTGAACAGCGTGGGCGTGCGCACCTTCCGCCACTATAAGATCCCCGGCTACCCCAACGACGTGGCCCGCATCGTCAGCGACGAGGGCTACGGCAAGAACGACTACATCGAGACCCAGCGTCCCCTCGTCGTCATCACGGCCCCCGGCCCCGGCAGCGGCAAGATGGCCACCTGCCTGTCCCAGCTCTACCACGAGCACAAGCGGGGCATCAAAGCCGGTTATGCCAAGTTTGAGACCTTCCCCATCTGGAACCTGCCCCTCAAGCACCCGGTCAACCTCGCCTACGAGGCCGCTACCGCTGACCTGAACGACGTGAACATGATCGACCCCTTCCATCTGGAGGCCTACGGCGTCACCACCGTCAACTACAACCGCGACATCGAGATCTTCCCGGTGGTCAACGCGATGTTCGAGCTCATCGCGGGCAAGAGCCCCTACAAGTCCCCCACGGACATGGGCGTGAACATGGCCGGCAACTGCATCGTGGACGACGAAGCCTGCCGCGAGGCCTCCCGCAACGAGATCATCCGCCGCTATTTCAAGGCCCTCTGCGACCACAAGATCGGCAAGAACGTGGACAGTGAGATCTTCAAGCTGGAGCTGCTGCTGAATCAGGCCGGTCTGGCTGTCGGCGACCGTGCCGTGGAAAAGCAGGCTCACGCCGTGGCCGAGCGCACCGGCGGCGCACCCGCTGCCGCCATCGAGCTGCCGGACGGCACCGTCGTCACCGGCAAGAACGGTCCCCTGCTGGGCGCAGCCTCTTCTGCCCTGCTCAATGCCCTCAAGAAGCTGGCCGGCATCGACCATGAGATCGACCTGGTCTCCGCCCGCGCCATCGAGCCCATCCAGACCCTCAAGACCAACTACCTCGGCAGCCGGAATCCCCGCCTGCACACCGATGAGATCCTGATCGCGCTGTCCAGCTCTGCCGCCGAGAATGAGACGGCTGCTGTCGCTCTGCAGCAGCTCTCCAAGCTCAAGGGCTGCGACATGCACTCCACGGTCATCCTGTCCAGCGTGGATACGGACACCATCAAGCGTCTGGGAATGTACCTCACCTGCGAGCCCGCCTATGAGCAGGAAGACCGCAAGTATCACAAGAAATAAGCGCTCTGGCGCATAAAAGAAAAGCCGCACAGTACAGCGAAAAACTGTACCGTGCGGCTTTTTTTGTTTCTTCTGTAGTTTCTCAGACGTGGGAGAGACTGGGCGCACCGCCCGCGATCTCCTCGGCGGTCAGGGGCTTTGCCTCGGCAGGGGCGTTCAGACGCTCCTTTGCTACGGCCAGCATCAGTTTGATGCGGTTCTCCTGATTGACCTTGGTGGCGCTGGGGTCGTAGTCGATGGGGGTGATGTTGGCGCTGGGGTACATCGCGCGGATCTTGTTTACCATGCCCTTGCCCACGATGTGGTTCGGCAGGCAGCCAAAAGGCTGTGCGCAGACGATGTTGCCGTAACCGCCCTGTACCAGCTCGATCATCTCAGCCGTCAGCAGCCAGCCCTCGCCCATCTTGGCCCCCAGCGAGATGATGCCCTCGGGCTTTTCCACCAGCTCCTTGAAGGGGCCGGGGGCGTAGAAACCGGCGTCGGCCTCGGCCTTGAGCATGGAGCGTTCCACGCTGTCCAGCCAGTTGAGCAGCTGGTCGGTACCCATCTTCATGGCCAGCTTGCCGCCGTAGAGGACATGGTCCTCGCCCATGTTGAAGATGCAGTACTGCACGAAGCCCATCAGACCCGGGAAGTTGACCTCGCAGTCCTGGCTCTCGAGGAACTTCTGCAGGTCGTTGTTGCCCAGCGGGCTGTACTTGACGTAGATCTCGCCCACGACGCCGACTTTGACCTTCGGCACACGGGTGACGGGAATGGACTTGAAGTCCTTTGCGATGAGGGGGAAGGTGTGCTTCATCTCACGGGAGGTGAAACCCTTGCCCGCCAGCAGTACACGGCCCAGACGCTCGACCCAGAGGTCTACCATTTTATCGGCAGCGCCCTTCTCGTTCTCATACGGAGCGACCTGATTGCGCAGGGCGCAGAGCATATCGCCGTAGAACACGCTGGCGATGGCCCGGCGGGCCAGAGGCAGAGTCATCTGGAAACCGCTGTCCTTCTCGAGGCCCGAGAAGTTCAGGCTGGCCACCGGGATGTTCGGATAGCCTGCCTTGACCAGCGCCTTGCGGAGCAGATGGATGTAGTTGGAGGCACGGCAGCCGCCGCCCGTCTGGGTGATGAGCAGGGCCGTGTGCTCGAGGTCGTACTTGCCGCTGTTCAGCGCGTCGAGGAACTGGCCAATGACCAGCAGTGCTGGATAGCAGGTGTCGTTGTGGACATATTTCAGGCCCAGCTGCGCCACAGCGCTGCCGCAGTTGCCAAGGATCTCGCACTTGTAGCCGTCGTAGCGCAGGGCGTATTCCAGCAGGCGGAACTGGGTGATGGCCATGTTGGGGATGAGGATGGTGTGAGTTTTCTTCATCTCCGGGGTGAATTTGGGGTAATTATATTCCATAGGTTCCTCCTATGTTACTTCTTATCTTCGTCTCGCTCATCCAGCGCGGCGAACAGGCTGCGCAGGCGGATATTGACAGCACCCAGGTTTGTAATTTCGTCAATTTTCAGCTGGGTGTAGAGCTTGCCGCCCTCCTGCAGGATCTCGCGGGTCTCATCGGTGGTGATGGCATCCACGCCGCAGCCGAAGGACACCAGCTGCACCAGGTCCATATCGTTCTGGGTGGTGCAGTACTTGGCGGCGGCATACAGGCGGCTGTGGTAAGTCCACTGGTTCAGCACGCTGGTGGGGAACTTTTCCACGCGGTTGGAGATGCTGTCCTCGGTGACCACCGCCGCGCCGTGGCGGGTGATGAGGTGATCGATGCCGTGGTTGATCTCCGGGTCCACATGGTAGGGGCGTCCGGCCAGCACGATGATGCGCCTGCCCTGACGGCGGGCCTCATCAATGATCTCGCTGCCCTTGACCCGTATCTGTGCCATGTGGGCTTCATACTCAGCGTAGGCAGCGTTGGCAGCCTCCTGCACTTCCTTCTCGGAGATGCCGCCGAAATACTTGGGCAGCACGTCCTTCGCCATCTTGTGGACGAAATCCTTCGGACGGTGGATGCCGACGTAGTCGTAGATGAACTTCTGGCCTTCCAGCTCGGGGCAGTTGCCGGCGAGGACTTCGGGATAGTAGGCCACGACGGGGCAGTTGTAGTGGTTGTCGCCCAGACCCTCGTCGATGTTGTAGGTCAGGCAGGGGTAGAAGATGGCGTCCAGATGCATCTGGGTCAGGGCCTTGATGTGGCCATGGCTGAGCTTGGCCGGGAAGCAGGCGGTGTCGCTGGGGATGGTAGCCTGACCAGCCAGATAGAGGCCGCGGCTGGACACCGGGCTGGTGTGGACGGCAAAGCCGAGCTTTGTCCAGAATGCATGCCAGAACGGCAGCAGCTCGTACATATTCAGGCAGAGCGGGATGCCGATGGAGCCGCGCTTTCCGGCCACGGGCTTATAGCTGGCCAGAAGCTGCTGCTTGTAAGCGTAGAGGTTGAGGCTGTTGTCCTCGCTCTTGCCGGTGACGGGCTTGTCGCAGCGGTTGCCGGAAATGAACTTGCGGCCATCGGCGAAGGTGTTGACGGTGAGCTGGCAGTGGTTGCCGCAGCCGCCGCACTTGACGCTGACGACTTTCTGGTCGAAGTTCTCCAGCTCTTCCTCGCTCATCATGGCGGAGGTGGTCTGGCCGTTCTTGTGGCACTGGCGCAGACCGAAGAGGGCCGCACCGTAAGCGCCCATCAGACCGGCGATGTCGGGGCGGATGACCTCGACGCCCATCTCCTTCTCGAAGGCGCGGAGGACGGCCTCATTGTAGAACGTACCGCCCTGCACGACGATCTTCCGGCCCAGCTCTTCGGGGCTGGACGCACGGATGACCTTGTACAGTGCGTTCTTGACGACGCTGATGGACAGGCCCGCCGAGATATTCTCGATGGACGCGCCGTCCTTCTGGGCCTGCTTGACCGAGCTGTTCATAAAGACGGTGCAGCGGCTGCCCAGATCCACGGGGCGGTCGGCGAAGAGGCCGAGGGCCGCGAACTCCTTGACGTCGTAGCCCAGTGCCTGCGCAAAGGTCTGCAAAAAGCTGCCGCAGCCGGAAGAGCAGGCTTCGTTCAGGAAGATGTTGCTGATGGCACCATCCTCGATCTTGAAGCACTTCATATCCTGACCGCCGATGTCGATGATGAAGTCCACGTCCGGCATGAAGTATTTTGCTGCCGTGAAGTGGGCCACGGTCTCCACGAGCCCGAAGTCGCAGCGGAAGGCGTTCTTGACCAGTTCTTCGCCGTAGCCGGTGGTGGTCACGCTGACCACCTTGAGGCCGGGGTGCTCTTTATAGATTTTCAGCAGCTGCTGCCGGATAAGGGGCAGCGGGTTGCCGAGGTTCGGCTGATAGTTGGTGTAGAGGATCTGGCTCTGCTCGTCCACGACCACCAGCTTGACGGTGGTGGAGCCGGAGTCGATGCCGATATGCACCGGGCCGCACTGGGCGCCGAACGCCACCCGCGGCACGCTGTGGGACATATGGCGGGCATGGAATGCCTCGTACTCTTCCTTACTGGCGAAGAGGGGCGGCTCGCTGGCGTAGGTCGCCGTGGCGGCGTACTCATCCAGCGCAGTGGCCACGTCCGAGAGGACGAACTCCTTGTCGGCGTAGAGGGCAGCGCCCAGCGCGACGTAGAGCAAGCTGTTCTCGGGGCAGGTACCGGTAACGCCCAGTGCCTCGTCGAAGCTCTTGCGCAGCACGGTGCTGAAGGTCAGCGGACCTCCCAGATAGAGGATATTGCCCTGAATGGGGCGTCCCTGTGCCAGACCGGCGATGGTCTGGTTGACCACGGCCTTGTAGATGCTGGCCGCGATGTCCTCGGTCTTTGCGCCCTGATTGATGAGGGGCTGCACGTCGCTCTTGGCGAAAACGCCGCAGCGGGATGCAATGGTGTATGTACGGGTGGCCTGTTCGGCCGCCTTGTTCATCTCATCGGCACTCATCTTGAGCAGGGTCGCCATCTGGTCGATGAAAGCGCCCGTGCCGCCGGCGCAGCTGCCGTTCATGCGGACTTCGGTGCCGTTGGTCAGGAACAGGATCTTTGCATCCTCACCGCCCAGCTCGATGACGCAGTCCGTCGCAGGGACGAACTTTTTGACCGCCACGCGGGTGGAGAACACCTCCTGCACGAAAGGCACGCCGCAGCTGTCGGCCAGGCCCATGCCGGCGGAGCCGGAGATGCTGAGCAGCGCTTTCCGGCCATGCAGCTGCTCTGCGTCGATGCGGCGCAGCAGCTCCTGCGCCTTTTCCAGAATGTGGCTGTAGTGGCGCTCATACGTCGAATATAAAAGGGTATCGTTTTCATCCAGCACCACGCATTTGATGGTAGTGCTGCCGATGTCAAGACCTACTCTCACAGTTGTTTTTCCTCCTGAAGGACAATGCACTCTCCCTCTGCACACAGGACTCTCCGGCCCGGGCAGAAGTTGTTTGCTAACGAATCAAATTTCAGACTCGCATACACGGGTATTATAAACCAAATCCGGCTGACAATCAATCATTCGGGATTATTTTACACCTTAAAAACAGTAAAATCATCTTGCAAAGTTAAACATTTTGTTAATTTCGCAAACTTTTCTGTGGATTTCGGGCTGTTTCTACTAAGATTCTTTACCGCCTGTCAATTTTTCTGCTCTCTTCCCTGTCCCGCACAAAAATCAAAGGCATCTGCGCTGCGCCGTCCCGGGCCGCATTGCAGATGCCTTTTTGTCTTGTTCAATATCTCCTCAGCAGAAGGATTTCCTGTGCCGCCCGGCTTGCGAACCGCGCTGCGCGGATGTCGTTTTCCTCGCTGGAGTGGAGTTCCATTTCCGGCGGGATGTCCTCGCAGGAGGCCAGCGGGAACACCACCTGCGCCCGGGTGCCGCCGCCCGGCCGGGCCGTCAGCGTCAGCTTCCAGCCTGCACGGCGGCAGATGAGCTTACAGATGCGGAGACCCAGCTTTGCGCCGCTGAGGAAGCGGCGGTTGTTCTCGATGGGGTCTTCCTCCATCAGGCCGCAGCCGTTGTCTTCCACCCGGAGCACGACGCCGGTCTTTTTCTGTTTCAGGCTCACCCACACCCCGCCGCCTGCATCGCAGGCCCGCAGCGCGTTGGAGATGAGGTGGAGCAGCAGCTGTTCGGCCTCATCGGGAACACCCATGACGGTGCAGTGCTCGATGCCCCCGCTCTCCGTCGTGAGCGCTATTTCCAGTGACCGCTGGATGTCCGGGGCCAGACGGCCCGCTTTTTCCAGCAGACTGCACAGGTCCAGAGGCTGCAGCTCGCTCAGCTCTTCATTTTCCAGCTGATAAAGCGTTATGGCATTGCGTACCGTGCGGTCCAGCCGGGCAGACTCTATCTGGATGTCCGAAAGTGCCTGTCGGGTGGGCAGGTCGGCCGACGCCAGCAGATGCATCTGCAGATATTCCCGGTTCTGGTCGATGATGCCAAGGGCATGGAAGCACACATCCCCAAACTCCTCCTGAGGGGAGACTCCTGCTCCATCGTTTCGCCTGCGCATTCTGCTCTACCTCCGCGTCGTGTGGTCAGCACCTCACTGCTGACTCAGTTTACTTTCCAGCGCATAAAGCAGGCGGCCGATGGTCACCTTCCTGCGCTCTAAGCCATACTCTTTTCGAAAATCCCGCCATGTCTGGGTACCGGTCTCGTCCAGCGTCTCCAGCAGCCGCCGGAGGGCGCTGTCCACAGCCGCCACGGTGAGATTGTATTCCTCCGCCACCGGCCCTAATATCTCCTTGCGGATGGCCAGACGGTGGTCAGAGCCCATCATCATCCGAAGCGCACCGGTCAGGTAGCGCTTGTTGGCATCGTAGGTGCTCAGACCCCAGCTGCGGTAGATGCGCTCGCAGCGCTTTTCCAGACTCTCCGCCGGGCGGTGGGCCGGAACGCGCAGCTCCTGCAGCATATCTTCCAGTGTGGCCTGACGGATGAGGTAGCATGCGTCCTCCTGACTCAGGCTCTCCACAGCCGATTTCTCATTGCGTCCGTCGTCCCGCAGAAGCACCAGAGGCTTGCGGGCAAGGCCGCGTATCCTGGGCAGGAACTGGATGCTGTCCATGTCCTCCAGTCTGCCGCCCAGCACCAGAACGTCCACATCGCCCTGCTCGAGCCGTTCCAGCAGCGTCCGGCTGTTGCGGTAGCCCGTACAGCGGATGGCCGGGTTGCGCTCCTCAAGATAGCGTGTCCATACCCGCATCTCTCTGGGGTCATAGCTGGCCAGAGCTACGCGCCATATGACGTCCTGTTCCTCATAACTCACACGACGCGCCCCCTTCCCGCAGGTTTTCTGCCTGCTCCGCCTGCGGATACCAGCAGGAAATAGCATCCTGCCACAGCTCCGGCTGGACCGAGTTCTCATACAAAAACTGCAGCAGCCGTCCGCATTCCTCTTCCGGGGCCGGGACCCATGTACGGGCCGTGTCTGCCGGGTCGTCCGGAGCTTTTGTCCGGCTCACGGTCAGCCAGCAGCCCTGTCCCTCCGTCTCCAGAGAACAGGCAAGGGTATACGCCTCCTGATACGGTTCCAGCGCCGAAAAACTCCTCACCAATGGAACATTCTGTTTCATTCTGCATCCTCCTCACCCCATCTGCCCGGCCCTTCCACTTATGCCGGACAAACTACTTCATACTATACTGTATAAAATTGTATGGAGCGTCGAAAGGAGTTGCAACGACAAATTTGCGTCAGTTTTCGTCGAATTTTGGAACACTTAAAATATTAACATGGATATTGTCTCAAGAATACCATCAACCGCTCCAAAAATCAAGGCACATCTGCCGCATCCTCCTGGTTTGGAACGCTTTTCCGCGCAGGATGCAACGCTTTTCCATCCTTCGGCAGAAAACACAGAACTTGGCACACGTTACGACATAAATTGTTCATATTCTTCTGATAAAATTAAACAGATACTATGTTTCCCTCTCCGTCCACAAATGTCGGGCGGAACAGGTCAGCAGACACTCCCCCGTTCTGCTGCCGGAAAGGCAGGCCAATGCTTCAGCTTATCAATATCGAAAAGAAATACACCACCGGCGATCTGACACAGGCAGCGCTCAACGGGGTCAGCCTCAACCTGCGCGACAGCGAATTCGTCGCCGTCCTCGGCCCCAGCGGCTCGGGCAAGACCACGCTGCTCAACATTATCGGCGGCCTCGACCGCTACGACAACGGCGAGCTCATCATCAACGGCATCTCCACCCGCCGCTACACCGACCGGGACTGGGACTCCTACCGCAACCACACCGTCGGCTTCGTGTTCCAGAGCTATAACCTCATCCCCCACCAGACTGTCCTCGCCAACGTCGAACTGGCCCTGACCATCTCGGGCGTGTCGGGCGCTGAGCGCCGCCGCCGCGCCGCCGAGGCGCTGCGGCAGGTGGGCCTCGGGGACCAGCTCCACAAGCGCCCCACCGAGATGTCGGGCGGCCAGATGCAGCGCGTGGCCATCGCCCGCGCCCTCGTCAACAACCCCGACATCCTGCTGGCCGACGAGCCCACCGGCGCACTGGACAGCGAGACGAGCATCCAGGTCATGGAGCTGCTGAAGGATGTGGCAAAAGACCGCCTCGTGGTCATGGTCACGCACAACCCCGAACTGGCGGAGCAGTATGCCAACCGCATCGTCCGTCTGCGGGACGGCGCTATCACCGACGATACCCGCCCCTTCGAGCCGGACGACACAAAGCTTGCCCCTCCCATCCATAAGAACATGGGCCGTTCGTCCATGTCGTGGCTCACTTCGCTGGCCCTGAGCTTCAACAACCTGCGCACCAAAAAGGCCCGCACCCTGCTCACGGCCTTCGCGGGCAGCATCGGCATCATCGGCATCGCCCTTATCATCTCGCTGTCCACCGGCGTCAATGCCTACATTGCCGACATGGAGCGCTCCACCCTGAGCGAATACCCGCTGCAGATCCTGAGCAGCGGCGTGGACATCACGAGCTTTTTGTCCTCGGGCAGCAGCGGCGGCACCACAGCCACCGGCCTGCCCACCGACGAGGACGGCAAAAAGGACACCTCCGGCGGCGTGGAGGGAATGGTCTCGGTCCGCCAGCTCATCACCAAGATGGTGTCGGGCCTGACGTCCAACGACCTCACTTCCTTAAAGAAATATCTCGACAGCGACGAGTCCACCATTGCGGATGACGCCACCTCCATCGAGTATTCCTACAGCGTCTCGCCCCAGATCTACCGGCAGGACGCCGACGGCAGTGTGCATCAGGTCAACCCGGACTCCACCCTCTCGATGCTGGGTCTGGGAAGCTCGGGTTCCGGCTCCACCTCCGTCACCAGCAGCCTGATGAACAGCATGGGCAGCAACACCAGCGTTTTCTATCAGCTGCCCGCCAACAGCGACCTTTATAAGTCCCAGTACGAAGTCAAGGCCGGCCGCTGGCCCGAAAAGCCCACCGAATGTGTCGCCGTGCTGAGCAAATACGGCACTGTGACCGACTACGCCCTCTACTCCATGGGTCTGCGGGACTCCGCCGAGCTGGACAAGATGATACAGCAGTTCGCCCAGAACCAGAACGTCGATGTCCCCAGCGATTTCCGCACCTACAGCTACGATGAGCTGATGGGCCTGAAGTTCAAGCTGGTGAACAGCGCCGACACCTATGTCTACGACGACACCTACGGCATCTGGAAGAGCAAGGCCGACGACAAGGACTATATGCAGCAGCTGGTGGAGAACGGCGAGGACATCACCATCGTGGGCATCGTCCAGCCGGACTACACCGCCTCCGCTTCCATGCTCACCTCCGGCATCGCCTACCCCGCCTCCCTGACCGAGAAGGTCATGGAGGACGCTGCCGACAGCGACATCGTGAAGCAGCAGATGGCTGACCCCGCCACCAACGTCCTCACCGGCGAGAGCTTCGGCAAGGCTGAGAGCCTCCGCGACTTCGATTTGACCAACCTCTTCTCCATCGACACCGACGCCCTCAAGAATGCCTTTTCTTTTGATGCCAACGCCCTCGACTTCGATTTGAACGGTGCCTTTGACCTCAGCAGCGGCAGTTTCGATTTGAGCAGCCTCATCGACTTCTCGGATTTTTCCCTCGATATCGACGAGCTGCCCGACATCGACCTCAGCGATGCCTTTGCAGAGCTGGACCTCTCCGTCTCGCCGGAGGCCCTGCAGGACCTCGTGCAGAAGGTGTTCAAGGACTATAAGAAATATATCATCGGCAACGGCATCCTCAACTTCAAGAAGTGGAGCTTTTCTGCCTACCTCAAGTCAGAGCAGTTCCAGAAGCTGATGGCCGAGTCCATGAAAGACCTCGTTGACCCGGACAAGCTGCAGGGCCAGCTCTCGAGCGCTCTGCAGACCACCATCCAGACCGTGATGGAGACCTACTCCGACCAAATCACAGAGGTGCTGAAAAGCCAGCTGGACGCTGCCATCCAGAAGGGCATCGTCACCTTCCAGGACCAGATACAGTCCCAGCTCAAGACGGCCATCCAGCAGAACATCGGCAAGCTGAGCAGCCAGATGGAGAGCGCCATCAAGATCGACGCGTCGGCTTTCCAGAAGGCCATCCAGCTCAACATGACCGCCTCCGAGCTGACCGAGCTGATGCGTTCCACCCTCCGCTCCTCTTCCGCCACCTATGAGGCCAACCTGACGGCCTTCGGCTACGCGGACGAGGCCGCCCCCAGCCAGATCAAGATCTATCCGAAGGACTTCGCCAGCAAGGCCACCATCCTGGAAAAGCTGGATGCCTACAACGCCGGGATGTCTGCAAAGGGTGAAGACGAAAAAATGGTGCAGTACACCGACCTCGTGGGTACCCTGATGACCAGCGTGACCGAGATCGTGAACATGATAAGCAGCATGATGGTGGCCTTCGTCTCCATCTCGCTGGCAGTCTCCTCCATCATGATCGGCGTCATCACCTATATCAGCGTCCTCGAGCGCCGGAAGGAGATCGGCATCCTGCGTGCCATCGGCGCTTCCAAGCGGAACGTCTCCGAGGTGTTCAACGCAGAGACCTTCATCATCGGTCTCTGCTCGGGCATCATGGGCATCGTCCTCAGCGAGATACTGCTCATCCCCGGAAACATCATCATCCAGAAAGTCTCCGGCACTTCGACCCTCGTTGCTTCCCTGCCCGTAGACGCAGCCCTCTTCCTCGTGGCACTGGCTACTCTGCTCACCATTCTGGCCGGCATCATCCCGGCCCGCGGCGCAGCCAAGTGCAACCCCGTCAAAGCCCTGCGCGCCGAGTAAACCCCAAAAATCTTATTCCCGGTATCCTTTCCGCTCCGGCGGCAGGGATACCGGGATTTTTTCGGCTTATTTTTGCTCCGGCCCGTCGGTTCAGCTTGTATCCATCCTGCATGAGAACGCCCTTTTTTGCTCTAAAAGTTACAAAAGAGTACGGTCATCCCGGGAGTTTTTGACGTGTACCGGGAATTTCCGGAAATCAATTTGTTTTTTGCTCTGTGAGCAAATCAACCTGCACAAAGGAGGGTCGATTTGTTATGCAATTCTGCCAAAAGTGTTTCAGGGTTATTGATTTATTCCACAAATTATGCCATACTATAGTCACTGAAACCGTTCCCGACATCGTTCCCGCACGATTTCAGTAAAAACCAGAACTTCGACCGAAAGAGAGGTGCTTCCCGGAATGCCGAACATGACCATCAAAGATATTGCCCGTCTGAGCGGCTGTTCCGTCAGCACCATCTCCCGCGTCATCAATGACCGGCCGGATGTGCGTCCCGAAACGAAAGAAAAGGTGCTTCAGATGATGCGGGAGTCGGGCTTCGTGCCAAACACCAACGCCCGGCAGCTGAAGATCCAGCAGTCCCGCAGCCTCGTCTTTGTGGTCAAGGGTACCCGGAACCTCTTCTTCTCGGACTTCCTCGTTCAGCTGCAGCGGGCCGCGACCCTCTACGGGTACAGCGGCATCGTCTCCTACCTGGACGAGAATGCCAACGAGATAGACGCCGCCCAAAAGATCCTGCGGGAGATAAAGCCCAAAGGCATGATATTTCTCGGCGGCAGCGTGGCCAACTTCCAGCAGGGCTTTGCGAACATCACCGTCCCCTCGGTGCTGACGACGCTGGTCTCCGACGAGCTGGATTTCCCGAACCTCTCGATGGTGGGCGTGGATGACCGGGCTGCGGCCCGCACCGCCGTCTCCCACCTCATCGCGCAGGGCCACCGGAAGATAGCAGTTCTCGGCGGTCCGACCACCAGCTACCCCAGTCGGATGCGCCGCCTCGGCGCACAGGATGCCATGGAGGATGCCGGGCTCACCTTTGACGACCGGCTCTACGGCCTGTCCAACTACGATTTCGAGTCTGCCTACCACGCCATGAACAGCCTGCTGGCCCGCCGGGCCGAGTTCACCGCTCTGTTCGCCATGAGCGATGTCATCGCTTTCGGTGCCATCCGGGCGCTGGTGAGCGCCGGGTTCCGGGTGCCGGAAGATGTATCGGTCATCGGCTTCGACGGCATCTCGATGTCCCGCTACTGCGTGCCGGTGATGACCACCATCGTCCAGCCCGGCGAGCAGATCGCTCTCCAGAGCATCGAGCTGCTGGTGCGGCAGATCGAGCATGGTGCCCCGGCCCAGAAGATCACCCTCCAGCCTGAGCTGCAGGTCGGTGAGAGCGTAAGGGCTGTCTGATTTATTTCGTCTCATTTCCGCTGCCAGGCGGAATGTGTATATCACATGATGAAGAAGGAGAACAATTATGAAAAAAATGATTTCTCGTCGTAATTTCCTGAAAGTCGCTGGCGCTTCTGCTGCCGCCCTCGGTCTGGCTGCCTGCGGTGGTTCCTCCAGCAGCACCGCTGCTTCCACCGCCAGTTCTACCGCAGCTTCTGCCGCTCCCGCAGCTGCCGGCAAGGTCTACTACCTGAACTTCAAGCCCGAGCAGGATCAGGATTGGCAGGATCTGGCCGCTGAGTACACCAAGGAGACCGGCGTGCCTGTGACCGTTGTCACCGCCGCTTCCGGCCAGTATGAGACCACCCTGATGAGCGAGATGGAGAAGAGCGAGGCTCCCACCCTGTTCCAGGTCAACGGCCCTGTGGGTCTGGCAAACTGGAAAGATTACTGCCTGGACCTGTCCGACAGCAAGCTGTACGGTGAGCTGACCAGCGACTCCTTTGCACTGAAGGACGGCGACGCCGTTACCAGCATCGCTTACGTCATCGAGACCTACGGCATCATCTACAACAAGGAGCTGCTGACCGCCGCCGGCTACACCCAGGACGACATCAAGGGCTTCGATGACCTGAAGAAGGTCGCCGACGACATTCAGGCCCGCAAGGCTGAGCTGGGCGTTGATGGTGCTTTCACCTCCGCCGGCATGGACGGTTCTTCCGACTGGCGCTTCAAGACCCATCTGGCAAACCTGCCCATCTACTACGAGTACAAGGCTGACGGCATCGGCTCCACCGACGCCATCAAGGGCACCTACCTCGACAACTACAAGAAGATCTGGGACCTGTACATCACCGACTCTACCTGCGACCCCAAGCTGCTGGCTTCCAAGACCGGCAACGACGCCGTGGCTGAGTTCGTGGGCAAGAAGGCCGTCTTCTACCAGAACGGCACCTGGGCTTACAATGACGTGAAGGATCTGGGCGACGACAACCTGGGTATGCTGCCCATCTACATCGGCGTTGAGGGCGAGGAGAACCAGGGCCTGTGCACCGGCTCCGAGAACTTCTGGTGCGTCAACAACACCTCCTCCGATGAGGACATTCAGGCTACTCTGGACTTCCTGTACTGGTGTGTCACCTCTGAGGCCGGCACCAGCGCGATGGCTGACAAGATGGGCTTCGTCATCCCCTTCAAGAAGGCTAAGGACTCCACCAACCCCCTCATCGGCATCGCCAACGATTACGTTGCTGAGGGCAAGACCAGCGTTGACTGGTGCTTCTCCACCATGCCTTCCGAGGAGTGGAAGAACGGCGTCGGCTCTGCACTGACTGCTTATGCAGCAGGCACTGGCAGCTGGGACGATGTGGTCACCGCCTTTGTGGACGGCTGGGCCAAGGAGTACAAGCTGGCCAACGGCTAAACGTTCTCCTTCTTCCGCAGTAGCTGGATAACGGGGAGGCGGGCGATGTGTTCGCCCGCCTCCCCTTCTTTTTCAGGAGGTATATCATGCAAAAGGCCATCAGTAAATATTGGCCGGTGTTCGTACTGCCCACTCTGCTGGCGTTCATCATCGGCTTCATCTGGCCCTTCATCTGGGGCATCTATCTTTCCTTCCAGCGTTTCACCACCGTGAGCAAGACCACCTTCGTGGGCCTGCAGAACTACATCAACGTCTTTTCGGACGAGACCTTCCTCCACGCCTTCAGCTTTACGGCGGCGTTCACTGTGGTGTCCACCGTTCTCATCAATGTCTGCGCCTTCGCCATCGCGCTGGTGCTCACCCGCGGCATCCGCGGCACCAACATCTTCCGCACCGTCTACTTCATGCCGAACCTTATTGGCGGCATCCTGCTGGGCTACATCTGGCAGATCCTGCTCAACGGTGTGCTGGCCAACCTGCAGAGGCCTCTGCTGGCGCTGGACGCCAAGGCCGGTTTCGTCGGTCTGGTCATCCTGATGTGCTGGCAGCAGATCGGCTACATGATGATCATCTACGTCGCGGGCCTGCAGAGCGTCCCCGGCGACCTCATCGAGGCTGCGAAGATCGACGGCGCAAATGACCGTGAGATCCTGTTCAAGATCAAGATCCCGATGGTCATGCCCAGCGTCACCATCTGCACTTTCCTCACCCTGACCAACAGCTTCAAGCTGTTCGACCAGAACGTGGCCCTGACCGCCGGTGAGCCTGCCAACGCCAGTGAGATGCTGGCCCTGAACATCTACAACACCTTCTATGGCCGCTCTGGTGCTCAGTGGAAGGGCATCGGTCAGGCAAAGGCCGCGGTGTTCTTCCTTATCGTCGTGATCATCTCGCTCATCCAGCTCAAGTTTACCCGTTCCAAGGAGGTGCAGCAGTAATGCCGAAAGATAAAAAAATGTGGGACAACATCCTCACTGTCATCATGAGCCTGCTGTGCCTGCTCTGGATCTACCCCATCGTCCTGATCTTGCAGAACAGCCTGAAAATAGAAGGCACCTTCACCACTTCCACCGTCTTCAAGCTGCCTACGGCTGAGACCTTCGCGGGCCTTAGCAACTACATCTACGGCGTCACCAAGATGGGCTTTCTGTCCAGCCTTGGCTACAGCCTCGTCATCACCGTGTCCAGCGTGGCCCTCATCCTGCTGTGCTGCTCCATGACCGGCTGGTACCTTACCCGCGTGAACAACAAGCTGAGCAAGTTCATGAATCTGCTCATCGTCTTCTCCATGGTCGTCCCCTTCCAGATGGTCATGTTCACCCTGTCCAAGACCGCCGACACCCTCAATCTGAACACCCCCTGGAACATCTGCATCATCTATCTGGGCTTCGGTGCCGGTCTGGCCGTGTTCATGTTCACCGGCTTCATGAAGAGCGTCCCCATCGAGATCGAAGAGGCTGCCATGATCGACGGCTGCAGCCCCATCCAGATCTTCTTCAAGGTCGTCTTCCCCATCCTCAAGCCCACCATGATCTCCACCGCCATCCTTGAGACGATGTGGGTCTGGAACGACTACCTGCTGCCCACGCTGGTGCTGGACATCAAGAAGTACCGCACCATTCCCATGGCCATTCAGTATTTCCGCGGCGGCTATGGCCGCGTCGAGCTGGCCCCCATGATGGCCTGCATCATCATCGCCATCATCCCCATCATCATCCTTTACATGACCTGCCAGAAGTACATCATCGAGGGTGTCGTGGCAGGCGCTGTCAAGGGTTAAAACAAGGAGGTTCCAGCCATGCGTGCAAGCGGCATTCTGATGCCCGTCTTCAGCCTGCCGGGTCCTTACAGCATCGGCACGCTGGGAAATGAAGCCTTTGCCTTCGTCGATTTCCTTGCGGCTGCAAAGCAGACCTACTGGCAGATACTCCCCATCGGCCCTACGGGCTACGGGGACAGCCCCTACCAGAGCTTTTCTGCCTTTGCCGGCAACCCTTACTTTATCGATTTTCGTCTGTTGGCAGCGGACGGCCTCCTCACCGAGGCTGAGCTGCCCGCGCCCCAGCCGGTGGGTCCCGTCGATTACGGTGCGCTCTACCAGCAGCGGCCCGTGGTGCTCCATAAAGCGGCTGACCGCCTGCTGGCTTCCCCCACCCCGGCCTATGAGGCTTTCTGTGAGGCCCAGAGCGGCTGGCTCGAGGACTATGCCCTCTTCATGGCCGTTAAGGCCGAGCAGAAGCAGGCCGGTCTCTCCGACTGGCCCGACGACCTGCGCACCCGGGAGCCTGCGGCCCTCGCCGCCGCCAAAGAGCGGCTGGCCGATGAGGTGGACTACTACAAGGCCGTGCAGTTCTTCTTCTACACCCAGTGGAACGCCCTCAAAACCTACGCCAACAGCCACGGCATCCAACTGGTGGGCGACATCCCCATCTACGTCAGCCCCGATTCCAGCGACCTCTGGACTCACCCGGAGCTGTTCCAGACCGACGGCGCCGTCCACCTGACCAGCGTTGCCGGATGTCCGCCCGACGCCTTTGCCGCCGACGGTCAGCTCTGGGGCAACCCGCTTTACGACTGGCCCCGCCACGAGGCCGAAGACTTCCGCTGGTGGAAGCAGCGCATCAAGCACGCCACTTCCATCTACGACGTCGTCCGCATCGACCATTTCCGGGGCTTCGAGAGCTACTACTCCATCCCCGCCGGGAACAAGACCGCTGCGGGCGGTCACTGGGAAAAAGGCCCTGACCGCGCTTTCATCGACGCCATGCACAAGGCGCTGGGCGAGGGCGGCATCATCGCCGAGGATCTGGGCTATCTGACCCCCGAGGTCAAGGCCATGCTGGCCGCAAGCGGCTACCCGGGCATGAAGATCATGCAGTTCGCCTTCGACAGCCGCGAGCCGGGCAACTACCTGCCCTACACCTACCCCCGCAACAGTGTGGTCTACACCGGCACCCACGACAACGTGACCGCCGAGGGCTGGCGTCAGAGCGCCAGCGCCGAGGATGTGGCCTACGCCTGCCGCTACCTGCGCTGCGCACCCGAAGACCTCACTGAGGCCATGATATGCGCCTGCCTTTCCTGCGTATCGGACATGGCTGTCATCCCGCTGGCCGACTGGCTCCATCTGGACGCTGAGGCCCGCATCAACACCCCCAGCACCCAGGGTGCCAACTGGCAGTGGCGGCTCACCCAGCCGCTCACCCCGGCCCTCAGCGCTCACATCGCTGAGCTGACCACACTGTACCACCGTGTGCCGGGCGAAGAACTTTAAGTTTTCCCCATTTTTCTCCGATTCATCCTGATAGCAGCAGCGCCCTGCCTGCCGTCCCCTCACCGGACAGCAGCCGGGGCGCTGCTGTTTTTGCGTTTTTCTTCAAATTTCACACAACATTTTTTCGGAGTCTCCGGCCTGCTTTGCTCTTTATATTTTATCGTTTTTTCGTTTGTTTCTCCTGGATTTTCCGTTTTGGAGTCCCAAATCCCGTTCCGATTATGTTTTTTCGCTCTCTTGTTGTTTTTGGGCAATTATGCTATAATTCAGGTAACTTAGTCTCCGTCTGTGGACGGAGCGCATGTGCGAAAGGAGCATTCCCACTATGGAACTTACATATCAGAGCCCGCTGATGCCGGCTTCCTACACTGCCCTCTCTGCCGATGAAATGACCTATATTGATGGCGGTGCCATCCAGATAGGCTCTTATCTCATCGAATTCCATCCCGAGGCCCTGCTTCAGTCTGTGGTCAACTTCACGGTCAACTTTGGCCAGCTGATGGGCAAAGCCGCCCTCGGCACAGCCGTTGGCGGCCTCATCCTGATGCACAAGGATGGTCTGACTCTGTCCCAGTCGGTCTCCTATTACTGGGATGGCCAGAACAAGGCCGGCAAAGCTGCCACTGTGGCGGTCGGCGCTCTCGCTGGCTGGTACGGCGCAATGCAGGCTATCCAGATCTATAACACGGTCAAGTCCATCTTCATCGAGCTCAAGAATGCTTACGCGCAGACCAAGGCAAATATTGCCGCGTCCCAGCAGCAGGATGCCGGCATCACCGACCCCATCGTGGCTGCAGCTGCTTGAGTCTGTTTGATTTGACGGAGTGATAGAAAGGAGTCGTTTATGAAGCGCATCCAGATGCCTTCTTCCTATGCTGTTGTACCGGACGGAGAAAAAGCCCTTCTTGGCGGCGGCGGCGCATTTCGTGACGCATGGACCTCATTTACGGACCATCTCCGTTTCACTGATTTCTTCTTTAGAGGTGGACTGCTCTCTCTCTCCATCTCGTTCATTCCGAAGCTGCTGTTCAATGTGGTCAAGGCCGGCTTCAATGCCGTGGAAGGCGTCCACACCTTCTTCTTCGGCGGACCGAGCAAGGCTGCAGAAGACCTTCAGACCTACAAGAACGATATGAGCGCTCTGCGTGCAGACGCAAAGTCTCAGCGCGGCTGATTTTTCCTGAAATCAAAAATGCCCTGCGGCGGTGGATCCTCACCATGCCGCAGGGCATTCTTTTTGTGTTTTACATGACCCGCACGGCTCCCTGTTCCCGCAGCGAGAGCAGATAGCAGCAGCCCGGGCCGAACAGCGCCTCCATCGCAGCGCAGTAGCGCTTTACCAGCGCATCCGGTACAAAAGCCTGGATCGTTCCTGCAAAGCCGCCGCCCTGCATCCGCCATGCACCGCCGGTGCCTGCAAGGATGCTCTGGCTGATAGCCAGCGCCGCCGACAGCCCCTGATGCTTCGGTGAAGAAGCACAGTAGACATTCTGGCAGCACTCAAAGGACGAGTGGCCGCTCTTCTCCACCAGCCGGGCAAAGGCGGCAAAGTCTCCTGCCACAAGAGCATCTCTCTGGGCAAGGGTACGGGCATTCTCCTCAAAATAGTGGATGGCACGCAGCACGGCGCGGTCGCCGCATTGTTCCCGCAGGCGGGGCAGCTCCTGCCAGAAGCGTTTCTCCTCCACCTCGCCCAGCACCTTGCCGTCCAGACAGGCCGCCACGGTCTCCATCTCGTTCCGGATGGCCGCGAACTCGCCGGTCAGCTCGCTGTGGCTGGCGCGGGTATCGGTGACGCAGAGGGTCATGCCCTCGGGCAGGACGCCGTCGGCATGTATCTTCTCGATTTTCGGTGCCGTCGGGTCGGCAAAATCCACAAAGAGCACCCCGCCCACGGCGCTGGTCAGCTGGTCCAGCAGGCCGCTGGGCTTGCCGAAGTAGGTATTCTCCGCAAACTGGCAGATGCGGGCCAGCGCAGGGGCGTCCATGCCGCAGCCGTATTCCGTGTTGAGGATAATGGCCACGCCCATCTCAAAGGCTGCTGAGCTGGACAGTCCCGAGCCCCGCAGCACATCGCTGGCCGTGTAGGCATCGAAGCCGCCCACATCGCAGCCCTTTGCCCGGAAGCCCTCCGCGATGCCCCGGATGAGGCTGGCCGAGTGGGTGCTCTCCCCCTGCTGCGGCTCCGCTTCGGTCAAATCAATGACGTCCAGCTTGTTGAAGCCACGGGACTTGACCCGGATGAAACCATCCTCGTTCCGGGACGCCACCGCCACAAGGTCCAGCGTGACCGCACCCGCAAGGCCGTAACCGTGCTGGTGGTCGGTGTGGTTGCCGCCAAGCTCTGTGCGGCCCGGGGCCGAATAGACCTGCACCTGCCGCTCCGGCCCATAGTAAAGCTCAAACTGCTCAAGGGCCGCACCATAACGGCTGCGCTGGCGGGCCAGGACCTCCTCGCTGCCGCCGTAGAGCGCGGCCAGCGTGGCGTCCCACCTCCCTGCTGCGATCTGTTCTCTGAGCTGCCTGCTGGTTGCCATCCAGAACCCCTCCCTGCACTCTCTGCAATGTTCGGTTTGTTACCGCTATTGTAATGCATCCGCTGCCATTTTGCAATTTCAACCCGCAAAAAAAGTAATTTTCGGTGTCCAGCCCAAAGAATAAGATGTACTTTTGTTGAATTTGCGGGGGCAGATGTGGTATACTCAGGCTATAGAGCCAACAGGCAGGAGGGAACCGCAATGGCAGACGTCTACAAGCAGTCGTTCAAGCAGAACTACACCAACAACATCGAGCTGTCCATCTTCAACTGCGGTCTGGAGCGCTGTGCTCCGGGGCAGACCTGGGGTCCCGGCATCCGGGACCACTACCTCATCCATCTGGTCGTCTCGGGCAAGGGCGTGTTCGAGGTCGGCGGGCGCACCTACGAGGTCGTGCCGGGCGATCTGTTCTTTGCCCGCCCCAGCCAGCTTATCCGCTATACTGCCGACGAGGTCCAGCCGTGGGAGTACAGCTGGGTCGGCTTCAACGGTGCCTGCGCCCACAAGCTTGCGGCGCAGCTGCCTTTCACCGACGCTGCTCCCGTCCACCACACCCAGGACCTGGAGGGGATGCGGGCGGCTCTGAGCAGCATCTACTCTTCCCGCGGCCTGCAGCCCCAGGACGAGGCCGCGATGGTGGGCTATCTCTACCTGTTCATCGCCGCCCTGATGCGGGAGACCAGTGAGAGCCGCCCCCACAGCACCTCTTCTTCCAGCCAGTATGTCCTGAACGCCATCAAGTACATCCAGTTCAACTACTCCCACGACATCTCCATCGACGATGTCGCCAAGAGCGTCGGCGTCTCCCGGAGCCATCTGTACCGGGTGTTCATGCTCAATGTGGGCAAAAGCCCCATCGACTATCTGACCGAATACCGGGTCAACGAAGCCTGCAAGCTGCTGCGCAGCGGCACACTGTCCATTGCCGAGGTGGCGGCATCGGTGGGCTTCCTCGACCAGTTCTATTTTTCGCGGGTGTTCAAGCGCGCCAAAGGTGTGCCGCCCAGCAAGTATATGACTTCGCAGGCTGACGCAGACGTCCAGCCCGCCCCTGACGAGACATAAGGAGAGATCATTCCATGCCCTTACAGAAAAACCAGCTTCTCACCCTCCGCATCGAGCGTCTTTCCAGCGATGGCAGCGGCATTGCCCACTCGCCGGAGGGCGAGGCCGTCTTCATCCCGGGTACTGCCCCCGGCGATGAGGCTCAGGTGCGTATCGTCAAGGACTGCGGCCGGTATGCCTTCGGCATCCTGGACAAACTGCTCACCCCTTCGCCTGATCGCATCCCGGTGGACTGTGCTGTCGCCGGCCCCTGCGGCGGGTGCAGCCTGCGGCACATGGACTACGCCGCCGAGCTGCGGTCCAAGCAGGAGAGCGTCGCCGACGCCTTCCGCCGCATCGGCGGACTGGATGTGCCGGTGCTGGATGCCCTTCCTTCCCCTGAGGTGGACCGCTACCGCAACAAGGTACAGTTCCCGGTGGGCCGCGACAAAAACGGTGCGCCCTGCATCGGCTTTTACGCCGGCCGCACCCACCGCATCGTCCCCTGCCCCGATTGCAAATTACAGCCCGGCGTCCTGAACGACATCGGCAACGCGCTCTGCAGCTTCTTCGCCGCCCACGGCATCCAGCCCTACGACGAGGAGAGCGGCAAGGGCCTTGTTCGGCATATCTTCCTGCGCCGGGGTACACACAGCGGCCAGATCATGGTCTGCCTCGTCTGCACCCGCCCGAAGTTTCCCCACAGCGAGGAGCTCGTGGCCGCGCTGCGGGAGCAGTTCAGCGATATTGCGTCCGTCCTCATCAACGTCAACGCCAAGAAGACCAATGTCATCTTGGGTGAAGAGACCATCTCGCTCTACGGCCCGGGCTACATCGAGGATACTCTTTGCGGTGTGCCGGTCCGACTCGGCCCCCTCTCCTTCTATCAGGTCAACACACTGGCCGCTGAGCGGCTCTACGGCATCGCTGCCGAGTACGCCCAGCTGGAACCCTCGGACGTTCTGCTCGACCTCTACTGCGGCATGGGTACCATCGGTCTCTCCATGGCCGACCGCTGCCGGGAGCTCATCGGCGTGGAGATCGTGCCTGAGGCTATTGACAGCGCCAAGGCCAACGCCGCCCGGATGGGCGACGCCGTCGCCGCCAAGAGCCGCTTCTTCTGCGCCGACGCCGGTCAGGCTGCGGCCCGCCTCGCCGCTGAGGGCCTGCGGCCTGATGTCATCATGCTCGACCCTCCCCGCAAGGGCTGCGACGAGACGACTCTTTCCGCCGTCGTCCAGATGTCCCCCCGCCGGGTGGTCTACGTCAGCTGCAACCCCTCCACCGCCGCAAGAGATGCCGCATGGCTCGAAGAGCATGGGTATCATGCGGAGAAGGTGCAGCCGGTGGACCTTTTTCCACGAACGAGGCATGTGGAAGCGGTTCTCCTTTTGACCAAACTCAATGTCGAGCGGCACATCGAAGTGGACGTCAGCATGGACGAGTTGGATGTGACTGCCGCAGAGAGCAAGGCGACTTACAACGAGATTCGGGATTATGTGTGGGAACATCATCAGCTCAAGGTCTCCAACCTCTATATCGCACAGGTGAAGCAGAAGTACGGCATCATCGAGCGAGAGAATTACAATAAAGCGAAAAACGAGAATGCAAAGCAGCCTAAGTGTCCGAAGGAGAAAGCGGATGCGGTCGTGGAAGCGTTAAAGCATTTTCAGATGATTTGATACGCAATCACCCCAGAGAGAATAGCCTCTTGTGCGTTCTCTCTGGGGTGATTTTTGCGTTATGCTACTTCCAGCAGAGCTGGACAAATCCGAACTTTTTTCCTCCGCCGAATCAGCCGTCAAAGCGTCCTCAAATCGGACGGTTTGGGTGCCATCCTTGTAGTTGAACGTGATTAGCATCCGGTCATCGTACAGGAAAATGGCATTTATAAAAATTTCAATCAGCGCTTTCCGCTGCTTTTTCTGCGAAATATCGAACTTTCTGAATTTCATCAGCCAGAATCGGATGAAATCCTCATTGAAGCTGGGCTTCTTCAATTTTTCATCTGCGATTTTTGCAGTCAGTTCATCTTTCTGGATTTCCAGCTCTTCCAGACGCTCTTTCGTTGTCCGGGTGTACAAGCCGTCCTCGATTGCCTTCATCAGGTTGTCCAACTTTTTGTTGACCTCTCGCAGTTGCTTTTCCAGCAGCGGGATCGTGGTGTTTTCCTGATTCTGGACATCCATGACCAGTTGAACGATCTTGTCGATCATCGCATCGTCCTGAATCAGCTTCATGGTCTCCCGGACGACCAGATCTTCCAGCCAGTCCTTCTGCACGGTCTTTTTATTGCAGCCCTTGCGGCGCTTGACGTTGGCGCATTTATAATAATAGTAGGTGCGTCCGGTGGCACTGGTTCCGCTTTCGCCGAACATCAGCGCACCACACTTGCCGCAGAGCAGCTTGGTGGTCAGCAGATATTCCTCGTCTGCCTTGCCACAGGCAGGGGCACGCTTATTCTTATCCAGACGCTTCTGCACCCGGTCAAACAGGTCTTTCGGAACAATAACCGGAATTGCATCCGGCACAACGATGTCCCGGAAAGACAATTCTCCAATGTACCGGCGGTTCTTCAACATGGTGTTCACACTACTGTGGGTCATTTTGCCGCCCAGCATATTGCGGACGCCCTTATCGTTGAGGAAGTTTACGATTTCCACCATCTTATCACCGTTGTCATACCGCTGAAAGGCTTCCAGCACCAGCGGAGCAGTCAACGGGTCAAGATGATAGAACTTGGCATCGTCGATTTTATAGCCAATGGTTCCCGTACCGCCAGTGCACTTACCCTTCAAGGCGTTCTCGGTCTGACCACGAATCACTTTTTCGGACAGCTCTGCCGAATAGTATTCTGCCATACCCTCTAGAAGGGTTTCCACCAGAATGCCCTGTGAACCCTCAGCAATGGGTTCCATAACGGAAATCAGGTGGACACCGTTCTTTTTCAGGATCATCTTATAGTTTGCGCTATCAAAACGATTCCGGGCAAAGCGGTCAAATTTCCAGACGAGAACAACATCAAACAGCTTCTTGCCGCTGTCTTTGATCATCTGCTGGAACTCCGGGCGATTGTCCGTTTTTGCAGAGAATGCACGGTCAATGTAGTGCTTGATGACCGTGATGCCGTTCTTTTCCGCATAGGCCGTGCATTCCCGAATCTGCCCTTCGATGGATTCTTCGCGCTGGTTATCGCTGGAATAGCGGGCGTAAATTACGGCGGTCATAGACTCACTTCCTTTTTCTTATCGAACAGACGGGTAGCTTTTTGCATACTTGTAGATCTGCCGTGCACAGTCAAGGCTCATTTTGCTGGAATCGTTGTGTTTGAGCCATGCATTCACATTGCCCGGATTCAGCCTCAGGTCAGTGTAAAGGCGATAATTCGTCAGTTTCTTTTTCTGCTGAAGTTCCAATACCCGGCGATGGATCAGTTCTTTCGTGTCATTGTCCGCAAGGGCGGCATCCCGCACCGAGCAATAGCTGCGCCAGACCTTCAAATAGCCCTCCGGCAGTTCAGGAGATTGTTTTTCCAAGAGCAGCAGCATTTTCGCCAGCAAGTAGCGATTAGAAAGCCGCTCATATTCCGCAACGACCGTGCTGTTTGCAGTATAGTGGAGCAATAAATCCACTTTATCATAGGCCAAAGCATAGAGAAACAGCGGTTCTTTCAAGCGGGGATTTTCATTTAGACAAGCTGCAAGTTTATGGACGCTTGCCGTCTGCACCCCGGAAAGTTCTGCCACATACTGCTTCAAGAAGCCCTCAAATGTCAGCTTTCGCATGGTCTCCACCTCTCCACATACTCCTGATAACGGATATAAAAATCCCGATACCGCCAATCGTTCAAGATGCTGGCTTTCAGTTCATCTTCATCCGTTGCAAGGTGTTCCAGCAAGTCCCAATCCAAAGAGTTCCGCACAGCTTCGCTCTCTACGTCTGCCTTGTCAGTATCCCGGAACGAGCAGAGCTTTGCAATCACCAAATCCTCCAGACTGGGTGTGTAGAACTGTACCTTTGTTCCACCAAAGGGCAGCGGCTGGAGCCGGTCTTGGAAATTATACGGGAAATTGTCGATGTAAGCTTCCACATCGGTGTTGATGTCGTACTTGCCGAGCAAGCTATACAGTTCTTTCGGAACACTCAAGGCATCAATGTCATGAGTAGCGCGGGTCAGCTTGCCCAGCAAAATAAACGCACTGCCGCCTACGATCACCATCTGATAGCGGTCGTTATTGTCGATCATCAGATCTGCGTCTTCGTCCAGACGTTCCAGACGCTTGCGGAGGTCATCTAAGATCATCTTGCCCATAAAACAGCCTTTCGTATTTTCAATAATAGTATTTTCTAAAATCATTTTACAGAAAAGGAATCCGATTGTCAAGCACAAATCAACGACATTTCATACAATTCATACTACCATGTTGTCAGTTCACATCTCACACTGGCTAATGACCGTGCTGATTGCCGTATCATATGCCACCGGTGGATACTTAAATTTTTTCAGTAAGTGTTTCACCATCTTACGCATACTCGCACGGGCAGTTTCTTTTTTCTGCAGGTCTATTACGCTCGCATTACTGAATTTCTGCGTTTCCAGCCATCCCCATTGCAGCGTTCGATTGACACAGGTTGAGTTATCGGCAGATACAGCAAACACAACGGGCAGCTCTGGTAACAGAGCTGCCCGTTGTGTTCGTTTATGAAAAGGAGAACTTAGATCTCATACCACTTGATCTCGTTTGCGTCCAGATGCAGCGCAAAGCTGCTGCCGCCGGTGGTGTAAACGGTGGTATCCTGCGGCTCGTAGGTGTTGTTCACCACGCAGTACTTGCCGTTTTTGACGTAGGCGTGCACCTCCACGTTGTAGTTGGAGCTGAACCATGTATGCAGCTCTTCCTCACTGTGGGCGCTCCACAGGATAGCACGGTACAGGGTACGGCTGTTGGCAAAGCTGTACGGCACGCCGCTGATGTACACGGCACGCCCCTTGCCAAAGTCGTGGGCGGCCATCTGCACTTCCTTGTTCCGCTGCACCAGCACCTCGGTGCCTTCGAGGGCGTAGATGTTCTTTTTGCCCTCGCCAAAGTCCACGGGCTGGTCGGCGTCCTGCAGAATGAAATGGTCCGGGTGTTCTTCCCAGTTGTACTTGTCGTAGTTGAGGGTGAAGCCGTTTTCTTCCTCCACGCCCAGCACGCTGGCAAGCTGGAGAATGTGGCCCTGATACGGGTGACCGGAAGGCTCACCCACGCCGATAAAGCCGCCGCCGTTCCAGACGAACTTGCGGATAGCGGAGGAGATCTCCGGGTCTTCCCACCAGATGCCGCCGGTGTGTGCGGTGTCGGCATCGCCGACATTGATAATGACATCCAACGAATCCAGCAGATGCGGGTCGTTCTTGATATCCTCAAAGCTGATAAACTTCACATCAAAGGGCGCACCGGACAGCATCTCAATGACACCGGCATAGCTATAGTTCTGCTTGTAATAGAGGGCGTGATGCACCATGTGACAGCCCCAGGCCCGCATTTTGCCCCAGCAGTTCAGCACGGCCACTCGCTTGACACAGTAGGGTGTGGTACCCTTGATGTTCTCGTACAGTTCGCGGAACTCGTTGCAGACGCTCTCCACGTAGTCCACGAACTCCGGGAACTGCAAGGCCAGTTTCAGATAGCCGCCATAGCCGATGCGGTCGATGGGCTTGCGCAGGATAGCGCGGCGGGCTGTAACCCAGTTCTCCTTGGCTTCCCGCACCGGGTCGCCGCCCTCGTGGAAGGTGTCGGGGAAGAAGTACGGCAGGAAACGGCCCTCGGTGTACTTCACGCCCTCAATGTCAGAGATCAGGCGCAGGGTGGAGCCGTTGCCCACGCTGCCCACTACGGCATCCAGTCCGATGGTCTTGAACTCCGGCATGAAAGGTTCGGTGCCGATCCAGTGATCGCCGAGGAACATCATGGCTTCGCACCCGCACGCGTGGGTGATGTCCACCATCTCCTTGGCAAGCTTTGCCACCTCGCGGCGCTGGAAGGCCTGAAAATCCCGGAATTCCTTGCTGGGCACCCGGTACTGGTTGTTATAGTAGCCCTGATCGATGATGTACTCCGGGCGGAACTTGTAGCCCACCTCCTGCTCGAACTGATTCAGGATGTAGGGGCTGACCGAAGCAGAGTAGCCATACCAGTCCACGAACTTCTCCCGCTTCAGCTCGTCGAAGATCAGGGTGAACTGGTGGAAGAAGGTGGTGTAGCGGATGACGTTCACATACGGATGCTCCTGGATGAACTTCCGCAGACGTTCCATCGAATACTTGTGGGTCTTGGGCTGACGGACATCAAAGGTGATCTGATGCTCAAAGTTCGTCCATCCGTTGGTGGTGGCATTGTACATGTGTACCGGATCCCAGATGAGGTAGGCCAGAAAGCTGACCGTATATTCATGGAACGGCACGGCCTGCACGGTCACGCTGCCGTCCGCATAGCTCCACTTTTCCGGCGGCACGGGCTGGCCGGTGGTTCGGTCCATGACCTCCCACCAGCGGGTGATGTCATCGTTGGTGTTCACCTGCATCAGCTCCGGGCTGATGCCCTTCATCAGCGGGATGGTCACGGTGTCGCCGGGCGCGGTGTAGAAGCCGGTCATGATGTAGCACTGCTGTACCTCGTCCGGGTTCGCCTTGGCCCATGCGTTGTCCTTGCGGGTGGTATAGTAGGTGGAGTAGATCTTTGCATCGGCATCCTTCAGCTGCTGCGGAAAGTCGGTGCCGTCGCAGTCGCGGATGGCATCGGCACCCCACTTTTTTAAGATCTCCAGTGTTTCGGGTACAACGTCCAAGTCTGTGGGAATGGTCACGCGCCCGGTCTTTCTTGTTTCATCCATGGGGATTCTCCTTTACCTCTCTCTTATCCTCAATCCTGATAGGTCGCATTGTAGATGGCCAGCACTGCCAGCAGCAACGCCACGCCCAAGAGCATAATGCCAAGACCAGCCAGCTGCCCGGTCATTTTCCAGCCTGCGACCACCAGTGCAATGGACAGCACAAACAGCACGATCATCAGCACGATGCGCAGGGCAGGATTGTTTTTCCAGAATGCTTTCATCGTTTGTCACCTTACCCTTTCAGACCGCCCACGGTCATGCCCTGCGTCAGCTGCCGCTGCACGCAGATGTACAAAATCAGGGTGGGCAGCATCACCAGCACTAAACCGGCATACATGGTGCCGTACTGCGCCGCACTCTGCTGGGCCTGCATCAGGTTCAGCAGGCCGACCGGCAGGGTGCGGGGTGCGCTGGTAGAACTCATGAGGGTCATGGAAATGATATACTCGTTCCAGAAGGACAGGAAGTTGAACAGGATAATGGTGATGATGGACGGCTTTGCCATGGGGAAGATGATGCGGGTCATGGTGGAGAAATAGCTCGCACCGTCGATGTAGGCCGCCTCCTCAAAGTCGTGGGGCAGGGTGGCAAAGTAGCCCGACAGCAGGTAGATGGTAAAGGGCAGCGCGGTGGCGGCGTATACCACCGCCAGCACCACCAGATTGTTCAGCAGAAAGCCGCTGCCGAAATGGCCTTTCAGCCACACATCGCTGTCCCGCAGCATCAAAAAGATGGGCACCACGATGTAGTTCACGTTGATGAACAGGCCCGCCATGAACAAGGTGTTCAGTATCTTGCGCCCCTTGAAGTGGAAGCGGGACAGACAGTAGGCGGCGGGCAGGGCAACGACCAGCAACAGTGCCAGCGCCAGCGCGGTGACGATGACCGAGTTGAGCATATATTCGCCCATTTTCGCGCCGTTCCATGCGTTGACGAAGTTCTGCCAGTAGAATCCGGCGGGCAGTGCCCAGGGGTTGCCGTAGAACTCAGCGTTCTGCTTGATGGAGGCCATGAACACCCATGCCACCGGCACGATGATGGTCACGGCCAGCAGAACCAGCACAAAATAGATGAAAAACTTGTACAGACCTTCCGCAGAGCGGGAAGATTTTTCGGTGGTATTCTGCATCTTCTTCCCTCCTTAAAATTCCAGCGGGTCACGGCTGGTGGCCTTGTTGACACAGGCGGACAGCGCAAACGAGAACAGGAAAATGACGACGCCGATGGCCATACTATAGCCATACAGGCCAGCGTCCTTCTGGCTGTACATATAGCTCAGCGCCACATCCGATGCGCCGTTGGGGCCGCCGCTTGTCATGGCCTTGACGAAGAGGAAGGCCATGTTGATGGTGGAGATGATAAAGAAGGTGAGGGTGGTGCGGATATTCGTCCAGATGAGGGGGATGGTGATCTGGAAGAACTGGGTCAGCCGCCCGGCACCGTCCAGATTGGCGCTCTCGTACAGGCTGATGGGCACGGCAGACATGGAGGCCATGTACATGACCATGTAGTAGCCGATGGCCTGCCACACCATGGCAATGATGATGGAGGGGATGACCAGTTTTTCGCCCTTCCACAGGATGGGGTCGCTCATGTTGCGGAACAGGCCGATGATGCTGTTCAGCATGCCGTTTTCCGGCTTATAGATGGCAGAGAAGATGCCGGAGATGACGACCACCGACAGGATGTTGGGGATGTAGAAGATGATGCGGAAAAAGTTCTGGCCTTTGATCTTCTCCCGGGTGAGGATGGCGGCAAACACCAGTGCAAACGCAAAGGTGACGATGGTGACCACCACCACGAGCAGGATCATATTCTGCATGGAGCGGATGAACTGGGTATCTTTCAGCAGATGCTGGAAGTTTTTGAGCCCCACAAAGGTCTCGTTGGGAGAATAGGCACCCCGCTCATACAAACTCATGCGGAACACGTTGAGAGTGGGCAGGATCATAAAGAGGAAAAACAGGATGGTAGCCGGTGCCACACAGAGGAATACGAACCGTTTGCGGCTTTTATCCGTTCTCATAGGGGATTGACCGCTCCTTTCTTGATGGTACTGTACAGCCCAAAAAAGCGGAGGCGGTAAAAACCGCCCCCGCTGGGCAGGGCTTAATTACTCGATGATGTTGGCGCGCATCTGGTCGCTGGCGGACTTGATGCCATCGATCCACTGCTGCTCGGTCATGCTGCCGGAGACCAGCGAGTTGACGGGATCGAAGAACACGGTGCGGACTTCCACGCCGGGGATGGCGCTGAAGGCTGCAAAGTTGCCCATAGCTGCCTTTGCGCCGTTATCATAGATGGAGTAGAACATCTTGTTGTCGCCGTCCAGATCATCGGCAATGCCCAGCACAGGCTGGATCGCACCGCTCTCGGCGAACAGCTTGCAGGCTTCGTCACTATACAGGTACGCCACGAACTGCTTGGCTGCATCCAGATGCTCAGCACCCGCCGGGATCCATGCCTGCTCGAACCAGGTGTAGCTGTAGCTGTCGCCGCCGGCCTTGACAGCGGGCAGAGCGGTCATGCCCCACTCAAAGCCGTCTGCACGGGGTGCTTCGGCCATCTCGCCCACGATCCAGGTGCCGTTGGGCATAAACAGGGCCTTGTTGTCCAGCACCAGCTGCTGGTTCTGGGTAAAGTCCTGATCGTTGGCCTGTGCGGGGGTGATGGGGTTGGTGTAGGAAGCCAGCTTTGCCACGATATCAAAGCAGGTCTTTGCCTCGGGGGTGTCCCAGATGCCTTCTTCGTAGTGGGTAGCCTTGTTGAAGAAGTCGGGGCCACCTGCGGCGTACATCAGCGCATAGAAGAAGGCGTCGAAGTAGCCGGTGGTGGGGTAGGTGAACAGGTAGGTGCCCTCAGCGGCAGCCTTGTCGCCCAGTGCCCACATCTCGTCCCAGGTCTTGGGCACGTCCCAGCCCTTTTCCTTCAGGAAACCGGCGTTGTAGAACAGGCCGCAGGGGCTGTAGAACATGGGGGCCAGATAGGTCTTGCCGTCGCCGTAGGGGTTGGTCAGAGAGGTGTCGGTAAAGCCGCCGGCGATCTTCTCGCTCACCTTCTTGCTCTCGCCTGGCACGGTCATGCTCAGCACATCGGTGATGTCGGCAATCAGGTTGCCCTTGATGAACTGCTCGGTCAGGGCAGCCTCACGGCCGGTGGCCAGATGGACCACGTCGGGGTAGTCGCCGCCCTGCATGGAGGGGCCAATGACGTCCTCCAGCTTCTTGTCGGTGGTCAGCTCCACCTTGATGCCGGTCTGGGCGGTAAAGGCCTCGGTGACCTTCTTCCACATCTCAGCGCCATAGCCGGTCTCGATGGCAGCGACCTTGATGGTCACGTTCTCTGCTGCGGCAGAAGTAGCAGCAGAAGATGCCGCGCTGGATGCGGTGGAGCTGGAAGAACCGCCGCAGGCGGCCAGGCCCAGTGCAGCGGCACCCACGCCAGCCACTTTCAGAAAATTGCGACGAGAAATGCGTTTCATAGTGTATCCTCCATCATAAAGTTCCGTTCAAAACACAGCCGGGGCAAACAGGCTTCGTCCGAAGGGGCTGTGGTTTTTTCTGCTTCCAATATAGAGGTTTTTACGGTTCGCAACAAGGTCTTTGTTGTTTCATTTTTTAGAAATATTGCTTTTTTGGAAATTCTTTCAGCAAAAGCACTAAAATTGGTCAGATTGTTTTGGAACATTTCCCCATCTGTAACCAATTCGGCATATTTTTGCACGCCATCAAAGGCAAAAGTATTGAACCCGTCCAAAAATCAGGGCTTGCATTTTTTCTTCATTGCCTCTATAATGAGAAAAAACGCACGAAAAAGCGCATCGTTTTTAGGCTCGTATTTTTAGTATCTTGCTTTTATTTTTATGCTTTTTGTTCTTTGCCTCAAAAGGAGCCATTTATGAGTACCGAGCGATTTGATATCCGCCATGCTCCCGCTCCACGGGAATCCTTCCGGCTGCTGTACATCAGCAAAAGCAAATTTGGCGGCGATTGGAACAGCACTGCCCACACCCATTCCTGCACAGAGCTGTTCTACTGTCTGAGCGGAGAAGGTCAGTTTTATTTAAGCGGTCAGCTTTATCCGGTCAAACCGGATGATATGATTATCGTCAATCCGCAGGTAGAGCATACCGAGTTGAGCCTGAATGCTTCACCTCTGGAATACATTGTATTGGGCGTTGCTGGCATCGAGATCTTATTTGGAAAATCAGATTCTTCCTACGCCATATTCAACTGCCGGGAAAATCGGGAGCGGATGGTGACGCTGCTCCATATGCTGCTGGCCGAAGCTGACCGCAGTCTGGACGGCTGCGAAACGGTCTGTCAGGATCTGCTGGAAGTGTTGCTCATCTGGCTGGTGCGGTGTACCACGCTTTCTTTGCAGGTAGAGGAAACGCCCCGCTCCGACAGCCGGGAGTGTGTGGAGATCAAGCGGTATCTGGACAGCAACTACCGCGAAGATATCTCGCTGGATGCCCTTGCCGAAATCGCCCACATCAACAAATACTATCTGGCCCATACCTTCCAAAAAGAGTATGGCATCTCTCCCATCACCTATCTGAACCGCCGCCGCATCGAGGAAAGCAAGTATATGCTGGGCAACACCGGTTACAGTCTGGCGCAGATCAGCGAGTTGATGGGTTTTTCCTCTCCCAGCTATTTTTCCCAATGCTTCCGCAAGGCGGAAGGCTTGACCCCCAATGAATACCGCCGTCAGGTGCGGCAGGGACAACGCCCTGCCCCGTCAAAACGGCATGAAGTATAACGAAAACGAGAAATTTATGATGAAATCCGTTACCCTTTCTCTGCTCCAGTCTGCTGCAAATGCCTTTGATTTTGGCGGGCCTGTGCTCTGCGATGCTCACCACTATGGTGAGGGGCACATCAACGACACCTTTGTGGTCTGGCGGGAAGATCATTCCAAACGCTTTATTTTGCAGCGCATCAACACAGATACCTTTACTAACCCGGTGGGCCTGATGGAGAATGTCTGCGGCGTGACCCGGCATCTGCGGGCAAAAATTCTTGCCGAGGGCGGCGACCCAGCACGGGAAACGCTGAATGTCATCCCAACTTTGTCGGGGTCGACTTGCTATCTGGATGCAGACGGCGGCGCATGGCGTGCCTACAACTTTGTAGAAGATACTATCTGTTTGCAGCAGGTCGGCAGCGAAGCCGACTTCCGCACCGTGGCCGAGACACTGGGCAAATTCCAGAACCAGCTGGAGGATTACCCGGCCTCCACCCTCCACGAAACCATCGCCCGCTTCCACGACACGCCCAACCGCTATGCCAATTTTGAAAAAGCCCTCGCCGCCGATGCACTGGGCCGGGCAAAAAATATCACGTCGGAAATCGAATTTATCCATGCGAGGGAGCAGGACTGCTATGTCCTGCTGGATCAGCTGGCAGCTGGCGAAATTCCTCTGCGCGTCACCCACAATGACACCAAGATCAACAATGTCCTCATCGATGCCGCTACCGGAAAAGGCATCTGTGTCATTGACCTCGACACCGTGATGCCGGGACTTTCGGCCTACGACTTCGGCGATTCCATCCGCACCGGTGCCAACGACTGCGCTGAGGACGAACCTGACCAGAGCAAAGTCCATTTTGACCTGCATCTGTACGAAGTGTTCGCCAAAGGGTATCTCTCCACTGCCGGGGCATCCATGAGCATGGCAGAAAAAAAGAGTCTTGCATGGGGTGCAAGGCTCATGACGCTGGAATGCGGCATCCGTTTTCTGACTGACTATCTGGAGGGCGACCATTATTTCCATATTGCTCGTCTGGATCACAACCTCGACCGCGCCCGCACCCAGTTCACACTGGTGCGGCAGATGGAAGAGGTTTTCGATCAGATGCTGGAAATCGTCTGTCCGGACAATCACTGATTTCGCAATCTCCTCCATTTGGATACATCAAGAAGCATGGACGTTCTCCTTTTCGGGGGGCGTCCATGCTTCTTTTTACAGCTTATCCCTACACACCCATCAAATCGTCCTTTGAGGACGCTGGGAGCGTCGAGGACATGATGCGCTGCAGCAAATTATGAAAGCCCTTTTCAGCCCTGACCAATCACAATCCCTCAATGGCTATCATTGTAGCTGTAAATAGAAAAAACAGCTCAAGCAGCCTCCTATAAGTCCTACTATCACCGCTTTACCACAATAAATTTTTCAAAACCATCTTGACGCGCCTTGCGAACCATGATATTCTCTGTCACAAATCCCACTGATTTTGTGGATTGGTCTAAAACCATCCACAAGATGTGGTCCTGTTCATTTTGAACACTGCCTCACCGTGGATTATCCCTGAAAGATCAACCGCCCCGCAACACACCCGATTCATTTTGCCGCCGATTCACCCGACAAAATCATCGCTGCGCTGCGTGGGCGGTATTTTTCTTTTATGGGTAACGCACCTTGAAAATTTCATGAGCCGACCGGACGTGATACCGACTTTCCGTCAACGCCGCTGCGCAAACAGGGGCAGGAACTTCGTTCGGAGCAAACGGTGACCCACTACATGAGCAGAGCCCCTCTACTTATTTTTGCGCCTTAACAATTCGGAAACATTTGTCGAAAGTTGATTTTGAGCGCAGCGGTAGAGGGCAAGAACCGTCCCGTGGCCACAAATTTTCAATT